>JAABUV010000245.1_pt1 | contig 83068 bp, 101 predicted proteins | sample 5559971 | NCBI WGS metagenome assembly JAABUV01 (sample SAMN10711881, study PRJNA513362) | rock metagenome | isolation source: Antarctica rocks | place: Antarctica: Victoria Land, Knobhead nord | collected 2015-12-19 | reverse complement strand
AGCGGCCTGCGGCTGCGCGACAGCGGCCTGCGGCTGCGCGGCAGCGGCGGTGCTGGCGGCGCTGGCGGCGGGGCTGCCGGCTGCAGCGGCGGGGTCGGCAGCTGCGGCCGGCGTGCCGAACGGGGCGCTCGCGGCCAGGCTGTATGACCGCACGGCGGGAGCGACTGGCGCGGGCGCGCTCGCGGCCTGCGGCTGCGCGGCGCCGCTGCGTCCGGCGGAGGCCGGCTGCAGCAGGCAGGGCGCCGGCCCGGCGTCCTGCGGCGAGCCGGGCGGCGGCGGCGGCGGCGGCGGCGGCGGCGGAGGCGGCGGCGGCGGCGCGGGCGCCGTCCCCTTGGCGTACGAGTACGCGCGCACGGGCACCTCGGCCGGTGGGCCGGCCGGGGCAGCGCCGGCGCACGGCTGCTGCGCGCCACGCGCGCCCAGCGCCAGGAAGAGCAGCAGCCAGGTAGCGTGCAGCAAGATACGGGGCGCCATAGCTGCACAACGCTGGCCTCCACACACGCTGCTCCTCCTGCCACACCAGATGGCCTTGTGAGCAATGGCATGCCCATGTAATGATCATGTCACCATTGAGCTACCTGTGCCTACGTAAAGCAGGAAACAATAAACGCAGGAAAAATTGGTGAGGCCTGCGACCTAAGTGGCGGTGGAAGCGGAGCAAGCATGCAATGACGCCTGATGCACATAGGCACCTACTTCTCGTACACGCACGATGCGAGCTCCCACATCCTTTGCCTTACATTCTAACTATGCACGACGCACGCCGGCGGGCACGACTGAAAGTCGGGGAGCAGTACTCACTTTATCCCGAGCTCGCTTCAAGTGCTTGGGCAGTGGAGCAGCTGGAAAGCGTGCTAAGGGCGGACGCGTCGTAAAAGCTGCGGTTGTGGCACTCGGACGCTCTCCTAGCCGCTAGGCGGGAAAAATAACCCCCGGGTTTGGGGGATGAACAGGAAGAAGAGGAGCCTCTGAGTTGAGCTGAGCTGAGCTGAGTCCGTTGTGTATGGAGCCAGCCTTCCAGGTATGGCTGCTGGAGAACGGGCTGCAGGCGCACGGCATCGCCGCTGCCGACCTGCCAGACGGGCAGCGCGGAATTGTCGCGACGCGCACCGTCCAGCCAGGCACGCACCTCTGGCTTCAAGCATGGGCAGACGTATTTTGCAGGACTTGCCTGGACGTCTATGTATGTGTGTGCACATACACAGCAATTGTGTGGCGTGCATGAGCGACAGGCGCGGTACTGCTCGAGGTGCCTGGACAGCTCCTGATGACCGCTGGCAGCGCGAGGCGCTGCCCGCTGATTGCGCCTGCCCTGGCCGCCAGCCCTAGCCTCACCGCAGTGCAGGCAGGCGCACCTAGCCCTGAAACCCCAGCATATCCGAAGCTTGCTGCTCTACGAGTGCAGTGACTTGTATGTGCGCCATTACAGTGACCGTGGACCAGCCTCCCAGACGGCGTTCGTGCTCAGCTCATACTCGTGTCCCCCACCCGGCACGTTGCGCGGACCGTCGCTCGCGTGCTGCCCAAAAGCTGCTCACGCTGGACGGGCGCGCTCCTCGCCGCAACAGCGTGCCCAGAGCGGCAGGGAGCGGTCCAGGCAGCGTCTGAGCCCGGCGCGCCCGGCGGCGCGCAGGTCCTGGCCCTGCACCTGCTCGTGGAGGCCGCGCGCGGCGCCGCGTCGTTCTGGGCGGCCTACCTGGCGCAGCTGCCGCGCGCGCACAGCTGCCTGTCCTACTTCGGCGCGGCTGAGGCCGACGCGCTGCAGGTGCCCCCTGCCGTGTGTGTTTTAGCACGAACCTGCACCTCTGCTCATAAGCGTAGCTCTCTATGCAGTTCGCGCGCCCGCTGCTGCAAGCGTGAGGGCAAGCAGCGGCGGGTGTCCGGGCTCAGAGCATAGTGCGTATCAACAGCTTCCTGGGCTGGCGCGGGGCGCCAGGTGGGCCACGCGGTGGCCGTTGCTGCCGACGCGGCGGCGCGCGTGCGCACGGAGTGGCGCGGCGCCGCGCCCGCCCTGGCTTGGCTCGGTGCGGCTGGCCCTGCCCCTGTTGCTGTGCTGCTAGTGGCGTGCTGGCAGAAGGGCCCCTGGCAGCCACGGCCATGCGGGCCTTGGGGTCACATGCATGGCGCCCCTGCGCACGCGGCCCTGACTTGCCTCCCCCTTTTTGTCGAGGTCTCACCACGGGATGCAAGAGCGCGTCCGTGTCATACGGGAGCAAGTCATCTGCCCGGGGATCGGTCATCTGTTTTTACAAAAGTCAGCTACATGTTAAGTATCACCCTCAGATCACCCTCAAATCACACACATCAACCATTACGAAAACCAGCTGTAATTTGCCAGATTGCGATCCCCGTGATGTCACGCGCATGCGTGCATCATGCGAGTGCCGAGCGGACCTGCATGCGCCATGCCTGCCTGACACCTGCATGCGCCATGCCTGCCTGATACCTGCTTGTCCTGCGCAGAGCGCGCGGGGCGCCTGCCCGCGCGCCTGACCAGCCTGCGCGCCTGGCGCTGGGCGGCGGCCACGCTGGCCTCGCGCACGATGCACCTGCCGGGCGATGCGGCGGGCGCGCTGGTGCCGTTTGCGGACCTGCACAACCACCGGCCGTCGCCGGGGCCTGAGCCGCCGCCCGTGGGTGCGCCGGCCGCAGCGTGCCAGGCATGCTCGTGGGCGCGGGTGCTGGCACTGCTTGGGTGCGTGGCGCGTACGCTCGTGAGCGGGCGCCGAATTCGCGCGACTCTGGGGTGCTTTTGGCCGCGAGCGAGTTGAAGCGAGCGAGCGTGGCGGGCAGCGGGCCTTATGGCACGCTGCGCTCTGCCTGGCCTCCTTGCCGCGGCGCGCGCGCCGCGCCGCGCGGTGGCTGCCGCAGCGCACGGCGCTGCCGATGCCAGGAGCAGGCAACGGCCTGACCCCGTGACCGCCCAGCATCTGCGCAGTGCAGCCGCGCTCGCGCTGAGCGAGGCCGCCAGCGGGCGCGCCGACGGGCGTGAGCGCGCCAGCGGCTGCGGCGACGGCTGCTACGACGGGCGTGCGGACGCCTACCGCCTGACCACCCACTGCGCGTGCGCCGCGCGGCGCGGGGATCTGCGTGCCCGGTTGCCCAGCAGTGCGGGGTTGCTGGGCATGCCTTGGCAGTGTGTGCGTCAGCGGGCCTGCGGCGGCCCCGGCCCGGGGCTGCGCTACTGGGCGTATGACAGGCTTCGGGGCCAGCGCACCCTGCGACGACAGCACCACATGGCGGACGACCAATGCCCCCGTCACATTCCGCTTCAGAAACCACGCATGGGCTCCAGGCAGGCGTCGTTAGGCTCGTGCAGTGTTGTCAGGCTCATGCAGATGCCCTGTGTGGTCAGATGCGGTGTGTGCGGGCGCCGCAGCTACCGCGAGGGCGACCAGGTCTTCCTGTGCTACGGGGCCCACAGCAACTTGGAGCTCCTCGGTGCGCTCCACCCGCTGCGCGGCTTCCCTGCCGGCCCCGCCCGCCCCGCTGCTCTGTGCGGCAGGTACCTTGGCTTCGAGCTTGTGACCTTGACATTCATCTGGAAAGGGCGCTCCCGTGCACAAGCCGCGTCCCGCTGCCGAGCGACCTCAGCAGCGCCTGGGCCTGGAGTCTCTGCACTGCTATCTATCAGGGTGCCTGACCCTAACCCTACTCTCTCGTATGCGGCAGAACACTACGGCTTCCTGCTGCCCACCAATGGCCACGATCGCGCGCTGCTGCCGCCGGGCGCGTTCGGGTCGCTGGAGCCAGAGCTAGCGGCTGCTGGGCTCGCGCCCGCCGCCCGCTGGCTGCACCCCGGGGGGCTGCCCTGCTGGGCGCTGCTGGCCGCGCTGCGCGTCGCCACCGCCGTGAGCCCCCCGCCCTGACCCTGTCCCTTGCTGCACCTTGCTGCTCCTGCGCGCCCCTCCGTGCCGCTGCTCAACCCCGGCTCTGCTCCAGTTCACAGTCGGCCAACTGACTGCCCTGTGCGTCTGTTCATTGACAGCTGTGGCTGCTGGGCAAGCCCCCTCGCATGCCCCTGATCTGATCGGGGCTCGCGTGCTATTGGAGGGTTGGCTGCTGCGAAACGCCGCTTTTCGAGGACAGCCATGCCTGCATCGCACTAGGCAACGACTGCCTGCTCCTCGCGCCGCACATGCCCTGCCTCACTCGAGCACTCACCTTGCATGCGCACCTGCATGTGCTGCAGGCAGCTGCTGTACTTTGGCGTGGGCTGCCGACCTGCTCACGTGCGCCGCAGACACGCCGTGCGATGCGTCGTACGCCTGGTACAGCCCTTACACGAATGTGTCAGATCCCCGTCACCTCCCTCACATTAAGCCCTCCTCCATGCCTCCCCAATGCAACGTCCCTGCGCTCACCCCTCGTCCGGGGTTTCTGCAGGCGCCGGGCGAGCTGGCGCGCGGCGGGCGCGGCCGCGCGGCCGCCGGCGCGCCCGTCAGCGCGCGCGCCGAGGCGCACGCCTTCGGCGCGCTGCGCGGCGCCGCGGCGGCCGCGCTGGCCGCGCTGCCGACCAGCCTGCAGCAGGACGAGGCGCTACTCGCGCAGCCGAGCGCCGCCGCCGCGCTCCCTGCGCAGCCCGGCGCTGCGGCGGCTGCACAGGGGGGAGCCCTGTCGCCCGCAGAACAGGTCGCCGCCGTGCCTGCGGTTCGGACCATGTCTTTGCAGCCAGGAGAGGCAGCACCGGCGGCCTGCGCGCCTACGTTCGCGGGCGGCCGCCCAGCGCGGCAGCGCGGCTGCGCGGCGCCTGGCGCGCCCGCGGTGCAGGGAGGCCAGGCGGACGCGCCGGCGGGCAGCCAGGACACGCGTGCAGCCATGCCGAGCGGCGCTGCGCGCGCTCTCCGCTGGCGCCTGGCGCTCGAATGGCGCGCGAGCTACAAGAGGCGCGCGCACTGGCCTCAAGTGGCGTTGGGGATGTGCGTGCAGGCGCTCAGTGCCTGCTTGTACTCTACAAAAGGTATATAGAGGCCGTGCAACCATGTGCTTGCTGCTTGCTTGTGTGCACAAGCATGTGCTCTGACAGATGTGCATGTATTAGCGGATCCTCTGTCATGTGCATGAAAGCAGTTGTATGCGCATTGCTTGTGCCCCACATCCTGCTCCGCAGCCTGTGGCACGTCAGAGCACTTGCTCATGGCCTGCGCTGGGGTGTGCTGAGGCCGGTCACACAACGCGCGCAGGACGCTACAGGACGCTGTTTTGGCTGCCGCGTGCGTCCTCGCCACCTTGGCGCCGCAGGCCCCATGACCTCAGCCACATTCGAGGGCGTTTGAGAGTGCACACCTCAGAGAGTGTACAGCTCAGATGTCGTCATGACAAGGGCATGTGTGCTGTATGGATGCATCCTGCGCCCGGCCTGCAGAGGATGCATGTGTATATAGCGCCTGTAAGGGCGTCACACCTTTGCCTGTTTAAACACCAAGGCGCCTAGCTTACATGCGTTCAATACAAGACACAACCTGAGCAAAGGAAGGGCCTCAAGACACGCTGCGCGCGCGCGGTGCGACGCATGCGCAACAGGCTCAGGGCTGTGTGACAGAGCACCGCCCCCCGCACACAGGGGCGCAAAGCTGCACAGAGCGCATACGTACATGCACGGGGCACACATGCAGGCAGGGCTGCGCGCTCGGCCGGGGACCTGGTCCCAGCGCCTCACGCGCGGGCGAAGCAAAACCTCAGCAAACCCTGCAGGGCCAAGACCAACCGACACCTGGATACAAACGCTGACGGGCCGCGGACATGACGGGCGCTGGCTGTGCGCGCCCGTCACCGCACGGCGCTGACAAGTTTGCCTTTTTTTTGCCGCACCCGGTGGGGCCCTGTTGGGCGCACCGCGCACGCACACTGCAATGAAATGCGCCAAAGCCTAACACACCTGGACCTGCTAGTCTTCTCGGTGACGCATACCCTAAGCCTGGCGCCTGCGCCGGCAGCCTGACAACCCCGGGCCGCGAGCGGGCAGCAGCTGGCCACCCCTCTGTAAGCGGCGCAAGCAGACACGGTTGTACAAAAAGAGACGTAGGGGTGACTTATTGACAGGGCAGACGTGCGCCCAGCGCCCGCGAGCTGCAAGCCCCAGCGGGGCTGGGAGCGCTGATGCCAGTTTTAGCCATAAACCCAAGAAGCACCCCTTGACCCAGCCCTTTCAACGCACAGCCTCCCGGTCCATGCATTCTTGCCTGGGGCCGCGAGAGGCACCAACGCGTGCCCTGTTGGGCTCGTACGTCCTACATGTCGGGGCGCAAGCGCTCGGCCGGCTGACGTCCTTGACAGCGCCCGCACGAGCGCGCTGGCGGATGCACGCGGCGCTCGCGCTCTGGAAGGATGCCCGGCCACCTGCCAGACGTGTCGCCCCCGCTGCCCACGGCCTCCTTCTGCAGGCCGCGTTGCTGGCATGACGCCGTCTGCAGGATGCTGCAGCGCGCGTCCTCGCCTCCGCCAGGCAATGGGACGCAGCCTCCGCTCCCGGCGGCCGCGCCGCGCCGCGCGCAGGCGCAACCGCGTGCCCGCTGCGCAATCAGATAGCTACCTTGTTGGCCCACCACGCCTTGTAGGGCATGACTGAGCCGCGCGCGACATAGCACCGCGCGCGCCCGCCCACCTCCGCGGCCCCGGCCGCCAGCGCCGCGCGCAGCGCGCGCACCTCCTCCGCCGCGCGGCCGCTCTGCATGGCCTGCGCGCCGCCGCAGGCCGCTGTACGGTCAACAGTTGCGGGCGAGGCGTGCACCCGCCACTCACGGAGCGAGGCCAACAAGCGCCAACCCTGCGCATTCGTGTGCTGCGCACCACGACAGTGTCAGGTCCCAAGACCTCTTACTAGAAAAACTTCCCCGCCCAAGGTGCCGTATGCGTACACAACTGCGTTAACAAACACGAGTGTGTCATGGCTCTGTTGCTCTGTCAGACACACTGCCACTTGTGAGTCCACACGGCACTCCAATGTACTCCCGCCTGGCTCAGATCCACCAATGCGGGGAGCGGCAGGGCGCCGCGCACGTGCTCGATGCCCTGCAGCTTGTCGGCGGCCACGCGCGCAAACAGGCTCCACTGGCTGGGCAGGCAGCCGTCCAGCACGAGCGCGGCGAGGCGGTCCTGCGACGCGGCCGCCCACGCGCTGGCGCGCGCCAGCCAGGCGCACGCCGCCGCCAGCGCCGCCGCGCCCTCGCCTGCGCACGCGCCGGGCGCCGCCTCACACACGCCGGGGCGCCGCCTCACAAAGGTGGCGCCCCTGCCTGAGTGCGCGGCTCAAGCTCGGGCCTTGTCTGTGGGAGCAGGCCGAGGAAGCGCACCGACGTCGCCGTGGTTGGCCGCCGCCTCCTGCATCTCGTGCAGGTGCGCCGAGAGCGCCTGCATCGCGCGCCCGGCGCCGGCGGTCTCCACCGTGAAGCTCGCCGGCAGCGCGCCGCTGTGGAACGCCAGGCGCGCGGCGCGCGCGCGCCGCAGCAGCTCGGCGCCCTGCTCGCGCCCGGCCGCGCACAGCCGCTGGACCACCAGCGCGGATGGCGCTGCGCCGCCCCGCGCGCGCGCAGCGTCAGGCACAGACGTCCCCAGAGCTGCCAAACGTAGTTGTTTTTCTTTCTTCGAGAGATGCTTGCTTAATCCTGGCAAGCCGCACGCAGGCAGACTCCGGGCCGTGCAAGGGGCCTGGGTCTGACTCCCTGCTGTGAGCTGGAAAATAATACTGGCCGCCGGCTGTCCAAAGCACCTGAAGCCTTGGTCAACCGGCAGGGCAGAGAAGGCCCAGACAAGCCGTGTGCGCGTGCGCGCACCGGGCACGCCCGCCTCAAAGCAGCTCTCGGTCGCCATCAGCAGCGGCACGGTCTCGTGGCGGCGCGCGGCCAGCGCCGCCGCGTGCGCGGCGTTCGCGCAGCCCTGCAGCTGCTTCCGCCAGGCGCCGTGCTCGGCGGCGTTGCAGGCCGCAAGCAGCACCGGGTGCACGCCAAGCGCGCCGCAGTCGCCCGCCGCGTCCTCGCCCGCCCCGCGCCGCAGCAGCTCGCCCGGCGCTGAGGCCTGCGCGGCGGCAGCAGCCGCGCCCAGCCGCATCAGCGGCCAGGGGGTGGATCCTCCAAACCGCGAGGCGGCCTTACTACTGTACAGAACCGATTATGAAACGCCGGCAGGCTGTCCGGGACCGGCGCAGGCCAGGAGCGCCGCAGCAGGGGGGCTCGCGAACCTTGACGAGGAACCCGGTTGAGTGCCGCTTGCCCGAAGCCCTCCTGTCGGAGCTGGTGTCCTCGACCTCCTCGATGTCGAAGCGAAAGTCTATGTGCACCACGCTGCCGTGCCGCTCAAGCTCCTGCGCCGCGCGCCGCTCAGCCTCAGCCCCGGGCCGCAGGTGCGCGCGCTTTGGCACCGCGCGCCGCACGCCTTGGGCCTGCGGCCGGCGCAGGAGCTGCGTCCATGCGTGGACCGCGCGCCTGAGAGTTTGTAAAAAACTCCAGTGTGCCGCCGCGCAGCACGGCCCAGAGCTTGCACCAGGCGCCCCCACCGCTCGGCCCGAGCTGCCGCCATAGCCACCCCTTGGCCTCTGGCGCCGGAGCGTACAGCGCCATCAGCTGCGCAGACTGGAACACAGCTGCGGAGCTGCCGGGCCCGGCGGCACAAAACGCATGTCCCTAGCGCAGATCCCGGCAGCGCCTCCGCCAGCTCGCCGCAGTGCGCACACAGCGTGCAAGCACTCACTCCAAGGCCTGCCTGGCTCCACTGGGCCAGGGAAGGTGGTCAAGGAGAGCTGCTTACGTAAACCCTGGAGGGCAGGCCCGAGCTCTGGCTTCAGAGCAGCCCAGCGCCGGCAAGGCAGTGACCCCATTCCCTTGCTGCCTGGGAGGCACTCGTGCAGGCCCGAAGGCTTGTTCGCGCCACACAGACTTACCACGATGGCCCTCCAACACAAACGCGTTCAGCCTGCTTGATGAGCAGGCCGGCGCGGCTTCAAAGACAAGAAGCAAGAAGAGCAAGAACAGGAAAAAAGAGCTCGCTGAAAGCGCGCTGGCCAGCGTTCCGGCAGAGGTAGTTCCAAGCGTGGACTATGATGATGGCTTCCAGGCAGTCCCTGCCAAGGGCAGCAAGGCCCGGGCTGCAAACCCGCCGCAGGGCGCGACAGACGTGCACTCCGCGGCGCAGGCAGTCGAGCGCGCCGCATGCGCGGCGGCGACCGCGGGGGACCTGACCGCGCTGTGGCGGGGCTGGGTGCAGCAGGCGCGGCCACCGTGATCTGCGCAGATCACCCCTTGCAAGGGCAACGCAGTTGCTCGAGAAGGGGATCAAGCTTAAGGCTAAATGAGGCACTGTGCGCACGCTGCGCAGCTGAAGGACACCGCCTCGAGCAAGACTACTCAGTATCGTGACGCGGACGGCAGCGCGGTCAGCTTCAGGCAGGTGAGTGCCGGCACGCCGCCTGGATTGCCAAAGTGGCAAGCAAGGGGGCCTGTGCGTATCAGCGCCTTGGGTCGTCTAGGTGGCCGTCAGCTTGCAGGGTGCTCTTGCTCTGCCACCCTGGACTGCTGACGCGCATCTCAGGCTCAGAAGCCACACCACAGCCACTTGGGAGAGGGCGCTCAGCCAGCACCTGTCAAGCACAGCGCTCTGCGGTTGCGGTGCACCCTCCACTCTCACAACGCAGCTTCTCAGCTTCAGCTGTGTGTTGTGTTGGGGACGGCCGCGCCGGCACAATGTCAGCGTGGCTGCCTGCGCAGGTGCTGCTGCGGCTGAGTATGCGGCGGGTGTGGTGGGGACCCTATAGGCACCCTATAGCATGGCAATAGAGACCCTCTTTACCCTTCCTGTGCAGGTGCTGCTGCGCAGCCGCGCGCTCGAGGCCTCCGTGGAGCGCTGCCTGGCGTGCCAGCTCGGCGGCGACGGTGAGGCCGCCGCGCTCGCGGCGGTGCTGGGCGGCGCGCTGGCGCCCGCCAGCCCCGCGCCGGGGCTGGTCGCGTCCGCCGTCACGCGGCTGGCGCGGCTGCTGGGCGGCGGCGAGGGCCTGCAGGCGTGCTCCTGCTCCCAAAGTTTCCAGAGCAGCTCAGCGTGCCAGCGCGCGACCGTGTTGCTCTGCAAGGCTTCGCTCAGGGTCGCATGTGCGAGGCTCTTGAGATCATCACAGAAGTGCAATGCATTGGGTACACGGTGCAGCTCCACGGCACCCTGCAGCGCGCTACATGAGACGCAACAGCGTTGTTAGGCTTCGGCAGGCTTTCAGCGCTCTGCGGGGGGGTGGGGGCATGCAGTTGAGCGAAATACAGTCTGCATGGCTTGCAGGCACCTGCACGGCGGCCTTCATAAAGTTGCTCTCTGCACCTTACCAGAGGAAGTTGGCCGCTAATCGTAAGCCTACACACTTTGCCCTGGGGGCGCAGGACGCGCTGCCGGCGACGCAGGAGGCCGCGGCAGCGGCGGTAGCCGCGCTCAAGACCGCGGCAGCGATCGCAGAGGCGCCCGCGGCCAGCGCCACGCGCATCGCAGAGCTGGATCGCCACGCGGGCGAGCTGGCCGCGGCGTTCACGCGTGAGCAGTCTGCCAGGTGGGGCCTTGAGCTGTGCAAGCGGTCGCTCCACAGTGACGGTGAGGACGTGTGCCAGTTGAGGAGAACGGTTGCAGGGTCGTCGGGGCTGGCAGCGGCGCTGGGGCGCGCGGAATGTGCCATGTGCGGGGCTGGTTGAGCCAAGTACTGCCAGCTGTGCCTGCTATGTTGGTAGAGCAGGGACGCGCATGCTTGCCTGTCTGCTGCTGCTGGCTGGCAGCTTGTGCCCCCTGGCCTGCAGGAATAGTTAACGCTATCCGCAGCAGGCGCGCCTCGCGCAGCTGGCGGCGCTGGCGAGCGAGCGGTGGGACCTGCTGGCCGGGGGTGTCAGCCCTCGTCAAAAAGTATCCTGAGCTTGCGAAGAGCAGGCCCGCCTCGCGGCGCAGCTGGCAGCGCTGGCGTGCGAGCGCTGGAATCTGTCGGCCGGGCATATTACAATAGAAGAAAACCCATCCGTGCACGCAGGGAGCAGGCGCGCCTCGCGGCGCAGCTGGCGGCGCTGGCGGGCGAGCGCTGGGACCTATCGGCCGGGCGCGGCGGCGGCGCGTGCGCGGGCGCGCTGCGCACCGCCGCCGCGCGCGCGGACGCGCTCGCCGCGCTGTTCGACCAGCGCGTCAAGGTGCGCCTCAGGAGGACGCCCCTGCTGGTGTGAAGCAAAAATGTGTTATTTGCTTACTTCGACCATCGCATGAAGGCGCGGCCGTGGCGGCGCACCCCCGGGCTGGGTCCAGGAAACAGTGCAGTCGCGTGCGCACACCCTGAAGAGACAACTTGTCATGGGACAGCGGGTTGCATTGGCCCGTGTCCTCCCCTCCTCTCTGCCTGCGCTTGGCTCCTGCCCTACCAGAACATATCGACATGCAGGACTCTGTGGGAAGCAGGTGTCATACACGAGCACCAACGCTCCCAGCTCAGCGACAGGGTCTTGCGGCGCGCGCAGGACGCCCGGGGCGGGCGCGCGGCGCGCGAGGCGGCGCTGCGGGCGGAGCACACGCAGCTGGGCGAGCAGGCCGCGCTGTTGGCGGCGCAGATAGAGGTGTGCGAGCGCCGCCCTCGCGTGCCTCGTCGCATGCATTGGTTGGGATTGTTCACCGCCTTGATGGGCCCAGCGATGCCTATGCGACAACCTAAAAAAATGTTGAACTGTGTGGGTGGCTTCAGGATGTGCAGCCCCTGAGCACGGCTCACCGTCGTCGCGCTGCCTAGCTACGACAAGGAGCGCCATCCAGGGCAAACATGACGCGCCTTCTAACATCCGTCCACCAGCGACAGGACTTGTGCGCTATCCACGCGACAGCATGCACGTATCGGTGATGGTAGCTTTAGGGTTAGGGTTAAGGTAAGGCCTGTGTTGGTGACTTGCGCGCGCGCGCACCGCAGGCGCTTGAGGCGCAGCTGAGCGCGCTGCGCGCTGGCGCCGCGGCGGCCGCGGCGCGGCGCGCGCACGTTGCGGCGGTGCTGGCGGCGGGCGTGCCGGAGCCGGTCGAGGCGCTGGCCGATGCGGAGGCCGCGCTTGCCGCCGCGCACCAGCTGCAGGTAGGCTCCCCCTCAGGCTCAGGGTTTGCACTTCTGCCGGTCGAGGCGCTGGCCGACGCGGAGGCCGCGCTCGCCGCCGCGCACCAGCTGCAGGCACGGTATATCTCAGGGTCCGGTGTCCCGTCCGGGGTGCAGGCTCGCGACAATCAGTTTGCGCTTGGGCGCGGATATCTCATGTTACACGCATCTGCAGCAGCCATGTTTACGTGGCGCACACGAGGGCCGGCTAACCCTAACATGGGGCATGTCAACTCAAGCCGCTGCAGCTGCGTCGCAAGTGGGCAGGCCTGCTACGGTGCCCGGCCACTGAGGCCGCCCGTGCGCCTTTTGCGCACTTGTTTCCGCCCGCCACGACCATGCTTGCATTCAACCGGAACTTGGACATCTTGGCAGTGGCCAGATGCATGCTCGCCTGCGAAGCTGCAATCACGCTGATGTGCAGTGCGCAGCCCTGTCCTAGAGCTGCACCCGTAGGCAGCCCAAGTTGGCTGATGCACGGTCGTAGTTCATTTATGCCATAAGACACATGCAGTGCAGAGTTGCACTCTGCACTTGCAGGGCTGTGCCTTACGCTGACCAGGAGGCGCCGGTCCTTGCAACTGCCTGCCGGCCGATGCGGCCCCTCATTCTGCGGCGTGCTCTGTATTCTGCCCCTGCAGTGAGGCTTAAACAGCCATCACATCGAGATGCGCACACCGACGCCAAGCGGCCGCTCGTGCAGAGCGCCGCAGCGGCGGCCGTGGCGGATGAGGACGAGGGCGCGGGCGCGGGCGACGGCGCGGGCGACGGCGATGGCGCGCAGGCCTACCTGGGCGCTGTGGAGGGCGCGCTCGCCGCCAACGTGCGCCTGCTGCGCGAGGTAGGGCCCCCTTTCAGGGCTCTTTGTTAGGGCCCTCTGACAGCTGCCCTGGGCGTCGAGGAGGCGCGCCGGCTTCATGCATGCTTGGCCTGGCCGCCTGTCAGTTACGTGGCCGCGAGCATGCGCCTGCGCTGTCTGCAACGTTGCCCTGGGTCCCCAGGAAGGCTTGTGTATGCTTGACGACCAGGTACTGGCTTCAGTCATGCCTGGGGCTGGCGTCCATATGATATAAGACGTGCGTGACAGGCCCGCGCCCATGTCACAGCATGCGTCCAGCTGGGCAAGGGTCCACCACCTGTGAAGGTTGGGCGGAGGAGGGGGCCCTGCCCTCCCAGTAGCGACAGCAAAAGGAAGCCCTGCTGACCGCGGGCGGCTGCGCGCGCAGCTGGGCGAGCGCGCGGGCTTCCAGCGGGAGCGCCTGGCGCGCGCGGCCGCGCATGTCGCGCAGGCCGCGCGCCTGGGCCTGGCGGCCGAGGCCGCGAAGGCGGCCAAGGCGCGCGAGCTGGCCGAGCGCGCGCTGCAGGCGCGTGCCGCGCCCTGTCCCCCCGTAGGGTAGGGCCTAACCCTATACCTCAGGAGGCCAAGGCGGCCAGGGCGCGCGAGCTGGCCGAGCGCGCGGCAGGCGCGCGCCGCGCCCTGCCCCGCCGCAGCCTTGCGCCAGGCCCTGTCCCCTCGCGTTGCCTGGGCGCTGCGGCATGGGATGCAGCGGCCGGCCCGCCTGCGCCAGCAGACCGTGCGTCCTGCGCATTTGTTTGGTTTGGTCGCTGCGTACATGCCGTCAAGCGGCCATGCCGCCTTGGCACGCTGCAAACCGCGTTGGCCGGCTTTACGGCGACACGGTGAGCCGCGCCTGCGCGAGAATGTGTGATATTTGCGCTTTGATGGGGGGGCCTCGTCACTGCCGTTACGCCAGCAGACCCGCTCTGCACGCGCCCGCATGCAGCCGACCCGGGCGCGCCGCGCGCGCGTAGGACACGCTCGCGCTCGCGCGGGAGCACGCGGCCGGCAGTGGCGCGCTGGCCGCGGGCGCGCGCGCGCGCCTGCACGCCGCGACTGGCGGCGCGCCGCGCGACGCCGCACAGCGCCTGAACCCGCTTGTGGCCGAGGCGGCCGTGCTCGCCGCCGCTGCCGAGGCCGCCGGGCGTGCAAACCCTAAACCCAACCCTGGCGCGGGCGCCGCCAGCGGCCCGGAGCGCCGGCGCTCCGGCCTGCTGCCGGACGACCCGATCGTGCCGACCCCGCCGGGCGGCGGCGCGGCGGGTTCGGTCACGCCGGTCGGGCCGCCCGCCGCCGCCGCGTCGCGCTTCGACGCGCTGCGCGAGGGCGGCGGCGGCGCGTTCGGCGGCCTGATCGGCACGCCGGCGGCCGGCGCTGCCGCCGGGGACGCCAGCAGGCTGGCGAACGGGGTGCACGAGCCTGGCCACACCTCTGACGCCAGTCTGGCAGCCGCCCCGGCCAATGGCGGCTCCCACCTGGGCTACCAGAGCACGGCGGGCGGCGGCGCCGGCGGGGCGGGCGCGGAGGAGCCGGCGCCGGGGCCGGAGTCGTCCGAGACAGACGCGCCCGCGAGCGAGGGCTTTGCCGAGGCGCGGGGCGGCCGCCGGCGCGGCCCCCGCCGGAAGCGCGGCGCCGCCGCCGCGGGCGGCGCGGCGGCGGACGCGCCGCAGGGCTGAGCGCGGGGGCGCGCCAGCGCAGCGGGCCTCAGGGTTTCTGGCGCCCCTTTGCGGCTTCCGGCGAGGGCGCAAGCGCGGAGGCCCCGCCCGGGCAGCGCGGGGCGCCTGTCCCACGTGACCGCGCGGCTGCGCTTACAAACGGTGTACCCGTGCCCTTTTGCCGAGGGCGGCGCCTGGTGCGGGGGGCGCTCCGGCAAACCAGCCTGCGGGCGGCTGCGTCCGTCTGCTACGTCAGGCTGGCAGCGCGCGCTAATGGCGGCAGGAGGGCATGGTGAGGATTGCGGGCCGCGCCGCGATGCGCGGATGTGTGTGGACGCGACGTGAGTTGAGCGGGCGATCGGTGGCCAGGACATGGCGCTGCTGAGGTGGCGAGGGCGCGAGTGTATGATGTGGGCTGTATGCATGTTACGTCACTTGGAGCACTTGAGAGGCTGGGTGAGTGCTGCTCCAGCACCTGCTCCAGGTATGCAGGGAGGTCGATGGCAGCGCCTGCAGGCGGCCCTGTCGAAGCTGCACCTGTTCGGGAACTGCGCAAGTCCTGGGCCGTGCCAGCATGCGGCTGTACCAGGAGCAGCCATGGCCTTCTCGCCAGGTTGTGCTCTGCCACGCTGGTGGGCAGCGGGCTGTTTTGCAGGGCTGACCAGCAGCTAATGTGAAAGCTCGCCATACGCAGGCATGATGATGGTATGCATGTCGACAAGGTGCCACATGACCACTGCCATTCACTTTGCGCAATACATGGGCACGGCCGTGGTGTGTTGCGCCCATGCTTAACGCCCAAGCTTGACTCTCCTGCTGACGGCTTGCTGCACGCCTTACACATGCTTACATCTCAGTGTGTGCTGCTGACACACCGAACAGCTTGGCAGGACAGGTTGAAGAGTGCAAGCGCCTGCCCAGCACAGCGTAAATCATCGCTCGCTGCCAAAGGGGCTGTGCAGCCGGAACGAACATGAGCGAGGCCAGGTCCCAAGGTACCTCAGCAGCTGAAAAGAGTACCATAGCGTTCAGGCAGCTGCCTGCGACGGCCGCGACAGGAGCTGCACAAGTACGGAGCGCCTGTGTGTTTCTCCACCCGCTCTTGCGCCTGGCAATACTCATCACGGCGGGCTTCAGTAGAGCTCTCCGCCACTCGCCTGCAGTGGGTGGCGCAACTTCGCCCTCGCCGCCCGCACCTCGGAGCCATCTTAGGCGCGGCGCGGGTCGCGCGGCGGCCAGAAGGTGACCGGGTGGCCGTCCGGTGGGGCGGCCGCACCCTGGCGCCGGGGCAGGCGCCCTCAAAAGCGGCGCATGTCGCGCGGCGGCCGGAAGGCGACCGGGTGGCTGTCCGGCGTGGCGGCCTCGTCCTGGCGCCAGAACTTGACTGTCTTGTCGCCCTCGGCAGTCAGCAGCCGCGTGCCAGTCGCGTCGAACGCGGCGCCGCAGATGTTGGCCTCGCTCTCCAGCGACCCGGGCTGCAGCGCGGGCTGCGCCTGCTGGAAGCAGTTGCCGCTGGTCCAGTCCCAGAACCTGCCGCGCGCGCGAGGGCGTAGGGTCAGCATCTGTGAACAGCTGCCTGGGACTTTGCTCGCCGGACTGCGACTGCAAGCAACCGTCATCATACCTGCCTGTCTCCCTGGTGGCAGCAGGCAGCGCACACTAGCCTCTTGAGCGTGCATGCACTCTCGTGCACGCATTGCTGAAGGCCCGGCACGAATCGGATGTCTGGTCAGCGATGCGTGCCCGGGACGGTGTGTAGGTATCCCTAACCCTACCCTACTCTGAAAGCTGCGCGCGCACCAGAGCGAGCCGTTGTCGGCGCCGGAGGCCATGACGCCGTCCTCGTTGACGGCCAGGCAGCTGATGATGGCCTTTTGGTTCTGCAGCATGTTGTGCAGGAACTCGCCGGGCGGCAGCCGGTACTTCTTGATGTTGTCCGCGCTGCCGCCCACGAACGCGTACCTGCGATGGCCGCACCGGGCGGCGCTCGGGTGCAGAGCTCGCGCGCGGGTCACAACGCGCGCGGGTTTTCCACCTTGAACACTCAAAATAACAAAACATGCAGTGGACATGAGCGCTCTTAGCCTTATCAAGCACCAGTTCGCATGCACTGCCTCCGCAGAGTGCCTGCGCGGCTTCCAAGCCACGCTGTCGCGCAGATTGATGACATCGCTGGGCACGAGGCCGCCTGCGCACATTCGTTAGGCTATACAATGCCGGGCATGAGCGCGCACGCTCTGGGTCAGAGGGGCGCACTCGCTGGGGTGCATGGCGAGCGCGCGCACGCTCTTCTTGTGGTACGTCAGCGTGGCCATGGTGGCCGGCTTGCGGATGTCCCACAGCCGGATGGTCTTGTCGTGCGAGCCGGTGATCACCTGCGCGCACGCCGGCCTGCATGTGTTGGGCGGGGCGGCAGCCTGTAGGGTCTATATGAGGTTCTAGGAGGCAGCAGATTTGCAAGGTTGGCACGCCCATAGGCCCTGCTATGCGCTTGCGATTGGTCTGTGTCCCGGTCACGCGACTGGTCTGTACAAGTTTGATCTGTATCTGGGTCACGATTGGTCTGTACCTGGGTCACGCAACACACGTGACGGCGAGGGGAGCGCTCCCGGACGCGGGCGCGCCTGCGGGTCGGTGGCCTGCGAGATGATGGAGCAGACGTTGTCGTCGTGGCCGGTCAGGCAGTGCACCTGCATCCTGTGCGCCGCCGCGCGCAGTCAGGGCGACACCACACGCTGCGCTGCAGGGCTTACATAACCTAGGGTCAACATGTAGGTCCAATCATGCAGCCGGCGCAAAGTGCAAGGTCGGTGCGAGCCCCCGGCAGCTCAGCCACCCGCGGCAGGATTGCCTGCAGTAGGAGCAAAATGAAGAAGGCAGAGGGGCGCACTTGGTGCGCATGTCCCACACGCGGCACACGCTGTCGCGGCCGCCGGTCATGAGCACGTCGAGCGTGGGGTGCAGCGCGAGCGAATACACGCCGCTCAGGTGGCCATGGTAGTGCCGGATCACCTGCGCGGGCAGGCATGCCTTAATTCTGACATCAACCCTATGACACTAGATGGCGCTGGCCAGGCCCGGAGTCCACTTGCGCTGCGGCCCCCATGCGTGCTTCACCCCCGGGCAAGCGCGCGCAAGTGGTTTGGCCGCTCCGGATGACTTCGCATGCGCATGCGTTAGCCCGGCAGCCTGTCCCACACAGCAGGGCACGCCCATTACTTTTACATTGCAGCAGCCGCGGCGGCGGCGGGGGGCGCGCCTTGTTGTACTCCAGGTCCCAGCACTTGACCATCTTGTCCAGGCCGCACGAGAACATGTAGGGGTGCCGGTCCGACACGGCCAGGCCCGTCACCTGGCGCGCCGCGGCGCGCGCCCCTCCCTCGCACCAGGCGCGGGCGCTCGCTGCATCCCTAACCTATACTGAGCTGGGAGGCAGCGACCAGGGGGCGCTGGCCCGTGCAGCAGCGCGGTCGCTTGCGCACACGCGGGGCATGCGCAGCAGCGCAAGGATCGGTGAGTGCGCTCTCCGTACGCGCAGGAACCTGCCAGGGTTGCACGGAACCTGCCCCTGCCCTATCAGTCACGCATGTCGAGGCACGCACGGGCGCCCCGCAGGTGGCCGCCTCCGGAGCGCGCCTGCTCAATGTGGCCCGTCAGCGTCAGCCGCAGCTGCCCCGTCGCCAAGTCCCAGATCTTGATCGTGCGGTCGGCGGAGCCCGTCACAAACCACTCGTTGCCCGCATCCACCGCGATGCACCGCACGGGCCTGCGCGCCACGCGCGCGCAGCATCACCACTGCGCCCGCCCCCTACATTCGCACGCCGACCTCCGGCCGCATTGCCCATCATATGGGTAGGCTGCAGAAGTGCCTGCCCCCAAACACAGCGCATGCATGTCTGGCACGGGACGGGCTGGCGAGGAGTATGAGTATGCAGGGGCGCAGCCCCACTCGGGGCGCGGCATGCAGAGGTGCGCTCCACGGATGTCGGCTGTGGGGCCCACCCAAGGGTATCTGGTGGACAAGTAGTGCAGTGCTGCGCTTCCGAAGCGTCTGCTTGCATTTCAGGGTGGGGCGGGAGAGGGGCAGGGTAGCCGCACATCGCGGGTGCCCAACACAGTCACGGAACACTGTCGGGGCGGGTCAACCCCTGACGAGAAGGGTGTGAGGGGTGTGGCCTGGGAGGGGCAGGGCAGGTGCCCACCCCAGGTGCCCGGCCACCATGCGGATCATTTTCCAGGGCGGTCCGAATCCCTGACAAGAGGGGTGGAGGGGTATGGACTGGGTGGGACAGGGTAGGTGCCCCACCCCAGGTGCCCGGCGACCACGCGGTACATCTTCCAGGGCGGGTGCCAGGCCGGCCGCGGCCACTTGCTGGGCAGCCGCCGCGCCAGCTGCGCGCTGGGAACATACTCCTTATGCCCGCCCGCCGCCGTGGGCACGACCGCGCGCGCGCCCGCGTGCAGCACCAGCGCGCCCGCCGCCGCCGCCGCCGAGCGCGCCGCCCTGCGCGCGGTTCCGGGGCCTCAGGCGCTCCCCTTTACTAGCAGTAGCTCTACCTGTAATTACATGTTATTGCAGCGCTGCAAAGCCCCGTGCCGGGCACAATGACACCAGTCCTCCATACCCCGCGCGTGCAGCCGGCCAGCGGGAGCGGGCGCGCACTGGTCTGCAGGCGTCGGCATCGTCTCGATGAGCTTGGCCGTGGTGCTCTTGGCGCCGCCCGCATCAGACACGGCCGCGCCATTTGGCGCGGCCACGCCGCCGGCGCCGGCGGCCGCCGTGCCGCCCGCCCTGCCCGCCGCCGACGCCGCCCCCCGCTCCGGCACCTTAAAGTCCTTCACCGCCAGGTACTCGTCGCGGATCTTGCACGCAATCTTTGCGCGCTGGCTGCGCGCGCTCCCGGCCTTGCAGAGTCAGGCAGACGCGGGAGCGGCCTGCGTGTGCACGGCGTTGCAGCGGAGACCCCTGGCCTGCAAGCGGCCGTGCGGCGCAGCCGGGTGCGCGCCTGGCTTCATCCGCCGCGGCCTTCTGGCCATGGTTTGCGGCGAAGAGGTCGAACGTGCGCTTCAGCGACAGCAGCGTGAGCGCCTTCACCGTCTTGCCCTCGATGGGCAGCTCCTGCACAGCCGCTGGCCTCGCGCTTGTGGACGCCTCCTCTCCAGCGGCTGGCGCCATCTCCCCTGCTGCGTGCAGCGGCCCAAGCTACATCGCCGTGTTTAGCGCGTCAAGGCCCGATGCGGGCGGCACGACACAGAGCTTGGGCTTAGCACGGTAGTGCACACACGAGAGCGCCACGAGCGTGCACACAGCAAGTTGTGAGGCTTTGGTACCAATGCACACCAACTACCACCAGGACACAATTGGCTGCGCTGCAGGTCAGGTGAGTGCGAAAAGCAAAACCGCCCCCTTGTTTAGGAGCCAAGGGACAAGCTCCCAAGAGTTGGTGTGCTCAAGGGTTCTCGAGGGTGTTGGGCGGTGCACGTGCACACCTACCTGGGATCAGGATTTGCAGTAATTACAAGTGCGAGGAGAACCGCTGTGTGGTTGACCCCGCGTGCCGCACTGATCACAATGCACACGCTGGCGGCGTCCTGCACACGGCCATGTGCGTCAAGCCACACGCCCGCGACCTCGCTTCGCAGGCCAGCATTCGTGCCTGCAGCGCAGCAGAGGACACGGCGGGCGCACCGCTTGACTGTCCAGGTGCCTGGTGCCCACATCTGACTGTATATTTTTTAGTGCACACCCACATTACAGTAACACATCATTTTTACAGCTTGGGATAAAGCATACCCCCTGCAACACGGTCGTGCAGGCCCTCAAGGTAGGCGACAAGATGTCAGAGTACCCCGACTACTACAGGTGTGCTCCCTCTTCCCAGCCTGCCTCACATCAGCATCTGTAGCTTCAAAAACAGGCGACGACGCTGCTCGTGGGAGGCGGCCAGGGTGCTCAAGACGCAGGACGGCAAGGGCATGGCGCTCAGCAGCTTTGAGGGGAAGTCCAACGTTGTGCTTTTCTTCTATCCCAAGGTATGCCGTTGTCTAAAGGGACATTGCGAGTTAATATACTTCTTTATGTGGACGGCGTGCGCTTGTCCTCCCCACTCAGTCCTCTGGTCGTATGGTGCAAGTAGATGTCACTGGTTGTGCACTTGGTCCAGGCGGCCACGCCGGGATGTACCAAGCAGGCATGCAAATTCAGGTATGCCTGGGAGTGCCAACTGCATGCGTGTCTACATTCTGGTACCCTGCTTCTCCTGCTCGTTGTTCAGCGGCACCCAAGGTTTGCGCAGACGCCAAAAGCTGCCTGGCGGCCCTTGTGGCGCTTCACATAGCCTGTCACAAGTCCTGGTCGACTCACAGGCTGTGGCGCTTCTGGTCTCAGGGACGACTATGAGAAGTTCCAGGGCCTGGCGGAGGTGCTCGGCATCAGCAGCGACACGCCGCAGGTCAACGCCGAGTTTGCCAAGGCGCGCGCATGCAATCATACATATAAAATAATAATGAAAAACAATCTGGGCTGAGTTGGCCAAGCGCGCATGCGCGTACCTGGCCGACTTGCTGGCACCATGCCTCCCTCAAAATAGACTGACGCGGTGCACCGCGCTTAAGGGAGCGCCAGCATGCACCTGATCACGCGCGCACCAACGCAGCTGAATCAGAGCGCGTGAGCGCGCGCACAACTTCGCGCCGACCGGCTGCACTCGCATGCCCGCCGGGCAACAGGGCGGTGCCAACCCAGGCCGACCCCGAAAGTGGTTCGGCGCTGCACAGAGCCAGGCGTGCTGACTGAGGTCCTGCGGGCAACCCCCCGAAACCCTGCACCTCTGCCGCCAAGCCGGAGCGCCTGCGCCTGCACGCTCCGCCCAGGGGCGCGTGTAGCCGGGCCCTCTGGAAGCTCCGCCAAGCTCGCGCCCTCAGGCCTTGAGGTGCGAACGAAAAAACTCGAGCGCTTCGTTGAAGGCCTTGGTCGCTGCGGCAGCCACGGCCGGGTCCTTCTCGTCGCCCTTCATGGTCCAGCCGTGCTCCTGCCGCGAGGCATAACACTGACACATATGAGTTTATGTCAAGCACTGCGTCGATCAACCAGACATGACTTGCCTCTCAAACAGCTGCAGCACTTGCTTTTGTTCCAAGGAAGAAGCGCCAGAAGCATGGCAACTGGCAGCAGGGAGGATCACAGGGACCTTGGCCGTGCCCCGCTCCCAAGCACGCTCTCGCGAGGCAGAGCCGGCGCAGCGTCGCATAGCTCATTGCAGCAAGGGTGCAGCCCTGGGTGGCAGGCGCGGCGCCCACCTGGCCCTGGTAGAATGTGCTGCCGCTCGCCGGCTTGCTCTTCAGCATCCCCTCGATCTTGACCCGGAAGTCCTCCGGGATCTGCTTGTCGTTGTCGCTGCGCGCCGCGCAGAGCGCGCGCTCATGCGCTGTGGGGCGGCGACCACGGCAGCGGCACGTGCTACCGGCGAGCGTGCACCGCAGCGCCGCACATGCACAGCGTGCCCGGTCGCCCACGCACAGGCTGGGGCTGGCCCCTATTGCGTGCCGGTTGCGAGGGGAGGAGTAGGGTAGGGTGGGGTCATATCACCCTGCACCGGCGCTGGGCAGGGCGGGCGCGCGCACGGCGGGCACGCGCCGCGCACAGCGCACCTAAACTGGAACCACACGGGCCGCTCGATGGCATTCACGTCCTCCTCCTTGAGGCGCGAGCCGTGGGAGATGACGCCTGCATCGACGCCGCCGCTGCCTGACCGCGGGCCGCCGCGCCCGACTCAGCGCGCGCCTTCAGGCACCACACGCAGAGAGGCGCCGGGCCAGCCGCTGCGGCTGGCGCCGCAGTGTTTGCGGCGGTCGGAGAATCAGACCATGTGCTGCGGTTGATACGCCGGGCAGGTCGTTCGCGGTCAGGCACGGCGCACGTGGACACGGTTGCCCTGCCTGCCCTGGTGCACCCGGCTCCTCCTGGTCTGCCGGGGCGTGCAAGGTGCACGCAGCCGCCAGCCCAGGCAAGGGGGCGGGCGCCGCCGCAGAGGCACTGCATGCGACAAAGGGCCCGCTCCTGCTCCACAAGGTAATGGCGCAGCGGGGCCTCGACTTGTGTGTTGGCAGCTGCGGTCGCCGCGCGGCCCCCGGCGCACAAACAGGAGGTATAGGAGGGGGCATGCTGCCGGCGTGGGCGGCCGGGTTGGGTCTGAGGAAGGGCCAAGACGCCGAGCGCCCGCACCTGCGAGCAGCAGCGCGGTGTAGAGGCCGCCCCAGCAGAAGCCCTGCGCGCCGAGCGCGGACGCGCCATGCTGCCCCCTGAGCGCACCCACTACTGCCTTGCAGTCCAGCATCACCTGTCCGCCCCACCACACCAATATCGAGGTCTTGCATGCTTCCATGCACTTCAGTTCCATGCATCTCAGTTTCATTATCAGTGTGATGTGAGTTGCTTGTGCCTCATCCAGTGAGGCGCACAGCCTCTTGCAGCTCAAGCTGCAAAAGGTTGCACCCTTCCACGCCCACACGTGTCACGGGCGAAGGCGCAGAGGCATGCGCGCGCGATGTGAGCTCCGCAAAGCGCGCCGCGCCTTCCAGGCCTCCCGCCGGGCGGCGCGCCTTGTCGTTGGGGAACTCCGCCAGGAACGCGGGCAGCTTGCTGAAGAAGGCCTGCATCTGGCTGGCGTCCTTCGGCGGCTCCATCGCCTTGCCATGGTAAAAGTCCGGCAGCGCGGTCAGGAAGCCTGCACTCGGCCATGCCACATCAGGCATGCTGCGCTTGTCTGGCTCTCGCTGCCAAGGTGTGTTTGCGGCAGCACTGCGAGGAAGCCTGCGGCTGGCATGCCGCGTGAGACGTGCCGCGCTTGTCTGATTATCGTCGCCACGTCACGCTTGCGGCACACGCTGCCCTGGCACTGAGCCACACGCCTCACAGCCTGCGCCACTATACGCAGCAGCAGAGGGACTATTACTACAAAGGCAGCCCGGGGTGGCCGGCGCGCAAAGGCCTGCCGCGCCAATGTGCCCATGACTCATCTGCGGCTCGCCATCCCGCGCGCACCGTGGGTGGCCATCTTGTCCGCATACAGGCGCGCGTTCTTGTGCTCCCAGCCAAAGATGTCGTGGATGAGCAGGATCGCCGGGCTCCCGGGCGCGGCCTTGTCCGGCTTGGCGATGTAGGCAGACAGCCCGCCCAGAGTCTCGGTCTGCGCATTAAGAGAACTGTGTTATACCTCGTCCTCCTCCTCGTGACAGGAGCACGCGCGCGCACGGTCTGGCAGCAGCTAGTCCTTGAGCAGGGAGGACACATGCATGCGCTCTCAGCAGCAGCAGGCGGAGGGCCATCTCAGGGCACGCCCGGCCGGCCGGCGTCCCCGACCACTCTGCGCCAGGCTCGCAGCAGGCCTTGAATGACTCTCCCATTTCACCGCGCGCTGAACGGCTAGATAAGGACACAGGTGGTCAGTAAGGTGGCCGGCGTGCAAGTACGTACACCTGATGTGCTGCACAAGCAAGTTCCTGTGGGTGATCAGGGACAAAGTCTCTGCTAGCTTTGCCGTGCATCGCGTAACTGCACCCTACGCCCAGGGCTCCATTCTTCACCGCTCCATTTCTTCAGCTGGAAGCACCCGACCTCAATCTTGGAAGCACCCCGACCGCAGGTGGGGCTGTTGTACTGGTAGTGTGAGGGTGGTGAACTCTACGGCGCCCGTTTCCATGGTGAAGTGCCAGAATAGCATCAAGCGGTCCCGCAGCCGGTGTTTGTGTGACCCTGCACGCCGGCAGGATTGAGGTGACAGAACCCTCGGCGAGTCCTTAATGGGACTCGGTGGGCCTGGCGAGCGGCTGTCGCTGCTGGTCGCATTACTGCTTGTGCCAGCAAGCGCCTGGTCGAGCTCGATCGTCCTGCCGCTCACGAGAAGGGACGGTGGACTGCTGGCTAGGGGCCTGCTGCGGAACGCGACGCTGCCGCTGCACGGCGCTGTGAAGGACTATGGGTGCGCGAGTGGCACCTGGCGCGGCAATCCTGCTTCTCAGTGGTGCCTTGCCGCGTTGGCAGAGCCGCTGAGCTGCACAAGGAGGCGCTGAGCAGGGCAGGCACTAGGGAAGGTGCTGCGGCGTAGTCTCGCGCTCGCCTGGAGTTGACAGGCTTGCGCTTGCATGCGGCTGCTGGGTTGGGGCCGACCTGGCGAGCTGGACAAGGCGCTGTGGCGGCGCGCTCAGGCCCAGCGTGCGAGGGGTCGGTCGCTGTGCGCCTCGCAGGTACTTCTACGCGACGCTCATGCTGGGCACGCCACAGCGGCAGTTTGCGGTTATAGTCGACACGGGGAGCACGATCACGTACGTGCCGTGCGCGTCGTGCGGGAAGAACTGCGGGCCCCACCACAAGGCGCGCGCGCAGGGAGCGCCAGTCTGACGCCCTGCCTGCCGGACAGGCTTGCGTGAGCTTGGGCTCGCAGCCGACTGCGGACTGCGTGTTTGGTGCGGACCTGCCTCGCTGTCTGCGTAACCCGCGCGCCCGCTGCGCAGGACCTCGCATTTGACCCGGCCAGCTCATCGACCTCGCAGCTGGTGCCGTGCGGCAGCGCAAAGTGCTTGTGTGGGCGGCCGGCGTGCGGCTGCTCAGACAACCACGAGTGCACCTACCAGCGCACGTATGGTACGCCGCATGCCTCTGTGCAGAGTCACGCACCGCCGCGAAGCTGCGCCTTGTGAGCGCATGCAGGTGTCCTGGGTCGCATGCAGGAGTTGTATTGCAAGCAGCAAGACAGGGCAAGTTGGATTGGGCACCAACATGGTGTGGGCCGGGTGCTTTGTATGTTTGGTCCGTGTGCAAGCGCTTCTCCGGCCAGTGGGAGCGCTCTGCTGTGCGTTGCAAAAGAACACAGTCAGTCCAGTGGTAACCCATCTTGTTTTTGGTCTGTTGACACTGTCCCCCGGGTTGCGTCGAGCTGGCTCAACGCCTGCTACTTGAGGGCACTTCATCCAGATCTGTGCCTGAGCCACTTGGGGATACGCAAGCGAGCCACGGTGGTCAGCGAGGGGCCCGCAGTGGTGAGACGTGGGGGCAGGGCGGGGTGTGGCCGCGGCTGCGAGGAGGCCGAGGAGCTTTGAGCGCAGCGGGGCGAGGAGCACAGGCAGGCGCTTTTTATACTGGGCCGCGTGCTGACCCGTGTGCGGCGCCGCGCGGCGCGCAGCGGAGCAGAGCAGCAGCGCGGGGCTGCTGGTGGCGGACCAGCTGCAGGTCGGCGACGGGGGCGTGGAGGTCGTGTTTGGCTGCGAGACCAAGGAGACCGGGGAGATCTACAACCAGGAGGCCGACGGCATCCTCGGCCTGGGCAACTCGGAGGTCTCGCTCGTCAACCAGGTGCGCGCGCTGAGGCCCGCGCGGGCAATGTTTCAGTGAAGAATGGTGTGCAAGTGCTGGCCCGCTGTGTACTTCGGGGCTCAGCTGGCCCGCGCTCGACAGCACCCTGGGACGGGCCGTCTGCTCTCTGGCATCGTGACGCTTCAACTGGGGCCGGGCCAGGCTTCATAGGGGGATACGAGGGCGAGCGTGCTTGTGCCGGCCAGCCCCAGGCCACTGGCCTTGCGTGGCGTGGCATGCGCTCGCTAGCCCTGCTCTGTCAAGCGCGCTGACGCCCGGCGCGGCGCGCAGCTGGCGAGCGCGGGCAGCATCGACGACGTCTTTGCGCTGTGCTTCGGGAGCGTGGAGGGCGAGGGCGCGCTCATGCTGGGCGACGCGGACGTGGCGGGCCGCTTCAACGTCGCGCTCGGCTACACGCCGCTGCTGGATAATCCGGCGCACCCGCACTACTACAGCGTGTCGCTGGAGGCGCTGGTGGTCGGCGGCGAGCGGCTGGACGTGCGGCCGGTGCGCTGCCCCAATCCTAATCCTTCACTTGCGAGCGGCTGGACGTGCGGCCGGTTCGCCGCCGCCGCCCGCGCGGCAGTGGGCACCACGCCGCGCCTGTCGGGGCCTGCACCTTTGCTATGCTAGGACGGGAGATCCTAAAGGTGTTTCTGACTGGCGTTTGTTGCCTATTTGGATGTGCAGGCCGTACGTGGCCTGCGCACGCATTTTGGGTAGGGTAACCCTTAATGTACCCTCATGCCCTAAGTGCTGCTGCGCGCGCGCGCAGGCCACGTACGAGGTGGGCTACGGCACCGTACTGGACAGCGGCACGACGTTCACGTACCTGCCCAGCGAGGCGTTCCTGCGCTTTCGCGAGGCGGTGACGCGCTACGCGCTCGCGCACGGCCTGCACGTCACCAAGGGGCCCGACCCCAAGGCACGCGCGCGGCGCCGGCTGCGAGGCGCCTGCTTTTATCTACGTGTGTGCGTGAGTGATGGAGGCTGCCAGATGGTGCAGGCACAGCTCTTTGGTGAAAGTCTGGGCGAACGCCACTGCTTGAGCGCTCGTGCCTGCTGGGGTCGCACAAAGCCTCTGGTTGTCGTTGCACAGGAACGCTTGTGGGTGGCAAGCACGGCCGCATCCGTTGCCAAACAGCATCTGGGCGCGGCCCCGTCCTTGACCGCTCAGGCGGTTGGCAGACCAGCAGCGCCGCGCGCGCAGTTCCCGGACGTGTGCTTTGGCGGCGGGCCGAACGTGGACCGCGGCAACTCGCTGGCGCTGGACATGGAGCACGTCTTCCCGGTCCTGGAGCTGCAGTTTGCGCAGGTTTGTGCTGCCTGCGCTTGAAGCATCAGGGTGGGGTAGGGGAATAGGGTGGGTCTCCAGCGCCTGGAATTGCCAGACAGCCAGCTCGCGCAGGGTGCCCCGGCGTGCGCCCAAGTCACGGCAGCACGTGTCTGCCTGCCGGCGTGTCTTAGCGCGACGCAAGCCTGCCTGGCGCGACATGCGCCGACGCCGCCGGCGTGGCTGCGAGGGCCTGGCCAGCGCGCGCTCCTGGTGTCGGCTGGCGCCTGGGCGCGGATGCAGGCATTGATGACCCGCTTGCCCCGCTCGCGCGCAGGCCATGCACTTGCGCACGGGCCCGCTGAACTACCTGTTCATGCACACGGGCGAGGCGGGCGCGTACTGCCTGGGCGTGTTCGACAACGGCGCGGCCGGCACGCTGCTGGGCGGCATCTCGTTCCGCAACGTGCTTGTGCAGTACGACCGGCGCGCGCGCCGCGTCGGCCTGGGCGCGGCCGCGTGCCAGGACATCGGTGCCGCGCACGCGCCCTGCCCGGTGCCTGCCGGCGGCGCGGGGCACGAGTTCATTGAGCAGTGCGCGCCCGTCTCTGACCCCCTTTTTTACTTAGGCAGCTGCAGCATGGGTGGGGGTCTGCTGTGCGCGGGGGGCGCTCCTCGCCCACCTGCAGACGCAACGTCTTGCGCGACGGGCGCGCGGTCACGAGTGCGTCCGCCGGCGCCTGCCTGCCTGTTGGCGTGCTGTGGGGCTTTCCAGCGCGTGTGTCCCTTGTAGGCGGAGACCTGCGGACCAGTCGCCTCCTCGCGCGCCAGGTGCCCCCACACCCTGCTGCAGCGGGAAGGGGAGCGAGCGCGGCGTGGGCAGGGGGAAAGGTGACAGCATGCATGTTGCTTGCCGCAAAATTATTGCGCAATCGCTGTGTGCTGCTGGCCTGACCGGGCGCGCTTGCGCAGGATAGGCCACCGCTGTCATCGGAGCCGCAATGTCAAAAGCCACCACTCACAGAACAAGCATCACGCGCGCAAGCTGGTGCTCTGACCGCCGGCGGCGCGCCGCGCTGGGTCATGTGCGCACGCCCTACACGAAGCGAGCGCACTGTGCTGCAGAGGCCTCGTGCAGGGTGAGGGTGTGTGAGCATTGGATGCAGGGTCGGCTCAAAAGTGCAAAAGTTGTGGTCCTGGCACGTTGTCGATGGTTGCGCTTGATGGGTTGGGGCCGCGTACGACACGGAGCGCGCCCCACACGCTGCCCATGCGTGCAGGCCTGCGCCTGAGACTCTGGTGCTGGCGGTGGCGGGCGTGGCGGTCGCGGCGTTGCTCGCCGGCATGGTGTTTGTGGCGGCGCGCGGGTGGTGGCGCGCACGCGGGGCGCGGCGCGCTGCCGGCGCGGGCGGCGGGCTCGACGGCGGTGAATGGGGCTCCGCGTCGTCTGGGGCTTGGAACCTGGGGCATGGGTTAGGGTCTGGCGGCCAGCGCTTCCGGCCGCTGGACGAGGAGCACGAGGCGGAGCTGATGCCGCGCCTGTCTGGGGCGAGCGCGCTGACCGGCGGCGGCGGCGGGAGCCCCAGCCGTGGCTTTACACCGTCGCCCGCCGCGCCTGCCGCGGGCGGCACGCTGCTGCGCAGCATGACGCTGCCGGGAGCGCCCGGCGCCTCCGGCAGGCCATCGACCCTGCGGGGTTCTGATGCCGCGTGCTGACCCGCATAGATGGTGCTCCCGCTGCAGCGGCGGCGCGCTGACGGCTGCGCGCTTGCGGCGTTGTCAGCTTTATGCTGGCCACTCTGTGTCCGTGCTGGCAGCATAAGCAGCCACATACGTGCATCTCCCTGGGAAAGCTGCGTATGCGCGCCCTAGAAAGGGGAATGTGCGAGTGCGGGGCGAGTGGCTGCACTGCGCCGCGTAGCTAAGGGTTGACCGGAGTCATATCATTAGCGCCAGCGGCCTGGGCGTCTGCTCAGGATAGTGTGCCATGTGCAGCCGCTGTGCCAGCTCTGTGTGTCCGTGTGCGCAGGATGGCACTTGGCAGCTATGCGGCCTTTCTGCGTGCGGAAGTATGTGCTTTCGAAGTATCAACCTGCTCCAAGACAATTTTGTTGGAGTTCTGCTTTGGCTGGCAATCAGCCTCATGCATGACCCTTTCTGCTGAGCTTGGCGTGTACACCCAGCTATTGTCAGTGCAACGCTCAACCAATGTTTGGGCGACAGTGTAATGCTGTGGTATCAAGTACAGCCAAGGTCCGTCTCAAGATGTTGCTGCGGTGAGGCCTATAGCTCGTTGTTGCCACCACACTGGAGTGCAGCTGCGCGTATGGCAGTGCACACCGCTCCTGGAAAAGCAAGTGTTCAATATAAGCCGATATACTCACCGCTACTGGCAGCGAGTCGTATTCACAAACGCACAAGGTGCGCAACAGCAAGCATAGCTTCCGCTGCTGCCCCACCCGGTCCACTGAGCACCTTTATGGCTGCTGCAAGCGCAGGAGCACTGTGTGTTATTGCAACCCGCGGCAGGAAGCTCAGAAAGGCAGCAGGCATTCTTATACATCTTGGCGGGTGCCGTGGGATGACTGGTAACCACACCCGCCAAGTGGCGCATTTGGCTGGCAAACGTAGCGTCACAACACCTCACACCAGGTGTTGCGCCTTTGTCTTCCAGGGACACCGCAAAGACCTCTGTACAAGCGTGGTGCGTCATCCTGCCGGCCAATGCTGGCGGTGCGGCCCCCAGCCTGTGCTTCTACTGTCTTTGGTACAGGCGACAAGGCAGTTGGCTTGCTTGTGCGACAGTAAACGCTGCGTCACTCACCTCACAGGAAGGCTGGGCATATGTGTGAAGGTCGCCTTGCAAAGGCATCTGGCTCTTTGATAAGCATACCCCGTGCGTGGCTGTGCGCAGCGGTCCCCTTGTTGGCCCGGTGGCTGCACGTGGACAAAGGGAGCGCGGCTGTGCTGGTCGAGCTCGCGCAGCTGGCTGCTGTGCGGCACCTGCTGCGCGAGTTGTGCTCACGCTGCGGTGTCCAGAACCAGCCTCCCTGGTAGCCGCCCTGGTCCAGTCCTCAGCCACCCTGCCACGAAGGGGGCATGTGCGGTGTACTAGGAGCCACTCTTCTCCAGGTTTTTCTCTTCCTGCTCTGCAGCATGCTGGCTCTCTGAACCTGGCGTGTGTGCAGCAATTACCTCCAGACATAATGGCACACATGTTGCAGCGCTGACACCACATGGCGATGAAAAGCCTGGGGGATTGTCAGCACGCGAATCAGCCCACCCTGTCGCTGCATGGCAAAGTGCTCATGCGCTGCATAGTCTGGATGCTAGTGGCCATGCGTTGTGCTTAGTCGGCAGCTACACGTGAGCAGCTTCTGCATGTGAGCACTACCAGTGTAGTCCAGCACCAATGTGCTGGAGCCACCTTGCGCCCCGCGCAGGCTGAGGTACCAGTGGTCGGCGGATGCGGCGCGCGCCGGGGTGGCCGGCACGGCAGCCGCCCTGGGCTGCGCCATGCTGGCGTCAGCGCTCGTCGACGCCCCTGCTGCGAACACGCGTGCGCCAGCTTCATGAGCAGCGAGTCGCATGTGCACATGCAAATGTGCACACGCAAATGCTTTCAACCGTGTCAGGGCCTCGGGAGCAGAGAACATCCAATAGCGTCTTCGTGCGTGCTAAGTGGGGCGCCTTGATCCAGGAAAGCGCTGTGGATGCAGTGCCTGCTCTGGCTGATAAGTCAGCTGCAGCTGTGTGTGCCAAGCGAGTCTGTGACGTCAGGCCGCACATCATCTGGCACCTGACAAGCATGCTGATCAGATTGATACTGGGCCATGCTGAGGACCCACGCACACACTGCAGCAGCGGGCCTCCAGACTACAAGCAGAACGTGGCCCTTCGTCACTGCATCGGCCCCCCTTCATCCCACATTGTACGCCGAAGCTCCAGCGCGCGCGCCCCGCATGTGCCACGCGCAGGCGAGCTGGCGGCGCTGGTGCGGCAGCCGGGCGGCGGCGCGGCGCCGGGCCTGCTGCTGGCCTCGCTGGCGCTGGCGCCGGCGCTGGAGGAGCTGCTCTTCCGCGGCTTCCTGCTGCCCTGCCTCGCCGCGCGCATGCCCCTGCCTGCTGCCGTGCGCGCATGCGCCACCAAACGGGGTGCCCCGAACGACCCCCACTGGTTCAGAAAGCGTGGGACATGCGCATGCGGCGGCCTCTCGCATGGTTCTCGGGGCGACATCTGGGTTCCCAGTGACACGCCAGGGGCATGTTCAGAGCAGACAATGCGAACCTGGACTGCCAGCGAGGGCGCAGCATGCTCCTGTGTCCGGGCTGGCCCACTCCCTGCACCTGAGCATGCTTGAAATTTGTGCGGTCTGCGCTCCCAAGGTCGACTGCTCTGCAGGTGCTGCTGAGCGGCGGCGCGTTTGCAGCGAGTCACGTCGCCGCGCCGGGCGCGGACGTGGCGCAGCTGTGGGCGCTCGGCTGCGCGCTGGGCGCCGTGGCGGCCGCCTCAGGCGGCAGCCTGGCCGCCGCGACGCTCGCGCACGCCCTGTACAATGCGGCAGCCCTGCTTGACGCGCTGTCGTGATCCCAGGTGCCGTGTGCTTGCCAGGCACGTAAGCAAATGCAGTGCTCTGCAATTTGACCTGTCACATGTGCTGCGCGTCGTGAAGGCTCTGACATGGGGTCCGTCAGTTGCTGGGTCACACTGCAGCGCCGCGCCTGCGCACTTGGCCTTGGCGCCAAGGAACATCAGGTGTGTCAGGGCTGCTCCTTGTCGCCATGCCGCACCTTGTGCTTGAGTGTCCTGCTCAATGACTGTGTCTGTGCTGCGCATGGGTGCCCCGCTCCATGGCGCGCATGCGCATGTATGTGTGGTACACCCAAGGGCTCTGCGGCGGTGCCTCCATGCATCTGCCTGGCGCCCCCCCCCTGTAGGGGCCGGGATGCCAGGATGCAGCCCATTTGGCTTTTTGTTACCAGGTGTTGACTGCAAACAAAACAGGAGGGCGAAATCATGGTCCCTCTATGGAACAGCATAGTTTCGTGAGCGAGAGTCACAACAGTGTCAGGCAGCAGGACGATGAAGGAGGCGCCACCCCCCACAAATGCAAAGCTTCACCCAGACGTGGAGGCCCCTTCCGCACCTGCGGCGTTGCCTGTCAAAGGCGCTGCAGAGCCATCCGCCAGCACGCGAGAGTACGCAAGCAGTCGCTGTTCCTTTACAGAATTGCATTGCTCTGGCCGTTGGCGCCCACACTGCTTTGCTTGCGCTCCGCCACCACTTACAAGGTCGTGGCATGTGTAGAAACGGCGGAGGCACACCGCCAGAGTGCAGTATGACGGCTGTTGATGGCGTGGACGGCAGCAAACCATCAACGCCCACGGTCACGTACCGCGACATGTTCCTGCGCTGGATATGGCTGGGGTGCGCCTGCCCTCGTCACTACCTTGTACGTGCTCAGTTGAGAGCGTTCAGCCGAGCGGACGCTCAGCGAAAACCACGCTGTGTGCGGCGCAGGTGGGTTGGCTTTGGTGGCCCCACTGCCCACATTGCGCTCTTCAAAAGGTGCGCTCTGCAACTTCTCAGTCCTGCAGTGCAACCAGGTTGCGGCGTAGCGTTGCTTGCGTGCTGTGATGGCGCCAGCCTCCTAGCCCGGGACGCGTGGCGCCTATCGGCATATGCATGTTGCAGTCAAAACAATCATGTGTCTGCTTCGTGTGCTGCCGACAGTGTGACCACTTGTGAACCAGTACATGGTGGCCTGTACGAGCGGGCAGCACCACAGAGGGTTGCCCTGCAAGGCAGTCTCAGCTCTGGTAGTCTCTCATTACACGTGCCTGCGCGTGGGCCGCGCGCGGCAGATATTCGTGGAGAAGCTGCAGTGGGTCACGAGCACAGTGTTCCTGGAGCTGCTGGCGCTCGCGCAGTGCCTGCCCGGCCCAACGTCCACGCAGGCGCGCGCCAGCGCGGGGCACAGCCTGCCGCATACTCCGCGCTACGCTGCGCTCACAGGACCGCAGGCTGGCGGATTAGTGGCGTGAGCTCGTTGTGACAGACAATGTGTTTGAAGCTAGGCACGCGGTATGGTGTACCCATCCGCGCTTTTGGCAGCCTTGCTGGGGGACCAGAGGTTCACTGCCATACAGGCACTGCTAGGGCCTGCGTGACCTGAGCCAGGGCAGGCTGGCGATGAGGGAGCCTGCAGCAAGGCTCACCGCCCCCCAGGGCTTAGTGCTAGGGACCTCGTGACATGGGCCGGGGCCGGCAGGCGACGTGGGCCCGGCGCCGCGGCAGGTCTCCTTCGCGCTGGGCGTCGTGCAGAAGGGCGTCGCGGGCGGGCTGATGACGGGCGTGCTGTTCCAGTACCCTGGCTTCCTGATCGCCGCGCTGGTCGGCGCGGGCGCCGCCAATGTGCTTAAGCACCCGGCGCCCTGGCTGCACGGCCTCACCTCGGGTGCCGGCCCGGGCTGCCGGCTGCCGGCTGAGCCACCCAGGGTTGGGGGTGCAGGGTCGCAGGCCTCCAGGGACACTGCATCAGACAGACCTCACGCATCAGGCTAGCGTAGCGATTCCACAGCCGTGCGTGAGCTGTCACGGGCACCACAAGCAGCCTGCCTCGCATGCGCGGCGTGCGCTCGCCCGCCGGCGGCGGCGGCCGAGCGCGACGCGACGCGCCCTTCGTCGCCAACCCCGCCCGTCGCCACCCCCGCGCAGGCCTGGCCGCAGTCGGCGTCGCGCTGGTGGCCAGCGCGGCGCGTGGGCTGACGGCCGGCACCTGCAAGCTGCGCGTGACCATGGCCATCAACGCCGCGGCGGCCGTCATCACGTTCTACTACCCGGCCACGTACATGTTCCCGGCCTGCATCCTGGCTGGCGGCCTGGTCACGCTCTACACCAACCGCAAGGTGGTGCGTGTCCCGGACCGGGCGCGCTCGCACATAGACGGGCCTGGTGCGCGGCCGGGGAGGAGCGCCCGGCATGCGCATGAGCAGCTGCACAGCAGCCCCGTGCCCAGCATGGGCTGCTGGCCTCGCTCCCGGTGGTGCGCGTGTGTGCAAGACGGCCGCGCTGCGGCCCCGGGCGCAGCGCCTGAGCCTGACACCTGCTGCAGAGCCGTGCGATGCTGTGTTTCCCACGCATCATCGGCGGAGTCGACGGAGTGAAAGGTGACACGGATGCCGCGCATCCACGGCTCTGTCACACCCTGATCGTGTCCTGACTCACTCCGCGCTCCAGCACCCAGCCACGCAAGGTCGGGCTAGAAAATTTAACCTATCCTCATCGGCTCCAGGTATTCACCGTCGCCGACGCGGACCGCGTGGAGCGGCTGGGCGTCGGGCGCGTCGTGGGGCTGGGCCTCGACCATGCAAGGCTAGGGTCGGGACCCTAACCTACCTAAGCGGCGCAGGTGTCCACGGTCGCCGACGCAGACCGCGTGGAGCGGCTGGGCGTCGGGCGCGTGGTCGGGCTGGGCCTCGTGCTGGTGTGGCTGGCGGTGCTGGTCGTGACGATCGTGCTGCGGCGGCGCCTAGCGTACGCGGACCACAAGCCGCTGTTCTGGTGGGAGGCGTTCTACCGCACCGGGTCCATCATCTTTGGCGGCGGCCAGGTCGGCGGCCCGCTCCCTCCTTTGACAGCCTAGGGGATTGGCATAGGGGAGGCTTCCTTTGCTGTGCAGGGCGCCGCCATGCCTGTTTTGCTAGAGAATAAGCTTTCCTCATGATGTCCAAAAAATGGTGTTTTGGCTGCTCTTCTGGCACAGCATCCGAAAGCGCACCACCTGCATGTCATTATCAGTCTGGCACCGCACTGCGCGACATCAACCAGCGGCTCAACGCGCTGGCATAACGTCAGCTTTTGAGTGTCTGTCCGAAGCGGTCAACTAGAGGAGCAGCAGTGCCTGAGCGGAGGCGCTGCTGCCCAGAGATGCTCGACTATCATGTGACGTACTGAAACAGCAGTGCCTGGGCGCACGTGGTGCTGCCCAGAGTTGCTTCATACGGTTATGACGAGGTGCCTGACAGGATTATGCTAGGAAATATGATGTTACCCTACTCACACAGCAGCGCTTGGCCGCAGGTGGTGCTGCCGCTGCTGGCGAACGAGGTGGTGCAGCCCGGCTGGGTGTCCGAGGCCGACTTCCTGACCGGCTTCGCGCTGGTGCAGGCCATGCCCGGCCCGCTGTTCAACTTTGCGGCGTACCTGGGTGCGCCGCCCGGCCGGCGGCGCGCCCGGGCCGGCCTGCGCGCATGCGCGGCGGCCGCGGCGTGCTGTCCTGGACTGCCCTGGTGGTGGCTGGGATGGATGACGGCCGAGCCGCCGCCTCAGCGTCATCGCACCGCGCCTCTGTCTGGGCCACACGGGTGGGCCGCCGCGCCTGCGGTGGCAGCCTGTGGGGCTGCGACGCTTCGCGTCCGGTCATGCCCGCGCGCGCACGCGCAGGCGCGATCATCGCCGTGAACGCCGGCGTCAACGCGGCGGTCGGGATCTTCACCTGCTGGGTGGCACTGTTCGCGCCGGGGATCCTGCTCATCTACGGCGTCATGCCGTGGTGGGGCGGCTTCCGGAACTTCCAGGTCTACCGCCGCATGCTGCCCGGCCTGAACGCGGCGGCGGTCGGCCTCATCGTCGGCGCCGTGTTCTCGCTGACGCTGCAGATCTACAAGGCCAGCCCCTTCCCGACCACGTCCATCTGCATTGGTGCTCGCCCGCCCCGCCGCCCTAACCTAATCCGCACCCGCCCTAACCCTGTCCGATCGTTAGCCCCATCCCAACCACGTCCATAGGCATCAGTGCGCGCGCGCCCTGTCGCCGCCAGGGCCACAGCACTGGGCGTAGCCGTGCCGCAGTGAGCAAGAGGGTGCCGTGGCGGGCCTCGTCCGGCCGCCGCCAGCGCGGCGCGGCCGGAGGTGCTGCAGGTGCAGCCGCACACCCGCAGGGCCTTGCGCGCGCGGCTGTGCGAGGGCCCCCGCCAGGACACCCTCTCACTCACTGTCACCCGCCTTTGCCCTGGGCTGTGTGTGCCGGCCATGGCTTGCTGTGAGGCATGATGCCCGAGCCGGCTGCGTGGCATGCAGAGAGCGGCCTGGGGGTCAGGCCACAGTGTGTTGCCCTGTGCCTGCGCCCGTGCAACTTCTGCATGCCGCGCACGAGCCATGCATGCACCACTTCTAGATTTAGGGTAGGGCCGACAGGGCGCGCCCGCCCCGCAGGCATCGTCGGCTACTGCCTGGTGGACTTCCTGAGCTGCCCAGCGCCGGCGGCCGTCGCGGTGGGCGGCGCCCTGGGCGTCATCGGCTGGGCCGCCCACATGGTCTAGCCCGCGGCCGGCGCGCGCCGTACCGCCCCTACAACACTGTTGGGCGGGAGCCACCCAAGCGGAACCCTGTTGTAATGACAGGGTCCCGCTTGGTTGCAGGGGCAAGCGAGCCTGCACACACGGTTTGCCGAGTACTGGGCGCGCATTGTCCCACACCTCTGTTTAAGGTGGTGGCGAGCAAGGCTGCACCTTTGGTCTGGCTAACACCTGGCGGCCCAAATCTCGCACCGTACCCGCCCCGGGATTTCTTACTTTGAGGGTTGCAGGCTGAAGCGCATGTGACTATGCTAGCACCTGGTGCGCACACCCTGACCCCACCCGCCCTTGTTTTCTGCTTGCTGGTGAGCCACCTACAGCACTGATTTTGCTTTGGGGGTGGTGCATAGAGTCTGCTCTCCGTGTCGGGCAGCGTGGATGCGTCGCGACATCACTCGGCTCTGCGCAACTGGCGCTCATGAGTCACATTTTCCGCAGCGGGATAGTCATTGGCGAACAAGACCCGAGAGAGCAGCCGGCGCGGCTGCACCTTGTGGTTCTGGTCCTTAGGCTGCGGCTCAGCCTGCGCGTGCATCGACGCTGCAGGACCATGTCGCGCTTGAAGTTTATTGGCCAGCTGTCTGAAGTAAAGGAGCATGCGGTAAAGCGCATGCGTCGTACCGTACCCAGAAGGGACCGCATCCAGGCGTGCTAGCTTAGTATTGTAGCGCTCCCAAGTTTGTGCTATGTGCCTGGCCCGCACTTCAGGCTTTCCTGTTATACTAGAGAATGCACACTTGTGGTATATAGTAAATAATACAGTGCCATGGCACGCATCTCAAGAGGCAGTCCACCGTTTGACATCCCGTGGGACCCGCTCAAGTGTGGCCAGAGGACGTGCAGGAGCTTGACGCGCGCGGCTGCTGACCGCGGCTTCTCCAAACTGTCCGCCAGCCAGCGTAACATTGACGCGCGTGGCTGCTGGCCATGGCTTCTCGAGTCCCGGCTACCAGCCTGCATGCGCAGCGGGTGTGAAGCAACTGTAGTTGAAGAGGGTAGCATTCTGCATCCTCGCCACTCCGCTGCCACTAGCTTCACAAAGTGCTTACACAACAGCCGCAGGCGCGCCTGCAAAGCCGTCCCCCTCCATCCCTCACGACACGATCACACTCTCCCGCCCCAATGCTGCTACAAAATTGCATTGTCCTGGGTCATTCCCCTGCGTCCCTGATCAGGCCAGCCTCGTACGAGCTGCGTCAGCCCGCAGCCCCCATGCCGACCCACCACAGAGTCTGCACTGCCCGGGCGATTCCCCCCGATCAGGTCCCGAATGCACACGCTGGATACTGTCTCAGCCACACTCCCCACAGCAAGTTCTGAGTCTCGGCGCAGGCGAAGCCACAGCAACGCCGGCCGCGCGACTTCACGGCGCCCAGCGGGCGAGCGGGCAGCGGGCAGGGCGGGCGCCGGTAGGGTAGGCCGCTGGCCAAAACCCTGCCATACACCCTACCCTATGGTGCCGCCGCTACGTGTTCTTCTCCAGCACGGCGAGCGCGGGGCCCAGGTAGTTGTTGGCCTTGTCGGGCAGGTGCGCAACGAGCTCGTACACCTCCAGGCCGGCCTCTGGCGCGTACTCGTAGCAGACCTCGAAGGTCTTGTTGCGCGCGACCGGGTTGTGCAGCGCCTTGAGGCAGATGTCGGCCACGTCTGCGCAGCTGATGCCCTGCGTGATGCGCTCGCCCTGCGCGCCACCCCAGATATGCAATACGTCAGGCACGGCAGGAGATACAACGCGTGCTGCCCTGGGCATGCTGCTGGCTCAGGTATATCAGCAATTGGCTCTCCAAAAGCATGAGGCGATGGCACCCCCCGTTGTCCCTATCCGTGCTCGACAGTGCCGGGCATGCGCGCGCGCGCGCGGAAGCATTCGGCAGGCATCCATACTCGCAGCGGGCGTGCCGCGGCCGCTCTGACCCATGACACTCTGCCGCGGCGTCAGGCAGGTGCAAGAGCAGCTCACAGAACCTTTGCAGCGACCCTGCAGGGCATGCCCAGTTACACCCTCTTTCCCTCTCAGAGCAACAGGGCCCGGGGCATGCGTGCAACAATTAGAGACAAGGGCGCTGCAGCGGCCGGGCTCAACCCTGGACACCCGCTCTCGCGCTCCAGAGCCCTGGCGCCAGGGCGCGGGCGCGCCTGGTCGAACACGAGCGCCTTGTAGCCGCCCGGCTCCTCCATGAGCGGGCCCGGCCGCACGACCGTGTAGCCCAGGCCGCAGTTGCGCAGCGCCGCCTCGCCCGCGCGCTTGGCCACCATGGCAGCCGGCGTCGTCGGCCGGCCGCTACCGGACGCGCCGTTGCCGTTGCCCAGCTCGCCGGCACCGTCGCCCACGCCCAGCCCCGCGCAGCTCACCAGGATGAAGTCCGGCTCGTCGCCGCCCGGCAGCGCCTGCGCCGCTCCGCGCGCTTGCGTGACAAGCCGCGCGCGCCGGGGCACGCGCATCGGCGCGTACCATGGCCAGACACGGTTGCCTGCATGCGGGCGCGCGACTGCGCCACTACTGGCGCGTGCGCTCAGCAGAGTGCCGGAAGGAGTCCCGCGCAACGCTGCCTGGCGGCGCCTACTTTTCATAGGGTAGGTTGAGGTCTGACGCGCATCGGGCGCACCGCTGGGGCGGCTGAGGGCAAACACAACAGCACATGACGGCAAGGCGTCCTTCTAGTCCTGCTCTGCAGCATGATGCTCAGGCACACCCACTGTGTGCTTCAAGGCCCCGCAGGGGCACATGCGCCCTTCATGGGCCTTAATCTCACCTTGATGCGGTCGATCTCCAGGCGAAAGGGGGTGCCCGCGGCGCCGCTGTCCGCCAGGCCGCGCTCCCCCGGCATCATCACGGCCGGCAGCGCGCGCTTGGCGGGCTCAAACCGCAGCGCCACCGCGCTGACCCTGCCGCACACGCGAGCGCCGCGTCACGCCGCGGCGTCCGGGCCAGGTTGGCGTCACGTCAGCACATCGCTGTCCGTTGCAAGAACTGGGATGCATCAGATAGATTCGCGCTCTATGCAGCCCCAACCCCAGCGAGGTTACGCGGAGCACGCAGCCAGCCAAGACTGCTAGTCAGTCTGGCTGAGCCCCTGACTAGTGCACCCCGTCCAGCTCCTCCTGGCTCGCGCCTGCTGGGGGCCGCCCATGCAACCCGACCAACTCAACCTTGTATAAAGGGGCACAAGCACAGGAGCGCACGAGGTGCGCTGGCAGGCCGGGCGCGGCGCGGCCGCGCGCCTGGCGGGGTCGAGCGGCGCGGGCGTGTCCGGCGCATCTTGGTCGAACGCGAAGTAGGACGCGGGCCGGAACGCGCTGAAGGGCACGCGCAGGTTCACGTACGGCACCGGCACCGTCATGCGCGCGCTGTACGCCGTGCCGTCGCCTGCGCGGGCGGCACGGCTCTGGCATGCAGACCGGCCGGCCGTAGCGCGCTGCGCATGGTGCCATTGGCACCGTCGCTTCAGCACCGCCCAAGCACTGCCCTCGCCCCCAAGAAGAACAGCAGGAGAGAAAAAAGGACCCCCTGCTTCGGGCCAGGGTGCACGCCCCCTTGCGCATGCATGTCACCGCCAGGCGCCGGGCGCACCAGTGGTCAGCAGCACGGTGTACGCCTGGCCGTCGCCGGCCATGCGCAGCAGCAGGCCCTCGCAGCCGACCAGCGCCGCCGCATCCTCTGGCCGCAGCTTGGTGCCCACCTGCGCGTACGCGCCCCGCGCGTGCAGCTCGCCTGGCCCCGCGCAGACGCGCCGCGCTCAGCTTCTGCAGCCACAAGGAGATGCAGACAGGCGGCAAGCTGTAGGAGACGTAGGCAGCCAGCGAGCTTTAGAAAGCGCAGACAGCCAGCAAGCTTTTGGGAGACGCGGACAGCCAGCGGACAGCCAGCAAGGTGAGGCGGCTGTGAGGCCTGCTGCTCCGGCTGCACGTCTGTGGAAGAGTCGAGCAGCCCTGCCTGCCTGCAGAACCCCAGCAGGGCGCCTGCTTGCCCCCGCCAGACGCCCGCACCGCCGGTCAGCCCGGCGCACACTCCCGATCGTCAGTGCTGGCCGGGCGTGCCGGCGCGCGCCCCCACCGCTGCGGAGGGCCGCCGGGCGAGCGCGGGCGGCGCCCGCCGCGCGCGCACCCTCGAAGACGAGGTTGCCGCGGTCGTTGATGAAGGTGGATGCGCGGTCGCGCTTCTTGGGCGGGTACTTGCGCTGGATCAGGCTGCCCCAGGTCTGCGGCCGGCCAGGAGCAGGTCGTCATGAGCGCTCAAAGGCGGAGGGCCGGGATGCGCACAGAAGCCTGAGCCTGAGAGACGCTCTCACCTCCCCACAGGCAAAGCACGCCGCTGCATGGAGCGGGTCAAGAAAGAGCGCTGCAATGGGCGCATGAGCCTGACGCTCTCGCCTCCCCGCGGGCACGCGTGCCGCTGCATGGGGGGGGGTCCTGGCCCTAACCCTATCCCTAACCTGGAGCGCGCCTCGGTGCGCTCGGCGCCAACGCCGGCACCAGCGTGCTCCACCGCCCAGGACGCCTCAAAGTCCTTGCGCTCGGCGAGCGTGCGCTTGGCGGTCGCCTGTGGGCGGCCCGCCCCGCGCCGCGCCTGCACGTGCCGCCAGTTCTGCGCGCGGCAGCATTGCGTGAGCCTTTGGCCTCAACACAGCGCAGGTTTGAGTGTGTTGGTGCAATGAAGAGAGCTCACAAACTTGGGCAGCACGGTGCGGCATCGGGTATTTTGGCAGGTTATGCAAAAACGACGTCGCAGGGCGCGTTTCTGCCGACCCAGCTGCTTGCACAGCCACGCCCCACGCAGGCTTTGCACAGCGGCGGATGCGTCGAGGGACTGAGGGGCGGCCAAGGCGGGCCAGGGCGCCGCGCGCGCCTGCAGCGCGGCGGACAGGTTGGCGACGCCCTCCTCCTCCACGCGCCGGACGTCAACGGTGAGCGGCGTGCGCGCGGCCGCGCAGAACACCACCTGCTCCCCGCAGGACCGACCGTGAAATCAACATGACTACAATAAGGGCAAGTCCACGGTGAGCAGCGTGCGCGCGGCGGCGCAGAAGACCACCTCCTCCCCGCGGGACCGGACGTACTTTGCCGTGAGATGTGACGTAAGTGTGACGAGAGAAAGTTGGCCGCTGCCTTCTCGCGCGATCTGCACGCTCGTGTCGGAGCGTGCGCAGCATTGCACAGCAACAGCGCCCGCTGGGCCGTCCGCCACAGGGGCACGCTGCGCTCGCGCGCCCACCCGGACCGCTGCAGGTCGTGGGTCTATCAAAGCGCTGCTGTTGTCAAGGACATGCACACGCATGTGCAGGCCGTAAAAGTCGCCCACGCCAGCGCTGCGGCGCTGAACCCCCGGGGCCGCCTCGGCGACACGCAGCGGAGGGTCGCGGGCCCGGGCCGCCCGCGCAGCGCGCCTTGTCGACGCCCTGCACCGCGCGGTAGCAGGCGGCAAAGTCGCCCACGTCGCCCGGCACGACCTCCACCGCGGGCGGCAGCGGCTTTGCAACCTCCTGGCCCTCATGCGGCCGCGCTAGCGCAGTCACCTTGTACCCGCGCAGCAGCAGCTTGCGCACGAGCACGCGGCCCACCCTGCCCTCGCGCAGCGCGCACGCGTCGCAGACCATCTTTCCACCAAGCCAGAGTGCCATTAAGTTTGCATGTAGAAAATTCCAAGAGACGCGCACCCACCCTGCTCCCGTGCAGCACACATGCGGTGCATGTCACGGTGGCACCAACGCCATGAATTTGCCAATGTTTTTGCAGATAAGAAGCTCCAGGGGTGCCGCACCCATAGATGAGTTGGCAGGCTGCTCTGGACAGCTGCGCACAGGGCGCAAGCAGGCTACCTCTACCTGCTCCTGGTTTCCACACGGCAGCGTGCCACAGCAGCGACAACTGGTGCATCCAGTCGAGCATGACTGGTCAGCTCCGTGCATCACTTGGGGCTTGTATCACACGCGTCAGGACAGCCCTGTCAGAGCCTGTGACCCGCAACGGGCCAGATGCGAGGCGCTCAGGCGCGACGCGCGGGCGGGCCCGCACCGCCCGGTGGCGCCGGCGACCAGCACGCGCGTGACCGCGGCCTGCGGCGTCTCGAACTCGTCGTTGCCGGCGCCCAGGCCGCGGAACAGCGCGTCGTCCAGCGCGCGCTTGCTGCCGATCGGCCCGCTCAGCTTGGTGAACTGCTGCCACACATCGTCGAAGATCTGCCTGCGCGCGGCGCGCGCGCGGCGCGTGACCTCCCCTGCCCGACTTCAACGGAGCTCTCGCTCGCGACAACAGGGCCGGTGCGCTGCGCGCTTGCGGGCGTGCGCAGCCTCCCTCGGCGCCAAATGCCCAGGAGCAACCTGGCACGACGCCGCCCGCCGTGCGCATACGCACTCTGACACCCCGCTGCGCTCCAGAGCGCCAGTGTCCTGCTGCAGTGCCCGGCAAGGAGCCAACGCACAGGTGGAGGCGTGTCGCTCGCACGTCTGCAGGCGGCCAGTATTGCAGCGCATTGCTTCCTTGATCGGGCAGGCGATGCCTTGCGCGCGCCTGGACTTACGGCCCATCACCACCGGGTTGAAGGTGTCGATGGTCAACCCGTCCAGCCTCAGCCCGTCAACATCAGGATTGGCGCCCTTGCTCCGCCGCCCGCCGCGCCTGCGCCGCCCGTGCGCTCTTCGGCAGGCACGCAGGCGACCCTGTTGCTGCCTAGTCCACACGATACACACTGGGCTGCACTACGAATTTCTCTTCGCCGTAGGCAGACCAGGAGAAGTCGCTGCTGCTATGCACGGGCGGGTGTTTGGTGACGCTGCCTGCAGCTCCTCCGTGCATTTGCTATGGTACACACGCCGGTGACTACCGATGTTTACCACGCGCTGTCTCAGGACCTCTGCCGCTGCGAGTGTCGCGGGCGCGCCTGCGTCGCTGGGTGCCCTCCTCGCCCCCGCCCCCGTCCCCGCTCGGCCCGGGCTCGCCGCTGCCGTCCTCCGCGGCCCGCGGCCTCTGCGGGAGCGGCCGCGCGCCGTGCGGCGCATAGAGCGCACGGTTGAAAGGCGAGTGGCAATGCGCGCACCGCCGCGGGCCCAGGCTGGCGCCGTGCCACCCCAGGCCGGCCTGCATTGCGCTGTGAGCCTGGCGCAGCGGCGGCCCCTTGCCGACCTTGGACTCTCCAACTTGTTGCCTCCAGCCGGGGCCTTGGAACACCCCGGCAGCATGAGGCATGGCCCTACTCTGACTGGCCCGGTCGCATGCCACGCATGTCATGATGATCATCAACACATTCTGACTGCACACCGCACTCGGCTCCCTCTGCACTCAGCACTGTAGCTCAAGTTGCTGCAGCCCTGCTCCGTGCCAAGTGATGCTGGCAATGACGTGGGCATGCATTGAAGGGCGCAGCTAGGTGCCCTGACCAGTGCAGACGGTCAGCTTTGCCCCTGGGACTTGCTGCTTGGAACCCTGTAAGCGCCGCTCGGCAGTGCACGGCGGCGTGCATATATAGCTCGGAGCCATGGATGCATCGGTGCGTGCAACACTGCTGATTTCTTAGTGCTTGCTCCTGTGCTGCACCTGTCCGTGCTGACAGCCAAATATTGCTGGTTAGTATGTGCGAGGAGTTGCTGACTGTGGGCCTGGGGCTCCAGCGTGGGGCATGTGCCTCGTGCATGGGCGCACCTGCAACAAAGCCAGTCGCTGTGGAGCGAGCGGAGAGCGCGGACGTGCAAGTCATCAAGATCAAGGCACAGCATTTTATGGCGAGCAGCATGGTGCGAGTGCCGGACTGGCCTGCAGTTCTGCTTTTCCCTGGACCAGGTAGGATTGAAATGCTTCTCAGTTGCATCGGCACAGTTGTAACCTGTCATTGTGTAGCCTACAGTAAAGTAAATGGTGGAGGTGCCTGTGCTGGCTCTCAAAGAGGACTGCCTGACGCCGAGCGCGCAGTGGAATGACGCGGTGAAGCAGTATAACCTGGCGCTGAAGCTGGCGACGGACCCGGAGGACCAGGCCAGCTTCCTGTGCGAGCGCTCCCGCGCGTACGCTAAGTGAGGCTGCTGCACACGCCTCCCCCACAGCCACTTTTGATAATTCTTCGCTGCACCTGCAAACGCGTGTGCCCGCCTCCTGGCTGCTGGCGCCTGGCCTTTCCATTTCTGCCGGAGTGCGCGACTCGTACAGATCACACTAGGATGAACTGACCTAAAATTGGCATTTTCGGCTGAGCCCCTGTGCATACCCTGCGCGGCAGCCTCAGCAAGCGCATCCGCAGCATCCCGGCCGCGCAGTCCGAGTACGCCGCCATCACCGGGCAGGACCCCTGCATGCTCGCGCAGCTGGCGTACAAGGACGCGCAGCGCGCCGCCACTATCAGGCCGTCCTGGGCCAAGTGCTTCTTGCTGCAGGTAATACGCACGCACCTTCATGCTTGCCTGCGCCACTGCAAGCCGGTGTGTGCCAGGTGCCATGGGTTGCGAGTGACATGCAATGCATGCAGCTGCCATTGGTCCTGTGCACATGGTGCATAACCTGTGACCTTGAGCTCCCAGTAGGAGGACAACAGATACCACTTGCTTGTTCGAATCAACATGCTTGTCAGACGGTCCACGCTGTGTCCCATATGGACCGCTGACTGAGTCAGTGTTTTCGGGGAGTTGTTGACATTGCAGGCATTACTCCTGGACGGCCAAGGCACAGTAATGGTTGTCAAAGTTGGCGCCCGCGCGCAAGCAGGGCGAGGCGTGCATGCTGATGGAGCGCTTTGCGGATGCGGGCGCGGCACTGGCGGAGGGCCTGCGCCTGGCGCCGGACAGCGCCGGGCTGCAGGCCGCGATGGCGCACCTGCGCCGCGAGTGGCCCGAGGCCGCGGGGCCGGCGCCGGGGCCGCCTGCGGCGGCGGCGGGGGCCGACTGGGGCAGCGCGGCCAAGCGGTGCGGCCGGCATGGAGTCAAGTCACAAGCTGTATATTGTGCTGTGAAGCCTCTATGGTCTCTGACATTAGCCGTCAATGCTTGCGACGTCACTCTCAAATCGCACAGAAGTATACCATATGCTCGTAATACCATGCTTGCGTATCTATCTCGTAGTATTGCTGACAGTGTTCAGTAGAGGCAGCAGTGACTTATGGCATTGCCCAGATACAGGCTTTTCGCTAGCTCCCACGCACTGGCCTGCGAATGTCTGCGTAGCGCCATCTCGCAGCGTTCGCCGGCCCTTGTCCACTCAGGTGCCGTCGTGCTGCACGCCTGCTGCAAACATGGTGGCTTCATGCATCGCACTGGGAGGAGTCGGCGCGGCAGGGCTCTCGTGTGTGACCCCTGTGACGTTGCTTTAGGGTATGTTTGTACCTAAAGCAAAATGGGGCCTAGGGCTAGAGTAGGCATCCACCTTAACCCTGTGCTGCATGCGCGCGAGCAGGGCGCGCACGGTGGAGATGTGCGACGACCTGGAGTGCAGCCTGTGCTCCAACCTGCTGTTCGAGCCGGTGACGACGCCGTGCGGGCACTCCTTCTGCCGCGACTGCTTCGCGCGCACGCAGGACCACTCCAACAAGTGCCCGCTGTGCCGCACGGTGCGCGGGCGCGCGCGCGCACGGGGCTGGGCATGAGGAACATGTGCTCTGTTGGCCTCAGACCTCATTCCCCTGCATGACACTGGTCTTGCTCCAGCTAACTGTTGCAACAACACTTCGGTTTAGGGCATTGCACGTGTATTAAGTAGGGCATTGAGCCCGGCATGGATAGGGTCTGTGGCTGCCCAGAGGCCCGTGCGTGGGCACGCGCTGCCTGGTGAGCGCGAGTGGGGAGCAGGCAATTAGTCTTGTGGAGGCTGCTTCCTGTGTACATGCAAACACGCACGCGCAGAAACAAAAACACACCTGACGAGCGCAGCAGATCACGGGTGCAGTCTGGACCTCAGTCCAACAATTGGATTTATGACAGGGTCAGGTTCAGGGTGAGTGAGTTGGAGGAGCTGCGGCAGGTGGTGCACGTCGGGCGCGAGCTGCCGGTCTCGGTCACGCTGGCCGCGGTGCTGGAGCGCAGCTTCCCGACGGAGTACGCGGAGCGGCGCGCGGAGCTGCGCGGCGCGCGCGCCGCGGGCGACGCGCGCGCGGCGCCGCTGCCGCTGTTCGTCATGAGCAGCGTGCTGCCGGGTGCGCGCGCGCGCGCGCGCGCGCCGCCGCGCGCCCTGCCGCGGTGCCGGCGGTGGGGCGTGGGCTTGGCTGGGAGGCGGCGGGCTGCTTGGCGATGGAACCCTGGCCTGGCCATGACGAGATACGGCTGTTGCGACTCCCCAACACTGTGCCGGCTTCGGCATGAGGCTCGATGCTGTTGCCGGGCCTTATAGACTGTGTGGCGCGCTGCGCGCGCAGGCGAGCGGCTCGGCCTGAACATCTTTGAGCCCAGGTACAGGCTCATGGTGCGCCGCTGCATGGAGGGCAGCCGCCGGCTCGGCATGGCCACGCTGCGCGCGGGCAACCAGCTGAACGAGGTCGCCACCGAGTGCGAGATCACGGAGTGCCAGCCGCAGCCCGATGGGTGCGCTTCTGTGTAGCCCCCTCCTGCGCTTGGGTGCTTTGAGCGACGTCCCTGACTGCCGAGCGAAGCAAGCGTGCAAGGCGCTGCAAGAGTGTCATCCCCTAAGAAACTAGCACCTTAAAACCTGAATTGCGGGCATCGCATGCCTTGTGGGTGTGATGTTGATTTTTTCATAGGGTTCTTATGAGGGGGCAGCCACGTGTGCAGGGCGCGTCGCATACGAAGCCGTGTGCCACAGCTAGCTGCAGGTCTGCCAGCACGTGCACCCCTGGGCCACAGTTGATGTGATATAGGTGTCTGGTAGGTTTATTGCAAAAGCGCAGCGATGTGTGCGGTGCAGTAGCCCAGGGGGCTAGGGGTCGCGCTGGAGCTGAATAGGCGCACACGCCAGGCGGTACCACCTGGAGATTGTGGGCCGGCGGCGCTTCCGTGTGCGGGAGGCGTGGGAGCAGGACGGGTACCGTGTCGCGCGCCCGGAGTTCTTTGGTGACAAGCCGCCGCCGCCCGGCGACGCGCCCGCGGCGCTCGAGGCGCTCGCGGCCGAGGTCACGCGCCTGGTCGGCCAGTGGATCGAGCACGTCAGGCGCGCGCGCGCCGCGGCTCGACGCCCCCCGCTGGCTGTGCTCGCACACCTTGCGCTGACGGTGCAGGCTCACCTGCGCGGCCGAGCTTCAAGTGCGGGCAGGCGTTTAGATGATAAGTCAACAGCCTTGGCACCATGCATGGCATACGTATTTGCGCCGCACACGCCATGAGCCAAGGGCAGGGCTCTGCATGCGTGCCCTTCCCTTGTTGCACCTGACCGCGTCAGCAAGCTGGCGCAGGCGCTTTGCAGTGAGCAAGGGGCAGGGCTCTGCATGCTCGCCTGTTTCTTGATGGCCCCGACCGCATCAGCGAGTGAGCGCAGGCGGTTTGCGGTGAGCGAGCTGCGCGTCATGGAGCTGCTGCGGCGCGCGGGCGAGCGGCCGCAGCCCGGCGACTACGAGGCGCTCTCCTTCTGGGTGCGCCACTACTTACATGTTACCTGTTAAAAGTATATACATGTATACATGCAATGTGGCCGATCGTAAGCAGCGACGGCGGCACGCTTGAGCTCTGGCCGGAGCTTTTGCCAGCTCTTACTGCGCGCTGCGCGCCCACTCTCTGCCTGGCGCGTGCAGGCGGCATGCATGCCATGCGGGCCCCCGCGCGCGCCCGCGGTCCACCCTAATCCTAATCTGGCGCCGCGCAGGTCGCCAACCAGATGCCCTTCGAGCTGCGCGACCGCGCGCGCATGCTGGCGGCCACGTGCACACGCGAGCGGCTGCGCCTGCAGCTGGAGCGCCTGCAGCGCACCGACGTCACCACCTGCTGCGTCATGTAGGCGCCCTGACCCTAAGTCCGGCGCGCTTGACCCTGGGCGCCCTGGCGCGGCGGCGCGCGCTGTGCGGCGTCTGGCGGCCGCGCGCGCCTCCGTGCGCCGCCTTCGGCTGACTCAGTGCTGGCAGGGCGGCTGAGCGCGGATGCGGCATGCCGCGCCGCGCACCTGCAGCCTCGCTAGAGTTTCAGGGCACGTGGGGCCGGTGCGCTGCGTGCTGCAGGGCAGCGGCGATTACCGCTGTTACATGTACAAATTCTTTCTGAGCGTGCTGCTTGCACCTGGCATGTGCCAACACACCTTGCACAGCACACAGCAAGCGGTAGGGTTGCCCGCAAGGCCCGCACAAGTGATTTGTGACGGCCAGGGGCTCTCGCAGAGAGTGGGGGAGGGCTGTGCTGTGCCAGGGCTTGCGGTCCAAGCCTCCGCCCTGCTCTTATTTACAAGACATTGCGACCTGAAGTTGTGTATGAAGCTGTTTTGCAAAAGTGGCAGTATAGAATACCAAGGGGTGTCATATGTACAGATGAGACAGTACCTTGGCTCTCAGGGCCGCCCTCGCTCGGCGCCCCGTGAAGCCCTGTATCAGGATTCAGCGTTATGGATGTAAATATACAGTTCTGTGCTAGAGGCAAGCACCTGCAACCAACGTCATGTGTACCTGGGAGCTTGTGCATTTCAAGGTGGGTTGGCACGCAGTTGCAATGGCGACACTGTGCATTATACAGTGGGTTGTACGCGGCTGCGATGGCAACTCTGCGCAGGTCATTTGCGCTCTAGATGATTCTGCTTTGCATGCTCCAGCACGCCACATGTAACATAGCTTGCTGCTTCCCCCAGCGGTGCTGAGTTCGACCATGCTACAACAAGCCTGAAAGCATTGCTCAAGAGGCAAACTAGATGCAATCATGCGGGGGCGCCCTGCAGCGCCTTGTCCGCCGCCTTGGCGCGCTTCTTCCGCTTACACCGCCGCGACAGCTCCGCTGCCGCGGCGCCCGCCGTGCCGTCGGCGGCGGGCGCCGCCGTCGCCGCCAGTGCTGTCGCGCCGCTCCCAGCGTCCGCCGCGCGGCCCGCCGCGCCATCCGCTGTAGCATCCGCGCCCTGCCCGGCGCCATTCGCGCCAACGGGCGCAGCGCCTGAGAGCGCCGGTCGCCCAACCTCTGCCGCCCCTACACCCGCGCGATGCGCCCCTGCCAAACCCGCCTGCGGTGCGTCCGTATGCGCGAGCCCCGGCCGGCCGGCCGCGCCCGCGCCCGCGCCCGCGCCCGCGCCTCCCGCGGGTCCGGTGTGCTGGGGCTGCGGTGCGCTGCCTGCGCTCGCCGCAGCGATGACCGCCCCGGCTGCCGCAGCAGCGGGCATGCCGGGCGCCTCGCCAGCCGCCGAGCTGGCCGAGGCGGCCGCGGACGCGAGCGGCAGCAAGGGAAGCTCGGCGACCGGCCCCGTGCGCCGCGCCTGGTTGACGCCCACCTCCTCCTGCCACTCGAACGCCGATGCGCCTGGCGGGCGGGCGCGCTCGTCAGGGTGCGGGCGCGGCGCCTCACCTATACATCCTATCCTGATGGTCTGCCGGTGCCGCGAGGGCGGGCCGGCGTGACCACCGAGCTGGCAGCCATGAAGACCACGCAGCTGGGCAGGGGAGTCCAGGAGCCGCACTGCGCCGATCGGAGACAGGGTAGCACACTACCCTACCCCATACCCAGACGCGCGCGCGCCTCCGAGCTTGCGCAGCCAGATCTGCTGGCCGCTGGTGATGACGGTGTTGGCGAAGTAGTAGAGGCTGAGGCCGCTGGGCACGTTGAGCGCAAAGTAGCCCACCATCAGCGGCAGGAACGCCAGCAGCGCCTGCCGAAACATGCGGCGCGCAGGCTCGGGCGCGGCTGCAGTGCGATGGCCCCGGCCCACTGAGGATTGTGACAGGCTCACAACCCAGCTACGCAACACTCACCCCCCCTTTTGTGCTGAGCTGAGCGCCGTGTGGGCACACACTCCCGACTGGTCTGTTGGCGGCACCCCCGGTGTGACACATCCTCACCCCATGTGACACATCCTCACAAGGAGACAGGACAGGCTCACACACATACAGCAGCAACCCAGACCCTACCCATGCGGCATACCCCACAAGGAGACCGGACAGGCTAACACGCAAGCAGCCGCGCACGCCCCAGCGCTTGGCGCGCGGGGCCCCGGGCCGCGCGCGCGCGCCTTGGTTGTCTTGGCGCTGCCCTCGTCTTCGGGGTTGACGGGCGGCGAGATGATCGCGCTGGACGCGTACTGCGCGCCGATCAGCAGCGCGGGCAGCACCAGGTAGCGCGCAGCGGCCTCCCACCCGATCGGCGGCGCGCCGTCGACCAGCGGGTACAGCCAGGAGGCGCCCGCGCCTGCGTGCCGGGTTACGGTAGTATGTTGGCCGGTCGGTGTCAGGGACCGCAGCGGGCTCGCCATGTACCGCAGGCCGGGTCGCGCCTCGCGGCGCCGCTGGGATGGCAGAGCACAGAACATGCTGCACCCCGGAAGGCCGAGCCCGGACGGGGGCCGCGCACCGGCCTTCTGCGCGGCCAGCGAGGTGGGCCCGGCCAGGTCGGGCAGCCAGTAGAAGCCGCCGGTCAGCGCGCCGTCCGAGGACGCGTTGGACAGCGCGCGGTACAGGCCCCAGAACACGGGGATGGTCGCCAGCGTCGGCAGGCAGCCTGGCGCGCGCGGGGGGGGGCGTAGGGTTGGGCTAGCCCTATCAGCCTAACCCCATCAGCGCCCGCCGTCGCACGCAGGCGGCCCGGTCGCATCGACGGGCAGTACGGGGGCCGCGCGCAGGCCGGCCACGCTGGCCGCATGTGAACACAGCCCTGCCCACGTCTCGCGGCGCGCCTGCAGGCCGCGCTGCGTCGACAGCGTGACAGAGGCGGTCGTCGTGGCTGCAAACCCCCCGAACTTTTATGAGCAGACCAAGATTGGCAGCCCTCGCTCTGCTGGGACAGAGCTCTCGGCAGACATGTTGTGAGGTCCGATGGGTACAGGGCCCCGCAAACCCCGCACTGCACAAGCCCCCACCCACTATGCACTGCTGGGCACTGCTGTGCACTGCAGCGGCATGCACACGGTGCAGAAGGTGCAGCGGCATGCACCGGCGGTCGGGTTGACGCCCGACTTCTTGTACAGCTCGCTCGTCTCGCGCTGCACCTTGTCCTTGTCGTCGCCGTACAGGCGCTTGAGCGCGTCGATCGTCGGCTTGAGCTTCTGCGTGGACAGCGAGGACTCCACCTGCGCGACCAAACACTGATGCTCACCCTATCGTGGCGTATACCTGGCTGGCATAGGGTTAGGGTTCGGAGCGCATCAATCATCAGCTTGAGCTTCTGCATGGACAGAGACGGCTCCACCTGCGCAGCGCCCGGCCCTGATGCCTGTCGTGGGCAAAGAGATGACCTGGCTGGCATTGGGATCAGGGTTTGAAGCTCCACCTGCACAACCGCTCCTGCCCGGAAGCAACCTAGGTTGGCTGACACACGATTGTTTATTTCACTCATTCCTCGAGAGTGCTTGCCCTGCCTGAGCGGCCCTAGCTGGCTGGAAGAGGTCATTACCCCAAACACGCCCGGGTGCGCCGAAGGGCGCGCACACTCAGAGCCTTCCTATCCTGTCACGACGCTCAACCGTCTGGCCTGCACGCTTGACGAGGCGGGCGCTCGCAGGCCGCGGCCTCTGCGGTCCCACTGTGAGGATGCAAGCAGGAGACCAGCAGCCATACACGTTGCATGCAGGCAAAATGCCCAGCACATCCCCGCTTAGCTCTGCTCGCTCAGGTCTGCGGGGCCGCGCCTGGACTTTGGTGAACGGGAAGGTGAGTGTTTTGGTGACGAGCGTCAGGCACACAATGGCCCAGCCGGACGCGTAGGGCACGTGCGCCGCCTTCAGCTGCGCCTGGAAGTACAGCAGCAGCCAGTCCAGGCCCTGCGCGATCGGCGTCAGCCAGCCGTCGTCGCGCGGCGCGGGCGCCGCCGCCGCCGCCGCGCCCGCCGCGTCCGCCAGCTCCGCCCACAGCCGCGGCAGCGCGGCGGGCAAGTCAGCATCGGCGTGGACGCCCGCGCCCGGCGCCGCTGCCGCCGCTGCGCCCGCCGCCTCTGCCAGGTCGGCCCACAGCTGCGGCAGCGCCGCGGGGTTGACCATGCCCGCGTCCGCCGCCGCCGCGGCCGCCGGGAGGGCGTGCAGGGTGGAGACGGCCTGCAGGGCGTGCGCGGCTGCTGCTGCTGCATCTGGCGCGGCCGCTGCCAGCTCGGCCAGGGCTGCGCGGCAGACGGCGCTTCTGCGGGAATTGACGCACGTGTGAGACAGGTGGCTGGGAGCACGGCCGACTACAAACACAGCGACTTAATACAACTTCCAAAACTCTTGCACTCACCGTGCTCGACACCTCCTGATGTCTTTGCACCGCCAGGTGAGGCTTCTGCTTGCGGGCCCAGCGGGTCCGGGCAGCCAGGTGGACGGCCTGCGCAAGAAGCAACAAGCAGGTCAGTCACGTGTGCCATCGTCTGTGATTTGCACTCCTAAAGCTATTGACATACTCAAGTTCACACAAGTTGTGCCCAAGCAGGCAACGTACTGGCGACACAGGCACCTTGCAGCTGACTCGGCAACCACGCAGCGCCCACACGCCTCCATACTGCTCCTCTGCTTATATGAAAATCTGCAAGCTTGGTGTACACATCCAGAGATAACCCTCCATGGCTCGCTAGACCTCCGCCGCCGACGTGCCGCCGCTCGCCGGCAACTGCCCAAGACGGTGCTGCGCTGTGCAGTAAACGCATTCCTTGTACATGCCTCAGGCGTCGCTGCTCGCGCGAAGGTTTCCACGCGCATCTCTACATACTCCCGGAGCACGGCGCCTCGCCGGATCGGTCTCAGATCGCCGCAAGCCAGCCGCTGTGGCGGCAGCCCCGCACAGCAGCATGCTGGAGGAGCGGAAGACATACATCTCCGGCTCCATACGGCAGGTCCCAGACTTCCCGAAAAAGGGCATCCTGTTCCACGACGTGACCACACTGCTCCTGGACCCCAAGGTGCGCCCCGAGACTGCCACACAGGCGCTGCAGCTCCTGCTCACTACAGCACTCACTGAGCTCCTGCTCACCAAGTACGCACTGTGCACGCAGCACGTGCGATAGCACACACTGTGCAGCGACCCCACGGAAGGCACTGAGCGCCGTGTGCAGCACGCAGGCTTTCCAGTACTCTGTCGACGACTTCGTTGACCGTTACAAAGGGAAGGGCATTGAGGCAGTGGTCGGTGCGCTCGCCGTTGCAAGGGCAGTCAGGCCCGCCCTGCCTGCTCAACGCCGCACACCTGTGCACTGAGACCCCATCACATATCAGACAGGCACAAACACACACACACACACACACACACACACACTCACTCACACACTTCACACATGCAGACACACTCACACATATGCAGCCCGTGCTCGCAGGCTTTGAGGCACGGGGCTTCATCTGGGGCGCGCCGCTCGCGCTGGCGCTGCACTGCGCGTTCGTGCCGCTGCGGAAGCCTGGCAAGCTGCCAGGCGCGTGCCGGGGACACGCTACCAGCCTGCCTGTCCTGCTGGCATGCATATCTGACGGCCTGCATCCGCTCCACCACCCGTGGAACGCATGCCCCTCACACAGGCAGGTGACTGATGCATGCACGCCTGTCCTGCGCAGATGTCACAGATTTCATGGCCAGGACTACCCCTTGCGCCGCATCCTCAATGGCCTGCATCGCCATGGGGCCGCATGCATGTGCAGTGTTTGCAGCTCAAGTGACCCCCTGTGGTCCGCCGAGGCCGGCAGGCACTGCCCTGGGGCATCGGTGCTGCGGCGGGCGCGTCACCACATGCGCCACGCCAGGTGGGGTTGCGTTATGGGGCAGCGGCTCTGTTAAATTACAACGTTTTGGGCTTGGCGCAGGCGAGACGGTGCGCGCGGCGTACGAGCTGGAATACGCTAAGGACGTGATCGAGATGCACGTGGGCGCGGTGCGGGCCGGGCAGCGCGTGCTGTTGGTCGACGACCTGATCGCCACCGGCGGCACCATGGGCGCCGGCATCAAGCTCATGCAGCAGGCGCGCGGCGCGGGGGCGCGGCCGCGCGGCCCCGGCCAGCCGGCTGGGGCTGCTCAAGTACCTGCTTAGAGCTTGAGCTGGTGGGCATTGGTCAGGCGGCTGGGCGGATTACTGAGGGTCATACACGCGCATGGGTTGGAGGCGGGGGTATTGAGGATGCACGGCAGCGATGCTCAACCCTCTTTCACTGGCAGGTCAGGGGCGCCATGCTCTGACTGCGCGCATGGGCTGTCGGCCTGCGTGATAGGGTTAGGGGAGGGTGGGCACCGTGCTTTGACTGCATGCACGCGCTGTGCGCCAGGTGGGCGCGGAGGTGGCGGAGTGCGCGTGCGCGATAGAGAGGCTGAAGTAGGGTAGGGTAGGCGCCATGCTCTGACCGCGTGCACGCGCTCTGCGCCAGGTGGGCGCGGAGGTGGCGGAGTGCGCATGCGTGATAGAGATGCCGGACCTGGGCGGCCGCGCCAAGCTGGGCGGCGTGCCGTTGTACGTGCAGGTGCTCAAGGAGGGCGACTGACGCGGGCGCCAGCGGGCGGGCCGCGGCCCCAGGGGCTGGGTGAGGGGGTGCCATGTGCTGGGGCAGAGCTGGCGCGCTAGGTCAGGGAGCTCTCGCCAGCTGGGATTCCAACATAAACTTGTTGCTGCTGCTGCATTTCATTCGGTGTGTTGTTCAGAGTCAGCACGGTTCTGCAGCCTATCCCCGGGACAGGGCTAGTGTTTCAACACCACTACCTCATGAGGATGCGCATCCTACATATGTGTAAGCAGGAGACAGATCCATGCGCTTGCACTGTGCATGCATGGGGGCTGCGGTCTTTGCTGTTTGCAGCCGTCCAGCGCCACAGTGGTATACGCTGCTGCCTTGCTGGCAGCGGGCTGACCGCCCTTGCTTGGGCGCTGCCGTCATGGGCAAACCTCTTTGAGCCTTGAGGCCTAGGCAGGCCAATGCAGCACTGGTAGCAAAGTTACAGCGCATGCCGTGCTCTGCTACTCTGCCTGCGGGCAGCATGGTTGTGATCGGGCGCCCGGACAGGCACCACGCATCGCAGCAGAGGGCGACAGGCAGTCGGCTCCTCGTCAGCCCCCCGCGTCTGCGGACGCAGGCGGCCGCAGGCGCGGGGAACAGGGCAGGCACACGCGAGCACAAGCAGCAAACAGGTTGCCCTCACCCCACCAGTTGCGCGCGGCCGTCAGGCACACGCCCCCGATATCGGGCCAACTTTGCAGAAGCGGAAAAGCACAGAGCGCCAAGTGCGCCCCTGACTGCGACGGACATTTAGGTACAGCGGCTGCACGGTGCCGCCCCCGCGCACCGCTTGACGCCACAAACAAGCCTCAAACACAGATTGGGCGCGCGACAGCAGCTGCACACACCCTGCACAGCGCCCCCAGAGCGAAATGAAAAAACAAGGGGTTGATTGCAGCGTCCTGCGCCTTTTCCGGCCTGCACGAATGCAACAATGCACTGCTTCATGTCGCAGCCAGACAGCGCTGCCTGTAAGAGCGCAGCGCGGGTCGGCTGATGCAGGGCGCCACGCCCGTGGGCCCCGCTGCGGGATGGCAGGCACTGGCGGAAACGGCGCGACCCGCGCTCAAGGCGGCCCCAGTCACGCGGCTGCAGGCAACATGCGCACACGCGACATCAACAAACCAGAGTGGCGCGCGCCGCTCGCGCTGCACCGACCAGCACAGCCAGCGCATGTCATCATGGGCCCAACCATTGCGGCACAAGCGTCGACCAACCGCGTGTCCTGGTCACAGCCGATCATGGGCGCCCGCGGCCCCGGCTCAGGCAAGTCGGTGCCCTGAACCAGACATCGGCAGCGCTGGGACGCGGATGGTGCGCACGCGCGGGCATGGCCCAGGTTTCCGTCTGCACGCGGGCGGCTCGCGTCTGCGCGCAAGACGCTCGCGCAGGCTCGGCGCCGCTAGGCGCCACGCACACGACAGCGCCGACGCGCGGCGCGCGCGCGCGGCGACGCTCATGCCATCGAGCGGCAAACGCGCGCGGCGCTCGCCGACGCGCGCGCGCGCGCAGAGGGTGGGGAGCGGTAGGGTATGGTAGGGTATGTCAAAGGGTGACAGCACGCAGAGCGGCTCTCACAGCGTGCCCTGCGAGTCGATGGACAGCGCGTCGTCATCGTCCGCGTCGCCCAGACCGCCATGCCCACCGGCGCCATTTGTGAGCGGCAGCGCCTGCGCAGCAACAAAGGCGCTCCTCGGCGCGCGCGGTGCAGGCGGAACGAGCCCCAGCTGCTCGACGCGTCGCGCGCCGTGCCCAGCTCCGACCGTCTTGTGGACCGGCCAGGCACCCTTTGCATATATGCCCACAAAGGAATGTCATCCCTGTCCTTAGCAGAGCGCATCATTTATGCGCCGCCCAACGCTGACAACCCCGCATGACATCCTGGTGTAGAATCAACCCTTCGCGCTGCCCCAGCGCATGCTGGCATAGTGCAAGCAGGCGCCGCCTCGCCCTCTGTCTCCGCTTCGCTCGCCACACCCTACTCATTCCCCGACTTGCGCAGGGCGCACCACACGCGCGCCGTCCCATCGCATGCCGGCGCCGTGCAGCCCCGGCGCGGCCTCGTCCTCTGTCTCGGCGTCGGACGCGCCCGCGCGCGCGTTGCCCGACGAGCCGCCCGCCGCGTCGTCGCGCGCCGCCAGCGCCCACTGCCGCCGCTTGTCACACGCCGTCAGATCGGCGCCGCAACTCATTGGCGGCAAGCTTGTCGCCTCACAGACAGGTGCAGGTGCATGCGTACAAATTTGATGCAGACCGTGGCATAGGGCGGCGCTGCGTGCGCAACAACGACTCTGCAGCGTCCTCGCACGCAGCCACGGCCCAGAGGCTTCTGCAGAAGCGCGCCTGTGGGGGCCGGGGGCACCTGCGCCTCACACTGCGAGTAGCAGCAGCCTTTACAGGAGGGCCGGGGAGCTGATGCTGGCCGCTGGGCACGCGCGCGCGGACACGCCGCAACTGCATGAGTTTAAATCAGGCACCCTGTCTTACCCTACCATACACCCAACCATAACCCCGGCAGGCGCCACGCCGCGCGCACCGGCGCGGGCGCGTAGGCGTCCCAGGCAGCGGCCACATTGCCGCAGAGGTTGCGCAGGAACTGGTCGGCGATGCGCGGCGGCCAGGCGGCCGGCAGGCGCGCGGCCAGGCTGCCGCGCAGCTTCTCCAGCCGCGTCAGCCCGCCGCGCCAGGCCTCCGCCATGTCCGCGCGCGTGGCCTGCGCGCGACCCCCCGCCGCGCCTCTGCGCTGACGGACTCACGCAGTCCTGGCTTCCTCTGCTTCTGTCTGCGCGCGTCGCCTACGTGCGCGCCCCGCTGCGCGCCTCAGCGCGTGGAGCTTCGTTCGCTCCACTCCTCGTTTGCTGACAGCCGCAGGCAGGACCGGCCAGCTGTGCCCGCAGCCACTTCCAGCACAAGCCGCAGCGCCTGGCGCCAAGCTGGCAGCGCGCGCGTCCCGCCCTGCCAACAGCCGCGGCGACCCTTTGCCGGCGGCGCGGCCGCCGGAGCGCGTCTCCGACCCCAGACTGCGCGGCCAGTCGATGCAAAGGCGAGCGCGGCGCGCTCGCGCCGCGCCGCGCCGGGCACGGCGGCGCGCGGGGCGCCGCGCGGCGCACCGTGTTGGCGTAGCGCCGCGCCAGATCCTGCATCTCGCCGCCGGGCATCATCACCAGCGCCACCTCGCCCTCCTCCACGCGCTCCGCCTGCGCGCGCGCGCGCCCCCGTTTGAGGAATCTTAAAGAGTGTGAGCTTGTTTTCCCAGCACCCGCTCGCCATGTTCCCCAAGATGTGCCAGAGCCCGCCCCCGGTTGAGTAATCTGAAACAATTCGATCTGTTCTCCCAGCACCCGCTCGCCGCCTTCCACAAGACGTGCCAGAGCCCGCCCCGCGTCCAACGCTGCTTTTGCGAGAGCCTACACAGCGGACTACTTTGGGCTCCTTGCGGATGCGGCGGGGCATGCGCAGAGCCCTGGCAGCACGCTCCAACGGGCGCCGGCCGGCGCACCGCGAGCGCCATGGGCGTGCAGCCGGCCTGCAGCGGGTCCTGCTCGGGGCCGGGCAGCGCGTCGGGCTCGTGCGCGACGTAGAACCAGGCCATGGCGGACGCGAGGCCGGGCAGGCGGCGGTCGTAGGGCCCCACGATTGCGGCCGCGTACGGCTCGTCGGCGCCCAGCCGGTGCGCGTGCTGCTGCGTGACCTGGTTGTGGATGTCGATCAGCGACGGGTGCGTAGCAAACTGCGGGTGCGAGTGGTACCAGCCGACGCACCTGCGCGCGCCCGGCGGGCATGTCAGTGAAAGAATGAGGGTAGGGCTAGGGTATGGATAACATGAGGGTCTGCCCCTGCATGCATGGGCCTGGTGCTGCACGCCAGGACTGCCCCGCCCGCACCCCCGCTCCTACCGCCCGCCGTCCTGGGGCAGCCGCAGCCCGCCCCCCCCGAGCAGGCGACCTGGCAGCCGCGCGGCGCGCGCGGGCGGCGGCGCGGGCGCGGGCCGCGCACTGCATGCCGTGGTCCGCCGCGATGGCCGAGCGCACGCGGAACTCGTCCTCGGGGTCCATCTCCACGTTGATCGTGGCCGTGTCCACCGCCAGCTCGCGCACCGGGAACGCGCGCTGCACCCTGCGCCGAGCGCGCCCCGCTCATACTTGGTCGAGCCTCCCCTACCCTAACCCTCAGGTCTGACCCCACCCTCAGGCCTGAGAGGCGGACGCGCCGCTCCGGCGGCGGCCGTGCTGGCCGCCAGCTCGCGCACACTGTGTGCGCTGCCGCCTGCTCCAGTTCCAGTTCCAGTTCCAGTTCCAGTTCCAGGTCGGCCAGGCTGGAGCACCCCCTGTGCACAGGTCCGCGCTCGCGGCCCTCGCTGGGCGGCGGCGCGGGCGCGCGCGCACCGCAGCTCGCGCGTGTCCGCGTCCCAGGACCCGCCCAGCACGCCGATGACCTCGCTCAGGCTCAGGTGCGCGTGGAAGTCCATCATGAGCTCCGCGGCCGGCGCGACCAGCACGCGGAACGGCTGCCCGCCCGGGCCAAACTCCTCGGCGGGCACCATCTGGTGGTCGTCGCCGCCGTGCAGGCCCTGCCGGTGCGCGGGCGCGCGCGCCTGCGCGCCCGGGCACCATTGCCTCAGCAGGGACGGCACAGAGTACAGTTGACATGTGCTGAGCTCGTTCGAGGGCGCACAAGGCGGCGATCAGCAGCGCGGCGAGCGGCGCGCGCGCGCGGATGCGGGGCGCCTAGCGGCGGCGCGCCCCCGGTGGCACGGGAGCCCATGCGCTGCACACGGCCGCAGGGCTGGCCGCGGCCGCTACCTGGGGCGGCTGCCGCGCTGAGCGGACGGGCCTGCCCTCGAGCGACAGCACTGCAGAGCGCATCCTTTGGTGATGGCGCAGCGCACGGCGCAGCGCAGCGGCGCATGCCGCCCACACCGGGGTGCGCCATGGAGGACACAGGCATGCTCTGCAAGGCGCCCACAACCTGACGTGGTGTCGGAGCATAAGCACACTCCCTGCCTGCTGCTGCACCACATCCTACCCCAAGCCTGTAATTGCTGCCGCACCTGCCGCCGCGGGCGGTTGTTCCAGTACGTGGCCGCCTCCACGCCCGCGTCGACGGGCGGCAGCGGGGCCGCCCTGGACCCGGACCGCCGCAGGCCGCGCGGGGAGCCCGGCAGGCTGCTGCCGCCGGCCTCCTCGGCGCCGTTGCCGTCCAGGCGCGGCCGCTTGGCCGCCGGCGGGCCGTCCGCCGCGGCGCCGCCGTCTGCGTCGACCGCTGCGCCGCGCGCAGCCGCAGCCTCGGTGCCCGCGAGCGGCTTCGACAATTGATATGCCAACATTGGCACACTGTATAGAAGTTTTTGGGAAACCCTACAAAACCCCTGCCGAGGGCGAGGGCCCGCGCCCGCAAAGCGCCGCCGCGCAAGCTCCACCTTGTAGTGCTCCAGGAACTTGCCGTCGTACTTGACGGTCTTCCAGCCGTCGTCCGCCTTGCGCGCCGGGTTGATGAGGCGCTTCAGGTAGATGGAGAAGGCGCTCGGGCTCTCGAACGCCAGGCTCTGGCCCTGCACCTGCGCAGCCGCACCGCACCACGAGTGGGGCGCTACCGACATTGTTACCTAAGCATGCCTGATCAGCTCTCACGCCGTCAGGCTGCTGTACGGCCGCAGCGCTGGCGGCTCCATGGCCAGGAGACAGGGCAACGTCATGCGCCCTGCGCAACTCGGCGATCAGATGCAGCAGGCCAGCGGGCCGCACACACACCGGGATTGCGCCCTGCCATGCATCTGTCATCAACGCTTGCATGCGCGACGCGTGCGGTGCCAGGAAGCGGGGACAACCCCGCATAGGGCCTGACCCTACCCTACCCCGCGCGCCCCCGCCGCGCACCACACACTCGATGCGGCCGTCGGCGGTGAGCGTGGCGACGTTGGTGGCGCCCTTGTACTCCACGCTCAGCACGTTCGCGCCCGGCAGCACGATCCGCTCGTCGATCAGCAGCTTCAGCGTGATGCCGCCGCCCGCGCGCGACTTGCCTGCCACGGCGCGCGGGTGTGAAAAATAAGAGAGGGAGCGCTCGCAGGCTTCCGTCCGCCAGCCTGCATGCACCCTGCCCTCCAATCCTCCGCCACTTCTCATTAAGGCGCACGCTGGCAGCATGAGCCCCCTCAGCAGCTCGGTTTCACGCCGTGGCTGACCCAGGCGCTCTGCCCACGCAGCGCTGAAAGCTCGGCACCGCGCGTCGGGGGCGCGCCCGCGTTCGCGTTGCGCCGCTTGGGCATGGCCGCGGGCGCCGCCGGCGCGCCCGCGCCCGCCGGCGCGCCCGCGTGCGCCGCGGCCGGCGCCGGCGCCGGCCGCTCGCGCGCCGGGCCGGGCGCCACGTAGCGGTCGAGCGCGGTGCGCGCCGCCTGCGCGCGCTTGATTAGCTCGCCCTCGTCCTCGGTGTCGGTCCCGCTATCGTCCACCTCGGGCTTTGGCGCGGCGGCGGCGGGCGGCGCGGCGAGCGGCGCGGCGGGCGGCGCGCCGCGCGGCGCGGCGCCGGCCGGCGCGCCGCGCAGCGCGCCATTGCTGCCGTGTGGCCGGCGCGGCTCGCCCAGGACCCCGGGCGCCGCAGCCTGCGCCGCGCCGCAGCGCCGCAGCAGCGTGAGCGCCGGCCGCTCAGCGAGCGGGGGCCAGGCTCCCGCCACGGCCGCAGCCGTGCTTGGACATGCGAGTGCTGACCAGGCTCACAGCCTGCTGCTTTGGTCACAAGGTGGCGCGCTGGCCGATCACCGCAGTTGGCGTGATGCGGTCCGCCGGCCCGCTGCTCCAGGCCGGCAGCCCGGCCCTACCAGCCTCCCGGGCTGCCTTCACGCCCAGCGCCCGCCCAGAGCGTTCTGCAGAGCACTCTCCTGTGCCCGCAGCCCTGCAGCCCGACCCTGGGCCCGCAAGCAGCCCCAGAGCATGCCCGAGCCCAGGCCCGTCGCGCGCGCGCCTGCAGCAGCCTGCTCTGGGCGCCCAGGTCCGCCGCAGGCCGCCCTGCCGGGTCCTCTGTGTCCGTGGAGATCGCTTCCGCGAGCACGCCGCACGCGCCTGCCCCCACGCACAGGCACGCTGACGCCGCGCGGACTCGCCCCGCGGGCGCACGCTTGCAGCGGCTTCACAGCGCGCGCGTGCGCATCCCCCGGAGCTCCTCCAGGCTCGCGAGGCCGCTGCCCGGCGCGTTTGCCCTCCAGGCTGCTGCGCCGGTGTGCTAGCACGCCGCGGGCGGCCCTTTGCGCGGCGCAGCGCCGCCCGCTGAGAGCTGCTGCGCCGGTGCTAGCACGCCGCGGGCGGCCCTCCGCGCGGCGCAGCGCCGCCCGCTGAGAGCGCGCCGCGCCCGCCGCCGCTACGCCCTCGCCAATCAAGCAGGCCGGGCGCGTGCGCACCTGGCGCGCTGTCGCGCTCCAAGTAGCCGACGTCGCCCGGGTAGTGCCGGTCCCAGCTGCAGTCCCTGCGCGGGCGCAGCCGAGCGCTCTTGCGCCTGTCCGGCGACCGACATCTTGCTGCGCCTGTGCACGCCCTCGCGCGGAGCGCGCATCGCTCCTCAGACAAGGCGCTGTCGCGCGTCGCTGCGCACGCCGCTGCTCAAGACAGGCGCGTGCAAGGGCGCAGCACGCTCTTGCAAGCACGGCATGTGCAGGGCACCCCCGGAAGCGCGCGCGCGCCTCTGGTCGTCTTCCTCGAGCCCGATGTCGTCCATTGCCGCTGCGTAGAACACGCCTGCGCCCGGGGCCGCGCCTCGGTGGCCACAAGGCTGCCCGTGCGGACTTGCCAGTGACAGCAAGCCAGGGAGCGTGTCTGCTCCAGTGCGCGGCGACGCGCCGCCGGGCGCGCCTGGACTCCGCAGCATGTGCCGGCCTGCAGCCGCGCGCGGCCAGCCAGCCGCTCAAGCCGTCGCGCGCTGGTATATTTTTTATGTTTCTGGCGGGCGGTCGCTCTGGGTGTATTCAGGTGGTTTTCAAGCGCAACAGGATCCCACACAGGCGCCCTGGCTCAGCGCTCTCGGCCCGCGCAGCTGGTTTGCCCCTCGGCATCGCTCTGGTGGGGGAGAGAAATAAGAAGAATTCTCGGAGCGGAGCAGGCCGTATGTACGTCCGGCTCCACGACCGGCTGCACACACGGCGCTGAGCACTGCGCAGCAGCAGATGTGAGCGCTTGCCTCTCGTGGGTTGCTTGCCGGCCAGCGCTGTGTCAGCTTCTTTAGCAGCCGCGGGAGCGCCCAACCCCCGTTCTCGCTGTGAGGGGGGTCAAGCAGCCAGGCGCAAGACGTCGAACCCAACACAAAGTGGCACAGGCCCTGCCTGCGCTGTGCCAGCGCGCTGCGCGTGCGCCGGCGACCATGCGCGGCAAAGGGCTTGCTGCGCTGGCCGCTCTGGTCTGCCTGGCCACTCCGCTAGCGGTCAGTGAGGCCGTGTCCGTCGGCAACCAGCCAGCGTTCGGCCCGGCTGCGCTGAACTACTCCACCAATGCCAGCCGCGTCTACAGCTACTTTCCAAAGGGCGACGCCAGCAAGGCTATCGGGGTGGACGTGTCGCCGTATGGGACCATCAAGGTGCGTGCAAGCTCGAGCAGGCTGCTGCCGGTGCTTTGCTGCTGTGGTCTACTGTCGCGTACTAGCTTAGGCACCACTACTAAGGTAGTGGTGCGCCTCCTGCACCATGCGCTGTGCTAACTGCTTCCGTGCGGGGCCTGCAGCAAGTGACACCGGCGACGTTTCCCTTCTTCGCTCTGGCTCAGACGCCGGGTAATGCCCCGCACCGAGCGCATGTTTGCTTACAACCCATGCATGCTTCGTCTGACACGCTCTTGTCTTGTACTGCGCGCCTACATGTTGCCAGAAAGTCCTGACCTCTGTGGCGTGTGCTGGACAGGGATATCGCAGCTGATGTTTATCATCAAGCCGTGCGCCCAGCTCGCTCCGCACCATCACCCTCGCGCCGACGAGCTATTGACGGTCATTGAAGGTGCGGGCCTTGGTTGATGCGCACTTGGTAGATATCGGCCTGCTTTGAGTTGACGTTTAGAGTCGCCAGGCTGGTCCCGCAACTGTGCGCTTGTAGAGCCACAGCAGTGCAGCTGCTCGCGCAGCCTTTGTCATGTGGCGCAGAGTGTATCATGTTTGCGTATACGGATGGGAGGACTCGCATACCCAAGATACGTTAAAGTGCAGTGATTCCTAAATTGCTGCGTGTCTGCAGGGGGGCCTGTGACTGTGGGCATGGTCGACGAGGCGGCCTCCGGGCAGCAGGCCTTCCAGCTGCACATGAACCGGCTGGACATCACTATGATCCCCATCGGCGACATCCACTACATCGAGAACCGGCAGTGCGAGGACGCCGTTATCGTCGGCTCCTTCTCCAACACAGACCCCGGCGTTGAGCTGACCCTCGGGGTGAGCCCCTCTCCATGCACGCATGCAGCCTACCATGCCGGCGGTGCCCTCCTTGTGCGCATTTCAGCAGCAGGGATGTGTGCATGCATGCAGCCGGTCTGACATGCCTCATTCGAGGACATTTGCAGGCTGCAGGGAGTGTGCATGGCCCCGGGCATATGACAATCCGTGACTGTCCCCTTGCCCTTCTACCATGCAGGTGCACTTGTCACTGCCATACACGGCCCTAACCCCATGTCCGCCTGGGCACGCGCGCGCCCCGCGCCCAGGACTCGCCGCACGTCAGTGCGCAGCTGACGTTTCCAAGCGCGAGCGCGCAGTCGATGCTGAAGCTGCCGGACGCACAGCTGGCGGCCTCGCTCGGAATGTCGCAGAACGCCACAGCAGCGTTCCGGGCGACCGTCCGGGCGGCCGCGGCCGCGCGCTTCCAGCCGGTGCAGGACGACGGCGTCTGCAGGGCGGCGTGCAACATCACTGCATAGCCGCACCTGCACGCTGCCCATCGCCTGTGCTGCCTGTGCTCCCTTGTGTTTGCAAAGCTTTGCAAAGTGAAGCAGAGCAAAGGCAACAGCCTGCAAGGCCGTCGTCTGACAGCATGCTCGACAAGACGCGCCGCGCACTGATACTTGCCTTTGCTGCCAGCTCTTCCAGGCATGAGCCTTCACACTTCCCCTGGCAGCATTCCCTGACAGCATTTCTATGCGCCTCTCTGGGTGCCTGCGAGCACCGCCTGCGCTGCCGGATGTCTTCACGCGTTAGAGTCTCTGAGGTCGCCATGGGCTCTGTGCGGCAAAATATGCGGGTAAATGCTGTCAATCAGCGGAGAGTGATTTCCCCTCCCCTCTTCTTAGTCAGGGGATGCGACCGATGGCAAACGTACAGAGCACTGCATAATTGTTGTGTGAGAGACCTTGGGATGCTTGTTAGGCTGCTTAGGACAACTCAACCTACATTGCACTTTTCGTCCTGGACTAAATCTACATAATTATGTAAAATGAGCATTACAATGCACATTTTTGTGCTGGCAGAGCGTCTCAGCTGCAAGAAGTCCCCTTTTCCTTCCAATGGACAAACACATCTTCCCAGTGTGCGGCGGCGCGCCCACAAGGGCAGTGGCCACAAGCTCGGCGCGAGACTGAGTGTAAGCACTCAGACACATGCGCAGGGTCGCCTGCACCTGCAGGGAGTCTGAGAGTAATTGCCTTGGGCCCCAGTCGCACGTAGAACGCCGTCATACGAGGTGTGAAGGCTGTCCTCCTGCCAGCAGCACGCTTGACCTCAGACGCAGTGCTAACGACGCTAGGTGAAAAAAAACCACGTGCCCAGGCAGGCCAGGAAGACACTACTTGGCGATTTTCAGCAGCATTGCTTGCTAGCAGGCCTGCCCTGGCATGGCGCAGCATGGCAATAGCCCATGACATCATGCTGTAACTTGGCCTGAAGTACATGGCATGTCCAAGCATAGACGCGCCTGTCTGATCCTGCCTGGCATGCATATTATGAGCTGCTTGGGCTCTATGGCTTGTCCGGCCAAAGGAGGCATTGTGTTCCGACCGGGCGGTGGCCACCAGTTTTCTGTTCATTTCTTGAACGTGAGTCTCTCTTATGTGTGCGCGCCTCTCCTGGCAACATCATCATGTGGCAGCTCATGCGCTTGTATCTGCATCGCTTATGACGCTGTGCGTCCCGCCGAAGGGACGCGCGCCATGCAGGTCCATGTGCTGTGCTCGCTTAGTCGGCCGCATGCTGGCGCGCAGGCGGTGGCCTGCGTTGTGGAGCAGGTGCAGCTCGCCAAGCAGAACATGCCGATTACCCTCGTTCTGATCAGCGCATACGGGCTGGTGGGCAAGGAGTGCATGCATGCATCCTTTGCCCAGCGCGCGCGCGGCGGCCGGGAGCATGCGCTCCTTGCTCAGCACCTGGGATGCGCTGGTGAAAATGAGCGTGTCGGCGTTGTTCTGCTTGCTGAGCCGCACCTTCTCCGCCACGTATGCCACGGCCTGCGCGGTCAGCACGCCGCCGACCAAGCGAGTACCCTCCGCAGCTCCCGGGCGGTGTACAGGCGCCTCGTTGTGCTGCACAGTCGTTGATGAGTCCGTTATTGCCCATAGCACCCGGGCTGCATCTTAGCGCTGCTGCATGCTGCCCTCGCATTCGCGCGCCTGGTGAGGAGGATACCTTTTTGACACCCTTGCTTGAACGCCTACTCTCCCAGCGCCAGGGCTGTGCACGAGGCACGACAAGCGCCGATGGCTCGCTGCTGGCAAGGGGCGTGAGCAGTGGGGCTGCGCGCGCCGGTGCAGGCGTGCGGACCGGCTGCGGACCGGCTGCGCCGCTCATGCAACCATGTCAGTAGCTTTATTAGAACCTGCCTGAGTCTGCTATTACAGGGACGTGGCCGTGCATGACCAGGGCGTGCGCGCCCGCATGCTGTGTCTGGAAAGCACACAGCCGGCGCCCTGCAAACGGGCGTGTGCAGCCTGTGTTGCGTGCGCCTGTCTTGAGACACGCTCACCAGGCGTGCAGGCGACCAACCTGCATGTAGTGCCACAGCACGTGGTAGGGCACAAGGGTCAATGGACAATGCGCCGCGTCAGTACTGCCTACAATTGCCGCTATGCTGCCGCGATTGCCTTCAAGCTCACCGGCTGGTGGAAGGGCGCAGGTGATGCGGCTTTGCACCAGAGAACGCACGCAAGTGGAGGCTGTCCGGCGAGTACGCATGCAAATGGAGGCCGGACAGCCTCCGCTTGCATGCACTCTCGGGTGCACAGTGGCATCACCTGAGCGCTTCGGCCCGCCGGTGAGCTGGTAGGCGACCGCGCGAGGGTAGCGGCCGCCAGCCCGCTGCAGCGTAGTCCAGAATCTCCTTGTTCCCTACCATGTTCTGCGGAATTGCATGCAGGTTGGTCGCCTGCGCGCGTGGCGAGCGTGTCTGAGACACGCGCACGCAACACGGGCGGCATACGCCCGCTTGCAAGGCGCCGGCTGTGCGCTTACTGGACACAGCCTGCAGGCGCACATGCCCTGGCTACGCATGGCCACAGCCGTGCAATAGCAGACTGAGGCAGCTTCTCAGAGCAAGCTACCAAAAAGGTTGCATGTGTGACGGCGCGGATGTCTGAGCCGACATATCCCCCACTGTACCTCACAACATATAGAAGCTGGTAGCCACTGCCGCTGTGGACGACCACGCCAACAACGCCGACACGTAAATGAGGGGAAAGTGGGTTCATGCGCGCCTGAGTGCTTGAACCAAGTCTGATATAAAGCCCGGACCTGGTACGAGCTTGCGGCGAAGTTCATAGGATGACATGAAGAAGTGGAGGGGCTACAGGTCTAGGTGAGCGGAGATTGCGCAGCGCCTGCAACACTTGTGACAATATACGAGCGCAGGTCAAATGTGGCCTGACTGGTAGGATGGTCTATGGTTTTTCCAAATGACTGAACGGAGAGGATTGCTGTTTGTGTGTGGACTGCAAGAGCTGACTTAATCTGCTCTGCGCAAGGTGGCTCGCTCTGCACCGCCAGCAGTCAGCTTTGCAGCACTTCGCAGCCGCAGCTAGAGCTCATAAGCGTTCCACCGCCGTAAACTTGTCATGCCGACCGAATGCATTCACATGTACAGCAGGCCGGCAATCATCTTGCGACACACACACCTTGGCGCTTCTCTTACACCTGCAACCATGCGCGCATGTACAGCATGCGCGCTGCGCATAGCAGGACACCCTGGTAACAGGCGCCGTTCATCTCCCCGTCGCTAGCGTCGCACCACGACCCCGCCGCGAGCGCCGCTCCGGGGCACCGCGCATGGACACAGGCTGGCGTTGCATGGCCCGAGCTCGGAAGCGCGCAGTCAAGCTGCAGGCCCAGGTTGAGCGCTATCAAGCACCTCTGTAAAACACGCCATACTGAGCATAGGAGTCCGAGTCCAGCAGCGCCTTCATGATGACGTGGTAGTGCACAGCGCCTGTCGCCTCGGGGTCGTACTGCGCGCCGCCCCGCCCGCCGCGTCAGTGCGCGGAGCGCGGTCACACGCACCAGGTGCAGGGATAGGCTGAGAAAGGCTGAGAGGGCGGGCAGGTCGCGGCACAGATGAGCAGCCATCCATGCATGGGCCTGCATGCGCATGGGCCTGCATATGGCGCATCGCATGCAAGGGCCTGGAGGCTGGGTTCGGAGACCCTGCTGGTAGCAAGGCGCGGATCATGCATTACATGGTCAGCATGGCTGCTATGCTGGGGCGCAGAGCGTGCAGACCCGGTGGAACAGCGCCAGCAGCGAGTCGTCGTCCAGCTGCATCCCAAAGCTCTCTGTCATCACGCGAAACGCCTCCACGCTGACCTGCGCTCGGACAAGCAGCAGCTCCTGAGCAATGTGCCAGCATGCTGTGTGACATGGGAGTCGCAGCAGTGCAGCGGGAGACAGGCACTGCGTAACACAGGTTTCCGGTGCGACAGGCGTTGTGCGTGATTCTGGCGTAGCACCAGGGTGAGCCAGCCAGCACTTTCCTTGTTAACACTATGTGTGCTTACACCGACGACGCACGTCGTCGTTGCCTTGCTCCGACAACGCACAATTGCACCAATGTTGATACCAAGTTTGGAGCAGGCGCGAGCGGCGCGGGCCGCGTGCCAGGCCCGTCTTCTCGATGTCGTACATGGCGAACAGCTTGCGCAGCTCGAAAGCATTATTGTTCTGGTTGCCGATCTTGCCGCCGATGCGCTCCTTCATGTGCCCCAGCATCTCATCCAGGCGCTTCCTGCACGCGCCGCGGCCCGTCAGGCGCGGTGCACGGCGGTCCCGAAATGCCCGCCCGGCATGATGCCTTGGCGCCAGGGCATGCATGGCTCTGTCGGCAGGAACAAGCATTCCGCCGTGCCCGCATGAGCCGTGTAGGACACGGACGCAGGCATGCTTTTCACGACTCTCAGTTACATGACTCTCAGGTTCCTGAAAAGCGGTGGCATCATCAGTGGGCAGGCGCGGAGGCCACACTGGGCGGCGCGGGCGCGCACTCGCCAGTGCGCTGGAACGCCGAGCGGTACACGGCGCGCAGGTCGGTGCTGGCCTCGGCCAGGCCATGGTTGCGCAGTGGCGAGCGCAGCGCCGCGCCCGACGCGAACGGCGGCGCGAACTCGGCCGCATATGACGTCTGGAACGGGCGCACGCGCCCGTCGCCCAGCGTCAGCTGGCTCACCGGCGGCTTGGCGCTGTCCTGCCTGCCTGCAGACGCAGGCACATGCACAGGAGTGGGCTGCGTGCCTGGCGCGCCCGTTGGCATAGGTCGCGGCATGACAGGGGCATCGCAGTGCCAGGGCCTGGCGCTTCAAGGGCAGACGTGCTGCGCATGGAAAAGACTGCTGCTGGGCGCGCGCGCGCCGCACCGGCAGTCTGCAGGCTGGGCCACAGCGTGGGGCGCGCGGCGCCCGGCTGGCCGCGCTCCGCAGAGTTGCAGGGGTCGCGCTTGGGCGTCGGGACCGGCGCGGCGGCCGCGCGGAGGTGCAGGAAGTGCGGCGCCGCGGGGTGCGCGGCGGTCAGCTGCGCGTACGCCGGCGTCTGCGCGTAGGTCTCCGCCAGGCCGCGCACGTAGCCCGTGAACCTGACGCGCAACTCCCCACTCTGTAAGCGCGGCTGGCTCCGTCTCGCTGCTGACGGCAAGCAGCACTGAGGCAGTTGGTAGGCGCGCAGGTGCACGCCAGCGCAAGCGTGGGCTGTGGCGGGTGCGCGCCCTGGCATCCTCCAGTGCGAGCAGGACGGGCTTGGCTGTGACGTGGACGCCATGGCTGAGTGTTATTGTTAGCGTGCTACCGCGGCCTAGTTGACACAGCCCGGCCCGTCCAGATATCACTGAGTTTGTGGGCAGTAGTGTGCAAAGACAGTGGTGGTGAGTGTCCTGAAGGTCCCGAGCCACAGTCCAACAGTGACCCCCTGCTTGCCATTCCGGCAGTTTGCGTTCAACGCCTGCCGATAAGGGTTCGTGCCGACAGTCTTGCGCACGGGGGCGTGTCGAGAACAAGTACAGCGCTAGTAGATCGTTGTGTGTGTGAAGGCCATCTGCTTGCCGCGTCATGGCCCACAAGGTCGCAACCTGCAACGGCAACGGAACTCACGCTGCGCAGGATGGCGAACCCGGGCTGAGCGCCTGGGACGGCGATAAGGCAGTTGTGTTCCTCAGACAGGTGAAGCCCGGCATGCAAGTCACCCGGACAGCAACAGCGTGTGTTGTGTTACTTGGAGCTTGCTTTTATTGTCCGCCGCTTACTTCAAACAAGGCTGCCGTTAGCGCAAGGGTCCTGCATGAATCTATGAACACACGTGCTGAGAGCTTTACGCGCGCAGGCCGCGGAGCTGCTCTGCGACCACCTGCAGACGCGTAATGACTTGGCGCAGCCCGTCGTGCGGCACGCCAGCCCTGCGCAGCTGGCGGCCGCCTTTGAGGAGGTGCACAGCCCCCTGTGTGTCTTATGTGGCTGTGTCCGTCCCTACCGCCTGGCAAATGATGTCACGCGGCCTTAACACCCGGTATGGAGCACAGGGTAAACGTTCAGACGGCACAGCTTGCCGGTGCCTTAGCACGCCCTGCCTGGTCAAGCAGAGAGTGTAGTGCCGTAAAAGCTTATAAGGTGACTGTCACGTAGGCGGGCGTGCCCTTGGAGCTGCGCTCGGGCGAGGGACCAGCCAGCATGCCGCGCTTGCTCGCAGCGCTGCGCATGTCGCTTGCGCTGTCAGTGCGCACCGCGCATCCGCTGTTCCTGAACCAGCTGTATGCGCGCCCCGAGCCAGCAGGGGTCGCCGGTGCGGCCTGGAGACCTGCGCTGACCCGTCATCCAGCACACCGCGCCGGCGCGTGCTTGGCCGCAGCCGTGCCTGCCATGCTCTCCTTTGTGCGACTCGAGCTTCCTTGAAGCTCTCAAGTGCGTACAAAGCATATGCAGGGACCAGTCGTGTGGCTAGGAGCAGGTAGCCGGCTGGCGTGCTCGCTAGCAAGAGCGCACGCGGGTGCATCCGCCCAGGCCCATGCGACGACCAACTCGAGCAGGATTCCCATGACCAGGGGTCCTGTCACTCTTCGTATCCGCACAGACTGGCATGAAGGCCCCGCCCTCCCCACAGGCCTGGCCCGCCCGCGGCGGCCGCCGACCGCGCGCGCGCCCGGCGCCGCGCGCCGCAGGCGACTGGCTGGTCTGCGTCGCCAACACCAACGTGCACACGTACGAGGCGGCGCCCGTGTTCACGCTGGTGGAGCGCGCGGCGCTTGCGCGCCTGGCCGCCTGCGTCGGCCCGGCATGGGCGTCCGCGCACGACGGGCTCTTCGTGCCGGGCGGCTCCATCGGCACGCTGTACGGTGCGGCGACCTCTGAAACCGTCCGGCGTCGAGCCACATGCGCCTCGCCTCGCTCAAGGCGTAGTAAGAGTGTGTTATGCTTGTGGCGTTCAGCGGCGCACCGCATGGCTGCGTGCGTCAGCCCCGCTCTGGACGCCACGCTTGATGGGTCTCCCTCCATGGGAACATTCACGACGCTGAGCCTTGGTCCTCAGGCATGCACCTGGCGCGCGCTGTGAAGGACCCGGACGTCGCCACGCGCGGCGCTGTGGGCGGGCCCAGGCTGGTGGCTTTTGCATCAAGACAGGTAGGTCATGCGCTTGAAGGAAGTCTGAGCGACCTGCATGTCTGCATAGTGCTGCGCCCTGCTACGTGACGGGAAATTCGCAGCGCCGTGTCATTTCGTCTTGTTAAAGCGTGGCGTGGTGCTGCGACCGCTGTGCACCTGCCAGAGCCGAGCCCGACGTCCGCAGGCTGTGATCTAAATATGTGAAATGTACTGCCAGGCAGTGCATGTGTTCGCAGACTTCGCTGATTCGGCTGCATTGATGAGGAGGCAGCAGTGGGCTGGTGTGGGGTTAGCGCAGGCTCCCCGGGCCGCACGAGCCACGCAAGCGGCAGCCCCGCGCGCGCAGGCGCACTACAGCTACCTGAAGGTCGCGCGCGTGCTCGGGCTGGGCAGCGACAATCTGGTCGCCGTCCCCTCCGACGACTCGGGCGCCATGCTGCCAGCAGGTCTGGGCGCCTGCTCAAACACGCTTCCTCTGCTTACTCGAGGCATCCTGCATGGAGCGTGCTGCGTTGCCTGCTGGTCTGGATGCCTTCAGGCCCTCGCGTGCGTCCAAGTGGTGGCCCCATGTGGTCTTTGACAGCGCGCAGACCGCAGGCGCGCATGCATTGCCACCATCCCCTGAATTCAATAGCCTAAACTCAAGCGAGCCTCATGTGGCCCATCACGGGCACTGAAGGCGCCCTGCTTTCCGCCCTGCTTTCCAGAGCTGGAGGCTGCCGTGGAGGCGAGCGTGGCGGCCGGCGGCACGCCCTTCTTCGTGGGCGCCACCTGCGGCAGCACCGTCCTGGGCAGCTTCGACCCGCTGCCCGAGCTCGCGCAGGTGAGCGCTATTTGGCGTGACTCCCAGTCGCCAAACTGGAGTGCATCGGCTGGGTCAAACACGTGCCTGTGGTAGCACAGCTGAGCTGCAGCACAACACTGCCACTGGTGCTCATGAAGCCTGACTCCATGGTGTGCATGCGCATGCGTGCTGCTGATGTGACCTGTCTCAGGGGAAGGGAATGTGCGGAAGCTTCTGCTTATGCAGCACATTGAGGCGGCGCGCTGCGGCGAGGCAGGTGTGCAGGCGGCATCAGATGTGGCTGCACGCAGACGGCGCCTGGGGTGCGCCCACGGCAGCACGCGCTCACGCGCGTATCCGCCAGAGCACAGCGCGGCACGGTGTATAGCGCGGCTGTTCGGGGTTGGCGTGCGAGTGCGTCGCATGCAGCTCTGCATCAGTGGGCTGCGCGGGCATCGTTGATGCGTGCATGTGTGCTGGCAGGTGAGCACATTCAATTTGTTGGAGGGTTAGGGTAGGGTCAGTAGCAGCACCCACAACGCGCGTGTGGTGCCAGGCGGCGCGTGCCTGCTCAGCCGCGCGCACCGCGGGCTCATGGCGGGCGTGGACCAGGCCGACTCGCTGGCGTGGAACCCGCACAAGATGATGGCGCGCGGGCCCCGGCGGCTGCCGCCCTTTGCCGCGCAGTCGCAGCGCATGCGTGCCATGTCAGGTCCTGCGGGCGGACTGCCTGCGCGCGATGATCTGGCGCCGCAGCCGCCGCCGTCACTGAAGTGCGCGCTGCACCGGCGGCCGGCGGCCGACCGAAGCGGTGATGCCCGCGGTGCTCGCGAGAGGCCTGTCAGAGCTCGAGGCGCGCCGAGGGAGGCTCGCGGAGGGGTTTTGATGTCGACTCTCTCAAGGTTGCTTTGCTGGCGAGGCGAGCCGCCTTTGTGTCTGTGCGCAGGGCCTCCCGCTGCAGTGTAGCGTGTTCCTGACGCGGCACGAGGGCCTGCTGCAGCGGACCAACAGCAGCAATGCCGACTACCTCTTCCAGCCGGACAAGCTGCACGCGGACATGGTGCGCGCCACCCTCTGCATACTGTGCCGGGTCGGCCGCCACTCCCAGCGGGTGCGTGGTGCTTATCAGCAACTGGCGCGCAAGCATGCGGCTGCAAGGTGCAGGAGCGAGCCGTAGCTGTGCGCTGCGTGCTGCGCAGCATGCCGAGCCTGTGAGAGGCCGGCGCGCCGGCGCGCGGCAGGACCTGGGGGACAAGACCATCCAGTGCGGGCGCCGCGCAGACGCGTTCAAGCTGTGGCTGACCTGGAAGGTGCGGCCGCGCGCCACGTCCGGGCGGAGGCGTGATGGGGTCCCGTGACGGGCTCCGGGCTCCCCGTGTCGGGATGCTCAGCCTTGCCGCGGCATGCCAGCATGCACTGGAATGAACCTTGCCTGCAGCAAAATGCTGGGTCAGCGAAAAGCGTTGACAAGGGCTCCAGGAAGGCCCGAGCCTCTGCCCTCAGGCGGGCCGAGCCCGGCCGCGCGCGCACATGCCGGCGCTAGGCGACGGTGCGTTATTGGAGCCGCGCGACTGTCGCAGCGTCGCGCTTGCGCAGCGCTGGGCGAATCAGCACTCCGCCCCGCCTTGCATGCACGCGCGTGAGCCCGGCCACGCGCGCGCGCCCAGGCGCTGGGCGACGCGGGCCTGGAGCAGCGCGTGGACCGCAACATCGCACTCGCGCAGCACTGGGCAGAGAAGATAGCCGCCAGCGGCGGGGCGTTCCAGCTCGTGCAGCCGCGCAGCTTCGCCAACGTGTGCTTCTGGTGGCTGCCGGCCGGCCTGCGGCCGCTGGACGCGGCGGCCGCGCCGCCCGCGGCGCTGGCCGCGCTGGCCAAGGTCGCGCCGGCGATCAAGATGCGCATGCAGCAGGCCGGCGACGCCATGATTGGCTTCCAGCCGTCCGGGCGCCTGCCGAATATCTTCCGCCTGGTCTTCTCCGGCGCGACAACGCTGAGCTTCGCGGACCTGGACGCGCTGATGACGCGCATGGACGCCATCGGCTCGGAGCTCTTCCCGGCCTGAGCTGTACCCGGCCTGGGCTGTTCCCGGAGGAACAGTTAGGGTACCCCACACACAGAGGTAGGTTTACATACCCTACACACAGACGCCATTGGCGTGGAGCTGTCCCCGGCCTGACGCGGGCCGGCCAGCGCTCTGCATGCACTGAGGGCACCAGCTACAAGCCGCCTACGCTGAGCTTTTACTTGTTTTGGGTCACTGTCGTGAATGCATCAGCTTTGAACAGCCTAGGTGCGGTTGCAGAGCAGCATGCTTGGGCATGGTTGCAAACTATTTTCACCGGCTGCAGATTGGCGCACATGGCTGGAACTCTGGTATGACAATTTTGGCTCTGCGCGGCTTGGCCAGGAGCATCGCCCCGTGCTCTACAATGCAAAGCACGCTTGCAAGCGCCATTGCGCACGCCTGCTTGCAGAGCAAGATTACGCTGAAGTCAAATTTTCTTGCACTTTAAGTATCTGCATGTATGCCGCAGAGCGCTGGGTTGCCTGGGCCACTGGCCTTTGCCTTCCTGCCAGAGTATGCATCTGAGCAAGACAATCTGATTTTCTATCGAGGGGCGTTGAGGCGCTCTACTGTTTACAGACATGCAAAACAAGATGTGTGCGTGTGCCTGCATGGATGTAAACCAGCTAGCAACATGTTTGTTACACAATGTAGGCCGGCACCAGGCCGGCCCAGATCTACACACCACTCTGAACCGCCTGACACTCGTCATGCATGGCACTCCGGCTGGTCCTCTTTTGCACTGCACAACGCCGTTTCCTTATCCTGATCTAAATGCCGTCCTACTATTAGAGTAATAAACCTACGTCTATACCAGTGGCGATGGCGCCATTGGCAACCATGCACGCACACAGCAAGCCAAATCTAGCACGCTTATACTAGGCAGACAGCTGCGCCTGCACGCTGCATCGACGCCCCGCTAACACAAGCAACTACCAGCGACGACCTGACAGTGTTGTGGTCCTCTGTAACTCTCAGCCTGCGCATACGCGCTCTACATGCATGCATTGTTGATTCGAACTGGGACTGGCTACAAGATGGCGCTTGCATCCTCGGGGACTCCCCCGTCATCCAGGTGCCGCGCCCGCTGCGCCGCACATGCGGCCGGGGCCGCGGCCCACGCAATACAGCATACTTCTGGTGCTACGAATCCTGTCCTAGTCCTAGTACCACCTGAACACCAGGCGGCTCGAAAGCAAAGGGGGCGCAGCCCCCGCAGACACGTACAGCGGCTGCTCTGCGGATGCAGCGCAAATAACAGACCTTTGGCAAGTACACCCGGCAAGGTAAGGGCGGGGCCTCTAAGGCCTCTGCCCGCATGCGTTTCTGACATTAAGCCCAACCCGACCTGAAGCCCTGCAGAAATAGCACAGCAATAATTAGCGCAAGCAGAGAGCGTCGACACTCGCTCATCAGAAACGCCACACTCTATTGCAACCTGCTGCCCTGTGGCAGCGCGCTGCTAGCCATCCGTTTCTGCGGCACCTATCAGCCGCGCATGCGTTTGTGCGAGGCCTTCGCCAGGCGCGCCGGCGCTGCGGGCGCGCCGACCGGCCTCAATACACGACATCAAGCAAATGGGCGGTTGCGCGCCTGAGCCTTACCACGTAGCAAATTTGGGGGGGACACGCGGGCGCCGCTGCTCCTACCGCGGCGGGCCCGTCATCCGCCCGAACCGACTACCTTGCCAGACAGCAACATGTAGGATATGCTGAATAGGGCAAAACGGGCACCTAACACAGCTTGTCTGCTTTGCACCTCTGCATGCGACTCATGCAGACTGTTGCTAAACAATTCATTCCGTTGTCCGGCACACACACTGCGTGCGCGGCAACTGAATGCCCAGGCCAAAGAGCGCCAACATCTTGAGCCTGAACAGAACAGCCGCCGGGCCGAACCGCCTTACGTAAGCACCTGGAGAATGACACTACACCTTGTGCTGCACGTGGAGCCCATGAGGCCCCTGCCCCATGTGGCACTCGCTCGTACATGCCTAGGCATGCACACCGTGCGGCCCCGCGCGCAGAGGCAGCGAGCGCTGCTCGAATGCGTCGCCCTGCGGCGCGGCGGCGGGCTCGGGCGACGCCAGCAGATCCACGGGCAGCAGAGGCCCACCAGGGTCGTCAGGCGCCCGCTCGCCAAGCAGCTCCATATTTTGATCGTCGAGCGGCTTGATTCCGAGCGGCTTGGTGTCCACGAGCAGCCTGCGGCGGTCGACATGCCGTTTGGCCGCAGCGGCAATGCTCCTGCTTTGTTGAGAAGGCCTGCTTGCCTGTTTGTGTCGAGTACAAGCCCGTCCGAACGCCCAGCAAGAGGAAGCCAGGCGGGCGTCTGTCCCTGGCGCCTCGCCTCAACACAGCTGCAGCTTCTACATAGCTGCAGCGCCATCAGGCCGTTGGGCTGCGAATAGCAGCGTGCGCCCCACGCACCGGTTGGAGGCCTCGCCGTCGTCCAGGCTGAAGTACACGGCCGCCAGCACGGAGCGCGTGCCCGGCGAGGGCGGTGCCTCGCTCGGCGGCGGCGCTGCGCACGCGCGCTCCTCCAGGAATGCGTGCAGCAGCCGCTCCTCGCTCGGGCGGCGCCGGCGCGACAGCCTGCGCGCGGCGCGCCTCCCTCGGCGGGGCTCGGGCGAGCGGTCGAGCGGTGCAGGCGAGGTGGGAGGCCAGCCATGTGCTGCCGTGCATGCAGCTGCATGCCCCCCTGACGCAGCTCATTAGGGGCAGGCCAGGGCTCTCTTTGTTGAAGCATTGCCCTTCGTAAGCGACTGACTCGCTCCATAGTCTGCACCCACACATAGCGTGTGCAGTGATGCAGTAACAGTGACGCACCGGCGGCTGCGAGCGGTGAGCTGCCGCGGCGCGCGCTCGTCGTCCGAGTCCCGGGCATCCTGTTCAAGCTGCACCTCCACGGCATACCTGCGCCCTTGCGGCCCCTGCTCATCAAATGCTCCGTGCTCATCAATGGAAGGTGTTGCGGCCATGGATAAACCAGGCTCTAGGTCTGACACCACGGCTGAAGCGTGGCCAGGCGAACCCCCCATCCTGCGTCTATGTGGTCACACTCAGGTTGTGTCCCTTGCAGTGGCAAAACTTGGGCTGTGCTGCACCGCCATGTGCCAGCACTGCACTGGCGAGCAGCGCCGTGCACAGGGTGAGCGCGGGCGCGCACCGCAGCTGCGTGTTGGCCTCCACCTCGTTCACCGAGCGGCGCACGTCCTCGGCCAGCAGCTCGCCTAGGTTCTTCTCGTCGCCCGTGAACGGCGTGGCCAGGCAGGCCGCGAGCTGCGCGCACGCACATTTGCCAATCCAGTGCCATGCTTGCATGCATCGCGCAATCACATACCTGTTCATGGCGGCGCGGCATGCACGGCCTCCTGCACTTAGAAGGCAGCACACTGCCACCAGATTACCTCGGGGGCGCACCCGCTGCGATGTGCCGTCCGGGAGGCGAACATTGGCCCCACCATGGCCAGCGGCGTCCACAAGCGCAGGCGCGCGCTGGTCGCCGTACAGCTGCGGCGCTCCCCAGGGTCCCTCAGGACACAGCCACTCCGTAGCCACGGCCCGACCGGCCCTGCACATCCTAGGTGTTCCTCGCATGCATACATGCATGCTTGCTTGGAATGCCAATCGGTTTCAGCAACAGCACCCACCCTTGCTCTGCACAGGTAGTGGGACCTTGTAGAATTCCTCTTCACACATTGTGCCTTTCCCCAATCGTCGCTGTGCAGAGGCATGCCTGGCGGCCTCAGCCAGGTACCAAGCATCGCACGGCGCGCACCTCGAAGCACTCTGCAGAGGCCAGGCCGCGCGACAGGCTGGATTCCATCACCAGCTCCTCCGCCGCCTGGGCAAGGGGCCCGGCGGGCGCGTCGCCGGCCCACCACGCTGCGGCGGCGCGGCTGCGAGAGCGCTTGGCCGCGTGCTGCAGGGAGCCGCGCCGAGCTCCGCTGAAGCGCTGGCGGCTGGGCGCATCAGAATCAGACTCGCTCTGCGCACACGGACGGCGCGTCAGGCGGCGCATGCGCTGCATGTTCACGTGCTGGCCGGCCTGGCGACGCTGCTTCTGGAGGCACAGCCGCAGCCCGAGGGGCGCGGAGAGTCCCGGCCGTCCAGGCCGCCCTCAACCACTGAAGGTTTGAGCTGCTTGAGCAGCTTCCCGTAAGGAGACGAGAAGACCTTCGTGAGCCCGGACCGCTTGTCCACGACGGCGCCTCACCTGATGCGCTCTATGACTGCTGGCAAGCGCCAGCAGAGAGGGCGCAGACACAACCTTCCTCATGACGTTCTCCACAAAGGCGCGCCGGCCGCCGGGTTTGACAAGTGCGTACTATGCGTAACACGTTTCGACTGTAAACGGAGTTCCTTGGTATGTTCAATGGGCAGAGAGCACGTTCGTGTAACAGCTGGTGAGGAAAGTATGTCTGCCGGGTGGTGCAACTTGCACCGTTCAAAGTGGCTGAAACCCCGAAGCCTGAGTCCCGTAATCCCTATATTCAAATGTGTCGCTTCCAGGTCTGTCAACAATGCAAAACAGTCCAGCGCAGCCCGGCAGCAAGCACAGCCAGGTGGCTGTCAGAGAACTGAGCAGGGTTTTTACGAACACAACGTTGTACAAAGCATGGAGCGTCACTGCACGCAAGTGCAGCGGACAGGACGCCATATCACAGCAAAGTCAGGCTGCCGCGCACGCGTGCACGTCGAGCTTCCACACATATCCACGCGCCAGCGCCGCATACACCGCTCCGTCGCCATCGCGCACGACGGCCGCTGCGCCGCCGCTCGCCGCGCCGTTTGACAGGCCGTCTGCAGGCCTGCCGTCCGCTGTGCCGTTCGCGCGCGCGCTTGCCCCAGGCGACGCGCCCGCCTTTGCCCCTGCGACCGCTGGCCATTCGGCGGCCTCTGCGCCCGTACGAAGCGTGGCTCCAGCCCCCGCCGGCCCCGCCGCGGGCTGCGCCAGCGCGTCCGCCACTGTGCGGTCGGCCAGGCCCTGCACCACGGGCAGCGCGGGCGCCGCGAGCACCGCCTCCGCAGCGCTCGCGCCCTCGCCGCGCTGCTCGCGCGCGCCCGCAGCGCCGGCCGGCGCAGCCGCCCCGTCGCGCGGCGGCAGCGGCGGCGGCGACTGCTGCCAGAGCGCGCGCAAGCGCGCTCTGTGCTCGGGAGCCAGGTCGGGCAGGCTGCGCTCCAGCAGCGCAAGCGCCGCACGCTGCGTCAGCAGCCGCGCCGCGTTGCCGTCCAGGCGCGGCTGCCGGCCCAGCTGCGCGGCGAGCGAGCCATCAGGCGTCGCTTGAAGCACGCGCCGCCCTCAGCACAGTACACCAGAGCCTTACACGGTCGCCGCCGACCGGCCCGCCGCGCAGGGGCCTCACTCCGACGCACAGCGCTGCCCGCCACTGCAGCCCCGTGTCTGGCAGGGGGCGTGCACATGGGGGCCAGCGGCAGCCGGACGCCATGAGGCGGCCCCACCCTGCGCGGGCCCGGCAGCGAGCCGGGCACGGCGCGTCTTGGCCAGCAGCCCTGCCCTGCAGCGCGCCTTGGCCAGCAGCCCTACCCTACAGCGCACCTTGGCCAGCAGCCCTACCCTGCTGCGCACCTTGGCCAGCAGCCAGCGCAGGCGCGGCGCGAAGAGCTGCACGACGTCGTTGCTCGTGTCATGCGAGCTGTGCTCGAGCACGAGCAGCACAGCTCCGCCGCCCGCCCTGCGCGTCCCTCCGCAGACCGCTATGGAGCGAAAGGGTTGGCGCCGAGTCAGCAATCCTCGTAACAGAGCCATATATTAGAGCAGTATAGGCAAGCACTGACTCGACCAAGCAGCCCTGCGGTGCAGAGCTGAGAGGCAGGACGGTCCATACGGAGCCACGCCCGCAGGCCCCGGAGCGCGCGCACTCCGCACAGACGTGTCCTTGAGCTCGGCCGCGAGGTCCAGGTTAACAAGCGCTCCATGCAGGGAGCTTGGCAACCAAGGCGCCGAACGAGCCTAGCGCAGGCCGTCCAGGGCGCAGGCGGTGCCAGGGACTGCGGAGGCAGGGGCCAAGGCGTACCCGCTGGCCGCGCCGCGCAGGACGCGCGCCTGGCGCTCCGGCCCGCAGGCCAGCCGGCCAGCCTTGTTGGGCGCATTCCAGGCGTGGCTGCCGAGCACCAGCAGCGGTGCGCGGTTAGCCCACGGCGCCAGCGCGGGCGAATCGGCCGGTAGCGCGGCCCTGCGCGCCACATAACGCGGTGCAGTTGGTCCTTGGTTCGCGTCACTGACGCGGCCGCCCGGCAGCAGCGGCGGCGTACGGCCGGCCTCCGCGCCCGGCACGAGCAAGCAGCGGCAGCACATCTCTGCGCTACAGGCCCAGCGGGGCCCTAGGAGTTTGGTCACAGCTCCCAGCGAGGCTGTGCATTAGCGCATGGAGAGGAAGTGCGCGCGGGCAGCGTGCTGCGGGCCACCGTGCTCAGCAACCCGCGCGCCTCGCAGACGGTCAGTCCGTCAACCCACTGTTTAATATGAACGTGTGCCAAGCAACACGCAGCCTGGCCGGCTAGACACGCCCCGCCGCGCCCGGCTCTGTTCGCTACGTACGCACGCGCCCAGGAGGCGCCCTGCGCAAAGCCCCGCTCAGGCTGTGCGTTCACGACAGAGCGACGGCGCACCACCAGGGGTCCAGCGCAATGACGGCCTTGATGCGCGCATCGGTTGCAGCCATCGCCACGGCGGTCGCGCCGCCGTACGAGTGGCCGCCGATGGCGATGGACGCCAGGTCCAGCCGGCCCGCCAGGAACCCCGCGACGGGCGCGCCGGACCCTAAGCTGAGCCCCGGCGGCGGGGCGCCGGCCGCCATGCCGCCGAGCAGCGCCAGCGCCGTGCGCACTTCGTCCAGCCGGTACCTGCCGCCGACGGCGGCCGCCGAGGATTTAGTACCGCCCCGCGCGCCCCTGCCCACGTGCAGGGCGGCGCGCTGCTGCAGCGGCGGAGGCGGCGGGCGAAGCGCGGGCGCATGCTCGCGTGCCCGGCTCTAATGCGCCTTTGCCCTGCTAGTAAGTGTGACAGGCTTGACAATGCGCTGCTGGCACGCGTTCCCAAAATGTTCATGCCCGCGCACGGCGAACGGGCCGCACTGCGTCTGACGCATACGCTCGGCCTCGCTCCCCCAGCCGGAGTAGAAGCGCCACCCCGCGCCACCCGCCAGCCGCGCGGCGGCCGCGCTCCCGTCCGCGTGCTCCAGTGCCAGGACCACAAAGCCCTGCGCGGGGCCCCAGGCGGGTCGCCTCGCCACGCGCCGCAGCGCACAAGGGCCTGAGCCTGTTCGCGGCCTGCGCTTCCCGCGCAGCAGCCGATGTCGACCGCGCCAGGCGCGCCGGCGACGTGGCACTCTTGGCCGGGCGTACAGGGTTAGGCTATGGTGCGCACCGCGGAGGCCAGCTCGGCGCAGACGGCCGAGTAGGCGCCTCGCGAGCCACCGAGCCCGTGAGAGAACAGCAGGAGCGGCAGCTTCGCCCGCGTCGCCGCAAGCGGCGCGCCCTGTGCCAGGCGCCGCCGCAGGCGTCAGCCGCCCTGCTGCACGTGCGCCGTCGTGGCTCGTTCCAGCGCCCGGTGCGCCGAGCGGGAGGCGCGCCTCGAAGACCTCGACAAGCGGCCGGGAGCAGAGGGCGCGCAGCAGCCCGCGCAGCAGCGGCCGCAGCAGCGCCACGGCGCGATTCTTAGTCCAGGCCGTGGCAAAGTCTGCGTAGCCTGTTGCGGGCCGGTGCGCCGCTCAGCCGACCTCGTAGAGTGGGAGACGTGCGCAAGGTGCGCAGCACAGGCTGTCGCGCAGAGCTGCCGGCACGCTGGATGTGCACACCGAGGTCACCTGGCGTGCCAGGGGCGGGGCGTACCTCGGGCGTACTGCGGGTGCATCAGCCAGTTGGCTAGCTTGTGCGTGCCGGTCGACGCGCTCGCGGGGTAGAACAGGCGCCCCACAAGGTGCTGCCCGTGCGGTGAAAGGTCGGGCAGTCATTCGAACGATGCACAGCATGTTGTGTACACAGCGTCGAGCACAAAGCGCAGCACAATAGCACAGGCCGGCGGCGAACAACGCCAACCTCTGACACATAGCTGTGACTCACCGTCTGCGCTGTGATGTCTGGGGAACCAGCCTTGCGGTACTCTAGGTCACAAGCGCCCACTGTGAGGGGCCCAGAGGGCTTGATCATGCCAGGCAAGGCCG
>JAABUV010000244.1_pt1 | contig 83101 bp, 62 predicted proteins | sample 5559971 | NCBI WGS metagenome assembly JAABUV01 (sample SAMN10711881, study PRJNA513362) | rock metagenome | isolation source: Antarctica rocks | place: Antarctica: Victoria Land, Knobhead nord | collected 2015-12-19 | reverse complement strand
TCGCCATCGCATCTGCCGCCATGATGTTGGCCGGAATGACGTGGTACGTCAGGACCATCTTCAGCTTGGTAGGGTCTGCCATCAGGGCGTCGAGCGCACCTGCGGGCAGCCGGGAGAACGCCTTGTTGTCGGGTGCGAAGACGGTGAACGGACCCGTCCCCTTCAGTGTCTCGACCAGCCCGGCCATCTGAAGGGCCTTGACCAACGTGGACAGGTTCGGGGCAGCCATCGCGGTGTCCACGATGTCCAGGGTGGCGGTGTTAGCCATAGGGGTCATCGGCGCGGGCGTCTGTGCCATCGGAGTCGGGTTGGTCATCGCGGGCGGTGTCGACGACATAGGCATGGACGGCGACATTGACCCGCTCGACATCATCATGCCACCGCCGGTGCCACCCTTCGTCCCGATCGACTCATAGGTGGAGATGTAGTTCGCGATCTGCATCTTCTCCTTGTCGCTCTCGTAGACATCGGCGAGCTTCAGGTTGTACTCGGTGGCAAGCATCGGGAACGTCTCGCCGCGCTCGACTGCGGCGGAGACCATGCGGAACGGCACACCGCTCTCCTGGGCGATCTTGGCGACAGTGGCGATCTGGCTGTCCGAGAGGCCGCGCGCCTTGGCCTGCTGAAGATCGATGTAGTCGTAGTTGGGGTTGCTCAGAATCTTGTAGTCGGGCGTCATGGTCCCGGACATCGAGCCGTTGGACATCGAGCCGGTGCTGCTCGTCGTGCCGTTGGACATCGAGCCGCTCGACGTGGACCCGTTGGACATAGGCATGGTGCTCGTGCTGCCCGTGCTCGTGCTGCCCGTGCTCATGCCGCCCGTGCTCGTGCTGTCCGTCGTCGTGCCGCCCGTGCTCGTGCCGCCCGTGCCCGTTGTACCGGTCGTGGGCGCGGCGTTGGGCTGCTGTGCTGCTCCGGTCGCGGACGAATCGGGAACGACCGTACCATTGCTGGGGGCGGTCGTTGGGTTAGCTGCCGGCGGGGTGGCGGGCGCGTCCTGCGCCCGCACACCGGCCGCCGAAGAGGCAAGCATGGCGGCGACTGCGGAGGCGATGGCCCAGTTGCGTGTGGTTCGGAATTGCATGTGAGGGAAGCTCCTTGTCAAAAGTGGCCCGACCCTGACTCCCGCTGGCGCGGAAGCGTCGAGGGGCAGGAAGCAGGCGTGTCGGTGTCGTCCGGTGCTGTTATACCTCAACGACTCCTAAAAATAAACGCTTCGCGAGTTTGTGAGCCTGATTTCTTTACCTGGGGTTCACGCGGCAGGAAGCAGGGGCACCGATCCCGAATCTTGAGGAACATATGCCCACGTCAAACTATCTCTCACGGTTCCTCGGCGAGAAGGGCGCGGCGGGGCGGGCGCTGCCCGGTTTCCAGGCGAGGCCCGAGCAACAGGCCGCCGCCGCCGCCATCGAAGCCGCGCTGTCGGCGCGGACCGGCATCGCGCTGATCGAGGCCGGCACGGGCGTCGGCAAGACCCTGGCGTACCTTCTGCCTGCCCTGCGTCACGCCGGCCCGAACCGGCGCATCGTGGTCTCGACGCATACACTGGCCCTCCAGTCTCAGCTCGCGGAGAAGGACATCCCCCTCATCCAGTCACTCTGGAAAACGCCGGTCGAGGCCGCAACCATCAAAGGGCGCGGGAACTACCTCTGCTTGCAGGACATGGACGCCGCCCGCACCGACCTGTGGACCGTGGGCGACCCGCAGTTCGCCCGGATCGTCCGCTGGAGCGGCGAGACCAAGACGGGCGACGCCGCCGAACTCGATTTCACTTACCCCGCCTGGGCCGACATCCGCGCTAACACCGACACCTGCAAGAACCAAGAGTGCCGCTTCTTCGACCGCTGCTTCTACTACCAGATGCGCCGGTCCGCCCACGAGGCCCGGATTCTGCTGGTCAACCACGCGCTGTTCTTCAGCGACCTTGCCGTGCGCCGGTCGGGCGAGCAGGATGCCCGCCTGCTGCCCGACTACGACTTCGTCGTCTTCGACGAGGCGCATCATTTGGAAGCCGCTGCCGCCGGGGCGTTCGGCGTGACGTTCTCGTCCGCGCGCCTGCCCATTCTCATCGACAAGATTCGCCGCGCCGCCCGACAGCTCGATCTCAACACCGACCGCCTAAAGGCTATCGAGGCCCAGGCGTCGGCGCTGTTCGACCCGTTCCTGCGGACTCCGCGCGCCGAGTTTTTCGTCTCGGATTTGCTGCCGCGCGAGCAGGACTTGCAGGCCGCCCGCTCCCTGACCGTCGGCATCGGCGTCCTGCTCGACGCCGTCGCTCTGGAGCTGCTGAAGGCGGATACGGGCGGCCAGGCGACACTGAAAGACCGCGTGGACGGCCTGCGCCGGCAATGCGTCCGTGCGCGGGAGGAGCTGTCGCTCGCCTTCGGGGCCGAGGACGCCAACTTCGTCCGCTGGGGGTCCACGGCGCGCGGCGGGCGGCGCGGGCCGTCGGCGACCATCAGTTGGACGCCGATCTCGGTCGCACCCATTTTGCAGGCCGCTTTGTGGAGACAGCCCCGCGCGGTCGGGGCCGCCCTGATCTCGGCCACGCTCTCGACCGACGGCGGCTTCGGCTATGTCCGCCGCCGGCTGGGCATCCCCGCAGATGACCCCCTCGTGACCGAAACGCTGGTCGGCTCGCCGTTCGACTATGCCCGGCACTGCCTGCTCTACATCCCGCGCCACCTGCCGCCGCCCTCGGAAGACCCCGGCTACGTCTACGACTCGGTGAATGAAATGATCGCGCTTGCCGAGGCCGCGCGCGGCGGCGCGTTCCTGCTGTTCACCTCGTACCGTGTGCTCAACGCCGCCTACGACCATCTCACGCGGTCCGACATCCCCTACCCCATTTTGCGCCAGGGCGAGATGCCGAACGCCCGGCTGGTCCAGACGTTCAAGGACGAAAAGAACGCCGTTCTACTGGGGACGCAGTCCTTCTGGGAGGGCGTGGACGTGCCCGGCGCGGACCTGCGCCTGGTGGTCATCGACCGCCTGCCCTTCTCGGTTCCCGACAGCCCCCTGCACAAAGCCCGCGTGGACGAGATCACGCAGGCGGGCGGCGACTGGTTCGGCGACTTCGCCCTGCCGCAGGCGCAGCTCAAGCTCAAACAGGGCTTCGGGCGGCTGATTCGCACCGCTTTCGACCGGGGTGTCGTCGCCATTCTGGACACGCGGCTGGTCCGCAAGTCTTACGGCGAGCGGTTCCTGCGCTTCCTGCCTCCCGCCCGCCGCGTCTACGACATTCAGGAAGTCGAGGCGTTCTTTAGCGAATCTCGGCCTTAGCCTTCTTCAAAGGACCATAGAACTGCACCTGCGTCTCGGCCTTGCCCTGCTTGGCAAACGTCTCCGCGACCCAGATGATGTGCTTATAGCCGGCCAATGGGACAGCCTGCGTCAACAGTTCTCTTACCGTCCCCTGGCTCGCCCGGACGTGAACGGTAGTTGCCCAGTCAGTGTTGACTACAGGAAACATGAGCCATTGCCGTGAGGTTAATCCCGCGACGCTCTTCCCTATGGCATCAGGGAACTGGTATAGCAGGCCTGAGTATGTTATTGAAGCGCGCTTCTGAATGGAATAATCGGCATCCGCTAGCAAAGAAGCGTCTATGAGATGTATGATCCTGGGGTCCTCTTTGCTCTGGACAATATGCACTTCTGGGAGTTCCCGTTGAAGTTTTTTAATAAGAGCATGGATGGTGATGGTGCTTCCATCTTCTTTTGTCGAAGCCACCAACAATGGTGAAAATTTGACACTGGCTTTATCTCCGAAAACTTGGGGTTGACGCCTGCTGTCCAACTCAAGTGTGAAATAACAATTCAGTTCAGCTCCTACTACCGTCAGATATTTGTCTAACGGCATCCTGCTGTCAACGCTCGTGACCATTGCATGACTGGTTTCGTCAGATTTGTCCGCTACAGCAGGCAGGCATAAAAGCAAAGACGCTATAGCCGCGACGATGACGGATGATAAGCAATGCGTTGAACAGCAGACCGTTCGTTTCATTTCTTCTCCCCCAGACAGTCAGATATGAAAGTATACCGTTTAGCCCCCGCGCCCGCGCGGGTAAGCCAACACCGTTCGTAACCTCGAAGGAGTCACACCCAAATGGCATTTGAAGTCCCGCCCCTGCCCTACGCCTACGAGGCGCTGGAGCCGCACATCGATGCAGAGACGATGCACCTGCACCACGACAAGCACCACCAGGCCTACGTCACCAACCTGAACATGGCCGTGGACAAGCACCCGGAGCTTGCCGGCAAGTCCGCCGAGGACCTGCTCAAGAAGTTGAGCGCCGTGCCCGAGGACATCCGCATGGCCGTCCGCAATAATGGCGGCGGCCACGTCAACCATTCGATGTTCTGGGAGATCATGGGGCCGGGCGGCGGCGGCCCGCCGACGGGTGCATTGGCCGACGCCATCACGTCCGCCTTCGGCAGCTTCGACGCTTTTAAGACCCAGTTCAACGACGCCGGGGTTAAGCGCTTCGGCAGCGGCTGGGCCTGGCTGGTCAAGGCCATCGACGGCAAGCTCGCCATCGTCAGCACCGCCAACCAGGACAACCCGATGAGCGACGGCCAGTACCCCATCCTGGGCAACGATGTCTGGGAGCACTCGTACTACCTGAAGTACCAGAACCGCCGCCCCGAATACCTCGCGGCCTGGTGGAACACGGTCAACTGGGCCAAAATCTCCGAGCGCTTCGAGGCGTCGAGCTACTAAACCGCCCCACGACAGTCAGACGCGGAAAAGCCCCCGGCACGGTGCCGGGGGCTTTTCCGACGTTGTTTCAGCGCCGTCAGGTCGGCCGTCACCGTGCGGACGCCACCGTCTTCTGGCCCCGCTCCCAGGTGTGCTCCTAGGGCTGCCGCGCCAGCTCCTCGTAGCGCCCGCTGTTCGGCTCCTGCTTCCAGCCCATGAAGGCCCACCCGACGTAGTTGCCGACGTCCCAGATCTTCTCCGACGGGAGCTGCCCCTTGAACTGCGGCATGGCGCTGCCGGGGATGCCGTACAACACCACGTAGTAGATGTCGCCGTTCGAGATGGACGACACCTCGTTCTTGCGGTAGTCGTAATGGTAGCCCGGCTGGCCCCCCTGCGTGCTGGCCCCCGATGCCTGGATCAGCGTGAAGTCCATCGGCGGCGGGTTCAGGTAGGGCTTGGACGGGCCGCGCCCGTCCCCGTGCTCGCCGTGGCAGCCGGCGCAGTAGGCGACGTACAATACGCGCCCGCGCTCGACCGACTCGACGGTGACCGGCTCCGGGTTCGGCATCGTCAGCCAGTCCGAAGGCAGCGTCGAGTTCAGGTAGGCGACGTTCTCCCCAGGCCCTTTCTGGTAATACTTCACCAGGTTGACCTTGAGGTCCGCCTGCTGCTGCGCCCGCTTGGTGCCGTCCCTGCCGCCCAGACACTGGAGATAGGCGATCAGATTCGTGCGGTCCTGGCCCTGGATGTAGCTGTAGGACGGCATGAACGACTGCGGGCGGGTATAGCGCGGGTTCTGGAAGTGCGCCCAATGCCAGTCGTTGGGATGGTAACCCGCCTCATGCGCCAAATCCGGGCCGTTGCGGTGCTCCCCGACCAGGTGCGGCGAGTCGTAGGCGTAGTCGCCCGGCTGGGAGGCCAGCCCGCTGCCCATGCCCCAGTCCATCGGGCGTGTGTCCTGCGTGTGGCAGTAGACGCAGCCGTTCTTGACGTAGATCTCGCGGCCCTTCAGCTCCTGCGTCGTGTACGGGCGCGCGTTGGGCGAGGGGTGCGGGTTGAACACGACCACGGGCGTAAAGGCGACCACGACGATGGTGGTGAACACGATCAGGAAGGAGCCTATCAGGACGGTCAGCGGTGTCATTTTCATGGCGACGGTCTCGGAATTCTAATCAACGGCCACGGTGCGGTCGTCGAACGCGCCCGCCGGGGCCGAAAGCTCCTGCATCTCGGCGATCTGCTTGCGTCGCTGGCCCGCCCGGTCGATGGGTTTCTGCCGGATCGTCATGTACAGGTTGATGAGCTGCATCGTGACCGCGATCACGATCATGCCCCCGGCCATCGAGCGCAGGTAGAAGTACGGCTTCACGACGGGGTAAGCCTTGACCACCTGCTCCCCGAGCGAGACCCACGCGCTGGCCTGTGCCAGGCCCGCCGCCGTGATCGCCCAGAAATAAAGGTTGATCCCCAGCAGCAGCAGCCAGTACTGCGCGTCCGCCAGGTTCCGGCTCCACAGCGGCTTGCGGACGATCTGCGGCACCATGTAGATCATGGCCCCCGAGGCGATGAACCCGAACGCCCCCAGCAGGGCCAGATGCGCGTGCGCGATCGTCCACTGGGAGAAGTGGACGAAGCGGTTGACCGACATCAGCGACTGGATCGACCCCTGAATCGAGACGGCCAGGTAGAAGAACGACCCGGTCAGGACGAACCGCAGGGGCAGGTTCTCCAGCATCTGGCCCCACTGCCCGCGCATCGTCATGAACACGTTGGTGCTGAACGAGAACACGGGGATGACCAGGGCGACGGACCCGACGATCGAGATGACCTTGAGCCAGTTCGGGATGGGTGCCTGGAGCAGGTGATGCATGCCCGTGTTGGTGTAAAACAGGGCGATGGACCAGAAGCCGACCAGCGACATCAGGTGCGAGTAGAGCGGACGGCGCGACAGCTTGGGGATGAGGTAGTAGGCGACGGCCAGCCCGCCCGTGGTGATGTACAGCGCGAAAACGTTGTGGCCGTAGAACCAGTTGAACACGGCGTCGTCCAGGCTCGACAAGGCCCCGGTCCGCTGAAAGCTCGTGACTGCGGCACCGTCGGGGATGTCCGCCGCGTTGTTGCTCCACAGGATGTGCCGGTGCCCGTCCGCCGTCAGAAACGTCGTGAACGGGTGCCACATGACGTGCCCCAGGAAGAACATCATCGGAATCCAGATCAGCGTCCCGCCGATGTACCACAGCGAAACGTACAGCTTGGACTCTTGGCGGGCCAGGATCGTCTGGTAGATGATGACGGCGTTGACGCCCATCAGCAGCAGAATCGGCCAGTCGATGTACCAGGGGTACTCACCGTACTCTTTCCCCTGCGTGTCGCCGCACATGATCGCCACCGTCCCCGCGACCACGGCCAGGTTCCAGAAGATCAACAGCAGGTTCGCCGCCCGGTTGGACCGCAGCGGAGTCTTGCACAGGCGCGGGACGATGAAGTACCAGGCCCCGAAGAACGCCGTGGACAGGAACCCGAACAGCGCCATGTTGACGTGGGCGGGCCGCAGGCGGCTGAAGACCAGGGCGGGGATGCCGGCGAAGATCTCCGGCGTCGTCAGCTCGTCGGACATGACCAGCCCGTAAAGGACGCTGATCAGGAACCAGCCCCCGCCGCTCATCAGCCCGTGCAGGGCGGCGGAGTCGGGCCGGTCCAGCCGGTCCCAGAGCGTGGCGGGCCTCGGCTCCGCCGGCTGCGGGTCCGACGAGCGCGAGGGCAGCAGGGAGATGATGGACATGGCGAATCAAGGCTTCCTAAGCACGGCGGCGCGAAACAAAACGCGCACGAGACTGTCTAGGGACGGAGAGCGGCGGATCGCCCTCAGTATACCCGAAGACGCCCCCGCATAGGCTCAGGGAGAGCCGTTTTTCCGCTTGAAAGATCACCACACGATGAGCCTCATACGCCTGAACAACGTCTCGATGAAGTTTGAGGACCGGCAGGTCCTCCGCAGCGTCTTCTTCAAACTCGGCGCGGGCGAGCGCGTCGGCCTGATCGGCAAGAACGGGGCGGGCAAGACGACCATCCTGAAGCTGATCCTGGGGCAGATCGAGCCGACCGAGGGCACGGTCGAGCGCGAGGCGGGTCTTAAAACCGGCTACTTCTCGCAGTTCTCGTCCCTCGACGGCGGGCTGTCGGTCCAGCAGGTCTTGGAAGAGCTGTTCGCCGACGTGCGCGCCCTGGAAGACGATCTGAACCGGATCGCGGTGGCCCTGGAAACCATTGAAGACGCCGAGGAGATGGAGCGCCTGCTGGACCGGCAGGCCGTGGCCCTGGACGAGATGACCCGGCGCGACGGCTGGGAGTACGGGCGGCACATCGACACCGTGCTGACGCGCCTCGGCTTCAGCCGCGCGGACCGCACCCTGCCCATCGACCAGCTTTCGGGCGGCTGGCGCAACCGCGCCGCCCTGGCCCTCATGCTGCTCCAGGCCCCGGACCTGCTGCTGCTGGACGAGCCGACGAACTTCCTCGATGTCGAGGGCCTGGCGTGGCTCGAAGGCTGGCTGACGCAGTTCCGGGGCGGCCTGCTGCTCGTCTCCCACGACCGGCAATTTTTGGACGCCGTGGTGACGCGCGTGGTGGAGGTGGAGAACTACGGCTTCCAGGGATACGCCGGCAGCTTCACCCAGTACGTCCGCGAGAAGCAGTTCCGCTTCAAGACCCTGGAGCGGCAGTTCATGCACGAGGAGGAGCTGTTGACGTTCGAGGCCGAGGCCATCGCGGACCGCGACGAGGCCCGGCGCAGCCCCAGCCGGAGCTTGCAGCGCAAGCTCGCCGACCTCAAGAAGCGGCGCGAGCCGCGCCCCGTGGACCTGGTCGTGACCGCGATCTACCAGGGCATCCGCCTGCCCGACAAGATGCTGTCGGCCCAGCACCTCGCCAAGTCTTACAACGGCCGGACGCTGTTCTCGGACGTCTCGTTCGAGGTCGAGAAGGGCGAGCGGCTGGCGATAGTCGGCGCGAACGGGTCCGGCAAGTCCACGCTGCTGCGCCTGCTGACCGGGGCCGAAGCGCCGGACGCGGGCGAAGGCGCGGTGGTCTGGCCGGGCGGCACGTCATTCGCCGACTTCAACCAGATGCTGGCCGATCTGGACCCCAAAGACACAGTCACCCACGCCGTCAATACGATGGGCGGTGCGGGCGGCCTGGCGTTCAGCGCGCGGCGCAAGGAGATCAACCGGTTCCTGAGTCTCTTGCAGTTCTCCGAGATGGACCTGGGGCAGCGCATCGGGACATTGTCGGGCGGCCAGTGTGCCCGCGTCGCCCTCGCCCAATGCCTGCTGTCGGGCGCGCAGACGCTGATCCTGGACGAGCCGACGAACCACCTGGACCTGACCAGCACTCAGGTGATGGAGCGCGCCCTGGTGAACTTCCCCGGTGCCGTCGTTGTCGTCAGCCACGACCGATTCTTTCTGGATAAAGTGGCGACGCGGCTCCTGGTCTTCGAGCCGGGTGGCGGAGTAGAAGAATTCAGCGGCAACTGGACGATGTGGCAGGCGGCGCGGGCGGGACGGGGCTGAACCCATCCGAAATTTCCTCGACACGGGGAAGGACTCCGGGCTGCCCGGCGTGAACCTGAGACGGACAATCCAAGACACAACGGGAGACTGAACTTTTAGTGAAAACCATTCGAGTAGGCATCATCGGGACGGGCGGCATCGCGCACGGCAAGCACATGCCCGCCCTGGCGCGGGTCGAGGGCGTCGAGATGACGGCGTTCTGCGACGTCGAGCAGGGCAAGGCGCAGTCCGCCGCGGCGCGCTTCGGGACCGCAGACGCGAAGGCCTTCACCGACTACCGCGCGCTGCTTCAAGACCCGGCCATCGACGTGGTCCACGTCCTGACCCCCAACGACTCCCACGCCGAGATCACGGTCGCCGCGCTCGAAGCCGGCAAACACGTGATGTGCGAGAAGCCGATGGCGAAGAAGGCCGCCGACGCCCGCCGGATGCTCGAAGCCGCCCGCCGGACGGGCAAAAAGCTGACCATCGGCTACCAGACGCGCCAGACGGCGGAAAGCCAGTACCTCAAGAAGGTCTGCGCGGCGGGCGACCTGGGCGAGATCTACTTCGCGCGGGCGAACGCCCTGCGCCGCCGGGCCGTTCCGACCTGGGGCGTGTTCCTGGACGCCGAGAAGCAGGGCGGCGGCCCGCTGATCGACATCGGCACACACGCCCTGGACCTGACGCTGTGGATGATGGACAACTACGAGCCGAAGTCGGTCGTGGGCAACGTCTACCGCAAGCTCGGCGACAACGAGAACGCGGCCAACGCCTGGGGACCCTGGGACCCCAAGAAGTTCACCGTGGAAGATTCGGCCTTCGGCTTCATCACCATGAAAAACGGCGCGACCATCATCCTGGAAGCGGCGTGGGCGATCAACCTCACGGACGCCACAGAGGCGAACTGCACCCTGGCCGGGACGAAGGCCGGTGCGGACATGAAGCAGGGCCTCCGCATCAACGGCGAGAAGCACGGCACCCTGTACGTCGAGGACATCCAGACCAGCGGCGGCGGCGTGGCCTTCTTTGAGGGCAAAACCGTGGACACGGCCTTCGAGGAGGCTAAGTCCTGGATCGAGGCCGTCCGCAGCGACACCGCCCCGGTCGTCCTGCCCGAGCAGGCCCTGGTCGTCTCGGAAATCTTGGAAGCCATCTACGAGTCGGCCGAGTCCGGCCAGCCGGTGTTCTTCGACAGGTAGGGGGCGGACCTCATCCCGCCCGTCCCCCGCCGCCCTCTCCTTCCGCAAGGAGAGCGGCGGGGGATGAGGCCCCCTCGGAGGCTGCCCGTGCTTGTCGCCCCGCTTGACACCTCACCCCCCGCGCGCTATAATTGTGTGTCAGTCCCGCAATCCTCCCAAACACGCCGCGTCGTTGAGGTGTCATCCCCCATGAAACACTCCCCCCGCCTCTTAACGCTCCTGTTGATGCTTCTGCTCGTCGCCGCTCCCTGCCTCCTGCCGCTGCGCGCCCACGCCTTCGGCTGGCCGAACAGCAACGACAGCATCTTCCCGCCCCAGGCCGCCGCCAAGCCCTTCATCGACTTCGACGGGCGAGGGTTTTTGGTCCACGGCAAGCGGACGTTCATCGCTGCGGGCGAGCTGCAATACCCGCGGACCCCGCGCGCACTCTGGCGCGACAGGATGCTGCGGATCAAGCGGGCGGGTTACAACACCGTCCAGACCTACGTCTACTGGAATTTCCACGAGCCGCGCGAAGGCCAGTTCGACTTCGCGGGCGACAAAGACCTAGACGCCTACCTGAAGCTCGCCCATTCGCTCGGCCTGTACGCCATCGTCCGCATGGGTCCTTACGTGAACTCCGAGTGGGATACGGGTGGCCTGCCGGTCTGGCTGCGGTTTAAGCCGGGCCTCCTGCCCATGACCGACAACGCCCAGTTTTACGCCGCCGTGGACCCTTACTTCGCTAAACTCGTCCCCATCCTCGCCCGCAACCAGATCAACCACGGCGGGCCGATCCTGATGGTCCAGATGGAGAACGAGAACAGCGTGGGTGGCGGCACGGACCTGCCCAACGCCTACTACAAGCGGTTCCTGACCCAGATGCGGGCGGGCGGGCTGCAAGTGCCGCTGTTCTTCAGCGGCCTGAATCACGGCGACGACCCCGCCGGCGACTCGCCGTTCGACACCTCCCAGCGCACCAGCCCCTGGTTCAGCACCGAGTTCTGGACCGGCTGGATCAAGATATACGGCGTCGAACCCGACCGCGGCAAAAAGCTGGAGCGCGCGACCTGGAAGGTGATCGCCTACGGCGGGAACGGCTACGCCCAGTACACGTTCTGCGGCGGCACGGACTTCGACGCCTGGAACTGCGACGAGCAGGGCGCGTCCTATGATTTCGGGGCACCCGTCGGTCAGGCCGGTGACCTGCGCGACGTGTATTACCGGATGAAGCGGGCCGCGATGTTCGCGACGTCGTTCCCCGATGTCATCGAGAACTCGCTCGCCGGCGCGGGCGGTGACGGTGCCGGCCCGACCGACGGCTCCGTCCAGATCACCAACCGCAAGGGACCTGGCGGCGAGATACTCTTTCTGGACAACCGCACGGGCGGGCCGGTCAGGACGCAGATCAGGACCGCGGACGGCGCGGTCTATCCACACGCCGGGCCGATCACGCTGGATACGGGTGAGATCATGCCCGTCGTCAGGGGATACACGCTTGCCCCCGGTGTCCGATTGACACTGGCCGCCGCCCGCGTCCTCGGCGTGGCTGACCAGGGCGCGCTGACCACGCTGGTCATCTACGGCAAAGCCGGGGAGCCGGGGGAACTCCATTTCGCCGCGAACGGGGCGAAGGCGCTGGACAAGCCCTCGGCGGGGACGACCCTGGCTGTCACCGCCACGGGCGTTTCCCTCCAGACCCGCTTCCCCGCCCAGACGCCGCTTTCGGTCGGGTTCAAGGCCGGCGGACGCACGATCCGCGTCCTGGCGATGAGCGACGACATGGCCGACCGCACCTGGTTCTTGTCGGGCGGACAGTACATCGCCTGCGGGCCGGACTATGTCGGCGAGGCGCAGGAGTCCAGGGGGGGTCTGGAGCTGTCCTCGGAGCGGTGCGGCCTGCCCGCCCCCGCTTCCACGCTGCCCCAGATCCTCTACGGGCCGACGCTGGCCCCGCCTGTGGCCCTTGCGCCGGTGGCAACGGTGAGCACCCCCGCAGCCTCGGCGTCCGCGCCCATGCTCGGCCCCTGGCAGGCCGATGGCTCGGTCCCCCAGGCGCAGCCCGGCTTCGATGACGCAGGCTGGAAGAGCAGCGACCAGCCCCTACCCATGGGCGCGGACGGTGACATCGGTCCCTACGCCTGGTATCGGACGCGGATCACCGTCCCCGCCCCGACCGCCGGCACGGCCCCGCCCCCCACCCAGATCGCCCTCAGCGACGTCGGGGACTGGGCGGCGTGTTTCGTCAACGGCAAGCACGTCGCCAGCAGCGACGTCCACCAGCGGTATCAAAACCCCGTGTCGAGCCGCCTTTCGGTCACGCTGCCGCCGGGCACGGATACGGTCGCCTTCCTGACCGCGCACTACGGCCGCAACAAGCTCTACAATTATTACGGGCCTCTCGACGCCATCGATGCCAAAGGCATCTCCGGCCCGGTCCGGCTCGAGTCACCGCCCGCCTACACCGGCGCGCTGAACAGGTTCCGCTGGCAGGCCGACGACCGCGCCCCGGACGACGCGGCCAAGCAGGCCGCGCCCGACCTGAACGCGGACGGGGCCGACTGGCACGACGCCACGACTTCTACCGACGTCTTCGCCGGCCGCGTCGGCTGGGCCTGGTTCCGCGCCGTCCTGCCCGACCTGCCCGGCCCGCACCGCGTCATCCGGTTCAACTCGATCGATGACAACGGGGACGTGTTCCTGAACGGCCAGCAGATCGCCGCCGACGTCGGCGTCAACGCCGACAAAGAGGTCTCTCTGGACGCCGGCTGGCGCGTAGGCAAGCCGAACGTGCTGGCCGTCGCCGTCCAGAACACGGCGGGCGGGGGCGGCCTGCTGGGCGACGTCACGCTGCAAGGCGGCACCGCCGAGGGTCGCGAGCTGCACGGCTGGCGTATGCACGGCGGCGAAACCCCGCCCGCGCCCGGCTCGCCCGCCTGGAAGCCGCTTGTAGGCGGGGGGACCGGCATCCCGTCCTTCTTCCGCACCACGTTTACGGTTAACCCGCCCGGCCCGACCGGGCCGCACCCGATCCTGCGGGCGTCCCCCATCGGCCTGTCGCGCGGCTCGATCTGGCTCAACGGGCACAACCTGGGCCGCTACCCCGAGCGGTCGCCCGTGGACGGATTGTACCTGCCCGAGTCGATGCTCCGCGCCGGCCTGAACGAGCTGGTCATCTTCGACGAGGAGGGCAACTCCCCCGCCGGCGTCCGCATCGTCGTTGAGGCCGCCGCCAGCCGCACGGACGTCGTGCTTGCTCCGGTGCGCCCCGCCCGCGCTGCCTCGCGCTAGCACCCGTGTCCGCCATTACCTGCTATAATAGAGTATGAAGTACGTCCCCCGCCTGCTCTTGTCCGCGCTCCTGCTGGTCCTGCTCCCCTCACACGCCCAGGCTTTCGGCTGGCCCGACAACAACGACAGCATCTTCCCGCCCCAGGCCGCCGCAAAGCCTTTTATCGACTTTGACGGCAAAGGCTTCATCATCCACGGCAAGCGGACGTTCATCGTCGCGGGCGATATGCACTACCCGCGGACGCCGCGCGCTTTGTGGCGGGACCGCCTGCTGCGGATCAAGCGGGCGGGTTACAACACCGTCCAGACCTACGCCTTTTGGAACTACCACGAGCCGCGCGAAGGCCAGTTCGACTTCAAGGGCGAGAAGGACCTGAATGCCTTCCTGAAACTTGCACAGTCGCTCGACATGTATGCCATCGTCCGCGCCGGCCCTTACATCAACGCCGAGTGGGACACGGGCGGCCTGCCGGTCTGGCTGCGGTTTAAGCCGGGCCTCCTGCCCATGACCGACAACGCCCAGTTTTACGCCGCCGTGGAGCCGTACTGGGACAAGCTCTTCCCGATCATCGCCGCCAACCAGATCTCGCGCGGCGGGCCGGTCATCATGGTCCAGCTCGAAAACGAGCACGTCCTGCCCGGCGGCGTCGGCGGCGGCACCGACCTGCCGAACGCCTACTACAAGCACTACCTCGCCAAGGCCCGCCGGATGGGCCTGACCGTGCCGCTGTTCTTCAGCGGCCTGAACCACAATGACGACCCCGCCGGCGACTCGCCGTTCGACACCTCCCAGCGCACCAGCCCCTGGTTCAGCACCGAGTTCTGGACCGGCTGGATCAAGATATACGGCGTCGAACCCGCGCGGGGCAAAAAGCTGGAGCGCGCGACCTGGAAGGTGATCGCCTACGGCGGGGCGGGGTACACGCACTACACGATGGCGGGCGGTACGGACTTCGACACCTGGAACAACGACGAGCAGGCGGCCTCGTATGACTTCGGCTCGCCCATCGGCCAGTCCGGCGACCTGCGCGACGACTACTACTTCTGCAAGCGGGCCGCGATGTTCGCGACGTCGTTCCCTGACGTCATCGAGAACTCGCCTGCCGGCGCAGGCGGCGGCGGGACCGCCCCGACCGACGGCTCCGTCCAGATCACCAACCGCAAGGGGCCTGGCGGCGAGATTTTGTTTCTGGACAACCGGACGGGCGGGCCGGTCAGGACGCAGATCCGAATGCCGGGCGGCAAGGCCTACCCCGCGGCTGGGCCGGTCACGCTGGACGCGGGCGAGATCATGCCCGTCGTCCGGGGATACACGGTCGCCCCCGGCGTCAGCCTCAGCCTGGCCGCCTCGCGCATTCTTGGAGTCACGCAGTCCGGGCAGATGACGACCCTGGTGGTGTACGGCGCGGCCGGCGAACCCGCCGAGCTGCACTTCGCCGCCCACGCCGCCCGCGTCGTCCGGCAGCCCGCCAATGACAAGGCGCTGGCCGTCATGCCTGGACTGGTCCTGTACCGGACGACCTTTCCCGGCGGGTCGCCCACGGCGAGCATCTTCCGCGTCGGTACGCGCCTGGTCCGTGTCCTCGCCATGCGCTCGGAGCTTGCCGACCGCTGCTGGTTCTTGCACCAGGGCGGCCTGATCGCCGTCGGCCCGGACTACGTGGGCGAGGTGCGAGAGACGCCCGCGGGCCTGCGGATCGAGACCGAGCGGCGCGGCCTGGGCGCGGCCCCGTCCCCTGCCCTGCCCCGCCTCCTCTACACCGCCTCGATGGATGCCCCGACCCCGCTTGTCTCGGTTTCCGTCCCCGATGCGCGCCCCGCCCCCGTCGCCGCACCCGCATTGAGCGCGTGGCGCGTGGACGCCGCCGACCCCGAGGCCCAGGGCGGCTTCGACGACGCGGGTTGGAAAGCGAGCGACCTCCCCCTGCCGATGGGCGCGGACGGCGACTACAGCGCCTATGCCTGGTATCGGAGCGCCGTGGTCGTGCCCAAGGCCGGCACCTACCAGCTCAATCTGAGCGACGTGGGGGATTGGGTGGTCGCCTTCGTCAACGGCAGGCGCGCGGACAGCGACGGCCCGCGCACCCGCTACCGGAGCGCCGCCCCGCGCCGCCTGGTCGTGCCGCTCCAGCAGGGCAGGAACACGCTGGCTCTGCTGACCGCCCACTATGGCCGCAACAAGCTGTTCAATTACTACGGGCCGATGGACGTCATCGACGCCAAGGGCGTCTCCGGCCCGGCGACGCTGTCCGCCGTGACGGCCGCGCCCGCCCAGGTCGAGGCCTTCCGCTGGCAGGCCGATGACCGCGCCCCGGAAGACGCGGCGAAGCAGGCCGCCGTCGGGGTGGACACGAGCGGGGCCGACTGGCACGACGCCACCAATTCCACGGACGTGTTCAACGACCGCTACGGCTGGGCCTGGTTCCGCGCTGTCCTGCCGGCCTGGTCCGGCCCGCACCGGAGCCTGCACTTCGACTCGATAGACGACAGCGGCACGATCTACCTGAACGGCAAGCTGCTCGCCTCGGATATCGGGATCAATGCCGACGCAGACGTGCCTTTGGAGGGTGCCTGGAAGGAGGGGGGGCCGAACGTGCTGGCGGTGGCGGTGCATAACACGGGTGGGCCGGGCACCATCGGCGAGGTGCGGCTGGTCGCGCCCCTGCCCGAAGGGCAGGCCGTCCAGGGCTGGCGGATGCGCGGCGGCGTCACGGTGCCCACCTGGGACGCGGCGGACTGGAAGAGCGCCGCGCCCAGCGCCGCGCCCGCCACACCCGCCTTTTATGCGGCGACGTTCGAGGCCGTGCAGCCCGGCCCGGTCGGCCCCCACCCCGTTCTGCGCCTGTCCACGGCGGGCATGTCGCGCGGATTCGTCTGGCTCAACGGCCGCAACCTGGGCCGCTACCCGGAGCGTTCACCCGTGGAGGGCGTCTACCTGCCCGACTCGCTGCTGAAGCCCGGCGGCAACCACCTGGTCGTCTTCGACGAGGACGGCAATGCGCCGGCCGGAATGCACATCATCGTCGAGGCGGTCGCCAGCCGCGTTGGCACGGTGCTCGCGCCCGCACATACGGTTCCTACCGCGTCGCGCTAGGTGAACCGGCTGAACAGGCTGCGGCAGTGCCCGATCAGCCACACGACGAAAGCCCCCGCCTCTGCCGATGCAGAAGCGGGGGCTTTTTGTTTCATTCTGAGCCGCGTCTAGTCCCCGTTAATCTCCGGCGCTTCTTCCTGCATCTCGTGGCCTTCGGGCGCGGCGAACGTCTCCGAAGCGGCCTCGCCCGCCTCACCCGCGCGTGGATGGACGCACGGGTAGTCCTTCTCGACGTAATAGCGCAGCGGCTGCGGGCCGTCCGTCTGGAAGTACACGCCCTCGGCTTCCGGCCTAGCCAGGGCGGCTAGGTCGGGGGCGGACAGGGACAGGAACACCCCCTGATCGCTGGAGTTCAGCCCGGTCGCCTCGGCACTAGGGCCAAGCGTCACGGTCCAAGTGAGGCCGCCGGGGAAGCCGAGGGCCGCCGTGGCCGCTTCGCCCGATTGTACCGCTTCCATCTCCGAGGGCGTGATCCTCAGCCGCAGGCTGTCGCGCGTCCAGCGTACTTTCATGCCGTCCCTCCCCGCTCACCCGTCGCCAGCCGGGCGGCATCGGGGTCCAGGGCGGACGGCCTGCCCGCCTCGACGAACGCCTGGCGCAGGGCGAAGCCGCCGACGAGGCTGACCACGCCCGCCGCGACCGACATCCAGCGCTTGTGCTTCCGCGCGACCGGCACCCGGTTGAGCACTTCCGGTAGGATGACGCCGGCCACAACCGAAGTCCAATAGAGCGTCTTCTGGCCGCCCACGAGGAGCGGCTTCGCCAGCGGCCCCGCCTCGCGGACGAATCCCACCTGGGCTATGGCCTCGGCGATATGGGCCGCCGTCTCGACTTTGCCTAAAGCTTCCGTGCCCGCCCCGTCCTGTCCGACGACCTCCAAAGCCAGCCGGACGGCACCGGTGCCCGCGCTGACTGCGGACGCACTGAACAGCGCGCCGATCCAGGAGTTGCGGCTCCAGACCGGCGTCGAGGTCGTGGACAGCAGGACGCCCGTGTAGCCCGCCAGCAGCAGGCCCAGGGGGACTCCGACGCCGTCCGCCACCAGGCCGGCTGTTTCGTCTATGATACGCCCCGCCCCTGACAGGGCCGCGTCGTGGCGGCGGACGCGCAGCAGCTCGCGCAGGGCGGCGATGCCGCCCATGAGCGTATAGACCGTCAGCGTCCAGCTCCCCAGGTTCATCGGTGACGATGGCTTCCAGACGCGCAGCATGTGGTGGAAGCGCGACCGATCCCCCAGGTCCCAGATCAGCAGCGGCGCGCACGGCAGCGCGGCCAGGGCCGCGATCAGCGTCCCCGCCTTCGTCACCTCGCGGTACTGCCCCCGTCCGAAGCGGTCCGCCAGCCGGGCGACGCTGAAGCAAGACGATGACATGCCGCCCAGAAAGAAGTACGTCCCGACCTCGGGCGTCCACAGGGGCGCTTTGAGGAGAGAAATGTCGTAATAGGCCGGCTTGCCGTCTTCGGTGTCCCCGTCGGCTTGGCGCTCCCGCCCGTCCCGTGCCTCCAGGCTCTTATCGCCGCTGCCCTTGCCCCGTGTAGCCCCGTTCTTCTTGTCGGGCTGGACGCCGTTTGCGGCCTCCCAGCGGCCCCGCGTCTCAGTTTCCGGCGGCATCGACGCCCCCTTTCGCGAACAGCAGTCCGGCGAAGGCGGTCAGCGCCAGGCCGGTCAGCAGGCTGGCGGCGTAGCGCTTGCCCTGCTTCTTCAGCGGCTGGGGCGGATTCGTCGGCAGGTTGTAGCGGTTCGGGTGGTCTTCCAGCAGAAAGAACGAGTGCAGCTTGCCGTAGTCGCCCAGGTCGTCCGCGCCGTAGAGGTACGCGCCCTCGTTGCCCTGCGCGCGCAGCGTCTCGACGCGGGCCTGGGCGTGTTCCCGCAGCTCGTCCACGGGGCCGAACTGGATGGACGCCGTGGGGCAGGCCTTGGCGCAGGCCGGCGTGATGCCGTCCTTCTGCCGGTCGTAGCACAGCGTACACTTGTGTGCGTGGCCGTCCTCTTCGCTGCGCCCCAGGACGCCGAAGGGGCAGGCCGGAACACAGTAGCCGCAGCCGTTGCAGATGTCGGCCTGCAAATAGACGTTGCCGAACTCGTTGTAGATCAGCGATCCCGTGGGGCACGACTGGAGGCAGGGGGCGTCCTCGCAGTGCTTGCAGACGTCGCTCATCATCAGCCATCGGGACGAATGCTCGCCGATCTGCTCCTGGAACGCCACGTGCCGCCACGTCGTCTCGGACAGCATCTCGGTGTTGTCATAGGAGTTGCCGGTGAACTTGAAGCCGTCCGAGGGGAGCTGGTTCCACTGCTTGCAGGCGACCTCGCAAGCCTTGCAGCCGATGCAGATGCTGGTGTCGGTGAAGAAGCCCGTCTGCGTGTGGGCCTCGGCGTCGGGGACGTCCGTCCGGCGTGGCGGGAAGGCATTGGCGATACTGTCGAACATGTCGAGGGGAATCATGGTGTTCTTTCAGGGGCGGGGCGTTTCCGGCCCGTCCTTGCGGATGTGCTTTTCCAAATGGCCTTCCGGCTGCGCCCCCGCCGGGGTGTCCGGGACAGGCTGGCGGTTGGCCCAGCGCTCGGCGGGCTGAGTCGGTTGGGTCGGCTGGCCCGGCAGGCGGCCCGCGCGGACGCGGCAGGCGAACACCTTCGCCTCGTGCATCGTCACGTTCGGGTCGACGACGAGCGAAGTCAGGTCGTTCGCGATGCTGCCGACCACCTCGCCCGCGAAGCCCCACTGGAAGGGGATGCCGACCTGGTGGATCGTCCTGCCGTCAATGACCATCGGCTTGACGCGCTTCGTCACCATCGCCCGCGCTTCGATCCCCGCCCGCGCCGACTCGCAGACCATCCAGCCGCCGTGCTCGATGCCGTGCTCGGCGGCAAGCTCCGGGCTGATCTCGATGAACATGGACGGCATCAGCTCGTTCAGCCACGAGTTGAAGCGCGACATCGGTCCGCTCAGATAGTGCTCCGTCAGCCGGAACGTGCAGGCCACGACGGGGAACTCCGACTCGGGGTAGCGCGCGAGTTTGTTGCCCGGCAGGTCTGCAAAGTAGCGCGTCGTCGGGTTGTCCTGGGTCGCCCCGTAGAGCAGGTTGCGGATCGGCGACTCGACCGGCTCGTAGTGCGCGGGCAGGGGCGCGTCCTTGGTGCCGCCGGGCGCGAACAGCCAGGCCAGGCCGTCAGGGTGCATGATGAACGGCTGGTCGCCGCCGATGGCTTCCATGCCGACGGCGTCCAGCGGGGCGCGGTAGGACGGGGCTTTGTCCGGCTCGAAGTCCGGCTCGTCGTCGCCGGTCCAGACGGACTTGTCTTTGTCCCACCAGATCAGCTTCTTGCGCTCCGACCACGGGTTGCCCTCGGGGTCGGCACTCGCCCGGTTGTACAGGATACGCCGGTTGTGCGGCCAGGCGTAGCCCCACTTGGGGTCCAGCGGGTTGTCCGGGCTGCGGACCCGGTCGCGGGCGCGGTTGACATGGGGCGCGGGCGTGACGCCGGAGTATATCCAGCCGCCGCAGGCCGTCGTGCCGTCGTCCTTGCACTTATTGAACCCGGTCAGCAGCTTCCATTTGCCCGTCTCGGCATCCACCTGGTCGGTGTGGTAGCCGTTGATCTCCTGGAGCACCTTCAGGGCGTCCGGCTCACCCTCGATGCGGCTCAAGGTCCCGTCCGGGAGGCGCGGGTGCTCGTCGTACTCGTAGTCCCAGGTCAGGTGCAGCAAGGGCTGGTCTTTGGGGTCGGTCGAGCCTGCGTACAGCTTACGCAGCCGCTTGCCCAGGTTGTACAAAAACCACAGGTCCGAGCGGCAGTCATCCGGCGGGTCGATGGCCTTGTCGTGCCACTGAATGAGGCGCTGTGTGTTGGTCAGCGTCCCCTCTTTTTCGGGCGAGGATGCGGCAGGAATGAAAAAGACTTCGGTGGCTACTTGTTCGGGCGGCGGCCCGGTCGGGTCGTTCTTCCAGAAGACGGCGCTCTCGGTCTCGAACCAGTCGGCGACGACCAGCCAGTCCAGGTTCCGCAGGCCCTCGCGGACGACCTTGGCATTGACCGACCCCGCCGCGGGGTTCTGGCCGAACAGGAAGTAGCCCTCAAAGTCTCCCTTCGCCATGCGCTGGAAGGCCAGGATCATGGAATAGTCGTCGTCCAGCCGGGGCAGCCAGTTGTAACAGAAGTCATTGGCCTTGGTCGCCGCCTCGCCGTAGTATGCTTTGAGCAGGCTGACGATGAACTCGCGGAAGTTGACCCAGTAGCCCGTGGGAAGGCCCTCGTACTTGACATACGAGTCCAGCGTGTCGTGCGACGGCTCGGACGTCGGCTGCGGCAGGTAGCCGGGGAGCAGATCGTACAGAGTCGGGATGTCCGTGGACCCCTGGATGCTGGCGTGGCCGCGCAGGGCCATGATGCCGCCGCCGGGCCGGCCCATGTTGCCCAGCAGAGTCTGGAGGATGCTCGCCGTGCGGATGATCTGGACGCCGGTCGTGTGCATGGTCCAGCCGACCGCGTAGCAGATGGCGCTCGTGCGCTCGCGCCCCGAGTTGTCGCACAGCGTCTCGGCGACCTGGACGATCTGCGCGGGCGTACAGCCGCAGATGTCGGCGGCCATCTCGGGCGTGTACCGCGCGAAGTGCCGGCGCAGGAGCTGCATCACGCAGTTCGGGTCTTGCAGCGTCTCGTCCCGCTGGATGTGGCCGGCTTTGGACCCCGTCGCCTGGCCGTGGGGCGAGTTGTGGGTACTGGCCCCGCCCTCGATGCCGTGCCCGTGCAGCCCGTTCGAGTCGCCTGACGACTTACCGCTGGTGGCCCCGCCGCCCTCCGCCTGCTCGTCGCCTTTCTCAGCGTCGGTCTGCTTGTAGCTCCAATGTCCCTCGGACGGGTCGTAGGCGCGGAACTCGGCGTCATAGCCGCTGAACAGGCCGTCCAGTTCTTCCGTATCCTGGAACCGCTCGTCCACGATGGTGGAGGCGTTGGAGTAAGCGAGCACGTACTCTTTGAACCAGCGCTCCTGGGTCAGGACGTAGTTGACCAGCGCGCCCAAGAACGCGATGTCGCTGCCGGCGCGTATCTGGACGTGCTGATCGGCCATCGCCGACGTGCGCGTGAAGCGCGGGTCCACATGGATAAGCTTCGCGCCCTTGGCTTTGGCCTTCATCGGCCAGCGGAAGCCGACCGGGTGCGCCTCGGCCATGTTAGACCCCATGATCAAGATGGCGTCGCTGTTCTGAAGATCCTGCTGGTATTGTGTGGCCGCGCCGCGGCCAAATGTCGCACCCAGACCGGGCACGGAAGCAGAATGTCAGATGCGCGCCTGGTTCTCGACCGAAAGCACTCCCAGCCCCGCCGTGAACAGCTTCTTGATCAGGTAGTTCTCTTCGTTGTCCAGCGTCGCCCCGCCCAGGGTGCCGATGTTGCGGACGGCGTTGATGGTCTGCCCCTGGTCGTCTTTCTCAGCCCAGCCGCGCTCGCGAGCGTCTTTCACCTTTTGGGCGATCCGGTCCATCGCCCAGTCCAGCGGTTTCTGTTCCCACTCGGTCGCGTAGGGCGCGCGGTACAGGATGTGCTTGACGCGGTGCGGGTTACTGGCGAGCTGGAAGACGTTCGCGCCTTTGGGGCACAGCGTCCCCTCGTTGATGGGCGAGTGCGGGTTGCCCTCGATGTCAACGAGCTTGCCGCCCTTGGTATAGATGTGCAGGCCGCAGCCGACCGCGCAGTACGGGCAGACGCTCTCGGTCACGGTCGCGCCCTCGGTGCGCGACGCTTTCCCCAGTGTCTGCCGGCTGAACGGCTGCGCCTCGCGCTTCTTGCCGTCGGCTTTCTGTGGAAGGAGAGGGAGTTTGAACATCATAGGGCCCTTTTCTAGTCTACAAAAGGAGGTCGGGGAGACCGCTCGTACTGTTCGGCGTTCTACCCGGTTTTTCCTGCGCGCAATCATGCAGGAATGGCGTGATGATAGGTGGAACGGTGTGCCATGTGGCGCGAGTTCTTTAAAAGCTTTGGCCTCCCCTGCTCCTTTGGTGAACCGGCGTCACCCACAGCAATCCTACAATTGCAGAGGGCACTTCATGTAGTCTTGCCGACTGAGTCACGGGAGATAGTCTCTGAGACGCATGGTGTATCCGTCCGGCCCTCGTTCTTCGACGACATCGGTGAGGAAGAAAGTTTACTGGGAGTCTTGTGGACGCTTGATGAGGTCTGCAAACAAAACTTAGGGTTCCGCACTTGGAAGGAAGAGGCAGAGCCGAAGATTGCTCCTTTGAGTTCCCTGCTGTTCTTCGCAAGCGAGCCGAACGGAGACCCAGTTGGTTTCGTCGTCACAGAGGGCAAAGTCGTTAAACCTGAGATCATCGTAATGAGCCACGAGGATTACGAAGATCGGCGAGTACGATGCGGATCGCTGCGTGATTGTCTGACTGCACTACTGGAGGCTTGCCGATGAGCGCACCATCGGCGGACGGCTCCGGTGTGCTACAATAGCGTTAGGAGGAACCTGACATGGACAAGACGTTGACGGCAGATTCCACCCCGAAAGAAAGCGCGGGGGAGGTAACGGATTATCAAGCCGCTATCGCTGAACTGTTTGCCCAGATGGACGTGATTGACGAGCGGATCCGGCGCAATCAGGCGGAAACGGAACAGCTTCGAGCGGAGACGCGGGTCATGCTGGCCCAGATGCAGGCGGCTTGAATCCAATGTGGCAGCAAATCTACGACGGCCTCAAGAAGTTGTTGCTGCTTAAAGAGCAGACCGACAAGAACACAGCCGACTTGAAGGAACTGCAACGGGAAGTCAAAGAACTCACTGCTGTGGTTCAGCACTTGATTTACGAGGTACGCGGCAACCGCAGCGATGAGGCGCACGAGCGGGCGAACCTGGCACTCCGACTGGAGAATGAACTGCTGAAGTTCGAGCGGCGTCTGCCGCCGCCCCGCGAGAACTGAGACGCGACTTGAAACAGTTCACAGACTATGATGCCACAGACTATGATGCCGTGGTGATCGGCGCGGGGCCGAACGGGCTGGCGGCGGCGATCAGAGTGGCGCAGGAGGGGTGTTCCGTCCTCGTCCTCGAAGCCGCGGACACGCCCGGCGGCGGGTGCCGGACCAAGGAGCTGACGCTGCCGGGCTTCCGGCACGACGTCTGCTCGGCCATCCACCCGCTCGGCTACGGCTCGCCGTTCTTTCGGACGCTGGGACTAGAAAGATACGGGCTGGAGTGGATACAGCCGCCCGCCGCGCTGGCCCACCCCTTCGACGACGGCCCGCCAGCTCTCTTGGAGCGGTCGGTCGAGGCGACCGGAGCGACACTGGGGGCGGACGGGAAAAATTACGAGCGTTTGATGGGGCCGCTGGTGCCCGACTGGGACCAGACCTCGCTGGCCTTGCGCGAGCCGTGGCGGCTGGCCCGCACCCCCTTCGGCCTGGCCCGGTTCGGGCTGAAGGCCATCCAGTCGTCGCAAAGGCTGACCGAGTCGGCGTTCCAGGGCGGGCGCGCACGCGGCTTCTTCGCGGGCATGGCCGCCCACTCGATGCTGCCGCTGGAGCAGTCGCCGAGCGGCGCGTTCGGGCTGGCCCTGGGCATCGCCGGCCACGCCGTCGGCTGGCCGCTGCCGCGCGGCGGCTCGCAGTCCATCATCGATGCCCTGGTGTCACACCTGCGCTCGCTGGGCGGCCAGGTCGTGACGGGGCAGACAGTCGAATCGCTCGCCGACCTGCCCCCGTCGCGGCTGGTCTTTGCCGACATTTCGCCCAAGCAGTGGCTCGCCATCGCCGGCGACAAGCTCCCCGCAGGCTACCGCGCCGCGCTGTCGCGCTTCCGCTACGGCATGGGCGCGTTCAAGCTGGACTGGGCGCTGGACGGGCCGATCCCTTGGAAGTCGCCGGACGTCGCGCGGGCCGGCACGGTCCACCTGGGCGCGTCCCGCGCCGAGATCAGCGCGTCCGAGCGAACGTCGGCGCGCGGGGAGATCGCCGAGCGGCCTTACGTCCTGCTGGCCCAGCAGAGCCTTTTCGACGACACGCGCGCCCCGCAGGGCAAGCACACGGCCTGGGGCTACTGCCACGTCCCGAACGGCAGCACCGTAGACATGACGGAGCGCATCGAGGCGCAGATCGAGCGGTTCGCGCCCGGCTTCCGCGACCGTGTTTTAGCCCGGTCCGTCATCAGCCCTGGGGCGATGGAGCGCTACAACGCCAGTTACATCGGCGGCGACATCAACGGCGGCGTCCAGGACTGGGCACAGCTCTTCACCCGCCCCCTCCCCCGCTGGACGCCCTGGTCCACGCCGATCCCCGGCGCGTACCTGTGCTCCGCGTCCACGCCCCCCGGCGGCGGCGTCCACGGCATGTGCGGCTATTATGCCGCGATGGCCGCGCTGACGCATCTTTAGGGGCGGCGGAAGCCCCGTCCCTACCCGGCGACCCGCTCGCCGCCGGCGTAAACAGTGAAGCCGGCGTCGCGCAGGAAGCCGATGAGCGTCTGATTGTTCGCTTCGGCAAGCTCGGCGGCGAGTGAGGAGGCGGCGGAGACGGCGCAGACGACGGGGATGCGCGCCATCAGCGCCTTCTGCGTGATCTCGAAGCTCGCGCGCCCGCTGACCAGGAGGGTCAGCGGCTGGGTATTCGACCACGGCAGCCAGCCCTGCTCGACGCCGAAGCCGATGGCCTTGTCGGTCGCGTTGTGCCGCCCGATGTCCTCGAAGACACACAAGCAGTTCCCCGACGCCTCGAACAGCCCAACCGCGTGCAGGCCGCCCGTCTGCCGAAACAGCGATTGGTGACGCCGCAGCGTGTGCGGCAGCGACAGCAGCGTCTCGCGCGTGAGGACGGCGGGCGAAACGGGCAGCGGGTCGGCCTGCATCCCGACGGCCTCCAGGGCCGCCTTGCCGCACAGGCCGCAGCTCGTGCCGGCCATCAGCGTCCGCTGCCACAGGCGGCCCGACTGGGGCGGCGTCTTCAGGCGGACGGTGACGACGTTGTCCCCCTCGACGTCGCCCGCCTCTCCCACGTCACAGTAGCGGATCTGCCCGATGTCGTCTCGGGTGCGGATCACGCCCTCGGTCAGCAGCAGGCCGCGCGTCAGGGCGAAGTCGTCGCCGGGCGTCCGCATGGTCACGGTGAACCGCTCGTCGCCTAGGCGTATCTCCAGCGGCTCCTCGACAACCAAAACGTCGTCCGCTGAGGCCAGCGCCCCGTCGCGCAGGCGCGTCACCCGCCGCGTCTGGAGCGCGTCACTTCCGGTCATCGCTGAGGACATGGTAGGTCAGGCTCCAGGCCGCCGGGGTCGGAACGCCGTCGGCCTCGGCGTAGGGATAGATGAAGTAGTTCAGCGGCCCGGCCTTCTGTGGGGGGGCGAGGACGATGTCGCGCCCGCGCGACACGGCGACGGCGGACCGCTCCGGCACCAGCCCGCCGAACAGGCCCGCGGCCACGGCGGGCCGGCCCGCATCGGCCCAGCGACGGGCATCGGCGGCGTCGACGGGCGTCCAGCCCGCGTCGGGGTCCTGGAACCAGGCCCAGCAGTGGTAGCCGCCGATCTTGCCGTCGGCGGGCAGGGGGCTTGCGGCGGGAACGCCGGTCAGCGGGAAGCCGAACTCCAACACGGCGGGGACGCCGAGGCTGCGCGAGAGCGAGATCAGATACGAGTGCAGGTCCGAGCAGTTGCCGCTCTTGTAGTCGCAGACGAAAGCCGAGTCGCCCTGCGCGTACTCGGGCGAGGCCTTCTTGTAGTCGTACTGCATGGTCGAGACGACGTGCCGGAACAGCGAGTGCTCCTTGTCCCGGACGGACAGGTCGCCGCGCGTCGCGCCCAGCGCGATCTGCCGGAACCGACCGCCGACCGCGACCCGGCTGTCCGCCCCGGTCCCACCGGAGAACGCGCCGGGCGAAACACGGGCCGCCGTCTGCGGGCTGACCTCCCCGCGCGCGACGGTGAAGCTGACCGTCACCCGGAGCGGGACGCCCAACGGGAGCGAGTGCAGGAACACCATGCGGTTGCCGTAAGCCGACTCGCGCGTGATGACGTAGCCGCCGCTGCCGCCCGGCGCGTCCACCGTCAGGCCCGAGACCTTTTGCCACGGGCTGCCCGAGGGGATCGGCAGCCACACGTCGAGTGAAGCCGCCCCGGCGGGGGCCACGGTCGCCGTGTAGGTGAACCACGTCGTCAGCGTCCGCCCGCCGTCGGCCTTGGCCGCCGGCAGGACGCCGGCGAGCGTCGCAGCCGCGGCCATTCCCAGCGCCTCTAAAAACGCGCGTCGTTTCATGTCGGGGAGCCTTCCAAGTTGAAGAGGCCCCCCGGCCACGCCTCGGAGGGCATAGCCGAGGCGGATTCCCGGAATGGCGGAAGCGGATGGGAATCGAACCCACCACCCGCACGAGGCGGGTCAACGGTTTTGAAGACCGGGGGGGCCACCAGACCCCGAACGCCTCCATACAACGTCAATTATAGTACCTCAACACGGCCCGACGAGGGGCTGGCGATCTCGCCGATGATCGTGCCAAGCGCGCCGCCGTCTGCCAGGGCAGACACCAAGGCTCCGCCCTGCGGGGCGGGCACCGAGAGCAGCAGGCCGCCCGATGTCTGCGGGTCGAACAGCAGGCGGATCAGGGCGTCGTCCGCGCCGGGGGGCAACGAGACGTACTCGCCGTAGAAGGCGCGGTTGCGGTCGGTGCCGCCCGGCCCGACGCCGCGCCGCGCCAGCTCCCATGCGCCGGGCAGGACCGGCAGGCGGGCGGCTTGGACGCGGGCGGTCACGCCCGACGCCCGCGCGACCTGCGACAGATGGCCCATCAGGCTGAAGCCGGTCACGTCGGTGCAGGCGTGGACGTCGAACATTGCCGCCGCGTCGCGCGCGGCCCGGTTCAGCGTCCGCATCGCAGTCACGGCGGCGTCCACGGCCTCGTCGGGGGCGACGCCCTGCTTGATCGCCGTGGTGATGATGCCCACGCCCAGCGGCTTCGTCAGCACCAGCACGTCCCCCACCCGCGCCCCGGCGTTGCTCCAGATGTGCTCAGGATGGACCAGGCCCGTCACGGCCATGCCGAACTTGATCTCCGGGTCGTCGACCGTGTGCCCGCCTAGAAGCGCGACGCCGGCCTCCCGGCACTTGTTCATGCCGCCGCGCAGGATGGCGTTCAATATCTGCGGGTCCAGCGCCGACGGGAAGCAGGTCACGTTCAGCGCCGTGCGCGGCGTCCCGCCCATCGCGTAGACGTCCGACAGGGCGTTCGCGGCGGCGATCTCGCCGAACAGCACGGGGTCATCCACGACGGGCGTGAAGAAGTCTACGGTCTGCACCAGGGCTAAATCATCGCTCAACTTATAAACGCCCGCGTCGTCGAGCAGCCCGAAGCCGACCAGTACGTTCGGGTCGGGGGTCATGCCGTCGAGCAGGCCGCCGACGGCGGCGCGCAAATGCGCCGGTCCGAGCTTGGCGGCGCAGCCGGCGCACGAGACCATTTCCGTGAGTCGCACGGGGGTATCAGGGTGTGTCGTCATTGGGACGTTCTTTCTCGTCTTTTATCTCTGCTTCGCCCCAGACGCGGCGGTCGCCCCGGCGGCGCGTGATGCCCAGCGCGTCCAGGTGTTCCAGCAAGGGAATCGCAAACTTGCGCGTCGTCCCCAAGATCGCGTCCAGCTCTGAGACGCTTAGGCCGTCGCCCCAAGAGGCAGACTGGAGCCGTTGCGTGGCGGCGGCGATAGCCTCTTGGTGGAAGACGGCGGTACGGCCTTCGGCCCCGCCGACGGCCGGTGTGAGTCTTCCGGCTTCCACCAAAAATTGGTACACGCTTTTGCGCCGCCGGTCACGCTTCAGGACCTCATTGAGGTCAGGCGGCTTCAGGCCACCGTCCCGGAAGCGCGCCTCGATCTCGCCCGCGATGTCGCGCTCGATGGTTGAAAGTGCTTCTTCCGGGTTGTACCCCGATTCGCGTACCAGCCCGGCGGCGGTTTCCAGTGTGCCCGCCCGCGCCGCGGCTTCGAGGAGAGACGCGAACGCCACGGGCGCGAGCGGGCGCGGCAGCAGGCGACGCAGCTCTTCGCGGGGCAGGCCGCGCCGCAGCGGGTTCTTGGCGTGGAACGCCCGCACCCCGTCCTGCGCCTGCGCCGCCAACTCGGCAAAGACTTCACGGTCCAGGGACAGGCCGCCACAGAAGTGGGCCACGTCGGGCGTCAGCGCATCGACGTCAAGCCCCAGGTCGAGCGTCAGCTCCCGCCGGTCGCGGCCAGCCGGCCCCGCCTCGCGCAGCTTCTCCCGCAGGCGGTCAGCGGGCAGGCCGTGGGCCAGAATGCCGAACCCGCGCAGAACAACTTCGTCAACGCGCGTCTGCTTGGCCGGATAAGCATCAACGATGTGGCCTCCGCCCAGTGTCTCGGGCGGGGAAGGCGCGCGGATGACGAACGCCTCACCCACGGGAACCACGGCGTCCTCGGCCAGACGGAACTGCGTGGGGGACGACGCGCCGGGCGCGATCTCCAGGGGGCCGAGGGGGTAGACGCGGGCGGCCACGGCTGCCGTCCCCCAGTACAGCGTCACCGCCTGCCCGCGCCTGATGGGGCGGTCCGCCGGCGAAAGCACGGACAGGTCGGCATCCAGCAGGCGCGTCGGGCGCAGTGCGCCGACCGCCGCCAGCATGTCGCCGTGCACCACGTCCTCTTTCTTGACGCCGCGCAGATTGACCGCCGTGCGCCAGCCGGGCCGGGCAATGGGGACGGCCTGCCCGTGTACCTCCAGCCCGCGCACCTCGGCGCGCAGCCCGCGCGGCCAGATCTCGACCGCCTGCCCGACGCGCAGCGACGCCCGCCGCAGCGTCCCGGTCACGATGGTCCCCTGACCCACAATCGTGAACGCGCGGTCAACGGGGAGCGTAAAGTACGGCCACTCGGGCGGCGCATCAGGGGCGGCCAGCAGCCCGGCCAATGCCTTGGTGATCTGTTCCAAGCCTTCGCCCGTGTGGGCCGACGCCCAGAAGACGCCCGAATCCCCCAGAAACGTCGGCGCGACAAAAGCCCGCACCTCGGCTTCTGTGCGCGCCCGTTCTTCCGGCTCAGTCACCAGATCACTTTTGCCGATGACGACCAGCCCGCGCCGGACGCCGAGCAGCCCCAGCAGGGCGACGTGCTCGACCGTCTGTGGCTTGATGCGCTCGTTCGCCGCGACCACGAGCAGGGCGGCGTCCAGGCCCGTCGCGCCGGCGATCATCGTCCGCACGAACTTCTCGTGGCCCGGCACGTCGATCAGGTCCACGACGCCGCCGGGCAGGGCCAGGTGCGCGAAGCCCAGGACGATGGACATGCCGCGCGCCTGCTCCTCTTTGAGCCGGTCGGTCTCGGTGCCGGTCAACGCGCGGACCAGGGCCGTCTTGCCGTGGTCCACGTGGCCCGCCACGCCGACCGTGATGTGCTTGCCTTTATCCATGGTAGCCCTCGTCCCGACCGGGACGTTATGGCTCTGCACCGCAGAGCCGGGGCCTATCAAGCCGCCGCCTGCCGGAGCTGAGTCCGGCCCCGCTCTTCGTAGCGCTTGATGACGGCGACGTTCGCCCGCTCGATGGATGAGAGAGACGCCTCACGGAAACGGGCGTCAGGCTTGTACCAGGACTGGCTCTGGAAGTAGCTCTGGAGCCACGGGTCCCCGAAGACGCGCCCGTGCCGGGCGTAGACCTCATTCCGCAGCCGCCGCGCGTCGTCCGCCGACAGGCCCTCCAGCAGTGATGGCGGCAGCGGCGCGGTCGCGATCTGACGGTGCAGGCGCGCCTCGGCACCCGCGATCAACTTGGCGTTGCGGCTTTCGACCGGCGACAGCGCCACCGGATGCCCCTCGGGCTGGGGCCGATACCAGGGCTGGCCGTCGAAGTAGCTTTGCAGCCAGGCCGTGTGGAATCGACCTCCGCGCCGCGCGAAGATCTCGTTCCGCAGGACGCGCAGGTCGTACAGCCCCAGGCCGCGCAGTTGAGACGCCGTGATCGGCACCGCCCGGAACCGGCCCATGTCGCCCGGTGCCAGGGCGAGATGCCGAGAATCGCGCAGGGAGCGTTGGAGCAAGGCGAGGTTCGCCTGCTCGGTCGGCGACAGGTCTCGGATGCCGTAATCCGCGCGCGGGTGATACCAGTAGCGCTCGGCGAAATACTCGCGCAGCCAGGGGTTGGCGGTGAACGGTTTGCCGCGCCAGGCCTCGACCTCGGCGGCCATGATCTGGAGGTCCAGCGCGCTGTGCGCGCCGAGCCGCCCCGGTGTCAGCCGCCGGGCGGTGAAGAAGCGCATGTCGCCCGGACCGGGATGTGAATGCCGACGCGACTCGGCCGTCTTGATCGCATCCATGTTCAGGCGCTCGTCGGCGTTAAGATCGGTGACCCGGTAGGCCGGCGAGGGCCTGTACCAAGGCCGCGTCTTCAAGAAGTCCTGAATCGCCGCCTCATCGAACCGCCGCCCGTGCCGCCCGAAGACCAGGCCGCGCATGTACTTCAGGTCCAGCAGCGTCATCGGGCGAAGCTGGGCAGGCGTCAGTACCTGGTGGCGGAAGTCGAACCGCTCGAACGGCTTCCAAGCCGCTTGCGCTCCCGCCGGCCCGGCCATGAGGGCAAGAGCCATGACCGGCAGCAGCCACAAAATTCGCTTTATGTTCCTTTTCACGCTTTCCCCTCCCCAAAAGCCCCCCGCACCGCCGCCACGATGATCGAGAACTCATCGTCGCGGACGGTCCGCACGTCCAGCGTCAGCCAGCCGTCTGAGACCATCCCGACGACCGGCGGATCGTGCCGCCGCAGCCGCGCGGCAAGTTCGTCCACGGATGGGCCATCCCCCAGTGACCGCACCTGCACCCACTTTGTCGGCAGCGGGTGGGCGGGCAGCGCGCCGCCGCCGGTGTAGCCGTCCCCATCCCGGAGCCGCGTTTCCAGGCCCGGCAGCTTCGCCAGCGCGTTCCGCAATCGCCGCGCGCGGGGCGTGATTTGCGCGCGTGTGCGCGACAGCATGTGCAGCGTGGGTACGGCCTCGGCCAAGCGCTCTTCGTCTTCGTAAAGCCGCAGGGTCGCTTCCAGGGCGGCCAGCGTCATCTTGTCCGGGCGCAGGGCGCGGTACAGCGGGTTTGCCGCCATGCGGCCCACCCAGTCCGCGCGGCCCAGGATGATCCCGCACTGCGGCCCGCCCAGCAGCTTGTCGCCGCTTACCGTCGCCACATCCGCGCCTGATTGAATCGCCTCGCCGACCGTCGGCTCATAGGGCAGGCCCCAGCGCGTCAGGTCGGTCAACGCCCCGCTGCCCAGGTCGTTCATCACCGGCAAACCGCGTTCCTGCCCCAGCGCCGAGAGCGCGGCCAACCCGACTTCCTCGGTGAACCCGACAATGCGGTAGTTGCTCGTGTGGACCTTGAGCAAGACTCTGGTGTCCGGCGTAATCGCCCCGGCGTAGTCGGAGAGCCGCGTCTTGTTGGTCGCCCCGACCTCGACCAGCCGCGCCCCCGACTGCCGGATGACGTCCGGGATACGAAAGCCCCCGCCGATCTCCACCAGCTCGCCGCGCGAGATGACGACCTCGCCACCCGCCGCCAGTGTCCCCAGGGCGAGCAGGACGGCGGCGGCGTTGTTGTTGACGATTAGCGCCGCCTCGGCCCCGGTCAGCCGCCGCAGGAGTTCGCCGATCTGCCCGCCGCGCCCGCCGCGCTTGCCGGTTTCGAGGTCAAGTTCGAGGTTTGAGTAGCCCCGCGCGACCCCGGCGACCGCCTGCACGGCGGCCTCGGCCAGGGGCGCGCGCCCCATGTTGGTATGGATGACGATGCCCGTCGCGTTGATCGCCCGCCGGATGCGCCGCAGGTCGGCGGCCCCCAGTCGATCTCGAACGGCCTGAAAGATGGCTTCATCGTCGAAAGGCGGCGCAGCCTCACCCGCCAGCACCTTTTGGCGCAGGGCGTCGATCTCGGCGCGCACTTCATCTAGGAAAATTTGACGCGGATGCTTGCCCAGCAGTGCCCGCGCCGCCTCGGTTTCGAGCAGGGCGTGGACGTTGGGCAGGTGGCGCAAGGCGGATCGGTTGTTCGCGGCGGGCGGCATGGAGAAGTCGATCTGTTCCTGCACGAGGGCCATGCCCTGCTCCCAACGCTCAGCGGCGGCGGAAGGACCACTTCTGGCAGTCGTTGCCAAGTGACGTCCACTCCCCCACCGGTGTCCCATCGTTGAGGGAGCAGCCGGAGACGTCCAGGGCTAGCGCCTTGCCGCTGTTCTTGGAGAGCGCCGTGTATGTCCCGTCGTCGTTCTGCTGCAAGTACCAGAGCTGCGACGCGCGGTTCGTCAGCGGCGCGAGAGTTGTCTTCGCGCCGGGCTTCGTCGCGTCGCCCGCGACCGTCAGCGCCCCGGCGCTGCTCACCAGGCTGTAGTAGCCTTCGCCCTGGTAGCCCAAGGTCCATCTTTGATTCGCCGCGCGGGTGTCCGGCTGCGCCTGGAGGGACGCGCCCCCGGCGGTCAGGGCGTCGTGCGTCGGTAGGAACGAGACCATTGTGTAGGGGCCGGGGTCCAGCACGGCGCGCGGCCAGCCGTCGTCGTCCCAGGCAAGCCGCTGGATGTTCACCGTGGTCGCACCGTGCCTGTCCCGCGCCCATTCGTAGTGGGTGGTGAGCCAGTCGCCGCCCGGCTCGTGGGTGATGCCGACGTGGCCGGGGCCGTCCTCGTCGTCCGGGGGCCGCCCCGAGCCGTTGTCGTTGACGGCCCCCAGGAACAGCGTCCCGCCGCCCTGCTCCATGTCTTTGCCCGTCTTGTCTAAATAGGGGCCGGTGACGCTCTTGGAGCGCCCCATGCGGATGTTATAGGTGCTCTTGCTGCCGGCGCAGCAGGCGTCCCAGTTGACAAACAGGTAGTAGAAGCCGTCGCGGTAGGTGATGTAGGACGCCTCGACTTGGTCGCCGGGGACGCCGGGCCGGTTGGCGATGCTGTAGGCCGTCGTGTTCCCCGCCGCCCGCAGCCCCGTCTCCGGGTCGAGCGGGATCAGCTTGATCCCGGTCACATAGGAGCCGTAGGAAAGCCAGGGCTTCCCGCCGGCGTCCTCGAAGATGCAGGGGTCGATGGCGTTGACGCCGCCGCCGTTGGCCGAGGCGACGACCAGGCCCTGCTCCACCCAGGAGGTCGGCTCCAAGTTCGTGCTGGTCGCCAGCCCGATGCCGGAGTTGTTCGTGCCCCAGTGCGAGTAGGCCGAGTAGAGCCAGTATCGGCCGTGGTAGAAGTGAACATCGGGTGCCCAGACGGCGTTGGTGTTGTCCGGCGATGCTTTGGCGACCCAGTCCGGCTTGCGCGGCAGGGCCGGCCCCCGGTTGGTCCAGTGCAGGCGGTCTTTGGAGGAGAACTGCTGCGTCCCCGGCCCCGTGCCGTAGATCCAGTAGGTGTCGCCGCGCTTGATCATCGTGGACGGGTCACGGACCAGGCAGTCCGTCTCGGCGGCGCGGGCCGCCGTCAGGACCGTCAGGAAGCAGAGGGCGGCGAGGAGCCGCGGCGCAAAGGCAAACGATCTCGGTCGCGTCGCTAACGACATCACACTCTCCTATCCCCCGATGTGGGACATCTCGACTCTGGGGCGGCGGGCCGACTCCTCGGTCCGCACCTCGGAGTAGCGGTCCGCGCGGGCGGACCAGAGGCCGCGCAGTTTGTCGGCGATCTCGGCATCAGAGGCCTCGCCGCGCAGGAGGGCGCGCAGGTCCGAGCCATCTCCGGCGAACAGGCAGGTGTAAAGCCGGCCCTCGGCGGACAGGCGGGCGCGGGAGCAGTCGCCGCAGAAGGGCTGCGTCACTGAAGCGATGACTCCGATCTCGCCGCCGCCGTCGGCATAGCGGAAGCGGCGGGCGACCTCGCCGGGGTAGTTCGGGGCGACGGCCACCAGGGGCATCTCACGACTGATGCGGCGGATGATGGTGTCGGCGGGGACGACGTCGGCGAGCCGCCAGCCGTTGGTCGCGCCGACGTCCATGAACTCGATGAAGCGCAGGACGCACCCCGCGCCCGGCCCCGAACCGTGGAAGTAGCGGGCCATCGGCAATATCTGGTCGTCGTTGACACCGCGCTGCACCACCATGTTGACCTTGACCGGCCCCAGCCCCGCCGCCTGTGCGGCCTCGATGCCTGCCAAAACGCGCGCGACCGGGAACCGGACGTCGTTCATGCCCTGGAACACGGCGTCGTCGAGCGCGTCCAGGCTCACCGTCACCCGGTCCAGGCCTGCCGCCTTCAGGGCCTCCGCCTTGCGCGCGAGCAGCGCGCCGTTGGTCGTCAGCGTCAGGTCGCGCAGGCCGGGCAGCCCGGACAGCATCCCCACCAGCTTCTCGATGTCCCGGCGCAGCAGCGGCTCGCCGCCGGTCAGGCGAATCTTCTCCACGCCCAGATCGAGGAAGACGCGCGTGAGCCGCGTGATCTCCTCGAAGCTGAGTATCTGGGCGGGCGGCAGGAAGACGAAATCACGCCCGAAAATCTCTTTCGGCATGCAGTAGGTGCAGCGGAAGCTGCACTTGTCTGTGACCGAGATTCTCAGGTCGCGTAGCGGGCGGAGGCGCGTGTCGAGCATGGGCAGCGGCAGGGGTGACATAGGCCTTCATTGTACCCCTAGCGGGGCGTCTGTTTGCCGTCAGCAGCCGCGAGGGGATGAATCCCTTTTCAGGGAGCGAGTAGAGATTATCTTCCAGGGAGCGAGAGAGATTATCCCCTCGCGATCTGCCTTGCACCGCACCGCTTTCGCCGCGCGCCGGGCTGACGGCGCGGCCTTGACGCCTTCCCCGCTTTGTGCTATACTAACCGTCCTTCTCGTAAGGAGATGCCCCGTCGCAGTGCCGCGACTGCTCCGAAACGTGCTGCTTTTCTCTCGTCCGAAGCTTTAGAATTAGAACAGGAACGCCTCCGCATGGAATCGACAGGGCTGCCCCCCAAGCAGGGACTCTACGACCCGGACTTCGAGCACGACTCGTGCGGCGCAGGCTTCGTCGTCAACATCAAAGGCGGCAAGTCGCACGAGATCGTCTCGCAGGCGCTGACCATCCTGCGGAACCTCGCCCACCGGGGGGCCTGCGGCAGCGAGGCGAACTCCGGCGACGGCGCGGGCATCCTGACACAAATCCCACACACGTTCCTCGCCCGCGAGGCCACGAGCCTGGGCTTTGCGCTGCCCGCATCGGGCGAGTACGCGGTCGGCTTTGTCTTCCTGCCCACGGATGCCGCCCAGCGCCGCACCTGCGAGGCGCGGCTCCAGGCGGTGGTCTGGGAGGAAGGGCAGCGGCTCCTGGGCTGGCGCGACGTCCCCACAGACGACTCGACCCTGGGCGAGACCGCGCGTGCGGCCCAGCCGGTCATGCGCCAGGTGTTCATCGGCAAGGGCGAGGGCATCACGGATGCCCGGCACTTCGAGCGCAAGCTGTGCGTGATCCGCAAGCGGACCGCCCACCTGCTCGCCAAGGACGGCATCCCCGGCACCAAGTTCTACGTCCCCAGTCTTTCGGCTCGTACCCTGGTCTACAAGGGAATGCTGATGCCGGAGCAGGTGGACGAGTATTTCCCGGACCTGCGCGATTCCGACTTCACGAGCGCCCTGGCCCTGGTCCACTCACGCTTCAGCACCAACACGTTCCCTTCGTGGGAGCGCGCCCACCCTTACCGCATGATCGCCCACAACGGCGAGATCAACACGTTGCGCGGCAACGTCAACTGGATGCGCGCCCGGCAGGCGCAGTTCGCCTCGGACCTGTTCGGCGACGACCTGCCGAAGATGCTGCCGATCATCAACGCCGAGCAGAGCGACTCGGCCATGTTCGACAACTGCCTGGAGTTTTTGACCCTGGCGGGCCGCTCGCTGCCCCACGCGATGATGATGATGATCCCGGAGCCGTGGGTCGGCAACGAGGGCATGAGCGCCGACAAGAAGGCCTTCTACCAGTACCACTCGTGCCTGATGGAACCCTGGGACGGCCCGGCCTCGATCTCGTTCACCGACGGCGTCCAGATCGGGGCTGTCCTGGACCGTAACGGCCTGCGACCGTCGCGCTACTACGTCACCAAAGATGACTTGGTCATCATGGCCTCGGAAGTCGGCGTCCTGGACATCGCGCCGGAGCGCATCCTGGAGAAAGGCCGCCTACAGCCGGGCCGGATGTTCCTGGTGGACACCGCCCAGGGCCGCATCATCGCCGACGCGGAGATCAAAGACGAGATCGCCCGCGCCGAGCCGTACCAGCAGTGGCTCGACGAGAATCTGATCCAGCTCTCCGACCTGCCCGACCCCGGCCCCCTGCCGCTCGACGATGCGGAGACCATTTTGCAGCGCCAGCAGGCGTTCGGCTACACCTGGGAAGATCTGCGGATCATCATGGCCCCCATGGCCCGGCAGGGAATGGAGGCCATCGGCTCGATGGGCACGGACACGCCGCTGGCCGTGCTCTCGGACAAGCCGCAGTCGCTGTTCAACTACTTCCAGCAGCTCTTCGCCCAGGTCACCAACCCGCCCATCGACTGCATCCGCGAGGAGATCGTCACATCGGCGGGGATGACCATCGGGACGGAGCGCAACATGCTCCAGCCCGGCCCCGAAAACTGCAACCTGATCGCCCTGGACTCGTCCATCCTGATGAACGAGGACCTGGCCCGCCTGCGCCAGATCGACCGGCCCGGATTCCAGTCGGTCACGCTCCCCATCCTGTTCCCGTCGGGCAGCGGCGCGGAAGGGCTGGTTCAGGCGATGGAGGCGTTGTTCGCCGCGGCGGACGCGGCCATCGCCGAAGACAAGAACATCCTGATCCTCTCGGACCGGGGCGTGGACCGCGACCACGCCGCCATCCCCGCCTTGCTGGCCTCGGCGGGCCTGCACCATCATCTGATCCGTCAGGGGACTCGCACCTGCATCGGACTGGTGCTCGAATCGGGCGAGCCGCGCGAGGTCCACCACTTCTCGCTCCTGGTCGGCTACGGCGTGGCTGCGGTCAACCCGTACCTGGCGTTTGAGTCCATCGACGACGCCATCCGGCAGGGCCTGATGCGGAACATCGAGCCGTATGAGGCGCGCAAGAATTTCGTCAAGGCCGCCGTCAAGGGCATCGTCAAGGTCATCTCCAAGATGGGCATCTCGACCGTCGAGAGCTACTGCGGGGCGCAGATTTTCGAGGCCATCGGGCTGCACCCCTCGGTTATCGACCGCTACTTCACCCGGACCGCCTCGCGCATCGGCGGCGTCGGGATGGATGTCCTGGCACGCGAGGCGCAGATCCGCCACGACCACGCCTTCCCGGACCGGGGCGCGCACCCGCAGGCGCTGGATGTCGGCGGGCAGTATGCCTGGCGCGCGGAGGGCGAGTACCACCTGTTCAGCCCGCAGACGATCCACAAGTTGCAGCAGGCCGTCCGCAACAACGACGGCCAGGCGTTCGGCGAGTACAGCCGGCTGGTCAACGACCAACTGGAAAAGCGCGCCACTCTGCGCGGCCTGCTCGGCCTGAAGCTGGACCAGCCCGCCGTGCCGCTGGACGAAGTGGAACCCTGGACCGAGATCGTCAGGCGCTTCAAGACCGGGGCCATGTCCTACGGCTCGATCAGCATTGAAGCCCACGAGGCGCTCGCCATCGCCATGAACCGCATCGGCGGCAAGTCCAACACGGGCGAGGGGGGCGAGGACCCCGCCCGCTACGTCCCCGACGCCAACGGCGACTCGCGCTCGTCGGCGATCAAGCAGGTGGCCTCGGGCCGGTTCGGCGTCACCAGCCACTACCTGGTCAACGCCCAGGAGCTTCAGATCAAGATGGCGCAGGGAGCCAAGCCGGGCGAGGGCGGCCAGCTCCCAGGCTCCAAAGTGTATCCCTGGATCGCCAAGGTGCGCTTCTCGACGCCCGGCGTCGGGCTGATCTCGCCGCCGCCGCACCACGACATCTACTCGATTGAGGACCTGGCCGAGCTGATTCATGACCTGAAGAACGCCAACACCCAGGCCCGCATCAGCGTCAAGCTGGTTTCCGAGGTCGGCGTCGGCACCATCGCCGCGGGTGTCGCCAAGGCCAAGGCCGATCTGGTCCTGATCAGCGGGCACGACGGCGGCACGGGCGCGTCGCCGCAGACCTCGATCAAGCACGCGGGCATCCCGTGGGAGATGGGCCTGGCCGAGACGCACCAGACCCTGGTGCTGAACAACCTGCGCTCGCGCATCGTGATCGAGACCGACGGCCAGCTCAAGACGGGGCGGGACGTGGTCATCGCCGCCCTGCTGGGGGCCGAGGAGTTCGGGTTTGCGACCGCACCCCTGGTGTCGCTCGGCTGCATCATGATGCGGGTGTGCCACCTGAACACCTGCCCGGTCGGCGTCGCCACGCAGAACCCGGAGCTTCGCAGGAACTTCACCGGCGACCCGGCCCACGCGGTCAACTTCATGCGGTTCGTCGCCGAAGAGACGCGCGAGATCATGGCGTCCCTGGGCTACCGGACATTGAACGAGATGGTCGGGCAGACAGGGCGACTGGAAGCGGGCCGGGCGGTCGAGCACTGGAAGACGCAGGGCCTGGACTTGTCCAACCTGTTCCACCAGCCCGCCGTCGGCCCCGAAGTGGGCCGCTACCACCAGATGGCCCAGGATCACGGCCTGGACGGGGCGCTGGACAATACGGCCCTGTTGGACCTGTGCCGGCCCGCGCTGGAGAAGAGCAATCCGGTCCACGCGACGCTGTCGATCAAGAACGTCAACCGCGTGACGGGCACCATCGTCGGCAGCGCGCTGACTCGCCGGTGGGGTGCCGAAGGCCTGCCCGAAGACACGATCAAGCTGACCTTCAACGGCTCGGCGGGCCAGTCGTTCGGCGCGTTCATCCCGCGCGGCATGACGCTGCTGCTCCACGGCGACGCCAACGACTATCTGGGCAAGGGGCTGTCGGGCGGCAAGATCGTGATCATGCCGCCGGAAGGCTCGACGTTCGCGGCTCGGGACAACATCATCATCGGCAACACGGCTTTGTACGGGGCGACGGCGGGCGAGGCCTACATCCGCGGCGGCGCGGGCGAGCGGTTCGCCGTCCGCAACTCCGGCGCGAACGCCGTGGTCGAGGCCGTGGGCGACCACGGGTGCGAGTACATGACCGGCGGCCGGGTCGTCGTGCTGGGGCCGACGGGCCGCAACTTCGCGGCGGGCATGTCGGGCGGCATCGCCTACGTGCTGGACGAGTCGGGTGACTTCGCAACCCGGTGCAACCGGCAGATGGTCAGTCTGGGGCACCTGGAGGACCTGGCCGAGGTTGAGGAAGTCCGCCAGATGGTCCGCCGCTACGTCGAGTACACCGGCAGCGACCACGCCGCTCGGCTCTTGAACGGGTGGGAGGAGACGGTGCCGCGCCTGGTCCGCGTCATCCCGCACGACTACCAGCGGATGCAGGACGCCATCCGCCGCGTCGAGGCCACCGGCCTGACCGGCGAGGATGCGCTGCTGGCCGCCTTCGAGGAGAACGCCCGCGACACCGCACGGGCGGCGGGCGGGTAGGAACCCTTCAGAACACAGAGACAACCCATGGGAAAACCGACCGGCTTTATCGAATACCTGCGCGAGCTGCCCCGCGACCGGGCCGCCGACGAGCGCATCCGTGACTGGAAAGAGTTCCACCTGCACCTCGGCGAGGAGAAGCTGCGGGAGCAGGGCGCGCGCTGCATGGACTGCGGCATCCCCTTCTGCCACACGGGGACGCTCCTGAACGGCATGGCGTCGGGCTGCCCGATCAACAACCTGATCCCCGAGTGGAACGACCTGGTCTACCGGGGCCTGTGGCGCGAGGCCCTGGACCGCCTGCACAAGACGAACAACTTCCCCGAATTCACCGGCCGCGTCTGCCCCGCCCCCTGCGAGGGCGCGTGCGTCTTGGGGATCAGCGCCCCGCCGGTCACGATCAAGAACATCGAGTGCGCCATCGTAGACAAAGGCTGGGAAGAGGGCTGGATCGTGCCCGAGCCGCCCGAACGGCGGACCGGCAAGCGCGTCGCCGTGGTCGGGTCGGGACCGGCCGGCCTGTGCGCCGCCGCCCAGCTCAACCGGGCCGGACACCAGGTGACGGTCTTCGAGCGCGGCGACCGCATCGGCGGCCTGCTCACCTACGGCATCCCCAACATGAAGCTCGGCAAGGAGCTGGTGGACCGCCGCGTGAAGCTCATGGAGCACGAGGGCATCGCGTTCCTGACCAACGTCGAGGTCGGCAAGGGCTATGCCGCCGACCGGCTGCTCAAAGAGTTCGACGCCGTCATACTCGCCACGGGCGCGACCAAGCCGCGCGGCCTGCCGCCGGTTGAGGGCGCGGACCTTGCCGGCATCCACTTCGCCATGGACTTCTTGACGGCCAACACGCAGAACGTTCTGGACGGGGTGCCCAATACCGCCTTCGTGACCGCCCAGAGCCGGGACGTGGTGGTCATCGGCGGCGGTGACACGGGCACGGACTGCGTGGGGACATCGGTGCGGCACGGCTGCCGCAGCCTGGTCCAACTGGAGATCCTGCCCAAGCCGCCCCAGTCGCGCGCCCCGGACAACCCGTGGCCGCAGTGGCCCAAGGTGTACCGCCTGGACTACGGCCAAGAGGAGGCGCTGGCCGTCTTCGGCAGCGACCCGCGCGTCTACTGCACCACGGCCAAGAAGTTCGTGGGCGATGCCCAGGGCCGCGTCAAAGAAGTCCACACGGTGCAGGTGGACTGGCAGACCGACGACAAGGGCCGGTTCGTGCCCGTCGAGATGCCCGGCACTGAAAAGGTCTCGCCCGCGCAGCTTGTGCTGCTGGCGATGGGGTTTGTGGGGCCGGAAGATGCGCTGATCGAGCAGATGAGCGTCGCCCGCGACCCGCGCTCCAATGTCCACGCCGAGTACGGCAAGTATGCCACGAGTGTGCCGGGCGTCTTCGCGGCGGGCGACGCCCGGCGCGGCCAGAGCCTGGTCGTGTGGGCCTTCAACGAGGGCCGGGGCGCGGCCCGCGAGTGCGACCGCTTCCTGATGGGAGCGACCGACCTCCCCTAAGCCCCGTCCTCATCCCGGAACGAAGGCAATGAAGCCCCCGATCCCACTGCTGCCGCACACCGTTCTGTAGCATTGTGGGGTCCGGGGGTTTTTTTCGGGAAGACCCCCTAGCCCCCAATCTATCCCACAGTAATAGGGGACCAGACGTACCCCGCTCCCCCGTCTCACTCCCCCATCATTGAGGCTTTATCGGGGCAGGGGCCGGGGGTACCATGAGACACATCCTATGACCAACGACCAAAGCCAAATCTCTGACCGGCAGGAGCTTTCCGACTACATCAAGTTCAAGTTGATGGTCTCGGGCGGGGGTGAGGCGTCCCCCGGCACGGCCAGCGGGCTGGCGATCCCGCGCGAAGTGGTGGCCCACCTCCGGGAGCGAATCCGGCTTTCGCACGGCCAGCCCAGCCCGGCAGATGCCCGCGCACAGGCGTTCCTGGACGGCTACCTAGCCGATGTCTCACCGTCGCCGCCGATCAAGCTGCCCGGCCTGGGCGAGAGCTTCATCCTCGACCGGCCCGGACTGGCCCGCGAGCTGAGCCTGCCGGAGCACGGGGACTCGTTTGAGTCCGACATCGTCAGCTCGTACAGGTTGGGGCACGGCCAGGGCGTCCTGCACAACCCCAAAAGCGACCGGCGGACGACGCAGGGCGTCTTCCATGTGGCTGAGGGGGGCACACCCGTCCCGTTCGACAAGGTCAGCGTCCCCAGGGCCGCCTTCGCCGGCCTGCTGCGGGCCGCGCTCAATCCGCCGCGCGCCCTGCTGGGCCTGCCCTTCGCGTCCGGCTCGGGTGCACCCGTAGAGACCTTCGTTTCGCTGCTGCTGCGGCCCCTGGTCGTGCCCGGTGTGCCGGGCGTGACGCCGCGCAAGACCATGGAGGTCCGGTTCGTGGTGCCGGGCAACCTGGTCAGTAACCTGGACTTTCTGGAGCGCATCTTCGGCAACGGGGGCGACCCGCACCTGCCCGAGAACGACGCCGGGCTGGACATCGAGGGCTGGACCGGGCACACCGGCTACGTGGTCCTGGCCCCGCACCTGACGACGCTGGCCAAGAAAGACCTGGGCCTGCCGCACTTCGACGACGCCACCGACCGGCAGAAGCGCGACCGGATGTGCTGGGCCTCGCCCGACGAGTGCTACAACGACGGCGATGCCTTCAAGATCACGGCCCGCGACGGGCGGGGCGTCATGGTAACGCTGATCGCCGACAACTACTACGGGTATTGCAAAAAAGAGGTCAAGACCCAGATCAGCTTCGCCGCGAACCTGCTGGGCATGGTCGAAGAAGAGCACGCCGGCGGCGCGCTTGTCCATCCGCGCTACGACCTGGGCAAGACGTTCAGCGTCGCCACGCACCTGCCCAAAACGCCCCACACGTTCGAGAAGGTCAGGCGGCTGCTCGGCGAGGCGATGGAGGTCCGCAAGGAGGGCTATGGCGTTGATAAGCGCTTCGGGGACATCTACTACGTCCCCGAAAACGTCGAGATCGACCTGAACGCGCAGACCGTCCGCTGGCGCAACCTGAGCGGGGCTTACTCCCTGCCGCTCGATCCGGCCGTCACCTACATGGTCCCGGCGGGCTATAAAGTCCGGCTGGAGAAGGAGGCCGACTCGGGCCAGTGGCGGCTCATCGGCACGACGGCCGAGGGGACGTTCTGCCACAAGCCCAGCACGGTCTCGGGCGGCGGCAAGTCCGAGATCTCCAAGTCCATCTCGGACTCGATCATGTACGCGCCGTTCTTCGTCGCCGACTTCGAGCGCGACATGGGCGCGGCGGGGGCGCTGCTGACCCGCGACTACTCCAGCCGCTTCCGTGACCGCCCGACCGGCGACAGCCGCCCCCTCCTCAGCCCGGACCGCTCGCTCGGCTCGGTCATCAAGCTGCTCACGCCCTCGGGGACGCTCTACACCGACGAGTACAACGGCTGGCTCGATTCGATTCCCCACCCCATTCGCGAGCTGGTCTACGTCGTCAAGCGCTTCTACCAGGCCGAGATGGGCGAGAACTGGCGCGCGCAGTTCTCGGTCGATGTCGTGAATGGCCGGCCCGGCAACGAGCTTCGCTTCCGGGGCGAGAAGCTGCTGGCCCATTACGCCCGCGTCGGCTTCACGTCGGACGGTAACTGGCGCATCTTCACCCTGCGGAGCGACTTCGTGCCCGCCGAAAAGATTCAGCGGGAGGATGACATCAGCGCTTCGGTCGTCGCCCCCGCCGCGCGGCTTGCGCACCTCAGCGACCGCTACGACCGAGGCGGGGGCGTCAAGTTCATCGAGAACGCCGAGAGGCGCCAGTTCCAGCGCCCCGACGAGGCCATCCACCGCGGCTACGACAAGGGCACCGAGGCCGACTTCGCCCGCCCCGATAATTTCTTCTCGAACTACGCGCCTTTGACCCAGGATGACGCCGCGCGGCTGCTCGCCTCGCCGATCACCCTGGGCGAGTGGACGCCGCCGATGCAGGACGTCATCCGCCGGGCGGCGGGTGCGCCCGGCTACTTCGTCTCGTCGGCCCACCCCCGGCTCGTCGGCGGCAAGCCGACCAAGAACCCGCGCTTCTTGCAGGTCCGGGCGGACCTGCTGGACGCGCGCCCGGCGTACCTGTCCGAGACGGGGATGCGCCTGCGCCGGCAGGTCCCCCCCGGCGAGCCGCTGCCGACGCCCGTGAACGCCGTCCTGCCGGGCCGGCGGCTGAACCCGCCCGAGCCGGGCGTCCGCAGCCTGGCCGTTTACAACCCGATCCACTACCAGGAGACGCCCGAGCTGTTCATGGAGCTGATCAGCAGCCTCACCGGCAAGTCGCCGTCCACGACCGGGGCCGGGTCGGAGGGTGCCCTGACCAAGGGGCCGTTCAACGCCCTGCCGCCGATCATCGACCTGAACAACGCCCTGGTCTCCCACGTCCTGACCGGCAGCCAGGACTTCGCCACGGCGGCGGGCCATGTCGGCCCGCATTACCGCGTTGATCACGACATCAGCCTGCTCATCCCCGAGGTCTGGGCGCGCATGGGCGTCGCCGAACGGGACCCGGCGTTCCTGCTGGCGAACGGATACCTGGAAAAGTGCGCGGACTTCGAGCACCAGGGCCGCACCGTCCTCGCCAGCCGCCTGGGTTTCCGCATCACGCCGGACTTCGTCCGTGCCTTCTTCGGGATCGTCTTCGACAACCCCAATGACGTCTTCAGCGACGAGATGCTGCGGCCCGAGACGCAAAGCCTGGAGACGTTCGTGGACGGCATGGACAACATCGTCTCGACCCACCAGCGGATCGCCGCCAACTATTTCGAGGACGGCAGCATCGCCCTCGCCTGCCCGCCCCTGCGCGCGCTGCTCCACGTCATGCGCGACGGCCACTTCGAGGGCAAGGGCGTGGACGACCCCGCCGTCCGCGCCCTGTTCACGCGCGAGCACCTGTGGGGGAGCGGCTGGTACGCCGAGCGCCTCCGCTGCCAGCAGGAAGTCGACTCGCGCCTGTGGCGTCGCCACGTTCAGGCCCTGCGCGAATACCTCAACCACCCGAACCCGCTCAGCCCCGCCCTGCGCCGCGACGTCACCGCCCGGCTGGGGCAGGCGCAGGCCGAGTGCGAGCGCGTGGAGCGCCCCGAGTACGCCGAGACCCTGCGCGGCTTCCTCGGTGCCGACCCCGCCGTGACGGGGGGCGGCCGTGAGCTTGGCTGATTGACAGCCCGCCCGCCGAACGGGTACACTGTCACCATTCAAATGTCACTCGACGAGCGAAAGCAGAAGATACTCGGCGCGGTCGTGCGGGACTACTTGGAGACCATCAGGCCGCAGGGCAGCGAGGAGCTGGCCGCGCGGCACCAGTGGGGCATCAAAAGCGCGACCATCCGCAGCGAGCTGGCGGAGCTGGCCGACCTCGGATTCCTGCGTCAGCTCCATACCAGCGCGGGCCGCATCCCCTCGGACCAGGGTTACCGCTTCTACGTCGATAACCTGATGGTCACACGCGAGCTTGACGGCGTGACGTTCATGCCTCTTGATGAGGAGGACCGGGCGCTTGAGATGGAGCGGCTCCTGCGCCGCACCTGCGCCCTGCTGACGCGCACCACCTCCTATACCTCAGTCGCCACCCCGCCGCAACCCGCCGACACCCAGGTCCGTCAGGTGTTTTTGACGCCCGCCGGGGACGACCAGCTTCTGGTCGTCCTGCTCCTCAGCACCGGCCAGATCGAGAACCGCCTGCTCTCCCTTTCGCCTTCGGAAAGGCCGTTCGCCGGCCAGCCGACTCTCACCCTGCTCGGCAACTCCGTCCACGCCGCTCTGGTGGGACAGGCCTTGGAGGCGCTGCCGGGGCTGGCCGCCGAGTCCCCCGCCGACTTCCCCGCCGGTCCTCGCGCCCTGTTCCAAACGCTGGTAGAGGCAGCGCGGCAGATGGCGCAGGCGGCCCTGGACGATGACCAGGTGTACCTCGAAGGCGCGAGCGAGATTCTGCGGCAGCCCGAGTTCCGGGACGCCGCCAAAATCGGAAACGTGCTGGGGTCGCTTCAGCGCGGGACGCTGTTCTTCCAGACGCTGTCGCGCGCCCTGCTCGGGGCGGACGTCGCCGTGGTCATCGGGGCCGAAAACCACGTGCCCGCCATGACCGAGTGCAGCGTCGTCACCGCGCCCTACTACGTCGGCACCCGCGAGCGCGGGACGCTGGGCGTCGTCGGGCCGACGCGCATGGATTACGACCGCGCCGTGCCCGCCGTCGGCTTCTTCTCCCGCGCCCTCAGCCGCACCCTGACGCGCCTGGCCGGTCTTTCCTAGCGCACACCTGGCTGGTGACAGGTTGTTGTGGTACAATGGGGGCAAACCACTCAAGGAGGATTACCTCATTGCCGCCGCTTCACCCACTCCGCCGCTGCGCGTTCCTCCCGCTGCTTCTGCTCGTGCCCCCGGTCCAGGCGGTGCGCGCACAAGAGACCCCAGCGCCCCTGGCCTCCGTACCATCTCCGGTGCCTTCTCCCGCCGCGTCCCCCGACCTTCTGCCGCTCAAAAAGGCCATGTTCCCCCTGTCCGGGGAGGGCCTCCTCCAGTCCGATTCGACTCTCCAGATGAGCGGGAGCAAGCAGGGCCTCTCGTTCACCTTCCGGGAAGGGGTCAAGGTCATCGCGAAGCGGCCCGGCCGCTTCCGGGCGGAGCTGACCCAGTTTTCCGCGGACGGCGTCCCGCAGCAGAAGCTCCTCGTGGTCAGCGACGGCAGCCGGGTCTGGACTTACAGGCCCGGTACCCGGCGCTATTCGGTCCGCAGCTTTGCGGCGTTCGAGGCGGCCGACGACGACACCACCGCCCTGGGGCTGACGGTGGGAGGCTTCTTCATCGGCGACGCCCACGTGCTGGCCCAGGCCCTGCGGATGATCACGCGGGACAACAGCGCCGAGTTCCTGGCCGGGCTAAAGCAAACGGGTGCGACGATCTCCAGTCGCGCCGAGTCGGCCGACGGCCGTGACTCGCTGGTCTACCGCATGACCCTGGGCCAGCAAGGCCTGGCTTACCGCTTCACCGTGGACCCAGCCACCAACCGGCTCACGCAGGCTGAACTGTCCGGCGCGCAGAATGGGACGCAGTTCGGCTTCAAGGAAACCCTGGTACGCCTTCAAGTCCCCGCCACGACTCCCCTCAGCACGTTCCGGTTTACCCCGCCCCCCGGTGCGGTCAAAGCCTCCGATGTCCCGGTCGACCCGTTCTAGGGCGGGGCTTCCCTCTGTCACCTGCCGTAGACCTCGACCTCGCGCAGCGTCACCGTGCGCGGGCCAGTCTGGCCGCCGGCGAGGGCGACGTCTTTGGTGGCCCCACCGCCGAACGTGGCGTTGTGGATGAGCAGGCGGATACGCCGCGTCGTGACCGGGCGGAACGCGAGCGGAAAAACCCAGCGGTCGCTGAAGAAGCTGTCTACGGTCGTCCGGTTGTTGGGCGAGTAGGCGGGGAACGTCCAGGTCGGCTCCTGGACGCGCCGGATCGTCTTCCAGACACCCCCCGCGTCGTATTGCAGCTCAAAGTCCAGCAGGGTGGACAGCCCCTGCCAGGGCGGGGCGGCGTAGACGATCACGCGGGCGACCCTCTGCGGGGCGGGCAGGCGCAGCTCGACCCACATCGGGACGGGGGGCGTGGCGGCGCCCTGCGCCTTCGCCCAGAGCGAATAATCGCCCCAGGCTATCGAGTCGGGCGTCTGGGAATAGTACCAGTTTTCATAGGCCCCGTTGTGGATCCGATCGACACTCGCCAGGTTGCCGGGGGCGCTGGCGGTCACGCCGGGCTGCCGGGCCAGGTTCGGCCCGTAATCCAGCGGGCGGACCGTGATCGTCTGCCCCGGCCCCAGCTCGACATAGACGGGCAGCTCGGAGACCGGCAGGCTGGCGAGGCCGTTCTTCACGGGCAGGTTCGTCGTGACGCCGAACGGCGAGACGGTCCTGAGTGTGCCGCCGCCGCGTACCGTCAGGCTGACTCGCCCATAAGGGTCGCCTGCGCTCAGGAACGCGGCGACGCGCTTGCCGGGGCCGGCGAAATAGTCGCCCACGTACTGCGCCTCGCCCGCCGGCCCGAAGCGGTAGGCGCTCTTGAAGTTCGTCCCGTACAGCTCCTCACTCCAGACGCGCAGCAGCGAGGCGGCGGGGTTGAGGCTGCGGTCCTCGTTCTCCCACCACATCGGCTGGTCCCAGAAGCCGTGGCTCGTATCGTACCAGTAGTGGTTGTGCTCCTTGGGGATGCCGTACTGCTCGTACACCATCATCTGGTCCATGGTCCAGCGCCCCTGGAGGCGCGGCTGGTACGACCCGTAGACGGCGGCCATGTACCCCTGCTCGGTCTGCCACTTCTCGATCTTGCCCAGTCCGTAGCGCGCCAAAAGCGCCTGGAGCGTGTCCAGTGCCAGCCGGGCCATCTCCACGTCGCCGTTGACGGTGTTGTAGGCGTGGAACGAGAACGCATCGATGGACTTGCCGCCCCCGGCCTTCAGGAAGTCCTCGATCCAGCCCAGCATGTTCCCCGCCGGCGCGATGCCGACCGTCCCCGGCCCCATCACCTTCAGCCTCGGGTTGACCGACTTCACCGTGTCGTAGAACGGCTTCATCTCTTTGACGGCGAAGTCCGCGCCGCTGCTGCCGCCGTTCGGCTCGTTGCGCGGCTCCCAGTACGCGACGTCGCGCTGGAAGTGCGCCACGATTCGGCGGACGCCGTCCAGGTTCTGGGTGCCGTTGGGGAATGCCACCATCAGGACACGCTTACGGACGGGGTCGAACGGCAGGTACATCCGCTTGTCGATGGCGATCTCGCCTTCCAGCTTCTGGATGGCCTCGTCGGGCTTGCTCGCGTCGGGCACGGACAGGCGCTCCGGCCCCATGCCCGTCACGTCGCGCGTCGGCTGGTCGCCCACCCCGTCCCCGCCGCCCGGCGCGTCCCGCGGGGCAAGCGGCGGGAAGTGCGGGTCGCGCCGGAACACGGCGATGTTGGTCCCGCCGACGATCCTGCCCCAGGGTGCCCCCTGGTCCACGTCGCCTAAAACGTACAGCTTGTACCAGCCCGGCCCCAGCGCCTTGACGGTCAGCCGCGCCCCGACCTCGCCCTGGTCCACCAAGGTCCCGTAGTAGTCGCGCACCAGGTACGAGGTCGCCCCTGGGCCGCCGAGCGAGAACGAGATCGGCTCACCGACATAAAAGATGGGGCTGCGCCTGTGGGAGTCGAGCGTGACCATGTTCGGCGGCGTCTTCCAGCTCCATCCGCCCGCACGGGCCTCAGGGAGGCTGCCGGGCGAGAGCAGGATGATGACCAGTGCGGCCAGGGCGACGCAGGCTTTGCGCGTCAGCATAGGGGTGTCCTTCCATTCCTTCCTGCCGCTGATGCGACAGGCCCGCGGGTGTTCGGGGCCGGGTGTTTGACCGCAGCGTTTCCCGATTGTACCAGATGCCGGCGTTGCCTCTGCGGCACACATCGCCTTGACTTGCCTCCTGTCGATTCGGTATACTCAGGCGAAGAAGACGGCCAGCGAGGCCGCCGCCCCGGCCCGCCGCGCCGGAGAAAGGGGCCGTGCCAGACGATGCTCAGCCTGTCCAAGCGGGCCGATTACGCCCTCCTCGCGCTGTCGCACCTGGTCGCCGCCCAGGCCGCCGACCCCGCGCGGCTTGTCAACACCAAAGAAATCGCCGAGCAGTACGAGATCCCCATCGAGCTGCTCGCGAAGCTATTGCAAGCCCTGGCGAAGAGCGACATCGTTGCCTCCCACCCCGGCCCGACCGGAGGCTACCGGCTGCGGCGCGCGCCCCAGGCGGTCAGCGTCGCCGAAATACTCGCCGCCGTGGACGGCCCACTGTCCCTGCTCCAGTGCTCCAACGGCCAGGGGGACTCGTGCAAGCAGTTCAGCCGCTGCACCATCCGCGACCCCTTCGCCGAGATCGAGCGGCGCGTCCAGAGCCTCTTGCAGGAGACGACGCTGGCCGACATCAGCGGGCCGCCGCCCTCGCCGGCAGAATGGCCCGCGTTCCCGGACTTTACCCGCCGGGCTTTCGTCGCCGGCCTGACCGTGGGTTAGGGAGCAGTCGGCTAGGAATCCGCGCTTTTGATCTACCTCGACAACAACGCCACGACCCGCACCGACCCGCGCGTCGTGGAAGCCATGCTCCCCTTCTTCTCCGAAGTCTACGGCAATGCCGCGTCCCGCAGCCACCCGTTCGGGTGGGCCGCCGAGGAGGCCGTGGCCCGCGCCCGCGCCCAGGTTTCGGCCCTGATCGGGGCGGACCCGCGCGAGATCGTCTGGACCTCGGGGGCGACCGAGTCGGATAATCTCGCTTTGAAGGGGGTCATGGAGCGGCACACCGACAAGGGGCGTCACCTGATCACCACGGCCATCGAGCACAAGGCCGTGCTGGACACGGCGCAGCGCCTCCGGGGCGCGGGCGCCCGCGTCACCATCCTCCCGGTGGACGCGATGGGGCGGATCAGCCTGGACAGCCTGCGGAACGCCTTGGCCGACGACACTGTTCTTGTTTCCGTAATCTGGGGCAGCAACGAGATCGGGACCCTCCAGCCGATCCGCGAGATCGGCGCGCTGTGCCGGGAGCGCGGCGTGTTGTTCCACACGGACGCGACTCAGTGCGTCGGCAAGATGCCTCTCGACGTCGCGGACCTGCCCGTTGATCTGATGTCGTTCACCGCCCACAAGATGCACGGGCCGAAGGGCGTGGGAGCGCTCTACGTCCGCCGCCGCGCCCCGCGCGTCCGGCTGGCCGCGCAGATGGACGGCGGCGGCCACGAGCAGGGGATGCGGTCCGGGACGCTGAACGTGCCGGGCATCGTCGGTTTCGGCAGTGCATCGGAGATCTGCCGCCTCGAACTCGGCATCGAGCAGCAGCATCTGACGCGCCTGCGGGATCGGTTGATTCAGGGCATCCTGACTGGGATTGACGGGGCGATGCTCAACGGCCATCCGACCGAGCGGCTGCCGCACAACGTCAACGTTTCTTTCAAGGGCGTGGAGGGCGCCGCGCTGATGTCGGCCCTGCCCGACGTCGCCCTGTCCACCGGCTCGGCCTGCTCGTCCGAGTCGCTCGCCGCCAGCTACGTTTTAGAAGCCATCGGCCTGTCCAACGCCCTCGCCCACTCTTCCCTGCGCTTCGGCGTCTCGCGCTACACGACGGACGCCGAGATTGATTATGTTTTGGGGAAGCTGCCGCAGGCCGTCGCGCGCCTGCGCCGCCTGAGCGCCCCGCGCGCGACCGCGCTGACCGCCTGACGCCCGATGGAAAACCGCCATGAGCAACACCCCCGAAGTTTGGCCCCCGGAGCCTGGACCGCCCGTTGCCGAGACGAGCGCCCAGACGAGCGCCGATGCGGCCCCTCTCGCCACATGCCCCACCTGCGGGCGCAGGCTGCTGACGCAGACCAGTATGCTGTGTAACTGGTGCGGTGCCCGGATCGACGACCTCCAGTACCAGGCGCGCGCCGCCGAGGGCCGGCAGGCCCGCGACCAGCAGGAACGGGCCGCGCTGGAGGCCACCATCCAGGAGGAAGCCCAGCACGGCGTTCTGGGCCGACTGAAGCGCCTGGGCAAGCAGAAGCCCGCCCCCCGCGACCCGCTGGCCTGACGGCAACGGAAGGCGATACGAAAGCAGAAGCAGTCAGAAGAAAGCAGATTCATGCAACAAGACCCCTCGGAAGAACCGCTCAAGAACGTCCCGCTCGAATCGGCCATCCTTGGCCTGCGCATGGCCCTCACCGAGGAAGAAGGGGCCGAGGCGCGGCGGCGCTTCCTGGAGATCCTGCGCGACAGCATCCTCGCCGTCCCCACCATGAACCCCGTCCCGACCGCGCCCGACGGCTCCATCGAGCCGGGCGCGGACATCCAGCTCATCATCGCCACCAGCCAGGAGGGCGTCTCGGGCGTCCCCGCCTTCACCCAGCTCGGCATCCTGCGCGGCGCGCTGCCCCAGCTCGAACACGGCATGTTCCTGAGCGGCGCGCAGCTCGGCGGCATTTTGGGTGGCAGCGAGCACCTCCTGTTCGTGGACGGCCCGGACGTCCACGCCGAGGTCACGCCGGTCGAGCTGCAAACCCTGGCCCAGTCCGCGCAGATGATGGCCCAGATGCAGCAGCAGGCGGCGGGCAGCAACGAGCGCCTGGAAATCGCCCTGGCCGGTCTGCACGGCGAAGACACGCCCGAGCATCGCGGCGCGGTCGTGCAGGCGTTTCTGGAAGAGTTCAGCCGCATCCCCGTGGCGGGCGACGCCGACGAGGACGCCGAGTGCATCGTCCTCAGCACGGGCGCACCCGCCGATGCGCCGGACGCGCCGCAGGAACTGGAGCTTTTGACACAGGACGATGCCCTGCTCTGCTTCACCAGCGAGGAGGCGATGCGCGTATGGGATGAGGCCGGGCGCAGCGCCGTCGTCCTGCCGGGACCCGTGATCGCCCAGATGGCCGACCAGGCCGGCGTCCACACCCTGCTGCTCAACAAGGGCGGCGAGACGCAGCGCACCCTGCGACTCGGCGAAGGCCGCATCGAAGTAGCCTAGGGCCTCCGAAAACCCGTATCACCACCGCCCCGAAACCCGTACATTCGCCGTGCGGCCTGGGGCGGCGGGTGCCGTACAATAAGCTCACCGACCTCCCGGAAAGTGAGTCTTTATTTATGTCTGCTGCTGTCACCGTTGGCCCCTGCGAGGCCGCGCGCCGCGTCGCCGCCATCTGCCACCTCCCCGAAGCCGAAGCCGTCCACCGCCGCGTCGCGGAGTCCGTGCCGCACCCGCCCCAGGCCGACGTCTTGTGGCTGACTTGGCTCCAGTGGCGCGCCTTGGGCCGTGAGGCGCTCTCGCGCGAGACGGGCCTGTCCCCGTTCGTGATCACGGACCGCCTGCGCCGCCTGCGCGACCTGGGCGCTCCGGTCCTTTCCTCCGCTGAGGAGCGGGAGCGCCTGGCCCGTGGCCGCTTCCACGGGACGTGGGATTAAGGGGCCGCATCACGCCTCCATCCAGGCCTGGTGCAGCACCTCCAAAGCCTCCGCCCCCTGCGCCGACAGATTGTCCCAGGTCGCCTCGATGCTGATACGGCCCTCGTAGCTGCCCGCTTTGAGTACGGCGAAGAAGCCGCGCAGCAGCGCTTTGTCTTCTTGACACGGCGCACGTCGGCCCGCACCCGCGACGTGGACGTGGCTTAAACCCGGCAGGGCGGCTCGCGTCTCGCCGTAGCTCTGGCCGTCGTGCAGCACGTGGTACAGGTCACTCAGGACGCCAACGGCGGGGTGCGCAACCCCCCCTGCGAGCGCACCGGCCTCCGCGACGCTGTTGATGTGGTTCGACTCGGCCCGGTTCAGCGGCTCGATTGCCACGACCAGGCCGTGCCGCGCGGCGGCCTGCCCCGCTTGATGCAGGAAGCCCCGCACCTGCCGCCCCGCCTCCTCGCGCGTCCAGGCGTCCGGGACGTGCCGCGCCCCGCCGCTGCCGAACACGACGACCCGGCCGCCCAGCGCACCGGCCCGCGTCATCGCCGTTTCCAGGTACATTTCTTGCCGGTCAGGCTCGGCTTTCGGCCCCACGACCTTCAGGTCGCCGGGCAAAAGCAGGTTGAACGCTTCGGGGCGCGGTCCCGGCCCGGCGAAAGCCGCCAGCAAGGGCGGCATGATCGCCTCGGTGGGCTGTTCCGGCTGCAAGTGTACGCTGATGCCCGGCTCCATGTAATCGAAGCCGATTCCGCCCAGCAGGGCGCGCTGCTCCGGGGCCGCGCAGACACCAAATCTCATTCCCCTATTCCTTCTTTCTCTGCCGTGCTACATTTAGTAGACTCGCGTGAAAAAAATGCGTATATGTTGACAAAAAAACTTTGCTTTCTTGTCAAATAGCAACAACTGTGCTATAATGGGCAAAGGTTGTAACGGGTCGGAATAGAACGCAGTGATGTTGAACACACGACAAACCTTCCGCGATGAGCTGGCTGCCTTGGAACAAGAGCTGCTACAGATGGGGACGCAGACCGCCGCCATGCTCGCGCAGGCCGTCGAAGCCGTGCAGACCGGGAACATGGCGCTGGCCGAGGCTGTCCTGAGCCAGGACGATGCCGTGGACGACATGGACCGGCGGATTGAGGCTAAGTGCATCCGGCTTCTCGCCTTGCAGCAGCCGCTGGCGCGCGATCTTCGCCAGGTCGAGAGCGCCCTGAAGGTCATCACGGACCTGGAGCGGATCGGCGACCACGCCGTGGACATCGCCAAGATCGCCCGCAAGCTGACCCAAGAATTCTACCTCAAGGCACCGCTTTTGGACATCGGCCCCCTCGCCGCGATGGCCCGGATGATGGTCCTCCAAAGCCTTGAATCCCTGGTCCGGCATGACCTGGCCCTGTCCGTCCAGGTCTGCGACGACGACGACGCGGTGGACGAGGCGTTCAAGGTCCTGCGCGAAGACCTACTCGCCATGACGCAGCGCGAACCCGCCAATATCTTCCCGGCCTCCTACCTGCTTCTGGCCGTGGTGTATCTGGAGCGCATCGCCGACCACGCGACAAACATCGCGGAGCGCGTCTATTATATTGAGACGGGTGACCGCAAGCCGCTCGGACGGCAGGGCGCGCGTCCCGAGTCGCCATGAGCACCCTTGCCGATAATCTGGCGCGTGTGCGCGAGCGGATCGGCGCGGCGGCCCTGCGGACGGGACGCGCCCCGGAAGACGTCACCCTGGTGGTCGTCACCAAAAGGCAGCCAGCGGCATCCGTCAGCGAGGCATTGGCGGCGGGCGCGCTGGATTTTGGCGAGAACTATGTGCAGGAGGCCGCCGACAAGCGCGGCGGCGTTCAAGGTGGCCGCTGGCATCTGATGGGGCATCTCCAGAGCAACAAAGCGAAGCAAGCCGTGGCTTTGTTCGACATGGTGCAGAGCGTGGACGGCGTCAAGCTGGCGCGGACACTGGGGCGGTACGCACAGGAACAGGGCAAGACCCAGGACATCCTGCTTCAAGTGCTTTTGGGCAATGAGGAGACCAAGTCGGGTCTCGCGCCTGATATGGTCGCCGAGGCGGTCACAGAACTCGTCGCCCTTGCCGGCGTTTCGTTGCACGGGCTGATGGGCATCGCCCCGCTCGTGGGCGACCCGCGCCCGCATTTCCGGCACTTGCGCCGGCTCTTCGAGGCCTTGCCCGCAGACAACCAACGTGTCCTCTCGATGGGCATGAGCGGCGACTTCGAGAGCGCCATCGAAGAGGGCGCGACGATGGTCCGCGTCGGCACCGCGATTTTCGGCACCCGGCACTAAACAAGCAGCTTACAAGCAACACAAGATCAGCGCACAGGACACGCGACAGGAGGCCAGCAGCACGATGAACCAGAACGCGGAAGCGGAAGAATATGACGGCGCACCCGCCCGAGACGGCGGCTTTGTTTCCCGCATCATGAGCCACTTCAAGGGCCATGACGATTACGAGGAGGAGGAAGAGGACGTGGCAGCCATCCCTGAAAATCAGACCCAGCCGATCCCCGCCTCGTCCCGCGCCAGCGGCGGCTCCTACAACCCGCTCAAGCGCCCGACGACGCTGCGGATCGACCAGGCCCGCCAGACCCGCATCACCGTCCGCCGCTCGGTCCAGACCTTCGACGACGCCCGCCGCGCCGCCGACGGGCTGAAGGACGGCCAGCAGCAGATCGTCAACCTGGAGCAGACGCCGCCCGAGATGGCGGAGCGCATCACCGACTTCCTGAACGGGTCCACCTACGCCCTGGATGGGAGCGTCGAGAAGATCGGCGAGCAGGTGTACCTGTACACCCCGTCCACCGTCACCATCGACATCGAGGACCGGCCCGCCCCCACGGGCGTCCGTGCCGCGATCTTCAGCAGCGACTAACCGCCCCTCTCCTATGCCGATCCTGCGTGATAAGACACTCGCCGTGCTGGGCACGGGCATGATGGGCGGCGCACTGACCCGCGGCCTCGTCGGCTGCGGGGCCATGCCCCCCTCGGGGCTGCGGCTGTTCGACACCCACCAGGCGAAGGCCGAGGCCCTGGCCTCCGACTTGGGGCCGGGCGTGGCCGTCGCCTCCTCGGCGCGGGCCGCCGTGGACGGTGCCGACCTGGTGCTGCTGGCCGTCAAGCCGCCGATGGTGCCGGACGTGCTGGCCGGCATCGCGGACGTGCTGACACCCGCCTGCCTCGTCCTCTCCATCGCCGCCGGGGTGCGCTTGGCGACCATGGAGGCGCTTGTTCCCGAGGCAGTGCCCGTCATCCGCACCATGCCCAACACCCCCTGCCTCGTCGGCTGCGGCGCGACGGCCATCTGCCGGGGGGCACACGCGGATGCCGAGCACTTGGGACTCGCCCAGTCGCTATTTGCCTCGGTCGGGCTGTCCGTCGAGGTGCCCGAAAGCCTCATGGACGCCGTGACCGGCCTGTCCGGGTCCGGCCCGGCGTATGTCTACCTGATGATCGAGGCCCTGGCCGACGGCGGCGTCAAAGAGGGCCTGACCCGTGATACCGCCCGCCTACTCGCCGCCCAGACCGTCCTGGGTGCCGCCCAGATGGTACTTGCCTCCGACCAGCACCCCGCCCAGCTCAAAGACAACGTCACCACGCCCGGCGGGACCACCATCGCCGCCCTGCACGTTTTAGAGCGCGCTGGCCTCCGCACCGCCCTCATCGACGCCGTTCAAGCCGCAGCGGACCGCTCACGGGAGTTGTCTTGAGCGCTCGGGCGGCCTGGAATTCATCGTGTCTCCGCGAAAAATAGACCGGTAGCGCTCGTCGTGAAAAATTTTGCCTGTGCCGGGCATGGCGTGGGTCAGCAGCCCGGACCGCCGCAGCCCTGCGGCCGCCAGCGCGGAAAGGACCGGCGCGAGCGCGTAGGCGACCGCGAAGCCCCAGGCCTGTGCGGCAAAAGCCGGGCCGAACCACCGGGCAGGATTCATGCCCGCCCCCGAATAGTTCCCATCCACGCAAACCAAAACGCCGACCATGACCATTGCCATCGCGGGCGTCCAGCGCATCAGCGGCTTGTGGCTGACGAACGTGAACACGGCGAGGGCCAGAACGAACGTGCTCCCGGCCTCGCCCGCTGCGACGCCCCAGACCCCTACCCCGTTGCCGGGGTGCAGTGAACCGACCTGGACCTCCTGAGCCAACCGCCCGAACACGGCCCGGCCCCCCAGCGCCCCCAGGACCGCCCCGGCCATTTGCCCTGCGACGTATCCGGCCACGTCCCGCCCGTGCATCTTCCCCAGCAGCCAGAAGCCGCCCGAGATGGCCGGGTTCAGGTGCGCCCCGCTGAGCCGGCCGGGGGGCGACAGGGCGACGGCCCAGCTCGCCCCGCCGAGGAGCAGCCCGGTCAGCAGCAGGCGCAGGGCGGGCGACGGCAGGAGTCGGGGCAGCGGTGAGGTCGCGCCGAACATGGACGACACGATCCCGACCACGCAGAACAGCAGAAACGCCGTGCCCAGCAGCTCGCTCGCGTACTCCTCCAGGTGCGGGCCGCTGCGCTTCCACTCGTCGTACAGTTCCGTCTCGACGCGGGTCAGCGCGCCGCCCGTGGTTCCCGCTGTCCGGGGCTTGATCATGGTCAGGACTCTTGGGTCAGCTCCAGCAGGCTGAAGCCCTTGCGCTCGATCTTCAGGACGTGGCCCCGCGCGAGCTGCGCGGCGGGGATCAGCCCCCGCTCCGCCCAGCCGCCAAGCAGGCTGTCGTAGGCGCGCACCCGATAGCTGCCCGACAGGGGGGCCGTGACTTGCAGGGACGTGCTGACCGTTTGTTCGCCCGTGTTGCCGGCGAAGAGGATCAGCCGCGTCCCCGACCGCAGGCCGAGCGCGCAGACCGAGTCAAGCCCGGCATGGACCTGCCCGCTGATGTCTTCGTCGTAGGCCTGATACGGCTGCGAATCCTGGGGGTGGAAGCTGGTGTAGATCTGGAGGTCGGGCGTGCGGACGGCAAAATAGGTCAGCGCCTTGCCCCGGAACGGCAGATTCTGGACCCCCAGCCACTTCCAGTCGCTGGACAGGCGCGGGTTGAGCGTCACGCCGTCGCCCGATGGGTCCATGCCGCCGACGCCCTCGATGGCCGCCCACAGGTAGCGCGGAGGGTCCCAGGGCGAGAGCATCATGCCCTCGTTGGTCAGCGTCTCGCCGTGCAGCCACTCGGAGAACTGGCCCGGCACCGTGTTGTTGCGTCGCGGGTCCATCGAGAAGTTGCGGAACGAGGCCGACAGGGCGTGGTCCATGAACTCGGGGTTGTGGCGCGCGGCGGCGAAGGCGAACCAGAAAGAGCAGCCGAGCCAGACGCCGCCGAGAAGCCCGTAGGGGCCGTTGTTCGTGCCGTCCGGGTCGTAGTCGGGGGCGTCGCGCGGCGTGGTCCGTATGCCCGACGCCGTCCAGAAGTCGGCGTCGCTGAGCCGGCTGATGATCTGCGCCGATGTCTGGGCGTCGGCGACGCCGAACATGACCGGGAAGACCAAATCAGACGTGACGTTGCTGCGGGGCAAGCCGTCGATGTCGATGTTCAGGTAGTACAGCCCGTTGGCCGGGTTCTTCAGGTGAGTGTTGATGGCGGATTTAAGCGACTCCGCCTCGCCCATCAGTTCTGCGCTCTCGTCATGCTTGCCGAGCACACGCGCCATGTGCGAGGCCGTGAGCAGCGCGGCGTAGCACTCGGAGTTGACCTCGGTGCTCGCGCCCGACAGCCGGTAGTTCGTGATGACGTTGCGCCAGCCGATGATGCCCCAGTCGGACGTGCCCGTGGCCGTACACCAGACCAGCCCCTGGTCGTTGCGCTGCGTGAGCAGGTAGCGCACGGCTTTGGCGGCGGCGGGGTAGACCTCTTGAAGAAAAGTCGTGTCACCGGTCGTGTTGTAGTGGTGCCACAGGGCCAGAACCAAGAGCGGCGTGTTGTCATTGACGTTCAGGTCGTAATCGGCGGTCTTGCCGGTGCGGATGTCGTAGTATTCGACGACCTTGCCGCTGCTTTCCTGGTTGTGGACGTAGGCCAGCAGCGATTCGCGGACGAAGCCTTGGTCTAGATAATCGCCGCCGTGCGCGAACCAGGCCGTATCGCGCCCGACGCTGTTGTTCGAGCGCGTGGGGTCGTTGACGAAGCACCAGCCCGTCTGCGACTTCACCAGTGTCCGCATCATGTTGGCCTTGGCCCACAGGACGCCCCGGTTGACCTGGGGGTTGGGCGTCAGCAAAACGGCGCGGCCCAGAGCGTCGGCGTAGTACGCCCGCGTCTTCGCCAGGGCGGCGTCGGCGGGCGGGCAGGCGCGGAAGTTCTGGACGGCCTGTTCGCGCCCGCTGCCGAATGAGAGCAGGTAGAAGAAGTGTGCCGTCCCGCCCGGCGCGATCTCGCGCGTGTGCCGGAAGGCACCCAGAGGGTCGGTCGGCGCGTCCGTCTTGCCCGACAAGGGGCCGGGATCGGTGTCGGCGACCGCCTTGCCGTGGTCCAGCGTCGTCTCGTAGCTGTCCGGCGGGTCCGAGCAGCCGAAGACGCGCACCCAGTCCGGCTGCGACAGGTTCCAGGCCACCAGCGCGTCCAGCCCGGCGTCGTACTCAGCGGCCACGTCATGCCCCGTCGTGCCGCGCAGATCGGCGTAGGCATAAGTGACGAGCCGCGCCGGCTGCGGGCCGTCGTTCCGCATCTCGACGGCCAGATACACGCCCGGCGGGTCTACGCTGCCGTCCTCGCCGGGCTGGCCGCTCAGGACGAACACGGTCTCGTGAACGGCGATGCCGGGCGGCAGGCCGAAGCGGTGCTCCTGGTGTTCAGGATGGATCGCGAACGTCCCGGCCTGGTCCTGCGCGAGGTGCATCCCCGTGTCACCGTCATAATGGCGCAGCAGCACAGTCCCGAACAGCGACTGTCCGATCTCGATGGCGTAGACCGTCTGGATCGCCCCGGTCGCCTTGATGATGCAGGCCGCCTTCGGCCCGCCCAGTGTGCTGCCGATGGCAAGCTCCGAATCCGGCAGCGTGTAGATGCCGCCCTGCTGGCTCGGCCCGACTTCGCGCGTGACGCTCATCTACAAGCTCCCCGACTGGCGCAGCATCCCGCCGTCGATGTAGTAGGTGCTGCCGGTGATGTAAGCCGCGCCGTCGGACGCGAGGAATGCGGCCAAATTCGCCACTTCCTCCGGTTTGCCCCAGCGCCCGATGGGAATCTCGGCCATCAGCGCTTTTTCCATTTCGGGGTTGGCCTGGACGTCGGCGTCGATGGGCGTGAAGATCGCCCCAGGCCCGATGTTGTTGACCGTGATGCCGTGCGGGGCAAGCTCCACGGCGATGGTCCGCATCAGCATCCGCAGCCCTCCCTTAGACGCGCAGTAGGGGGCGTTGGTCGGCATGGGCAGGTCCTGGTGAACACTGGAGATGTTGATGATTCGCCCTGTTTCGCCCTGTTTGATCATCTGGTTCGCCGCCGCCTGGGCGCACAGGAACGGCCCGGTCAGGTTGACGGCGATGATCTTGTTCCACTGGTCCAGGGGGAATTCGGTGATCGGGTGTTTGTACTCGATGCCGGCGTTGTTGACGAAGATGTCCAGCCGACCGAACTGCGTCACGGCCTGGCCGATGAGATTGGTGACTTGGTCCGGCTGCGAGACGTCGGCCTCCACGGCCAGCACTTTGCCGCCTGCGGCTTGTATCTGATGCACGGTGTCGTCGGCGGCTCCGGGCCTGCCCACGTAGTCCACGACGACCGATGCGCCTTCGCTCGCCATGCGAATGGCGATGGCCTGCCCGATTCCCGTGGCCGCGCCGGTCACGACGGCGACTTTACCCTCAAGTGTCATGGCGGTCTCCTCTTTGCGATAGCCGGTCAATGTGTCCGTGTGGTTATCCTACCACGGGGGGCGTTCTTAAACCTGCCTTCAGAAACGCAGCGTCCCCTGCCCTATTACGGTCGCCGGCCCGCTGACCTGTACCTGAGTCACCACGCCGCTCTCGGTCTTGATCCTCACCAGCGCATTGCCGGGCCGACCCATGGCATAGCCCTGTTCGGTGCGGAACACGACCTCGTTTCCGGTGCTGAACTCCGGCCCTCCATGCTTCGCGAGGTATGCGCCGACCGCGCCGCTGCCGGTCCCCGTGACGGGGTCCTCGGGCAGGCCGACGGCGGGGCAGAAGCAGCGGGCGTGGACGAGGGCATCCTTACCCTCGGTCTCAGGCGACCAGAGGTAGAAGCCGGCGATCGGGTCTGCCAGTCCGTCGCCGTAGGCGATCAAAGCGGCCATGTCCGGGGCCAACGCACTCAAAGCCGCGCGGTGGACGACCGGGACGATGACGAACGGCGTCCCCGTCGAAACGACCCGGACCGGCAGGCCGGTGTCTTCGATCTCTGCCGGTGGCAGGCCCAGCGCCTGGGCGACCTCGCCCGCACCCAGTATTGGGCCGTACTGCGGCAGGGCCATGTTGATCGTGACCATGCCGTCGGCGGCGATGCTGACGGCGAGAACACCGACGTCCGTGGAAAGCCGGACCGTGCCGGGGACTTGACACCCGCCTTGCCGTGCGAGGACCGTGACCAGGGCGACGGTGTCGTGGCCGCAGAGGGGGATACGGCTCGTGCCGGTGTAGTAGGCGACCTGGTAGTCGGCGTCAGGCGTGGCGCTCGGCGTCGCGAACGCGCTTTCCAGGTGCAGTTCCCCGGCGATGGCGAGCATCATGGGTTCGGTGAGCGGCGCGTCCGTCAGGATCACTCCCGCCGGGTTGCCCGCGAACGGGATGCGGGTGAACGAGTCGACGATGAAAAAAGTGACCTCCGGCATGGGCGGAACCTCCCCCGAGACTTGGGCGTTGTGGACGTGTCTTAGTGTAGCCGCTGCGGCCTATTTCCGCAAGGGACGGTTGAAAAAATAGGGAACGAAAGTGGGTTTTCGCTGTTTCTAGGGTATGATGTGACTGGAATACTAATCCGGTCAGTAATTGAGGCCATGAAAACAATCACTTCGCGCCACGGAGACGTGCGCCAAAAAATCCTGGACGCCGCAAAGCAGCGGCTCTGGCACTACGGGTTCAAGAAGACGACGATGGACGAGATCGCGTCCGACGCCGGCGTAGGCAAAGGCACCGTTTACCTTTATTTTGAGAGCAAGGAAGACATCGCGCTGGCAATCCTCGGCCAGTGGAAAGAGGAAAGCCTGTACGCCATCCAGGACATCGCCGACGACGCCGGGAAGACGCCCGTGCAGAAGCTCAAAGAGATGCTCCAGCAGTCGCTGCTGATGGCCCATCGGAAGTGCCTGGAGTCGCCGCAGATGCTGGAGATGATCATCGCGGTCAAGCCGCACATCCGCGCGCACATCCAGAGCTACGGCGAGACCGAGTACGGCCTGCTGGCCCGTGTGCTGGCGGAGGGCAACCACCGGGGCGAGTTCGATGTGCCGGACACGCAAGGCGCGGCCCGTACGCTGAAGATGATGACGCACGGCTTTTTGCCGCCATACCCTTGTGTGAGCACACAGGAAGAGATCGCCGCCGAGATCGCCGGCATCGTGGATTTGACCGTGAGAGGACTCCGTAAAGCATGACCAGACGCCGCACACGACAGGCGACGGCCTGGGCGATCACCGCCCTCGCCTCTTCGCCCTCCCTCGCCTTGGCTGCCGGCCCGATCCCGCCCGGCTTCGTCTGGCTCGGCCAGGCCGCCGGGGGCGCGGGTGCAGGAACAGGCGGCAATGCGGGCGCGGGCACCAATGGCACGGCGGGCACCGGCACGAACGGGACCGGGGGAGCGGGCGTCGGCGGAGCGGGGATCGGCGGCACGGGCGTTGGAGCCGGGGCAACGGGCAACGTAGGCGCGACGGGTGACGGAACGGGCGGGGTAGCCGCCCCCGGCACGGCCACCGGAGTCGGCAACGCCAACGGCACGGGCGCGACGACGGGGGGCAACAGCACGGGAACCGGAGTCGGCAACGCCAATGGGAACGGCACCAATGGGAACGGCGTCGGTTCTTCCACTAACAATGGAACGTCTAACGGCACGGGCAACGCAGGTGTCGGACAGGGCAGCCTGCCGTTGAGCGGGGCGCGGGGCGGGACTCAGGCCTTCGACCTGGACCAGACCATCCGGGCAGCCATCGCGAGCAGCGCCGACGTCCAGACCGCGACCCGCAACGTCGAGATCGACCGGAAGCGCGGCGACGAGGCGGCGGCGGCGGGGCGGCCCAACGTGGACGCCTCGGGCACGGCTATCCGCTACGACCAGGCCACCAAGATCGCCCTCGGCGGCGGCCCCCCCATCGAAGTCACGCCCACGCACCAGGAGATTCTGACGCTCAACGTCAGCAACCGATTCGACCTCACCGGCCAGATCGCCGCCGCCGCCGATCAGGCGCGGCTGCAAAGCCTGGCCGACGAGTTCGTGCTCGGGCAGGTCCGCAACGGGCGCGTCCTGCGCGCGCAGACGATCTACTTCAACACGCTGCGCGCCGAGCACCAGCGGGAAGTCGCCGAGGCCACGCTCGCCAACGCCCGGCGTCAGCTCCAGGACGCCGCCAACCTGAACGCGGCAGGCGTCGGCCAGAAGATCGACCTGTTGCGCGCACAGACCCAGGTAGAAAACGCCCTCCAGAACGTTCAGGCGGCGCAGAACAATCTGGGCATCGCCGTGACCAACTTCAACGACCTGGTCGGGCGGCCCCTCGACGCCCCGGTGCAGCTCGTCGACCAGCCCAACGTCGTCTTCGCCGCTCCGATCATCGACTTCTCCCGCGTCGGCGCTCCCACCGCAAAGGCCGCCGCGCCGCTGCCGGATGCGCTTCGGGAAGTAGCGGGCATCGACATCGGTCGGTCGCTGCAAACGGCGCTGACGCAGCGGCCCGAGATTCGCACCGCCCAGGTCAACGTCCGGGTCGCGCAGACCGGCATCAAGCTGGCCCGCGCGGGCCTGGACCCGACTTTCAGCCTGAGCGCGGCGGGCAACTATTATCCGACGCCGTCGTTCCAGTTCCCGCGTCAGCGCACGGCCCAGCTCACGGCGACGCTGAACATCCCGCTCTACGACGGCGGCGCGACGAACGACCGGGTGCAGGAGTCGCGGCTGCGGACCGAGAACGCGCGGACATCGCTGGCCTCGACTCAGTCCGATGTCGCCCTGGACGTCCGCCAGGCGTACCTGAACCTCGCCACGTCGGCCCAGCAGATCGGGGCCGCCAACGCCGCACTGGACTCGGCCGTCGCCGCCCGCCAGCTCGCCGAATTGCGCTACCGGGGCGGAGTCGGGCTGTACCTCGAAGTCACCGATGCCCAGGCCGCCCTGGTCCAGGCCGAGAACAACCAGGTGGACGCCGTTTACAACTTTCTCGTGGCCCGCGCCCAGTTCCAGTATTCGCTCGGCGGCACGACTCCGGTGCCGCCGACGGCCGCGCGCTGAACCTCTCCGGCACCGACATCAGAAGGGAAGCAGACATGGCAGACGACACGCAAACGACGCCGGCTGGAACCCGGCCCGAGGGGGCTGCGGGGCAGGTCAACGGGCACGGGGCAACCAAATACCCCACCCCCGCTCATGGGCACGACGGCCACGAGAGCGGCAAGTACGCCCCGACCGAAGACAAAAAGAAAGAGAACGGCAAGGGCGATGACGGCGGGGGCGGCGACCAGAAGGCCGGCAAGAAACCCGCCGGGCCGATCCGCAAGCTCATCATCGGCGCGCTCGTCGCCGCCGCGCTCGTCGTCGCCCTGATCTGGGGCTGGTCATATTACAAGTACAGTCAGAACCACGTCAGCACCGACGACGCCTACATCACCGGCAACCTGGTCAACATCAGCCCCATCATCGGCGGCACCCTGAGCCAGCTCCTGGTGGACGAGGGCCAGCCCGTCGCCAAGGGCAAGCTCATCGCCCGACTCGAAGACAGCGGCCAGCGGGCCGCCTTGCAGCAGGCCCAGGCCTCGTACCAGGCTGCCGCGAGCCAGCTCCCGCAGGCCCGGCAGAACCTGCTCTACCAGCAGGAGGCCACCGGGGCCAACATCCGCAAGGCGCAGGCCGAGCTTACCGCCCAGCAGGCCAAAACGTCGGGGGCACAGCAGCAGGTCTCCCTGAGCCGCAGTACGCTGGCCGGCCAGGTCGCCCAGGCCCAAAGCCAGGTGGCCCAGGCCCAGGCCCAGGCCGCCCAGGCCCAGGCGCAGGTGCAGGCCGCCCAGGCCGTCGTCAACTCCCAGCGGCAGGGCGTCCAGACTGCCCAGCGGGCCGCCGACGCCGCCGACGCGCAGCTCCGTGGTGCCCAGTCGAACTTCGAGAAGAACCGAACCGACAAGGCGCGTTACGCGAAACTTGTCGTCCAGGAAGCGGTCACGCCGCAGCAGTACGACGCCGTGCGGGCCGCGGCCGACAGCGCCGAATCCCAGTTAAACGCGACCCGGTTTCAGGGCGCCCAAGCGCACTCTCAGGTCATCCAGGCCCGGCGCAACGTCAGCCAGGCCCAGGCCCAGCTCAACGCTTCCCGCAAGGCCGCCGCCGCGGCCGCGCAGCAGGTGGAGGTCGCCCGTGCGGGCCTGGGCATCGCGTTCGCCAACCAGAGCCAGGTCGGCATCCAGCAGGCCAACGTCGCCAACAACGTCGGCCAGAACGCCGGCGCCCTCGCCGACCTGTCTACCGCCCAGGCGGGGCAGACCGAGGTCGGGCTGCGTCGCCAGCAGATACTCACCACGCAGGCGCAGATACTCCAGGCCCAGGCCGCCCGCCGGAACGCCCAGGTGACCGAGAGCGACACCTACATCACCGCCCCGAACGACGGCACGGTCGTCAAAAAGGCCTCCAACATCGGCTCCTCTCTTTCCCCCGGCCAGACGATCCTGACCATCACGCAGGGCAGCTACGTCTACGTGACCGCGAACTTCAAGGAAACGCAGTTGCGCGACGTGCAGCCCGGCCAGCCGGTCGAGGTGGAAGTGGACTCGTTCCCCGGACGCATCTTCCACGGCAAGGTAGGGAGCATCAACGAGGCGACAGGCGCGACCAACGCCCTGCTGCCGCCGGACAATGCCACGGGCAACTTCACCAAGGTCGTTCAGCGCATCCCGGTCCGCATCGAGCTGGTCCCGGCCGGGCCACGCGAGGACAAGAAGTACGCCACCGCCGCCGACATCCACAACCTGCGCCAGGGCATGTCGGTCGTCGCTACCATCGACGTCAGCAAGGGCTAGCATCAGTAAGGCACCGGGGCTTTCTACAGCCCGGCCCGCCTCTGACGCCTCGACATCGGAAAGCACGTAAGCCACTCCATGTCCACGCAAGCACTTCAGCACCACGGCGGACGGCCCCTCAACGGGCGGACGCCCCACGGCCCGTTGGGGGCAGAGCAGAAAACTGAAGACAAGCCGGGCGGTCCGCCGGGGGGTGCCCCCTCGGCGGCGGCCCCCGACCCGTACCGCTGGATCATCCTGATCGGCCTGATCACGGCGGCGATCATGGAGGTGCTGGACACCACCATCATCAACGTCGCCCTGCCGCAGATGGCCGGCAACCTGAACGCCACGATTGAAGAAATCGCTTGGGTTTCCACCGGCTACATCCTGTCCAACGTCATCGTTCTGCCGATGACCGCTTGGCTAGGACAGCGCTTCGGGCGCAAGCGCTACCTTGTCTTTTCCATTCTGCTGTTCATCGCTGCCTCGTTTTTCTGCGGCACGTCCAAGACGCTGATCGAGCTTGTCTTCTGGCGCATCCTGCAAGGGGCGGGCGGGGCGGCGCTGCTTTCGACGGCCCAGGCGACCCTGCGGCAGATTTTCCCCAAGGAACAGCAGGGGCTGGTCCAGACGATCTTCATCCTCGGCATCGTCGTCGCCCCGACCTTGGGGCCGCTGGTCGGCGGCTATATCACCGACAACTACAATTGGCCCTGGGTGTTCTTCGTCAACATCCCCATCGGCCTCGTGTCGGCGTTCCTGGTCGGGAACTACCTGCATGATGCGCCGGGCGGCGCGAAAGCGGGTAAGATTGATCTTGCCGGCATCGGCCTCCTGACGGTGGGCCTCGGCTCCTTACAGTACGTGCTGGAGGAAGGCCAGCGCGACGACTGGTTTGACAGCGTCGCGATCACTCGTCTTTCCATTCTCGCGGCCATAAGCCTGTCCGCCATGATGGCCTGGGAGCTGTCGCCGCGCAACAAGGCGCCGGTCGTGGACTTCCGGGTGCTGAAGAACCAGGACTTGTCGGCCGGTCTGGTGCTGTTCCTGGTGCTGGGCTTCGGCCTGTACGGCGGCCTGTTTATCTTCCCACAGTTCACTCAGAACATCCTTCAGTTCTCGCCGACCGCGACGGGGTTGGTGCTTTTGCCAGGCGGCCTAGCAACAGCAGCCGCCGCTATGATCTGCGGTCGGATTAACAGTCTGCCGGGTCGTCCCGTCGACCCTCGGCTGCTGATTATCTCCGGGATGGCGATCTTTATGGTCTCCATGTGGCAGCTCGGACATCTCAGTACGGCATCGGGCGAACCGGACACGCGCCTCGCGCTGATCATTCGCGGCTTCGGCCTCGGCTTCCTGTTTTCCACGCTGAACGGTGTCGTGTTTGCGTCACTGAAACCTCAGGAAGTTCAACAAGCATCCGGTTTGATCAACCTGGCCCGCCAGTTGGGCGGCTCGTTCGGGATCGCATTCCTGAACACTTACATCTACAACATGGGCGCCTATCACCGGGTAAACCTTGTGTCCAATTTTTACGCCGGCAACCCGCTCTATGACCAGCGGATCGCGGGAGCAACCGCCCGGCTGATCGCAAACGGGAGTGGCGCGACGGACGCGCATATCGGAGCCTTGCGGATACTCAACCGTACCGTGATGGCGCAGGCATCCACCATGTCCTACAACGATGCATTCCTGCTGCTCGGCCTCTCCTTTGCTTTTGCTTTCCCAGCCGTGTTTCTGCTGTGGAAGCCTAAGAAAGTCGCCGCGCCGGGGGCCGGGCACTGAGCAAGCGACCTCTTCCCCCGCCCTTCTCCTTGCAGAAGGAGGAGAGAGCCGGAGGAAAGGGCGGTTAGCCTCCGTCGCTGCGAACCTTCGAGGCCCGCCGCCCGTATACACAGAATACACAGATACGCCATCTGACCTACTGAAAGAATCCCCATGCCCAACCGGCCTGCCCTGTTATTTGCCCTCGCCTGCATCGCATCCGCCCCACTCGCCGCGCGAGCGGCGACCGATGATGCGTTCGACACTTCAGCCGCCGCTCTGCTCCGCTCCGCCCCCGCTGCGGCGGCGTACCCCGACGCCTCCGCCATCACGCTGCGGGACGAGAGCACGGTGCACCTGAACGCGGACGGCACGAGCACCGACGTCACGCGCGAGACGTTCAAGATCTTCAACGAGCGCGGGCACGAGAAGGCGGAGATCTCCATCCCCTTCAATCAAGCCAACGAGAAGATCACCGGCCTCCACGCCCGGACCATCAAGCCCGACGGTACCGTCCTGACGGCAAGCGCCGGGGACATCCACCAGAGCGCGCCCTTCTCCGAGTTCGCCATGTACGACGACGCCAAGATCACCGGCGTCTCGATGCCCGGCGTCGAGGACGGCGTCATCATCGACTACGTCTACACGCGGACGACGACGCGCGCGTTTTTGCCCAACCAGTACAGCGAGACGTGGACGTTCCGAGACGGCGTGGACCCGGTCACACTCAGCAAGATGACGCTGGTGGCCCCCGTGTCGATGAAAATCCAGACTCTGGCGCGCAACACGGACGGCATGGCGGCTTCGGACACGCTCTCGCCCGATGGCAAGCGCCGCACCTACATCTGGAAGATGGGCGGGCTGCTGCCGCTGATCCCCGAGCCGATGATGCCGCCCTCCAACACGTTCCTGCCGTGGGTCGAGATCTCGACGATCCCCTCCTGGCAGACCATCGCGCACTGGTATCAAGGCCTGGCTTCGGGCCAGATGGCCGTCTCGCCCGAGATCAAAGAGACCGTGAAGACGCTGACGGCGGGCAAGACGACCGAGACCGACAAGGCCCGCGCCATCTACTACTGGGTCGAGGGCCGGACACGCTACGTGGCCCTGGAGCTGGGCCTGTCCGCCTTTCAGCCCCACCCCGCTTCGGACGTCTGCCGCAACCGCTACGGCGACTGCAAGGACATGGCGACGCTGCTGCTCGCCATGCTGCACGAGGCCGGCATCAAGACAGCCTGGCCCGTCCTGCTCGGCGCGGACAGCCATGACGTCGTCTCCCAATACCTCGCCGCGCCCTCGTTCTTCAACCACGCCATCGTCCGCGCCGACATCGACGGCAAGCCGTATTGGTTCGACTCGACCGCCCAGATGTGCGCGTTCGGCCAGATTCCCGGCGGCGACCGGGGCGTGAACGCCTTCGTGATCCGAGACGGCGTGGGTGCGTTCGAGACCATCCCGACGGGGACGCCCGAGGACAACCGTGAGACGACGACGACCCGCGTGGACCTCCACGCCGACGGCAGCGCGGACTGCGAGACGACGGTGCGGCTGGGCGGGGACAACGCCCTGGGCGCGCGGCTGTCGTTCCGCGGCTTGCAGTCCGCGCAGGTCAAGCCCGGCTTCCAGAACATGGTCAGCCACTTCAGCCCGAACGCCTCGCTGACCAGCTACACGATCTCGCCGTTCTCGGACCGCGACCAGCCGGTCGTCTTCGACCTCAAGTACCACGCCCCCCTGTGGGCCGTCCGCACCGGGCACCTGCTGATTCTGAGCGGCAAGGACATGACGAGCGCGCCCTACGACCGGACCGAGCGTACCTTCCCGATTTACGAGAGCAAGACGGCGGAGGCCGTGGACGACCAGGTCATCACGCTGCCGCCCGGTTACACCCTGGAAGACAAGCCGGATGAGGTCCACGAGAAGACCCCATTGGGCGGCTATGATCAGACCGTGACACTGGCAGGCGACCAGCTAACCATTCATCTGGCAGTCACGTCGCACCCCGGCGAGATCATGCCCACCGACTACCCCGCCGCCAAGGCCCAGTTCGAGAAGATCGTGATGCTCCGCAAGCAGCCCGTGGTCCTGCACCGCGCCGACAAGACCGCCAGCAATTAGGGCCGGTACGGGCAGACAGAAAGAGCCGCCGGGCGAATGCCCGGCGGCTCTTTCTGCGTCACCGGAGGCCTTACGCCTACGGCTGTGGCAGCGGCTCCGCGCGGTCGGACAGGCGTATGAGGACGTCAGCCAAGGCATCGGCTAGCTCACTGGCCGAGACGGTGTGGCTGCCGGGGTGCGTCAACAGCGGGGACGAAGGCGGCAGAAAGTGCTGCGAGACCAGGTGCGTCAATGCGCGCCGCGCTTCGGGGGGGGCTTGAGGGGAAACGGAGACACTGGGAGGACGCGCCTCGGTGTGCAATGGTTTGTGGGCGGCTTCCATGTACCGGACGAAGCGGTCCAGCGTCACGGCCAGCTCGTAGCGGGTGACCGGCTTGTCGCCCTGGAAGCGCCCGTCGGGGTCACGCCCCATGATACGCTGGTGGACGACGCGGCCCACCGACCCCGCCGCCCAGTGGTGCGCGGGGACGTCGCGCGGCAAAGCAGTCGGCACGGCTGGGACGGCACCAGCCGCTAACGGAACAAAGGCGAAGAGGGACGCCGCCAGAAAAATACGCAGGGGAATACGCATGGAGGTCAGGCCGCCGCCAGCAGGTCTTCGGTGATGCCTCGCCGCTCTTCCAGGGCCTTGCCCGTCCCCAGGGCGACGCAGGAGAGCGGGTCGTCGGCCACGCGAGTCGGGACGTTGGCCGTCTCGGCAATCAGCACGTCCAGGCCGCGCAGCAGGGCCGTCCCGCCGGTCAGGACGATGCCGCGCTCGATGATGTCCGAGGCCAGTTCAGGGGGCGTCTTTTCCAAGACGTGCTTCACCCGCGTCACGATCTGCAAGATCGGCTCGGCCAGGCACTCGCGGATCTCTTCCGATGTCACCACGACGGTCTGAGGCAGGCCGCTGAGGAGGTCACGCCCCCGGACCTCGATGCGCGCTTCTTCACGCTGCGGGACGGCGCTCCCGACGGCGATCTTGATCTCCTCGGCCGTGCGGTCACCGATGAGCAGGTTGTAGGCGATGCGGATGTGACGGATGATGACGTCGTCGAGTTTCATGCCGCCGATCCGCAGGGACCGGGACAGGACGATGCCGTCCAGCGAGATCACGGCGATGTCGGTCGTGCCGCCCCCGATGTCTACCACCATGTTGCCGCCCGGATCGGAGATCGGCAGGCCGGCCCCAATCGCCGCCGCCATCGGCTCCTCGATGGTCAGCGCCTCGCCCGCGCCCGCCGCCAGGGCGGCCTGCTTGACCGCCCGCTGCTCTACGCTCGTGGCCCCCGACGGTACAGCGAGCAGGACGCGCGGCTTGAACAGGCGTTTGACCCCGCAGACCTTGTGCAGGATGTGCTCCAGCATCCGCTGCGTGGTCGTATAGTCGGCGATCACGCCGTCGGTCATCGGGCGCACGGCGACAATGTTCACCGGCGTGCGCCCGAGCATCTCGCGCGCCTTTTCGCCCACCGCGCGCACACGCCGCGTGTTGGCGTCCATGGCGACGACTGACGGCTCGCGCATGATGATGCCCTTGCCGTGGACGTATACCAGGACGTTTGCCGTGCCCAGATCGATACCGATGTCCTGGCTGAAACGCATCAAACGGCCGCCCCCGTGAGGGCGACTGCGGGGGCTTCCGACCTGATCTCGACCCGCTCGATCCGTGCCCCGACGGCCCGCAGCTTGGCCTCGAAGCCCTCATAGCCGCGGTCCAGGTACTGGACGCCGCTGATCTCGGTCGTGCCCTCGGCGGCCAATCCCGCCAGCACCAGGGCCGCCGTCGCCCGCAGGTCTGACCCGGCAACGGGCGCACCAGTCAGGCGAGGGACGCCCTTGATGACGGCGGCGCTGGCCTCGGCCTTGATGTCCGCGCCCATCCGGGACAGCTCATCGATGTAGCGGAACCGGCGCTCGTAGACGGTCTCGGTGATGACCGAGGTGCCCTCGGCCAGTGTCATCAGGGCCGCGAACGGCGGCTGCATGTCGGTGGGGAAACCGGGATGGGGGCTGGAAGAGACGTTAGTCGCCTTCAGCGTCCGCCCGCGCGGGACGCGGACCCGGACGCCGTCGTCGTCGAAATGGACCTCGGCCCCGGCCTCGGCCAGCTTGCGCGTGACCGGCTGGACGTGCTCTTTCACGGCGTCCCGGATGTACAGGTCGCCCCCGGTCATGGCGGCGGCGACGGCGAACGTGCCCGCCTCGATCCGGTCGGCGTCGATGTGCATCTCCGCGCCGTGCAGCGACTTGACGCCTTCGATCACGATCTCCTTGGTGCCCGCGCCGCGGACCCGCGCGCCCATGAGGTTAAGGACGTTGGCTGCGGCCACGACGTCCGGCTCTTCGGCGGCGTTGGAGATGGTCGTGATGCCCTCGGCCAGGGCCGCCGCCGACATCAAATGCGTGGTCGCGCCGACGCTGGGAAAGTCGAGGTAGACGCTGCACCCGCGCAGCCCGTTCGGGGCGTGTGCCTGCACAAAGCCGTGCTCGACGGTGATCTCCGCGCCCATGCGCTCCAGGCCTTTGAGGTGGTAGTCCACGGGCCGCGCGCCGATGTCGCAGCCACCGGGGAGGGCGACGCGCGCCCGGCTGAAGCGGGCAAGCAGCGGGCCGAGCACGGAGAACGAGGCCCGCATCTTCTTGATCAGCTCGTAGGGGGCTTCAAACGATGCCAGCGAGGTGGCGTCGATGGTGACGGTCCCGTCCTGCGTGAAGCTCGCCCGGACGCCCAGATGCCGCAGCAGGTCCAGCAGGGTCAGGACGTCGCTGATGCGGGGGACATTGGTCAGGACGGTCTCGCCGTGCTCGGGGAGCACGGTGGCGGTGAGGATCGCGAGGGTGGCGTTCTTGCTGCCGCTCAGTCGCACGTCGCCCGTGAGGCGTCGTCCGCCCACGGTCTGTATTTTCTGCAAAGGCGTGTTCTCCTGCGGGGGCGTGGTCGCCGGCGGCTTATGTTCTGGAAGAGGCGCGGTGCCATGCCCGCGTCCCGGTCGCCGGTCTTCGTGATAACTTCGGTTCAGTATACAAGACTTAGGGCCGATTGTCAAGCGCGGCACAAGGGGTAGGATCCCAGCAGTGATGAGCTTCGGGAGCCAGATCGGGCGCGTCAGGCGGCTTTCGATTTGCCTGGAACACGGCAATAGGACGACGCAGGGACTATCTTGCTCCCCCTTGACAAAGAATAGAACACTGTTCTATACTTGAAGTGGAACACGGCTCCGAACTCAAAAAGCCGCCGACTCCAAGGAGACCTCCATGAAGACCATACACACCGAGATCGAGATCAACGCCTCCCCAGAAAAAATCTGGGACATTTTGACCGACTTCACCGCCTTCCCGACCTGGAACCCATTCATCAAGCGCATCGATGGCGAACTAATCGCCGGCCAGCGCCTTCACGTTGCGATACAGCCGCAAGGCTCTAAAGGCATGAGCTTCGCCCCGACCGTTTTAGAGGCCACTCCTAACAAGGAACTGCGCTGGATCGGACGCCTATTCCTGCCGGGCATCTTCGATGGAGAACACACCTTCCGCATCGAGGCCCTGGATGTGGGCCGAGTGCGCTTCATACACGAGGAGCAGTTCCAAGGCCTTCTTGTCCCGCTGTTCGCTAAGAGCCTGGACGACGGAACACGGGCCGGTTTCGTGGCAATGAATCAGGCCCTCAAAGCGCGAGCCGAACGGCCCGCCGTCTAGCATTGCCCGATACAGGAAGCAGCCATGCCGTACCGACGGACCGCGAAGACCGAGCAGAAGAAGGAGGTAATGCGGCAGCGCCTTATTGCCGCCGCCCGCCTCCTGTTCGCCCGGCAGGGCTATGAGGCGACGACACTGCAACAGGTCGTGACGGAGGCAGAAACCTCCATCGGGAACTGCTACTTCTATTTCACCAACAAGGAGACCCTGTTGCTGGCGGTGGCGGAGCAGTTCCGCTGCGAAGTAGGCCAGGAGGTTGACGCGGCCATCGCCCCGCTCCCTTTCGGCCCACCCTTGTTAGCACTGGCGGTCTACACGGGCGTCTTGGCCGTCCTGCGTCAGCCCGCCCTTGCGCGTGTCGCTCTTTTCGAGACGGCTCACCCGATCCTGCGTTCTGCCGCCGTAGAGCTTTTCGTGTCCCGCACACGTCGCGTACTGACGGCGTTGCCGCAGGCTGAGGGGCCGTGGGCGCATCCCGTTCTGGCGGCCCATGCCTGGCAAGGAGCGATCCAATCGACCCTGGAGGGGGTGCTCACGGGGCGCATCATGGACGAGCCGGAGATCGTCGCCTGCTTTCTTGCCGGGTGGAACTTACGGGCGCTAGGTTTCTCCGAAGACGCTGTGACGGCAGCGATGAGAGCCGCGTCCTTACCTCTTGGCTGCTTCGACAAGGTTTTGCCCGCTACCGGCGCAGATGTTCCAGCATGACGGCTACGCGCAAACGAGACGCCGGCATCCACGCTGGTAGCGCCGGGCTAATAGCGCCGGCTTATCGGCAAATCAACACTTTTGGGATAGACTGTAAGCGTCCCATCAAGTTCGCATTCCATTTTGACAGAGCGAAGTTGGGATGGCAGGCGGGCGTGGGGAAACATTCCCATCGAGGACGGGAGCGAGACAGGGGCGGAAAAGAGGGCCTGGTTCGCGTTTCAAAGGGAAAGGCGAACTACGCAGGGGCTTCCTCGACCCAATCAGCCTCGCCTATGTCGTACTCAAAGGCACCCTGACGCTTTGCCTTCTCAAGCGTCTCAAACCAGGAGTCGCCACAAAATACCTCGCCCATACCATAGCGGTAAAACATGCAGGTGCCATCCTCGGCAACTTCAATCTCGACACGGACGGTATCGGGCATATTTTCGAACATCTCTTTGCCCGTGGGCGAACGTCCAATGAAAACTTTGTTGACACCCCGCACTGCAACACGTCTAACGCTGGCTGTCATTTTCATTTTCGTCTACTTCGCTCTTCGTTCAAAAGGCGAGCTAAACATTCGTTCGACGCCCACCGGAGAAAAGCCTTCCAGTGGGGAGTTGTCACTCCCCTAACCGTTCCAGGCTTCGGGGAAGAAGTGCTGGCGGAACTTCATGGTCGCGTAGCGGTCCGTCATGCCGGCGATGAAGTCCGTCACGCGCCGGGCGCGGTCTTCCACGGACAGGCCCTCGTACTCGTGCGGCTCCAGCTCTTCCATCGGCAAGAGTATCTGAGACGACCCCATGTACAGCCGAAAGAGCTGCTTGAGCATGAACTGCGCCTTGTGCATTTCGGTGTTGCCGCGCGTGTCCATCGTGTAGACGTGGGCGTACATATAATCTTTGAGCTTGTTGGTGGCGGTCAAGACTTCGCCCGTCATCCGCACCTCGGGCTGCCCGACGCTGCTCTGGAGCACGTTCATCACCATCGTCCCGATGCGCCCCGAGTGGCTGCGGCCCAGCACGTCCAGCGTGTCCTGGGGCAGGTTTTCGGTCCGAAGGACGCCCGCACGGACGCTGTCATCGATGTCGTGGTTGATGTAGGCGATGCGGTCGGCGATGCGGACGCACATGCCTTCCAGCGACGTCGGGAGGTTGGTGCCCTCGACGATCCCTAAATCTTTGCTGCCCTTGGAATGGCCTAGAATCCCGTCGCGCACCTCCCACGTGAGATTAAGCCCCTGCCCGTGCTTTTCCAGCACGTCCACGATCCGCAAGCTCTGGTCGTAGTGCTTGAACTCGGCATCGGGGACATACTCGCGCAGGGCCTCGCCCAAGGCCTCCTCGCCGCCGTGCCCGAACGGCGTGTGCCCCAGGTCGTGGGCCAAGGTGATGGCCTCCGTCAGGTCCTCGTTGAGCCGCAGGGCGCGGGCCAGAGTCCGCGCGATCTGCGCCACTTCCAGGGTGTGCGTCAGCCGCGTCCGATAGTGGTCTTCTTCGGGGTCGATGAACACCTGCGTCTTGTGCTTGAGCCGCCGGAACGATTTGGAGTGGAGGATACGGTCCCGGTCCCGCTGGAAGTCCGTGCGGACGGGGTCCTGTGCCTCGGGACGCGCGCGCCCCCGCGTGTCCGCCGCGCGGACCGCATGGGGCGAAAGCGTCTGCGCTTCCAGCGCTTCCTGGTGTTCGCGGAACTGCATCGGCCCGAAACCATTCGGGATGTCGCTCATGCGCCCATTGTACCCCGCCGCCCCCGCTTCGGGTACAATGCATTTATGACTACGCTGCTCGCCCCCACCCCGCCGCGCGCCCCGGCGGACATCGACGACCCAACCAACGCCGCCATTCTTGCCGTCTCCGAGGACACCCTTCAGGGCTTTTCGCCTGACCCGCTGGGCGAGATCGCCGCCCGGTCGGGCGTCGCGCTGCCGACCGTCATCGCGCGCATCCAGGCCATGCTGCGGGCCGGGACCATCCGGCGCGTCCGGCAGACCTTGATGGCGACCAATCTGGCGCAAGGGTCGCTGGTCGCCTGGCAGGTGCCTTCGGACAAGCTGGACGCGGCGTTCTCGTTCCTGTTCGACCAGGACCCGTTTTCGGGCCACGTCGTCCTGCGCTCGACCGACTCCGCCACGCCCGGCTCGCAGTACAAGCTGTGGACGACGCTGAAAGTCCCATCAGGCTATTCCCTTGCGAAGCACTGCGACTTCCTGGTCGCCCGCATCGGGGCCGAGGCGTACCGGCTGATGCCCGCCAAGCGCCTGTTCGCCCTGGGCGTCGGCCACATCCGCCGTCAGGGGCTGACGGTCGGCAGCATGGCGGCTGTCCCCGCCGATGTGCTGGACACGAAGATCGTCCGGCTCAGTGATTTGGACTGGCAGGTCTTGACGGCTCTAAAGCGCGAGTTCGAGCCGGAGGAAATCGGGGCGGACATATGGCAGCCGCGCGCGGACGAGGCCGGGGTCAGCCTGGCGGAGTTCCTGGAAGTGGCCGCGTCGCTGCACGACCGGGGCGTGATCGGGCGGTTCTCAACGTTCCTGGAGCACGTCAAGCCCACTGCGGGGGACAAGCGCGTGACGCGCTACAACGCCCTGTTCCACTGGGCCGTGCCCGCAGGCCGCGAGATCGAGGCGGGGCAGGAGGTGGGCCGCTTCCACATCATGACTCACGCCTACTGGCGGGAGGGTGGTGCGGAGTTCAAAAACGTCAATATCATGGGCGTCGCCCACGGCTTAGACAAGAGCCTGTTGCTAGCCCACAAGGCCGCCATTGACGCCCACCTGGAGAGCATCGGCATCCCCGTCGGCTACACCAACGTCTTCTGGGGCGGTCGCAGCGAGATCAAGCCTTCGGAGATCGCCCCCGCCGCTTACGTGGACTTCTGCCGGAGCATGGGCTTAGACCCCGCCGCGCTGCGGGAGTAGAGCCTTGGAACCCACCCCGAGCGCTTCGGCAAGCAGCTCATACGAGCGCACCCGCGCGGCGTGGTCGTGGACCATCGTCGTGACCATGACCTCCCCCACCCCCGTCGCGCCCACCAGTCGGCACACCTGATCGCGCACCGTCTGCGGGCTGCCGACGATCAGCCGCGCCCGCGTGGCCCGCACCTGCGCCCGCTCCTCGGCTGTATACGGGTAGGCGCGCGCCTCGTCGGGGCTGGGAAACAGGCCGGGGCGGCCCGCGAGCAGGCGCAAAAATGCCAGGTCGAACGACGATGCCAATTGGTCCGCCTGTGCGTCCGTCTCGGCGCAGACGACCGACACCGTCAGCAGGGCGCGCGGGGCCGCGAGCTGGGCGGACGGCTCGAACCCCGTTTGGTACAGGTGCAGGGCAAGCTCCGCCCCGACCGGGTTGATGTGATGCGCGAACGCAAAGCCCAGCCCCTCCCGCGCGGCCAGGCGCGCGCCGAAGTCGCTCGACCCCAGCAGCCAGACCGGCGGCAGGCGGACGCCGCCCGGCATGGCCGCCACGCTGCGGAACGGGTCCCCGACCAAACGCTCCCCCGACGAAAACGCCAGTAGATCGGAAAGCTGCGCGGGGAAGTCCTCACCGGACGCCCCCTGCGCGCCGCGCAGGGCCAGCGCCGTCCGCATGTCCGTGCCGGGTGCGCGCCCCAGCCCTAAGTCGATCCGCCCCGGAAACAGGGCTTCCAGCGTCTGGAACGCCTCGGCCACCTGGAGCGGGGCGTGGTTGGGGAGCATGACGCCGCCCGACCCCACCCGGATGCGTGACGTCTCGCGGGCGACCTGCCCGATCAGCACGGCGGGCGACGACCCCGCGATGCCCGGCATGTTGTGGTGTTCGGCCAGCCAGTAGCGCGCGTAGCCCATCGCTTCGGCCCGCCGGGCGAGATCAAGCGTGTTACGCAATGCCTGCGCCGAAGTCGAGCCGGTGCCGACCGGGGACAGATCAAGGACGGAAAGTGTGAGTGCCATGATTGGAGAACACGCGGGCCGATGGTCGCGGTTCCTGACCGCCCTCCACCCGCCTCAATCCGGCACGTTCTCCTGCAATTCCTTTAGCCACACTGTCGCCTCGGAGTCGGAGGGCGCGCGCCAGTCGCCGCGGGGGGAGAGGGAGCCGCCGGAGCCGACCTTGGGGCCGTTGGGGACGGCGGAGCGCTTGAACTGGCTGGTCTGGAAGAAGCGGTACAAAAAGAGGCCCAGCCACTTCTTGATAGTGGATAGATCGTACTCGTTCTTTTTGTCCTCGGGGAACGGGTCGGGCCATGCGCCGCGTGATTTGTCTGCCCAGGCGCAGTAGGCCAGATACGCGACCTTGGAGGGGCGGAAGCCGTAGCGGACGGTGTAGTACAGGTGGAAGTCTTGCAGCTCGTAGGGGCCGATCTTCTCCTGGGTGCTCTGGAACGGCGACGCTGCCTCGCCCTCCACGTCGCCATACGAATGCGGGACCAATTCTGGCGAGATCTCGGTGTCAACAATGGCCTGAATCAAGGCACCGGCCTGGCCGCCGAACTGGTCCGTGGCGATGACCCAGCGCAGAAGGTACTGAATCAGCGTCTTGGACACGCTGGCGTTGACGTTGTAGTGCGACATATGATCGCCCACCCCGTAGGTCGCCCACCCCAGGGCCAGCTCGCTCAAGTCCCCCGTGCCCAGGACCAGGCCGCCGTGGAAGTTCGCCAGCCGGAACAGGTGCGAGGTCCGCTCGCCGGCCTGGACGTTCTCAAAGGTGATGTCATAAACCGGCTCGCCGCTTGCGCCGAAGGGGTGGCCGATGTCGCGCAGCATCTGGAGGCACGATGGGCGGATGTCGATCTCCTGCGACGTGACCCCCAGCGCGGCCATCAGGCCCAGGGCGTTGGACTTGGTGCCGCTGCTGGTGGCGAAGCCGGGCATGGTGTAGCCCAAGATGTTCTCGCGCGGCAGGCCCAATCCATCCATCGTCCGGGCGGCGACGATCAGCGCGTGGGTCGAGTCAAGCCCGCCCGAGACGCCGATAACGATCTTCTGGATTTTTGTGCTTTCGAGCCGTTTCATCAGGCCGTGGACCTGGATGTTGTAGGCCTCATAGCAGCGCTCGTCCCGCTCGCGGGCGTCATTGGGGACGTAGGGGAAGCGTTCCAGGGGCCGACGGAGATGCCCCCCCGCGTCCAATCCGGGGAAGTCATGGGTCGGCACCTGGAACGCGAAGCCGACGCGGCGGACGGCGCGGACGCGGGTTAAGTGGTCCCCCACGGCGTCGTGGAACGAGGTCAGGCGCATCCGGTCCTGGGCCAGCCGCTCCAGGTCGATGTCCGCCGTCGTGACCTGCTCCTCGGACGCGAAACGCGCGGACTCGGCCAGCGGCGCGGCGTTCTCGTAAATCAGCGCCTGACCGTCCCAGGCGACGTCCGTGGTGGACTCGCCCGGCCCCGCCGCCGAGTACAGATAGGCGGCGACGCACCGGCCAGACTGCGACGCACATAGATTACGCCGGTACTCGGCCTTGCCGATGGTGATGTTGCTGGCGGAAAGGTTCGCAAGGACGGTCGCCCCGGCCAGGGCCGCGTAGGTGCTGGGGGGGATGGGCGTCCACACGTCCTCGCAGATTTCGGCGTGGAGGACGAAGTTCGGGACGTTCTCACCCTCAAAAATCAAGTCATTGCCCAGCGGGACGCGCTTGCCCAGAACCGAAACCTCGCGGCTGATGGCGTCCCGGCCCGAGACGAACTGCCGCTTCTCATAGAACTCACGGTAGGAAGGCAGGTAAGTCTTAGGGACAAGCCCCAGCAAGTCGCCCCGGTAGACCACGGCGGCGCAGTTGAAGAGCTGCCCATCGAAGCGCAGCGGGACACCGACCAACAGAACGGGTGACAGGTCCCGGCTCCCGTCCACGACGCGGCCCAGGGCGGCCAGCGAGGCATCCAGCAAAGCATCTTGATGGAACAAGTCTTCGTTGGAATAAGCCGACAGGCCCAATTCGGGGAACAAGGCCACCGCCGCGCCCACATCAGAAGCACGGCAGGCCAGCCCCAGCGTCCGCTCGGCGTTGTAAACGGGGTCCGCCACGCGCAGGAACGGGACACACACGCAGGCGCGAACAAAGCCGTGGGAGTAGGGGGAAAAGAAAGACTCGGTCATGCCGCCATTATAGCGCATTGCGGCAAATCTAGGCACGGGATTATCCCGGCTGCGACGAGCGCGCAGCACGTCTAGGAGGCAGAAGAAGGCTTGAGGGTGGCAGAAGAGGTCGCGGGAAGTTATCCCTTTCGGTTAAAAACCCTCTTGGTCAGGCGGTTGCTCATCGGGTCGGAGATGTGGATCGACGACATCCCCGCCAGCGGCTTAGTGCCGGCGCTCTGGAGCAGTTCTACTACCCGATAGTGGCGGTTGTATCCGGCAAGGATTAGAGCGGTTCGCTGAGGCACGGACGGCGACCCGTCTTCGTTCTTCAGCGTGTGCCATTCCTCAGCCCCCGCGTCCAGGAGGAGACTAACGGCCTCGTAGTCGCCAATCTTCGCGGAACAGATGAGTGGCGTGTAGCCCGAATCGTTGGCGATGTTCACATCTGCACCGCTGTCTATCAAGAAGCGGATGCATTCGAGCTTCCCATGCATCGAAGCGTATAACAGCGCCGTGTTGTTGAAGGGAGTGCGGTCATCTACCGGAACGCCCCCTTGAACCAGTCTTTGTAGTTCAGCGAGATCGCCCGAGGAGGCTGCATCGCGCAGTTGATGTGCAGGAGTCTTTTCCACGATCTTACCAGGTGTCATGCTAGGTCTCATATTTTCTCTCATATTTTCTCTCGTCATTGAATGTAAGGCATGTCGTGAGAAACGAAACCAGAGGTGCCCTTAATATCTCGTTTGCACTTTAGATAAGCATCGAATCTCTGCCCGTTCCAATGCAGCCAAGCTTTCACAAAGGAGCCGGATGCCACCGACGCGGTGCTTTTATAGTATTCCCACATATCGTTCTCTGTTTGAGCGACGTTCTGCCCGTAATGAGAAAGAACTGAGTCAACGGCATCGCCCTCACCGGCGGAACCTATGAATTCAGGCTCGCCGCTCAAAACGACGCCTTCAAATTCACTCGCAACGACGGCCTCCATCGCGGCACTGGCATCCAAGCCAGCGCTGATACCCGTTGCTCCCGCTGGACCTGCCAATTTGTCGTCTCTCCTGGGGTCATCGATCACAAGGATCTGGCCACGCCAGGTACGTGAATCAGCCTTACCTCTTCCCTACTCACTCCGACACCGAAAGGGCTGCGGTGACGATCTCCTGGGCTTCTTCCTGGATGCGCCGCAGGTGGTCTACCCCGAGGAAGCTCTCGGCGTAGATCTTGTAGATCGGCTCTGTGCCCGAGGGGCGGGCGGCGAACCAGCCGTTCTGGGTCACGACTTTGAGGCCGCCGACGGGCGCGTCGTTACCCGGCGCGCGCGTCAGCCGGGCGGTGATCGGGTCCCCGGCCAGCGTCTCGGCCCGCACCGCATCGGGCGTCAGGCGGCCCAGGCGGGCCGACTGGGCGGCGTCGGCGGGGGCGTCCGTGCGCTCGTACACGGGGCTGCCGTAGCGCGCCTCCAACTGCTGATACAATACACCGGGGTCGCTCCCCGTTTTGGCCGTGATCTCGGCGGCCAGAAGGCCCATGATCAGGCCGTCTTTATCCGTCGTCCAGACCGTCCCGTCCCGGCGCAGGTACGAGGCACCCGCGCTTTCCTCGCCGCCGAAGCCGTAGGTGCCCCCAAGCAGGCCTTGGACGAACCACTTGAAGCCGACGGGGACTTCCGACAGCGTCCGGCCCAGGCCCGCCGCCACGCGGTCGATCATGGCGCTCGATACCAGTGTCTTGCCGACGGCGGCGCTCGTGGGCCAGCCGGGCCGGTTCTGGAAGAGATAATGGATGGCGACGGCAAGGTAGTGATTCGGCGGCATCAGCCCGGCGCTCGGGGTGACGATGCCGTGCCGGTCTGCATCGGGGTCGTTGCCGAAGGCGACGTCGTAGCGGTCTTTCAGCCGAATGAGCGAGGCCATCGCGGGCGGCGAGGAGCAGTCCATGCGAATCTTGCCGTCTTTGTCCAGAGTCATAAACGCGAACGTCGGGTCTACGGCGGGATTCACCACGTCTAAACTCAGCCCATATTGCTCGCCGATGCGGCCCCAGTAGGCCAGGCTCGACCCGCCCAGCGGGTCCGCGCCGATCCGCAGGCCGGCGCGCGCGACGGCCTCCATGTCAACGACTTCGCCCAGGGCGTCAACATAGGGGCCGACGTAGTCATAAGCCCGCGTCGTGTCTGAGGCCAGCGCTCTGGCGTAACCCAGGCGCTTGACGCTGGCCAGCCCGCCGCGCAGCAGCGCGTTCGCGCGCTCCTGGATGCGCCCGGTGATGTCCGTATCGGCAGGGCCGCCGGACGGGGGGTTGTACTTGAAGCCGCCGTCGCCGGGCGGGTTGTGTGACGGCGTGACGACCACGCCATCGGCCAGCCCCGCCGTGCGGCCTTTGTTATGAGTCAAAATGGCGAACGAGACGGCGGGCGTCGGTGTGTATCCGCCGCCCTCCTGGA
>JAABUV010000243.1_pt1 | contig 83170 bp, 83 predicted proteins | sample 5559971 | NCBI WGS metagenome assembly JAABUV01 (sample SAMN10711881, study PRJNA513362) | rock metagenome | isolation source: Antarctica rocks | place: Antarctica: Victoria Land, Knobhead nord | collected 2015-12-19 | reverse complement strand
CAGTTGCACACGCAACAACTGGACCTGTTCGAGTAGCGGCGGCTCGTGCCGCCGTCTTCATCCGGTCTGGCCTTCTGATACCTCGGGGCTTGCCCCGTCAGGAGCTTCATTGAAACCCCGGAGGAAATGATCATCAACCGTTTTACAACGATTGATCTGCACCACAACCACTACAGCCATGATCCTGCCTGGTCACAGATCGAAGTCTACGGGGTAGGTCTCACCCCGCGGCTTCGGCAAGAGTTGCGGGAGTATGGTGTCACGGACTTCCACGAGACGCCGGATGGATTTGTCTGCTCGCGCACGGAACTGGCAGCGGATTAACGGCGCGCCGCGTCCGGTGCCTTGCGTGGCAGATTTCCAGCACAGCGGGCGGTTACAACGAGCAGGCGGGGGGGAATAAGCGGGCATGGAATACCAAGAGCTGTTCACGCGCGAGCCGGCGAACCCGATCCTGACGGCCAAGGACATGCCGTTCCCCTGCAAGGCCGTGTGCAACCCCGCCGCCTGCGTGGTGGACGGCGAGACCGTCTTGCTGCTGCGGGCCATCGGCGCGGACGACGTCTCGCACGTCGTCGTCGCCCGGTCGCGGGACGGCGTCACGGGCTGGCGGGTGCAGACGAACCCCCTGCTGTCGCCGACCCGCGACGACGCCGACTGGTACGAGGCGCTGGGCTGCGAGGACCCGCGGCTGTGCTACCTGGCCGAGATCGACCAGTACGTCATCTCCTACGTCGGCGTGTCCCACTTCGGGGCGGGCGTGTGCCTCGCCACGACGCACGACTTCCAAAACGCCGCCCGCTTCGGCCTGGTCATCCACCCCTACAACAAGGATGCCGCCCTGTTCCCGCGCAAGATCGGCGGGCGCTTCCTGCTGCTGCACCGGCCCACGGCGGGGCCGCAGGAGAACATCTGGCTGTCGGAGAGCGACGACCTGCGCCACTGGGGCAACCCCCGGTGCGTTTTGGAAGAGGCCGACAAGCCGGGCTGGGACAACGGCAAGGTGGGGGCGGGGCCGACACCGATTGAAACGCCCGAGGGCTGGCTGCTGATCTTCCACGGGGTCGAGCGCCTGGAAAATAGCTGGCTATATCGGGTGGGGCTGGCCCTGCTGGACCGCGACGACCCCAGCCGGATCGTGCGCCGCCTTCCGCACTGGGTCTTCGGGCCGCAGGAGCCGTATGAGATGCGCGATGGGCAAGGCGGCGTGGTCTTTCCGACCGGCGCGACGGTACAGGACGGCGTCGTGCGGATGTACTACGGCGGCGGGGATGTGGTGGTCGGTGTCGCTACGGCGCGAGTCGATGACCTGCTCGCGGCTCTGCGCGAGCATGGGACGATGGGGACGAAAGAAGCCTCCGGCCTGGGGCCGGAGGGGGGGTAGGCTGCCCTCGCTGCCTCACCATCACCCCGGCATCACCCCGGCCTGAGCGCGTCCAACAGGCGCTCTTCATCCGTCAGCGGGTCGCAGAACAGCCAGCACGTCCAGCCGTTCGCCGTGGGCAGGCCGAGACAGGCGGCGGCGACCTTGTGGATGGAGCCGCGATGGCCGCCCGCTGTGATCGTCCCGTCCGGGTGCAGCTTGGCCTGGGTGTCGGTCCCCTTCAGCCGCAGCGTCACGCCCAGCGGCAGCCGCCCGCTCTCGATGAAGCTGACGAACGGGACGCGCGGCTTGGGGGCACCGAGCAGGATGCCGCCCTCATCAGCCGAGGTCAGCAGGGCCGGGGCGATGTCGGCCAGGCGGTGCCGGGCGACTTCGACGTACTTCTCCTCCCGGTCAACCGTGATGAAGTTGCGCCCCAGCCGCTTGGCAACGGCGGCCGTCGTGCCGGAGCCGCAGAAGGGGTCGAGGACGAGGTCGCCGGGGTTGGTCGTGGCGGCGATGACCCGGTGCATCAGCGCCTCGGGCTTCTGGGTGGCGTGGGCTTTTTTGCCGTCCCGCTTCTCGCGCTCGCTGCCGGAGCAGATGGGGATGTACCAGTCCGAGCGCATCTGCTTGTCGTCGTTGCCGGCTTTCATCTCGCGGTAGTGGAACGTGTACTTCTTCTGATCGGCTGATTTCTTGGCCCACAGCAGCGTCTCGTGGGCGTTGCAGAAGCGCGTCCCCTTCATCTGCGGCAGGGGGTTCGCCTTGATCCACGCGACGTCGTTCAAAATCCAGTAGCCCGTGTCCATCAGCACCGCGCCCATGCGGTAGATGTTGTGGTACGACCCGATCACCCACAATGTCCCGGTGTCTTTGAGGACTCGGCGGGCCGACGTGAGCCAGGCGCGGGTGAAGGCGTCGTACTCGGCGAACGACTTGAACTTGTCCCACGGGTCCGTCACGGCGTCCACCTTGGTCATGTTGGGCCGCCACAGGTCGCCGCCGAGCTGCATATTATAGGGCGGGTCGGCGAAGACCAGGTCGGCGCACTTGGCAGGCAGTGAGTCCATCACTTCCACGCAGTCGCCGAGCAGAATCTGGTTGACGGGCGTGTCCGCCGGCGTAGTCTTGGCGGCAGGCCGCTTGGGGGGCTTCGGGTTCGTCATGGGCAGGATATTGTACCACGGCGGACTCAGGAAAATGCTGGACTGGGACTCAATGCGGCCCGAAGTTTCTCTGAATTTTTACCAGCAGGGCGCGCTCCTGGTCGCGCATGATTCCCGCCTTCGGTCCTACTGGCCGGTCGTCAGTTGCGAGAGTCTTGTCCCAGGCCAGCGTATCGGCGACGGTTTCCGCCAGCGGGCGGAAGGTCAGGCCGTGAGCGACGGCGCGGACGGCACTGACCGAATCGGCCCCGGCCCATTCGGGTGTGTCCGGCAGCCACAATGGTAGATCGGTCCAGGGCTTAAGGCCCTCACCGAGCAGCCAAGCGTCGTCGGCCCAGACCGGATTTGCTTGAACCCCGCCCGCGCGCTGGCACTCGTCGAGGAGCCGCCCCATCGTCCACGTAGAGTCATCGCTGACGGCGTTGAACGTGCCCGCCACGCGGCGCTCGATCATGCTCACCGTCCAGGCCGCCAGGTCGCGGGCGTCGATGAACTGGACGCGCTCGTCGGGCCGCCCCGGCGCGAGGAAGTCGCCCCCGTCGGCCACGCGCCGGGGCCAGCAGGTGAAGCGGCCCGTCTTGTCGTGCGGTCCGACGACCAGGCCGGGCCGGACGACCAGTGCCCGGTCAGCGAACGAGTCGCAGACAGCTTGTTCGCACAAGATTTTCAGCGGCCCGTAGGTCTCGCCCGTCACTTCTTCCACCGTCTCATCCGGCGTGACGGCTACGGCGTAGTCTTCGTCGATGCCGGGGACGGCGAAGTCTTGGTAGACGCTGACGCTGGAAACGAACGTGTAGTGGCCTGCCGCCCCCACCAGCAACTCTGCCGACTGGCGGACGACGCGCGGGACGTAGCCGCAGGTGTCCAGCACGGCGTCCCATGTCCGGCGCTGGAGCGCGTCCAGGCCGCCGTCGCGGTCGCCCAACACGTGCTCGGCTTGGGGAAACAGCTCGGCCCCATGCTTGCCCCGGTGGAACAACGTGACATCGTGCCCGCGCGCCAGTGCGGCCTCGGCCATGTGGCGGCCCACGAACTCCGTGCCGCCGAGAATGAGCAGCTTCATACGGTTTCTCTTGCGGACGTTAAAGCCCCTGCACAACGCCGGGTATACTCGCCCTCAACTTCCCGCCCCTACTCTACCGCCAGGATCAGGCACTTCAGGTACTCGGACTCGGGCGCATCCAGCAAGACCGGGTGGTCGGCGGGCTGACCGCGCTGCTCCAAGAGCCGCAGCGTCCGGCCCGCGTCGCGCCCCGCCCCGGTCACGATCTCGCGGAACTCGAAGCGGTCCAGGTGGTGCGAGCACGAGCAGGTGACCAGGACGCCGCCGGGGCGCAGCAGGCGCAGGGCGACGCGGTTGATCTCGTTGTAGCCGCGGATCGCGCCGTCGCGGCTGGCGCGGTTCTTGGTGAAGGCGGGCGGGTCCAGAACGACCATGTCGGTCTTGAAGTTCTTGGCTTCGCGCGCCCGCAGGTCGTCGAAGACGTTCGCCGTCAGCGTCTCGTGGGGGATGTCTAACCCGTTCCGCGCCCACTGCCGCTCGCCCAGGGCCGTGAACTCGGGGCTGATCTCAATCTCGGTGACACTTTTGGCCCCGGCGCGGGCCGCGCGCAGGCCGAACAGGCCCGTATAGCTGAAGCAGTTCAGGACATCCCGCCCCGCCGCATGGCGCGCGGCGGCCTTCTGGTTCTCGTTCTGGTCGAGAAAGAGGCCCGTCTTGGCCCCGTGCTTCAGATCGGCGAGTGTGACGTCGCCCTCGTCCCCGATTTCGAGCACGTCCGGCGGCTCGTCGCCCGCCAGGACGCCGACGCGCGACTCCAGCCCCTCCATCTTGCGGACGGCGCTGTCGGAGCGCTCGAAGATGCCCTGCGGGGCCAGAGCCTGGGTCAGACCGGACACGATGGCCTCGCGCCAGGGTTCCAGACCCAGGGCCAGCATCTGCACGACGACGAACGGGCCGTAGACGTCGGCGATCAGGCCGGGCAATCCGTCGCTCTCGCCGTGTACCAATCTGTAGGCGGGCGGCAGAGCGCCGTTGGGGGCGTAGTGGGCGCGGCGGAAGGCCAGGGCGCGGGCGATGCGCGACTGCCAGAAGGCGGCGTTGATGGGTTCGTCGCCGCGCCGGGTCAGGTAGCGGACGGCGATCTTGCTCTTGGTATTCAGGTAGCCCAGGCCGAGCGCGCGGCCACGGGCGTCAAGGACGCGGACGATGCCGCCCTCTTGGAAGCCCGGCGCGGGACCCGTGGCGATCTCGTTGTCGTAGACCCACGGGTGGCGCAGGCGGTCCGGGTTCTGGGGCCGCAGTTTGACCGTAGGCATGGCCGGCGGCTTGGAGGCGGCGGGACGACGTGGCGCGGGCGGGCGGCGCGGCGCGGGTGGGCGCGGGGATGCGGGCCGAGCGTCGGGGCGCGGGGCGGGCGGCGGCGGCGCGGCCTGCGGGTCGGTGGGTGCGGAAGACATGGGGGGAGTATACCAGATGGCGGACGTTTGGACGGGGATCGACGTGCTGATGCGTGAAGACCTCGCGCGGCTGGCGGGCAGTCAGATTGGGCTGGTCACGAACCACACGGGCCTGACGCGCGAGGGGCAGCCGACGATTGACGCCCTGCACGCGGCCCCCGGTGTCACGCTGGCGGCCCTATTCGGCCCGGAACACGGGATGCGGGGGGATCGAGACGAGGACGTCGCCGACGGCACGGACGTCCGAACCGGCCTGCCCATCTTTTCGCTGTTCGGGGCCAGGACGCGGCCCACGGGGGAACAGCTCGCCGGGCTGGATACATTGGTATTCGACATCCAGGACATCGGGTGCCGATTTTACACCTATGTCAGCACACTGCTGGGCGTTTTAGAGGCCGCTTCGGAACACGGGCGGCGCGTGGTCGTGCTGGACCGGCCCAACCCCATCAACGGCCTGGCCGTCGAGGGGCCGCTGGCCGACGCGGACTCGCTCTCGTTCGTCGCCCCCCACCTCGTTCCCATCCGACACGGGCTGACCGTGGGCGAGATGGCCCGTCTGATGCACCGGGAGCGCAATCTGAGCTGTCCCCTGGAAGTCGTCCGGTGCGAGGGCTGGCGACGCGAGAACTGGTTCGACGCCACAGGCCTGCTCTGGATCAGCCCCTCCCCCAACATGCGCCGTCTGACGGCGGCGGCGCTCTACCCCGGCGTCGGGCTGCTCGAATTCACCAACGTCTCGGTCGGGCGCGGGACAGACGCACCGTTTGAGACCTTCGGTGCCCCGTATATCGACCCGCGGGCGTTTGCGAGTGCGCTGAACACCGAAGCCCTGCCCGGCGTCCGGTTCGTCCCCGTCCGCTTCACCCCTGATACCAGCGTTTTTGGGGGCGAAGCCTGCGGCGGCGTTCAACTGCTGGTCATGGACCGCGACAGCCTGAACGCCGTCCGGGTCGGGCTGACGCTGGCCGTCACGCTTCGCCGCTTATACCCAGACACCTGGGAGCCGGACAAACTTCACACGCTGCTGGTCAATGCTCAGGCGCAAGAAGCCCTGCGGGCGGGCGCGGACTACGGGGAACTTGAAGCGGGCTGGGCCGAACCGCTGCGCGGCTTCGCCACGCGGGCGCAGACGATCCGGCTTTACGACTAGTGCATCTTGAACGGGCCGCCGGGCGGCTCCGGCGCGAGGCCGGGGCGCGTCGAGTCCTGGATGACCTCGTGCATCTCCAGGACGTTCGGCTGAGGGTAGGCGTCACGGGGCAGCGTCCCCGACTGGGCGTGGCCTTTGGTGAACTCGGCGGAGCGGACCCAGCCTAAGAAGTCCTCCCGGCTGTTCCAGGTCGTAAAAACGACGTAGGGGTCGCCCTCGTTGACCGGGCGGAGCACCTGGTTTGAGACGAAGCCGGGCATCCCGTCCACCAGCCCGGCCCGCTCCCGGAACGCGGTCTCGAAGGCGTCGGCATATTCCGGCTTGACATAAATGCGGTTGGCGACGGTGATCATTCCTGTTTCCTCCTCGGCTGCGTCCTAGCAAGAGTGTACCCCTGAGTCATGCTTCTGACGGCGAAGCGGCGGTTTCGGGTTACATCCGCCCCGGTTCGGGAATACCTGAGAACAGCACGTGGCAGGTAGGCTGGTAAGTTTGACATGCAAGACCGACTCAAAATCCTATTTGTGGACGACGATGCCCTGGACCGGCGCGCGGTGAAGCGGGGCCTTTCCAAGCATCACCCGGACATAGCCGTCCAGGAGGCGGCGACCTTCTCCGAAGCCATGGAGGCCATCCACACGCGCCCGTTCGATTGTGTGTTCCTGGACCACCACCTCCCGGACGGCAACGGGCTAGGATGGCTCGTGAGCCTGCGCGAGGGGGGGACAACACACCCGTCGTCATGCTGACGGGCCACGGCGACGAGAAGCTTGCGGTGGAGGCGATAAGGCCGGGGCGACCGACTACCTGCCCAAGGACGACCTCACCCCGGTGATGCTCGACCACTGCCTGCGGAGTGCGCTGCGCTTCCATCAGTCTCAGGAGCAGATGAGGCGGGCACAGGAGGATCTGTACCTGCGCGACCGGGCCATCGCCGCCGCCTCCAACGGCATCGTCATCTGCGACCCCCATCAAGCCGGCTGCCCGATCGTTTACTGCAACCCGGCCTTCTCGACCATCACCGGCTACCCGCTTGCCGAGGTGATCGGGCGCAACTGCCGCTTCCTGCAAGGCCCCGAGACGGACGCGGAGGGCGTGCAGCAGGTGCGCGACTGCCTGCGCGCGGGGCGGGAATGCCTCGTCGTGCTCAGGAACTACCGCAAAGACGGGACGCCGTTTTGGAACCAGTTGACGATCTCACCCGCGCGCGACGCCGGCGGGAGCGTCACCCATCTGATTGGGGTGCAGACGGACATCACCGAGCGCCGGAATGCCGAGGATGCCCTGCGACAGAACGTGGCGCGTCAGCAGGCACTGCTGCGGGACATGTTCGCGAGCGTGACCGAGGGCAGGCTGACGCTTTGCGCCTCGGAGGACGACCTCCCCCAGTCCCACACGCGCTTCGCCGGCCCCGTGCCGCTGTCCCGCGCGAGCGGCATCCGTGAGCTGCGGCGGCTGACGATGGGCGCGTGCGAGGCGGCGGGGCTGTCCGACGAGCGGCGCTACGACCCGGAAACGGCCGTGGGCGAGGCGGCGATGAACGCCGTCGTTCATGCCGGTGCGGGCACGGGGCACGTGTTCACCCACGAGCGCGGGGCGGTACAGGTGTGGGTCGAGGACGAAGGAAAGGGCATCACCGTGGAGAACCTGCCGAACGCCACGCTGCGGCGCGGCTACACGACGGCGGGGACCCTGGGGCACGGCTTCAAGATGATCATCTTGACCGTGGACAAGGTGTTCCTCAGGACGGACACGGGCGGGACGACGGTGGTGCTGGAGACGGAGCGGGTCCCGCCTGCGGCGTCCTGGCCGTTCGCCTGAGACCTGCCACAGGCCCGGAATTCATCTGGGAACCTTTCGGCCCACGCAAGGCGGCATTGTCACCTAGGGATGCGCTGGCGATCTTCACGGACGGCCTGACGGAAGTGGGAGCGAGCCGTACGGTAATGCTGGGCGTGGAAGGCGTGGCGTCGCCGCTGGCGGGGTTGATGACCGGAGGGGACGCCGAGCAGAGGGCCGAGTCGCTGGTGCTGCGCCTGATCGCGGGGGTCCACGAGTTCGCCCGGACGGGTGCGCGAGAAAAGGCGGGGGTGCGCGAGAAAAAAGCCCACGAAGGGAATCGGACCCTTGACCTCTTCTTTACCAAAGAAGTGCTCTACCACTGAGCTACGTGGGCGGATGACCCGCGGGTGAGGCTACCCGCGGGTCTGTGTGGTGGGCCGGACAAGTTTCGAACTTGTGTAGGCTTGCGCCGACGATTTTACAGACCGCCTCCTTTAACCACTCGGACACCGACCCATATTTGCCGTTATTCAGTTGCGTCCGTTCGGCCACCGGCGGCCGATGCGAGACGGGGAAGCCGGGGACAGGATTCGAACCCGCGACCCGCTGTTTACAAAACAGCCGCTCTGGCCGACTGAGCTACCCCGGCGCGCTTCTTCGGCAGGCTTTGGCTCAAACAGGCGCGGGAAAAGGATACCGCGCACCGGCCCCGTTTGTCAAGAGGTCCGGTCGGAAACCGGGCACAAAAAGGTGCCCATTCCCATCGAAAAAATGCCGGAAAAAATGTTTGCACTGGGGGAAGAGCCGTGGTATAATGCCCGTGATACCGGGAACAGTCCCGGTTGCCTTCCTTTATCGATCTGATACGCTGCCCGCTTCCGTGTCGCTCCGGTTCCTTCGGTGTTGCCGACGTGTCCGAGACCTACGAGTTGGCTGGTTCTATGACGAAAAGAAGGCACGTCCGTCTCAGCTCCCAAATCCACGGGGGCGCGTTTCACACCGAAAGGAGTCATTCCTTCCAATGGCAACCAAACTCTATGTCGGCAACCTGAGCTATCAGATGACCGACCAGGAACTCAACGACCTGTTCGCCGAGGCGGGCAACGTCTCCAGCGCCCAGGTGGTCACCGACCGCTACACGGGCCAGTCCCGCGGCTTCGGGTTCGTCGAGATGGCGAGCGAGGACGAGGCGCAGCAGGCGATCGCGGCCATCAACGGCCGCAACGTCGGCAACCGCGCCCTCGTGGTCAACGAGTCCCGCCCGCGTGAAGGCGGGGGCGGCGGCGGCGGTCGCAGCGGCGGCGGTGGCGGCTACGGCGGGGGCGGGGGCGGCGGCAGCTACGGCGGTGGCGGCGGTGACAGCGGCGGCTACGGCGGCGGCGGTCGCGGCGGTCGCGGCGGCGGCGGCGACCGCTACTAGCTCACGCAACTACTAGCTCACGCAACAAGAAGGGGCGGGTTCCACCAGGAACCCGCCCCTTTTTTGGCCGCGCGCCTTTTTGGCCGCGCGCCTTTTTGGCCGCGCGCCTTTTTGGCCGCGCGCCTTTTTGGTCCCGCGTCAGGGGGTCCGCGTCCCGCGCCGGTACAAAGCGCCCAGCGTCCCCCCGTACAGCAGGTGCACCAGCAGGAGCTGCAAGGTCGCCAGCGGGGACCAGCCCAGCAGCAGCAGACCCGTGTCGGGGAGGGTGTTACGCATGATCGCCGGGTGCAGCCCGTTTGACACCGTCAGCGTCACGGCCAGGCCCAGGAACAGGCCCACGCCGAAACCCAGGCCTTTGGCGGCGCTCGACGTCTGGAGCGACCAGGCCAGCAAACCGGCGAACACGACGCCCAGCCCGGCGAACGTCCCGAACAGGACGGTCACCCCGAGCCACCAGGTCAGGGGCGTAGGGAGGGGCGGATAAAGCAGCGTCCCCACGAACTGCGCCAGGTCCAGCCGGTGCTCCCAGGCCGCGACGGGATACTCGGTCGTGGGATAGGCCGACGCCGGCGGGAGCAGGCCCAGCGTCGCGTAGTAGGCGGCCAGAAGCAGCAGCCCCGCCGCGCCGCCCGCCGCGCCCGCCGCAAACAGCCGGGCGCGGCGGGCGGCGATGAGGCGCGTCGGATGCACGGGCGGGGACAGAATGCGGGACAAAGCTTGGAAGACGGAGGCGAAAGCGGTCATCGGTCGTTCCTCGCGCGGCGTTCAGCTCGGGCCGGGTGTTTACGGGTGTTTAGTAGACGCGGATGGTCGGCGTCGGTCCGGGCTGGCCTGAATCTATCGAGGGCGTATCCGCCTGGTTGTGACGCCCCTGCGGCAGGTAGTAGCAGAAGGCGGAGAAGACCAGGAAGCCGACGCACATGCCGATGATCCAGGTCCACGTCCGCAGATCGCCCCAGTCCCAGAAGCTCTGACGGTGATCGGCGGCGTCCTCCTCGCGCAAGGCGGCGAAGGTGTTGTCGCCGCGCGCACGGGCATCGGCGGCGTCCAGGTCGGCTTCCGCGGCCTCGTGTCCGCCCGCGCTGCGACGGGACCTGGGAAGGTGCCCGACGTTAGCTGGCTGGTCCGGCGGCGTGTTCCACTGCTCGTTGTCGTCGAGCGTGTCGTCGTGGGCCGGCTCAAGCCCGCCGTCGGGCATGTGCCGGCCCCAGCGTACCAGGTCGTTCGCCATCAGATGCCCGTCCCTTCGATGCCTGTCCAGATCGCATAGGCGACGCCCCAGACGCCGACGCCGATGTAGGTCCAGAGCAGAAAGCGCGGCATGGGCGCGCGGTCCTCCTCGATGGTGCCGTACCGCTCGATGGTCTCCTCGCCGCGCCGCTGCTTGCGCGGGGTGCGGTCACGGCCCACGATGGTGAAGTACCAGACCGCCGCGCCGCCGCCGACCGTGAGGAGCAGCGTCAGCCAGAACCAGAACCAGGTATCGTTCCCCTGCATCATTACCATAGAGAGCCAGCCTTTTCCTGAGCTTTCCCCGACATTCGGAGCGCCGAGAACTAGAAAGGACACTTGCCCGTCGCGGGGTGGGCGCTGCCGTACAGGGCGAGCACCAGCGTGAGCACGACCGTACCGAGCATCGCGGCGGCCAGCGTCGCCAGCGTCCCCACCATCCACCGCGCCCGCCGCGCCGAGACGGTGACTGCGGCGGGCGGGGCTGCGGGCGCTTCGCCGTCGTCCAGCGTCCAGACCTGCTGCTCGTGCCCGCTGAACTGCCGGGAGCGCAGCGCCCACAGGAAGGCCGGGAGCGCGAGGACGTGCAGGCCGATGAAGATAGACAGGAGCGCGATGGTTTGGAGCGGGTTGAGGTCCATAGTGGCGTCATTGTACCCGGCTTTTTTATTCGTGCAAACTTTCACAAACCACTTCCGGCGTGTTTGGGGTATGATGGGGCGGGGAAGATTATGACCGTCCATGCCTTCCCGCTTTCGCCTCTTTAGCCCGACGCCTTAGAAGGATCACCTCGCGTGAGCCGTTCCGTTCTTATCCGCCTTTCCGCCGCCGCAAGCGTACTCCTACTGGCCCTGCTCAGCCTCGCGTTCTTCTGGCCGGAGACCACCCACGAGCGCAAGACCAACTGGGTCGGGGCACCCGGCCCGACCCAGCCGATTGCCTTCTACCACCGCGTCCACGTCAACGAACTGCACATCCCGTGCGCCTACTGCCACTGGACCGCGGCGGCCTCGCGGTACGCGAACTACCCGCCCATCGAGGTCTGTTGGGGCTGCCACAAGAACATCTCCATCACCCACCCGCAGATCGCGCGGGTGCGGCAGTATTATCTGGCAGGTCAGTCCGTCCCGTGGGTGCGCGTCAACCAGCAGCCCGGCTACGTCCACTTCGTCCACTCGGCCCACGTCGGCGCGAACATCGCCTGCGCGACGTGCCACGGCAATGTCGGGTCCATGCAAGTTGTGTACCAGCCCATCATCATGAACATGGGCTGGTGCATCACCTGCCACCGCCAGTACGAGAAGAAGTTCCAGCCCTACCAGGCTTCGGTGGACTGCTACACCTGTCACTACTAGGCTGACGAGCCTGCTGTTAGAAGAGACACTCACGCATGACCGAGATCAGCCGGCGCAAATTCATACAGCTCTCGGTCGTCGGCGGCGCGGTCGCGGCGGCGGGGTGCGACCCCAAGCACCTGGCCCGCTACAACACCGCCATCTACAAGGCCGAGGTGACGGGGCAGTACGGCGGCTACGACAACCGCGTCTACCCCTACCTCAACCAGCCCGACGGCCTGCTGGACGGCGTCCCGCAATACTTCGCGACGGTCTGCCGGATGTGCCCCGCCGGCTGCGGCCTGTTCGTGCGGACGATGGGCGGGCGGGCCATCAAGATCGAGGGCAACCCCGTCCACCCCGTCAGCCGGGGCGCGTCCTGCGCGCGCGGCCAGGCCGCCTTGCAGCACCTGTACAACCCCGACCGGGTGCGCTTCCCACTGCTCCACGCCAAACGCGGCGACCTGGTCACGCGCGACCGGGGCAGCGGCGCGAATCCGCCGGATGAGCGCCCGACCGTGACCGAAGTGGCGGCGACGCCGACGACCTGGGACGTGGCTTTGAGGCGCGTCTCGGACGGGCTGAAGGCCGCAGGGGGCCGCGTCGCCATCCTCGCCGACGCCCAGGAGTTCAGCAGCAGCCCGACCCAGTCGCGGCTGCTCCAGGAGTTCGCCACGGCGGCCGGCGCGGCCGTGTACAGCTACTCGCTGCTCGACGACGCCCCGTGGCGCGCGGCGGCCAAGGCCGTCTACGGGCGCGACCAGGTGCCGGTCTATCAACTGGACCAGGCCGACTTCATCGTCTCGTTCGGCGGCGACTTTCTGGAGGCGTGGCCGTCACCCGTTTATTACAACCGCCTGTTCGGCGAGTTCCGGCAGGGGCCGCGCCGGGCGCAGGGCGAGCACGGGCGCTTCGTTTATGTCGGCCCGCGCATGAGCATGACGGCGGCCAAGGCCGACCAGTGGCTGCCGTGCAATCCGGGCACCGAGGCCGCCGTGGCCCAGGCCGTGGCGGGGACGCTGCCCGTGGCCCAGGCCGCTGCGGTCTCGGGGCTGACGGCCGAGCAGATTCAAGCCCTGGCCGACGGCTTCCGCCGCGCCGGGCCGGGTGCCGTGGCCGTCGCGGGCAACGGGCTGTTCAACTCGGCTAACGTCACGCAGGCGTTCACCGCCGTCGAGTCGCTGAACACGCAGCATGGGAGCCGGTGTGTCGGGTTCGGCACGGCGGCAATCGCCCCGCCCGCCCCCAATTCCGGGGGTGCCGGATTCAGAGGCGTACAGACGCTCATCCAGGCGATGCAGGCGGGCCGGGTCGGGGCGCTGCTGGTCATCGGCAACTCGAACCCCGTGTTCACGCTGCCGACGGCAACCGGCCTGACGGCTGCCCTGCTCAAGGTCCCGTTCATCGCCGCGCTGACGCCGTTCGAGGACGAGACCTCGGCCTACGCGGACGTCGTGCTGCCGATGCGGACGTTTCTGGAGGAGTGGGGCGACCACGTGCCCCCGGTCATCCCGACGGGGACACGGCTGGCGACGTTGCAGCAGCCGATCATCGACCCGCAGTTCATCGGCGGCGACGGGATGGCGCATACCAAGGACGTGTCGCCCGGCTGGATGGACACGCGCCCGACGTTTGAGGTGCTGAAGCAGATCGCGGCGGGCATGGGCAAGACGCTGGCGACGACCGACATGCGCGCCGCCGTCCGCAAGACGTGGGCACCCCTGGGCCAGGCCACGCTCTCGGCGGACGTGACCGAGAACGACCGGCCCTGGGTGGATGCGCTGGCGCAGGGCGGATTGTGGGACAAGGCCGCGCCCGCGCCCTCCTCTGCTGCCCGCCCCGCCCCCGCCGCTTACGCCGTCCCGACGGGGACGCCAGCGGGGGCGTTCGTGCTGCACCTGTACCCCCACATCTACTACCATGACGGGCGGCACGCGAATCTGGGCTGGATGCAGGAAACGCCGGACCCGATGACGATGGCGGTCTGGAACTCCTGGGTGGAGATCAACGCCGACGTCGCCCACAAGCTGGGCATCTTCACGGGGGACGTGGTGCGGCTGACGTCCGCCCAAGGCTCGGTGGAGACATTAGCCGTGCCCACGCCCGGCCTGCACCCCGGCGTCGTCTCCATGCCCATCGGCCAGGGACACCAGGTCTACGGGCGCAACGCCTCGGGGCGCGGCAACAACCCGCTGGCGATTCTGGAGCCGACGGCGGACGCGGCCACGGGCGCGCTGGCTTACGGCGCGACGCACGTGACGCTCACCAAAGTCGCGTCGGCCCAGCCCGGCTACACGCCCGACAACAAGACCCTGGTGCTGGTCCAAGACCGGCCCAACGGCCAGGAGCCGGCGGCGGTGATGGACCTGATACACACGACCGCCAAAGAGTGGAAGACCGCCCCGCGCGTCTACGGCGCTCCGCGCGCCAACGGGTCCATTTTCAACCGCGGGGCCGGGGCCAAGGATACGCCGGAAGAACGAGGCCCGGCGGGTTAGAAAGCAGACATCATGCCAGATGCAAAAGAGCTAGGCGAGGAGCGGGCGTCCGGGCCGAGCGGGACGGGCGAGGGACCGTATGAGCGCAAGGGCCGCCCCTTCGACATGGACACCGAGGACGGGCGCAGGACGCGCAAGTGGGCCATGGTCATCGACCTGGACCGCTGTACGGGCTGCCACGCCTGCGAGGCCGCCTGCGCTGCGGAGAACAACATCCCCGTGGTCGGCGAGCAGCAGGCCCAGCAGGGCCGCCTGCACGAGTGGATCCGGGTCGAGCGGTACTGGGAGGGCACGTACCCGAACGTCAAGGCTCGGTTCATGCCCATCCCCTGCCAGCACTGCGACAACGCGCCCTGCGAGCCGGTCTGCCCCGTGTACGCCACGTACCACAACCCCGAGGGGCTGAACGCGATGGTCTACAACCGCTGCGTCGGGACGCGCTACTGCGGCAACAACTGCCCCTACGATGTCCGCCGCTTCAACTGGTTCGAGCACTCGTGGGACGAGCCGCTCAACCAGCACCTGAACCCCGACGTCACCGTGCGCGAGAAGGGCGTCATGGAGAAGTGCACGTTCTGCGTCCAGCGCATCCGCCGGGCCGAGGAAAAGGCCGGGGCCGAGGACCGCGAGCTGGACCCGGACGAGTTCACGACCGCCTGCGCCCAGGCCTGCCCGCCCAGGGCCATCACCTTCGGCGACGTCAAGACTAAGGGCGCTGACTACAAAGAGGGCACGGACTGGACGGTCGCCAAACTGTGGAACGACCCGCGCCGGTTCCGCCTGCTGGAAGAGCTGGGCACGTCGCCCTCCGTGGTGTATCTGAAGACCGTAGACGAGGACGTCGCGGGCTAGCCCCGTTCAGGTGCCCTATGTTTGACAAAGACAACATCCTCAGCTCGCCCCGCGCCGGGGCGCTGGACCCGAACCTGAATGAGCCTTTGCGGCTGGTTTTGGAGGACCCGCACAAGGCGCGCTGGACCAAGCTGCTCGTCACGACCATCGCCTGCGGGGTGCTTGTCGTCGCGGCGGGGGTCGCCATCTACGGGTACGCCTACTTCGGCGCGCACCGGAACGACCCCGGCTTCTGGCACGTCTCGCTGGTCTCGCTGCTGTTCTGGATCGGGCTGTCGCAGGGCATGGTGGCCCTGTCCGCCCTGCTGCGCGTGACGCACGCCTCGTGGCGCTACCCGCTGAACCGGCTGCTCGACATGGGTTCGCTGTTCGGGCTGTGGGGGCCTCTGCTCCTGCCCCTGCTGGTGATCGCCCGGCGCGAGATCTACAAGCTGGGCACGATGCAGTACCAGGACAACGTGTGGCGGCTGTCCGGCCCCATCGTCTGGGACGCCCTCGCGGTCGGCACGGCCTTTCTGGCGGGCTGGATGCTGCTGTACCTGACGTCGCTGCCCGACTTCGCCGTGCTCCGTGACCGCGCCCCCGACGGCTCGAAAGAGAAGCGATTCTATGGGTTTGTTGCCGGGGCATGGAACGGGTCGGAGCACCAGTGGCGCGTTCTGCGGCGGGCCGAGGGCGTTCTGGTCGTCGGCGTCCTGACCTCCTACGTCGGCTCGCAGACCGTTTTAGGCTGGGACTTCCAGCTCGCCGCCGTGCGGAACTGGGACTCGAGCATCTTCGCGCCGCTGTACACATTAGGCTCGCTGCTCGGGGCGGTCGCGCTGATGGTCCTGCTGATGACGGCGACGGGGCGGCTGCTGCGCGGGCGCGGCTTTTTCAGCGATGCCCAGTACGACAACCTGGGCAAGATCATGGTCGGCCTGGGGCTGATCTGGACCTACTTCCGCATCTGCGACTTCCTGACGGCGTGGTACGGGCACATCCCCGACGAGTGGGACATCCAGCGGGCGCGGACGCTGACCTTCCCCATACTGGTCGGCCTGATGATCGCCGGCTGCTCGGTCGCCCCGGTCGCCCTGAACCTGTTCCCGCGCCTGCGGAAGATTCGGCCCTTGATCTGCCTGACGAGCGTTCTGGTCCTGGCGGGCATCGCCTCGCAGCGCTATCTCGACACCGTGCCGACGTTCGCGCCCAAGTACGGTACGGTGCCGCTGCTCCCGACCGGCCCCGCTCTTGTGGTGTTCTTCGGCATTGCGGCCATGTTCGTGCTGACTTACCTGCTCGGGGCGCGCTACTTCCCGGTCATGTCCTGGTGGGGCACGAGCAAGCAGCGGACGCGCACGGCGGAGCGGAAGATGGGCAACGCGACCGTCACGGTCATGGTCGAGGACCCGCCCCTGTGGGAGACGTAAGGTGGCTGTGAGAGACGTAAGGTGGCCCCGCGCCCCTCGCTCTGTGCTGTCTATTTTGTTAGAAGGATCACTTGATGGGCATTCTTGAACGCGATCTAGACCACTTCCAGGAGACGCAGGCCGAAATCCCCCTGCGCGAGCAGACCGGCCTGCCGTACCCGCCGCCGCCGCTCTCGCAGATCAACTCGGACCTCTTGCGTCCCGTCCTCCAGACGACCTGGAAGTGGTGGGCCGTGCTGGCCTTCTTCGCCGGCGTCTTCGGCATCGGCATCCTGGCTTTCGCCTGGCAGGTCTACCAGGGCGTCGGCGTCTACGGCATGAACAACGGCATCTTCTGGGGTATGCCGATCATCAACTTCGTTTTCTGGGCCGGCGTCGCGCTGTCGGGGACGATGATCTCGGCCATCCTGCGGCTCTTCCATGCGGGCTGGCGGCGGTCGCTGACGCGGCTGGCCGAGACGCTGACCATCTGCGCACTGGCCGTGGCGGGCGTGTTCCCGCTGCTGCACATCGGGCGCAACTGGGTCTTCTTCTGGATGCTGCCGTATCCGAACGAGCGTCAGCTCTGGCCGGACTACAAAAGCCCTTTAGTCTGGGACGCGACGGCGATCTCGGTCTATTTAATCACCAGCCTGATCTTCTGGTTCGCGGGCATCGTGCCGGACTTCTCGACACTGCGCGAGCGCACGACCGGCTGGCGGCGCGTGTTGTACACCGTGCTGGCCCTGGGCTGGCGGGGGACCGACCGCGAGTGGCGGCGGCTGAAAGTATTGTTCGGCATCCTGACGGTGATGATCATCCCGGTCTTCGTGTCGCTGCACACCATCGTCGGCTGGGACTTCGGCATGAGCGTCGTGCCCGGCTGGCACTCCAACATCTTTGCGCCCTACTTCGTCTGCGGCGCGCTGCTGTCGGGCTGCGGGGCGGTCTGCGTCGTCATGTGCCTGCTGCGCTGGGCCTTCCACCTCGAAGAATACATCCTGCCGCAGCACTTCGACAACATCGGCAAGATATTGATCGCCATCGCGCTGCTGTGGGCGTACTTCTTCGGCGGGGATGTCTGGTCGGACTGGTTCTCGCGCGACCCGGACCACGAGAGCTACGTCTACTTTTTGTTCCACGGCTACCGGTGGATGCTGATCCTGCTGCCGATCTTCGCGATCATCGTGCCCGCCGTGACGCTGCTGTTCAAGCAGGTGCGCCGCTCGGCCTGGGCGATGCTGGGCGTTGGCGTGTCGGTGAACATCGCGATGTTCACCGAGCGCATCTTGGTGGTCATCCCCAGCGTGGCCCGCAACCGCCTGGTCTGGACCAACTACACGCCGGGCTGGGCCGACATCGCGATCTGCCTGGGGGCCTACGGGCTGTTCGGCTTTTTGTACACGCTGCTGACCAAGTTCATCCCCATCGTCTCGATGTGGGAGTTCGCCGAAGGCGGTCACACGGAAGGCCTGGAGACCGTCGGCGGCGTGAGCATGCCCGTGGTCGTGCGCGAGGAGGCGATAGGGTAACGTCTATGGCAGAAACAACTGTTCTGGGCCTGTTTGAAGACATCGACACGGCGGCCAATGCGCTCAACCGGCTGAAGGGCGAGGGCGCGACTGCCCAGGATGATCTGATGGTGATCTCCTCCGTCCCGTTCCCCGAGGGCGTTCTGGAGGCCGACAGATCGCCCATCAGGCTGCCGCTGATTACCATCGCTTTTGCCCTGATCGGCATCGTGTCGGGCATCGCACTGGCGGCGGGGACGGCCCAGCTTTACCTGATCCCGGTCGGCGGCAAGCCGGTCTCCGCCGCCCCGCCGACGGCGATCATCGCCTACGAGATGATGATGCTGTTCGCCCTCAGCGCCGCGTTCTTCGCGGCCCTGTTCGAGATGCGCCTGCCGTCCTGGCGGGCCAAGGTCTACGACCCGCGCATCGCCGAGGGCCTGATCGGCATCGCCGCACACTGCATCGACGGCGACAAGGCCGACAAGGCCGAGCGGGTCTGCCGCGAGGCGGGTGCTGCGGATGTCCGGCGCGACGCGCGGAGCTTTGAATGAGAAGATACAGCCTATATGCGGGGCTGGCGCTTCTGGCCCTCCCCCTCGCCGGCTGCGGCAACCAGATGTACCGGCAGCCGTCCTACACGCCCCTGGACGGGCCGCGCGCCGCCCCGCCCCAGGACTCGGTGCAGGTCAGTGCCGCCCTCGCGCCCACCGACGCCCGCGCGGTCGCCTCCCAGGCCTATGGGGCGCGCGTTCGGCTGTCCGGCGAGGCCAGGGCAGAGGAGGTCGCGCCCGCGTTCAACTCGTTCGTCACCAAGGAGCCGACGCTGCCGCCGCCGAACCTGTCCGATAACGCCCGCTACGAGCCGGCCCCGGCGTCCGTGAACGCCCTCAAAAGCCCGCTGCCGCAGAGCGCGCGGGTCGTCCGGTCCGGCCAGATATTGTTCTATAACCGCTGCGTCCAGTGCCACAACCCCGGCGGCTACGGCTACGGGACGGTCGGGCAGTACCTGGTCCCGCACCCGCCGGATTTGGCTGCCCCTTTGGTGCAGAACATCACCAACGGGGCCATGTTCTGGCATATCACGATGGGCCAGGGCAAGATGCCCGGCTTCCGGCACTGGACCACGCCCTTGGAGCGGTGGGCCTTGGTGGGCTACGTCCGCAGCCTGAAGACCAGCACGGCCCAAGCCGACGCGACCAACGCCGGGGCGTGGACCGAGTCGCGCGACGCCCCCTACCCCACCTATGGGGTCACGGGCTACCAGGACGGCAGCGGGGCCTATCCGTTTAAGACGCTGACGCCGCCCGAGCGCGACGACCAGGACGGGCATTTGATGACGCACAGCCAGGGCTACGGCCAGGAGCCGCCGGCCCAGGGGGTGCCAACGGTATACCAGCGCACGGGCGAGCCGGCCAAAGTTGATCGGTGAGACAAGATGCGTCTGACCCGGACAGCAAAAAGCCCCGCGCCGAACGGCGCGGGGCTTTCGTCTGTCTTGTCTGAAAGCCGCCTTAAAGGGCCTTGGCGATCAGGCCGGAGATGGTCGCCTTTGGGTGCGCCCCGACGAGCTGGCCGACCTGCTCGCCGCCCTTGAAGAGCAGCAAGGCGGGGATGCTGCTGACGCCGTAGCGGGAGGCCACCTCCGGCTCATCATCCACGTCTACTTTGACGATCTTGGCCTGGCCCTCGTACTCGGCGGCGACTACGTCCAGCGTCGGCGCGATGGCGCGGCAGGGCGGGCACCAGGGTGCCCAGAAGTCCACCAGCACGGGGACCTCGGACTGCAAGACTTCTTTCTCGAACTCAGCCGTGGTAACGGCGGATGCATTGCTCATTGTGTGCTCCTTGGATGGTAACGGATAAAAAATGTCTTAGATAAAACTCTCAGACGTGCTCGGCGAGGGCCGTGCTGATCGTCTGCTGGGTGTTCTGGCCGCCGACAAGCTCGCCGACTTTTTGGCCGCCCTTGAAGATCAGCAGCGTCGGGATGCTCTGCACCCCGTAGCGGCCCGCGATCTCGGGGTCCGCGTCCACGTCGAGCTTGCGGACGTTCGCCCGGCCCGCGAACTGCGCGGCGACGGCGTCCACGGCGGGGGCGATCAGCCGGCAGGGGTGGCACCAGGCGGCCCAGAAGTCCACCAGCGTGGGGACGTCGGCTTCCAAGACTTGTGTATCAAACTCCGCGGTCGATACGGCGGCGGCAGCGCTCATGCGTGTTGTCTTTCCCGGCTCCATGGCCGTCGGCGTCCCGTTGGTATCCTCAGAACACGAGGCGGGACGGGCCGGTTCCCGGCCGCTACCCGTTCTTCACCAGGGCCATGAACTCCGCGCGCGTCGCCCGGTCGGTCCGAAACGCCCCCATGACGTGCGACGTGACCATGCGCGCGTCCTGCTTCTGGACGCCCCGCATGGTCATGCACATGTGCGTCCCTTCGAGGACCACGCCCACCCCGCGCGGGTCCAGCGCGCCTTCCAGCGCCTCGGCGATCTGGGTCGTCAGCCGCTCCTGGACCTGAAGGCGGCGCGCGAACATGTCCACCAGTCGGGGGATTTTCGACAGACCGACGATCTTCCCATTCGGGATGTAGGCGATGTGTGCCCTGCCGAAAAACGGCAGCATGTGATGTTCACAGAGGGATTGGAACTCGATGTCCTTGACGACCACCATGTCGTCGTAATCCTCGGTGAAGATCGCCCCGTTGAGCAGCGTCCCGATGTCCTGGCCGTACCCCCGCGTCAGAAAGCGCAGCGACTCGGCGACGCGCTGCGGCGTCCGCTGGAGGCCTTCGCGATCCGGGTCCTCGCCGAGAAAAGTCAGCACGTCCCGGTAGTGCGCCTCGATGGCGTCTTGTTTCGGGCGGCCCGCACTCGCGCCGTTCGTGGAGGCGGCCATCCCCTTCAGGTCCAGTGTCACGTTCGGTCCGTTTCTTCCGGCGCGTCGCCGAAAAACTCAAAGTAGTTGCGCGCCGTCTCGCGGACGCAGACTCGGTAGAGCCTTCCGCCGCCGGACGTATCCTGCGAAAGGCGGCGGCTCAGGTTGTCCCAGATCACGCGGGTCAGGTTCTCCGAAGTCGGGTTGAGGCCTTGGAAGTCCGGCACGTCAAAGTTGAGGTGACGGTGGTCGTAGGGCGTCAGCACTTCCTCTTCGACGATGCGGTCGAGCCGATCGGGGTCGAACAGCCGCCCCGTGCGGGGGTCGGGATCGCCCGCCAGCGTGACCTCGACCTCGTAGTTGTGCCCGTGGCCGTTCTCGCGGTTGCACTTGCCGAAAACTTCGGCATTCTCCTCTGCCGTCAGCGAAAGAGAATGCAGCCGGTGCGAGGCGGAGAAGTCATACACACACGTTGCGGTCAGCATAGGGGATTCCTGACGGGCCGGCTTTTGTCCGGGCCGGGGTTCGGACAATTCGGCCCGAGTCGGCCCGGCCCAGAGCGTGACACGGGCGAGTTTGCCTTCCGGCGGCAGGGCGGGGCGGCAGCGGTCCCAGGCGAAGCGGGCCAGGTTTTCCGGGGTCGGCGGCGTGTCGCGGAACGAGGCTTCACCGCCAAGCATCTTCCCACTGAGCGGCCCGACGACCTGCGCCTTCAGCACGGCATCCACGTCTTTGATGTTGACGACCATGCCGGTCCCCGCGTCGATCTCGCCGCCGACCGTCAGCTCACACACATAGTCGTGCCCGCCGCCGGGGCCGCCGGCGGAGAACGCCGCGCGCCGCCGCAGAAACATCGTCATAGGGGTCTCCGAGAAACTAACACCCGCTCATTGTCGGCGGGTTCCCCCCGAAACTAAAAAACGCCCCCGCCGCGCGTGGCGACGGGAGCGCTTCACAGGCCATAAGCCATAGGAGCTATTGCTTACAAAGGTTCTGGTCGCCGCTTGTGCTGTCGTTCAGGTCACCACCGCGCTGGAGGTTGTAAACCTTCTGGTTCGCCCCCAGACTTCCATCCGTAGCACCCGTGTTGTCGAGCAGGTAGTATTTGGAGTGGCCATCGACAAAGGCCATGTTGCAGCCGCCGTTGTGCCGCAGTGAGATGTTGTCTCCCATCGTCACAGGGGGGGTGAGGCTGGCTCCAGTCTGGTCGTTCAGGAAGTAACCGTCGTTGGTACTACCCGCCGTGGTGCCGGAAGCTTCCTCACAGAACAGCAGAGTGCCGGAAGGGTTGCTGAACGCGGCCAGGCTCTTCCCCGAGTGGATCTGGCCCGCTGTTCCGACGGTGTTAGTCACAGCGATCACCGCCGTCGCCGCGACGCAGGAGCTGATCGCATAGGAGTCTCCGAAGTTCGCGCCGGCGCTGTCGTCGGGGCAGAGATAAAGGTTCGCGCTCTTGGTGAAGCTATAAAGGTTTCCCAGGGTGGGGTCGAACCTAAGCATGTTAGTGCCGAAGTTCTTGTAATACATCCACCCGCCCAGAACATTCTCGCCCTTTCCGTTCGGGCCGGAGGTGACGCTCGGAAGAAGCTCGTCGTAATCTTGAGTGTATTGTGTCGTCGCCAGACCAAGCTGCTTGGTATTGCTCAGACAGGCCGTGCGGCGGGCGTTCTCGCGGACCTTCTGGAAGACGGGGAAGAGGATGGCGGCGAGAATCGCTATGATGGCTATGACGACGAGCAGCTCGATGAGCGTGAAGCCCTTCCGAGCGCCGCGTTGCTTCGAGGGGGGCATAGGCTTAACTCCTTGATTGCTGTTAATACGCAGGCCCGCATTGATTCGTGCCCGGCCCCAGGCGTACCGGGATCGCGTCATCGCGGGCGGCTGTCCATGCAGACGCGCGGCGGCGGCGATTGTTCACGGACAGACCGGCTTAACGCTGCGTATAGATGCAGCCGAAGGTCGGGCTGCTGTCGCTGTCGATCCGGGGCATCGCAATCGCCGCGCCTTTGAAGGGTGAGCCTCTTTTAACGAAGCCCGTTTCGCGCATCCGCACGACGGCCTTGTTGACGTCATCCAGCAGGCCGGGCGCGTGCGAGTGGCTGTCGACGCTGGCGGTCTGAACGGACGGCGGCGCGGGGTCGTTGTGGATGGTGGCGGGCAGGATGATCTCATCGGGGATGTGGCTGCTGGCGACGCTCGGCCCTCGGCCCGGCTCAGGCACGGGCGACGGCCGGGGGGCGTGATGCGCCGGCGACGCCTCGGGGCGGACGTCTCGGTGCGCCATCAGCGTCACGCTCGGCCTCGGCGCGGTGCGCTTCTGGAGGCGGGGCAGGCGGGTCTCGGGAGCTGCCGCAGGCATAACACCGCTGCGCCTCGGCGCGACCACCGTGCCTGCGCCGTGGGCGACGACCGGCAGCGGCACAGCGACAGGCGCGACGGGCGCTTCATCGGGGACGGCGGTTGCCACCCGCTCGTCGGTGCGCCGCGTGGTCAGAACGTGGCGCAGGGGCGTGGGCAGCGGGGTCGGCCTGACAGCAGGGGCGGGCACCGCCTTGGGCGGCAGGACGGCAACAACTTTGGGCGGCGGCTGGGGATGGACCGTTTCGGGCGGCGCGGGCGCGTGGAGCAGGCCGTAGGAGAGCAGGCCGATCACGGACAGCGAGGCGGCGGCGGCGAAGGCCGGGCGCAGGACGAACGAGCGCACCGGGCGCACGGCGGACGACGCGGCGATGGCCTCGGCGATGCGGGCGCGCAGGTCGTGCGGCGGTGGCACGACCGGGCGGGCGGCCAGGGCGCGGCGGGTCGCCTGCATCCAGAGCAGGGACTGGCGGCACTCAGCGCAGCCGGGCAGGTGAGACTCAACACGCCGGACCTCTTGGGGCGACGCCATGCCGTCGGCGTACAGCGAGAGCAGCGGGTCCAGGGAGGCGCAGTCGTCGGGGGCCGTCCGGGGCGTTGTCCAAGAAAGCCAGTTCATGGGGAATCGGGTGCCTTTCCGTCCGCAGTGTGGTGCCGACTGATATGACACCAAGCGGGCGAAAATGTTTCATCGATTTCCGCACGGATTCCGTGCCGTTTCGGGTAGATTATCGGTATCATGCCCGATCAAAACGAGTCGCCGGGATTCCTGGGGGGCGGGCCGAAGTTCAACGCGGTCGGCAAGGACAACCGCAGCGCGGGCGGGCCTGACGCGCCGCCCGTCCCCGCCCGGCGCGGGTGGATGCAGCTCTCAGCGGGCGTCCTCGCGGTCGTGCTGCTGGCCGCGCTGCTGTACGTGCTGACCAGCGGCGGCCTGGGCCAGACCGTTGTGCCCCTCTCGCACGGGGGGCGGGCGGCACCGACGGACGTCCCCCAGACGACGGCCGACCCCAACCTGAAGTGACGCCCGCCAGCACTGTAACGCCCGTTACGTTTAGTCGAGCCGAGCGGGCGGATATATATTTCTAACCCTTCCGCCGGACGATCCGCCTGTGGAGCGTCCCCCACTCGTCCGCCCCGCGCGGCTGTCTGCGCCGACAGCCCGCTACCCATAGGCCAGCAGATGCCCGCGCATGCTGTGCCACCGCACAGCCGTCCCTAACGGCGCGCGAGGAGATCGTCACCCATGAGCGCCTACCCGAACCTCGCCAAGCGGCACAAGATCGCCTACGTCGGGACCTACCCACCGAAAGAGTGCGGCATCGCCACGTTCACCCTCGACGTCGTCAACGCCACGGACCTGACCGGGTGGCGCTCCATCGTGCTGGCGGTGGACGACGCCGTGCCGAACGAGCCGCACCCCGACAGCAAGGTCGTCTACACCATCGAGAAAGAGAACCGGACGGCCTATGTCCAGGCCGCCAAGGTTCTTGACAAGCACAAGGTCAGCCTGCTCTCCGTCCAGCACGAGTACGGCATCTTCGGCGGGGACCACGGCGAGTACATCCTGGACCTCGTCCGGGCCGTGACCGTGCCCGTCGCCGTCACCCTGCACACCGTCCTCCCCAGCCCCTCCGAAGCGCAGCGGCGGATACTCAAGGAGCTGGAAAAGCACGCCTCGTACTTCGTGGTCATGGCGCACAAGGCGGTCGAGTTGCTCGAAGACGCCTACGGAATCGCCCCCAGCAAGATCCGCTTCATCCCCCACGGGGCACCGAATGCGCCGTTCCACGCCGAGAAGGCCGCGAAAGGGAAGCTCGGCTTGCAGGGACGGCGCATCCTCTCGACCTTCGGCCTGATCTCCCCCAACAAGGGCATCGAAGACGCCATTGCCGCCATGCCCGCCGTCGTCCGGCAGGAGCCGCTGGCGACTTATCTTGTTCTCGGCCAGACGCACCCGGTCATCAAGCGAAAAGAAGGCGAGTGGTATCGCGACAGCCTGGTCAAGCAGGTACAGGACCTGGGGCTGACCGAGAACGTCCGGTTCGTGGACAAATACCTGACGCTCCAAGAGCTGATCGACTATCTGCTGGCGACCGACGTCTACATCACCCCCTACTACGCCAACCCGCATCAGATCACGTCGGGGACGCTGGCCTACGCGATGGTCACGGGCAAGGTCATCGTCTCGACGCCTTACCTTTACGCCGCAGAGCTGCTGGCGGACGGGCGGGGCTTCTTGTATCCCTTCCGCGATTCGGAGAAGCTGGCGGAACTGATCAGCTGCGTCCTGACCGACCCCGCCCTGTTCGAGGCGACGCGGCACAAGGCCTACGATTATGGCCGCTCGATGACCTGGCAGGCGGTCGGCATCCAGTACACGAAGCTGTTCACCGAGATGCTCGACGAGCGCTGGGTCAACCACCGAGCGGCCATGGATGCGGTGGCGATCCCCGGCCTGAACGACATGGTGCGCGAGGGCGAAGTCTGGGCACCCGCCCCCGGCAGCGCGCCCACCGGCAGCGCCTGACGCGGCGGGCAGGGGCCAGAAAGGGGGTCGGGATGACTTTGTTAGAGGGAGATGCCGCGGGTGAGGCCGCTCCCCTGCGGTCCGACTATCTGGATTGTCTCCTCACGGACATCGGCCTCTGGCAGCACGCCGAGGGCTGTACGCCCCACCAGCGCCATGGCTTCTCGATTGACGACGAGGCGCGGGGCCTAATCGCCGGCTTGGGGTACTGGCAGGCCGGTGTCGAGCCTGATTTCTATGGCCGCCTGGCCGCGACCTGCTTTCAGTTCGTGGCAAAGGCCGCCATTGGCGGGGGGACAGCCGCCGGGCGCTTCCATAACTTCTGCGACGCGCGGGGGAGGTGGCTCGACTCGGTGGGCAGCGATGACTCGTTCGGCCGGACACTCTGGGGCCTGGGCGTCGCCCACGCCGCCGACGCCCCGTTCGCCCCGCGCGCCGCCGCCGCCCGCCTGATGGAGCGCTCCCTGCCGGCGGCCGACACTCTGAATCCCTGGTATCTGCGCGCCCACGCCTTTGCCCTGCTGGGCCTGGCCGCCGCGCGGATCGACGACCGCCGCATGGCGCGGATGGCGGACGTTCTGGCGGACGCCTACACCCAGCACGCCGACCCTTCGTGGCACTGGTTTGAGGAGGGCATGACCTACTGCAACGCCCGTCTCCCGCAGGCCCTCTTCGTCGCCTCCCGCCTGCTGCCGGGAGGCGCGCGCTACGCCAAGATTGCGACGGCGTCCCTGGACTTCCTGCTGGCGAAGACGCGCAGCGCCCAGGGGAGCTACGATCCCATCGGCAACGCCCGGCTGACAACGCGGGGCTGGTTCCTGCGCGCCGACGCCGCGCCCGCCGTGTTCGACCAGCAGCCCGTAGACGCGGGCGCGCTGGTCGAATGCTGCGTCGCCGCCTGGCATGCGACCGGCGAGGCGCGCTTTCGGCAGGCCGCCGAGGACGCCTACGGCTGGTACTTCGGGCGCAACGCCCACGGCCTGTCCGTCTACGACCCTGAGACGGGGGGCGTCTCCGACGCCCTCACGCCCACAGGTCTGAACCAGAACCACGGGGCCGAGTCGGCGCTGTCCGTGCATCTCGCGCGCCTCGCGCTCGATACGCTCGCGTGAGCACCTCAACGACAAGTGCGGTCAGGCACCAGCGAGGCCGCTTTCTGCGGTCGGGGCGGGTGGGTAAAGCCGTGTCACGGCCAGGGGATGCAATCCGTAGATGACGTCTGGGAAGGCCGAGCAAGCCGCGCTTAACAATGCTTTCTGGTGCGACGCTGTCTGCCGCACCCACGGGATTCCCGGCGAGTTCCGAGACGTGGCATGGGTCAACACAGGGCAAGTCCCGCGATTCTACCCCAACGTCGTAACCCTCGCGGGGGCGGGACAAGCCGCAGCACACCGAAAGCACATGGAAGAGATACTCCAGGCGGGCAGGCTGGTCGGGGCGGCTATCAAAGATAGCTTCCAGACGCTGGAGCTTAGGCAGTTCGGGTTTAAGGTCTTGTTTGAAGAGCAGTGGATACACCGGACCGCGGCGGTGCCCAAACCGGAACCACTCGTGTCTCAAGTGCGCTGGGAAGCCGTCACCGACGCCGCTGCTCTCGCCGGTTGGGAAGCAGCTTGGAGCGGCAGCCCAGACGGGGCAGGCATCTTCTTACCGGCACTGCTGGCAGATAAAGACGTCGCGATCATCGCGGCGTACTACGAGGGCCGGATTGTGGCCGGTGCCGTGGCGCATCGCGCCACTGAGGCCGTAGGGCTGTCAAACGTCTTCGTCCCGGCAGAGGCGTCTCGGCAGTTGCGCAGCGGCTGTGTCGCCCGCGCGATGGATGCTTTTCCCGGCTTGCCTCTTGTCGGCTACGAGGCGGGAGCGGAACTGGCTGACATGCAGGCGATCGGTTTTGAAGCCGTGGGGCCACTGAGCGTCTGGATACGGGCGGATTGAGTTGAAGGGGATCGAGTCATCAGACTTTCCCAGAAGTGCCCCATCTATATTCTGCCCGCGCCCCTGCCCGCACAAGAAAGATATTGGAGAAAGATCCCCCAATGCCAGAAATGCAGAAGCCGCAGATCGCCTTCGGGACCGACGGGTGGCGCGGCATCATCGCCGACAATTTCACCGGCGCGAACGTCCGGCTCGTCTCGCAGGCCATCGTCAACTACTTCGCCCGCGCCGACGTGCCGGGCGACCCGACGGTCTTCATCGGCTACGACAACCGCTCGCAGTCCGAGTATTTCGCCGCCGAGGCCGCCCGCGTTGTGGCCGGGGCGGGCATGAAGGCCGTGCTGTCCGCGCAGGCTTGCTCGTCGCCCTCGATCTCCTTTAACGCCCACAAACACAACGCCAAGGGCGGCATCATGATCACCGCCTCGCACAACCCGCCGCAGTTCAACGGCGTCAAGATCAAGATGGGCTACGGCGGCTCGGCCCGGCCCGCCGACGTGGACGAAGCAGTGAAAGAGCTGAACGCCCTCCTCGACGGCGGACGCTATGCCGTGGATGTCCCCGCCGGGGCGGAAGAAAAGATCGAGCGGCGCGACCTGCGGCCCGCCTACTTCGACGGCCTGCGCGGCATGGTAGACCTGGAGAGGATTGCGAAGGCGGGCTTCAAGGTCGTCGCCGACCCGATGCACGGCAGCGGCAGCGGGTACTTGTCGGACATCCTGCGCGGGGCGGGCGTGAACATCGAGGAGATCCGCCGGGACCGCAACCCGGTCTTCGGCGGCGTCAACCCGGAGCCGATCGCGCAGAACCTGCTCGCCCTCAAAGAGGCCGTTCTGGGCGCGAAGGCCGACGTCGGCGTGGCCGTGGACGGCGACGCCGACCGCGTGGGCGCGATGGACGCGGACGGCGAGTTCGTGGACAGCCACCGCATCTTCGCCCTCCTCCTGCGCCACCTGTACGAAGACAAGGGCCAGCGCGGGTCGGTCGTCAAGACCGTCTCGACGACGACGCTGATCGACAAGCTGTGCGCGAAGTATGGCCTGGTTCTGCACGTCGTCCCCATCGGCTTCAAGAACATCTGTGAATGGATGCTGAAAGAAGATGTGCTGATCGGCGGCGAGGAGTCGGGCGGCATCGGCGTCCAGGGCTTCATCCCCGAGCGCGACGGCCCGCTGATGTCGCTGCTGCTTCTGGAGACGATGGCGACGCGCAAGAAGCGCCTGGAAGAGCAGATCGCAGAGCTGATGGCCGAGTTCGGCCCGCACGAGTACCAGCGCGTTGATGTCCACCCCGAGCCGTCCAAGATGGCCGCCGTGGTCAAGTCGCTGACCGAGGACAATCCCACCGAGGTCGCCGGTCTGCCCGTCCGGGGCATCGACCGCATGGACGGCACCAAGTTCCTGTTCGACGGCGACGCCTGGCTTCTACTGCGCGCCTCCGGCACGGAGCCGGTCGTGCGCGTCTATGCCGAGTCGTCCTCCAAGCAGAAGGTGCAGGACTTGATCGACGCCGGGCTGGGGCTGGTCGAGGGGGTGTAGCAGGAGGGCGCAGGAAACAAGGACAGTGAAAGCAACGGAGGCCCGGCACTGGAAGCGCCGGGCCTTTTCTCGGCTTCTCACCCGCCCCCATGCCTCACGCCGCCCACGCCAGCTCCCGGCAAGGGCGGTAGGCAGCCAGCAGGGCGCTGACGCAGGTAGGGTCCCACTGCGTCCCCGCTCCCTCCTCTAAAATCGCCAGCGCCCGCGCGCGGTCCATGCCTTTACGGTAAGGCCGGTCCGTGGTCATGGCCGAGAAAGCATCCGCCACCGCCATCAGGCGGGCCAGCAGCGGCGTCTCCGCCCCCCGAAGCCCGAACGGATAGCCCCCGCCGTCCCAGCGCTCGTGGTGGTGGCGGACGGCGTCCAGCGTGTCCTCGAATCCGGGCACCGCCCCGACGATCACGGCCCCCATCATGGGGTGCTGCTTGACGGCCTCGAACTCCTCGCCGGTGAGCTTGCCGGGCTTGCGGAGGATGCGGTCGGGGACGCCGATCTTGCCGACGTCGTGCAGCAGGGCGGCGGTCTGCACCGCCCGGCACGTCTCGGCATCCAGGCCCAGGGCGCGGGCGATCTCCAGGCTGTAGGTTAAGACGTCCTCGGAGTGGCGGCGGGTGTAGCGGTCTTTGTTGTCCACCGCCGTCACCAGGGCGTCCAGCATCGAGAACCCACTGACCGCATGGGAGAGGTCCCGGCAGATCTCGTTAGCGGGGTGGTCCGTGTCGCCGCTCTGCGACAGGCGCAGGTGGGCGATCTCCAGCGCCTCCAGCCGCGTCTCGGCGTCACCGGGGAACAGGGCGATGCCAACCGAGACGGCTAGCGGGATGTCCGTCTCACTCCCCGGCGGGCGGTAGGAGAGCGTCGAAAGGCGCGCAACGAGGGAGTCAGTCAGGAGGCGCACCGTCCAGCTCTCGCGCCCCGGCATCGCCGTGATCACCCGGTTCTCGATCTGGGGCATGAGCAGGGCGAACTCGTCGCCGCCGAAGCGGGCGCAGGTGTCGCCCGGCTCGGCGTGGGCGCTGACCGCCCGCGCGACCTCGCGCAGGACGTCGTCGCCGACCGCGTGGCCGTAGGCGTCGTTGAAGAACCTGAAGTTGTCCAGGTCCAGCACGGCCACGGCCAGCGCCTTGCCCCCCTGGTCCGCCCGCTCGGCCTCCAGACTCAGGCTCTTGTGGAAGGCGCGGTGGTTGGGCAGGCCGGTCAGCGGGTCGGTCGTCGTCAGCGATTCGAGCCGCTGGTTCAGGGCGCGGTTCTCCAGAATCGCCAAGACCTGCCGGGCCAGGATCAGCCCGACCAGGGCCAGCGCGCCCAGGAAGACCCCGTGCCGCAGCACGGCCCGGCCCGGTGCCTGCTCGGTGTAGGCCACGAGCGCGGCCACGGGCGGGAGCAGGGCATAGGGTAGGAACGACCTCCAAAGAAGCGGGGCAGTTTCCACCTCGGTGGGGGGCGCGGCGGGCACGTACCGGGATGCCGAGGCGGCCACGCCGACCGGCATGAATCCCAGCGACCAGCCGATGTCGAGAAGAGAAGCGGCGGGGAAAGAGCCGCGCAGTGTCAGATAGGCCCAAACGGTGTCGTCCGCCACCACGACCAGCAGGCCCGCCGCGAGCAGGCCGTAGATGCCGCACATCCCCGGAGTCCGCCCGCCCAGCAGGAACAGGCACGCCACCAGCAGCACGTCCATCAGCGGGTAACACACGCTGACGATCCGCCACTCCGGGGTGTGGTGCGCGCCCAGGAAGATCGGGCCGGCGACGAAGAACCAGCTAAAAGTCAGGGCCGCCGTCAGCACCATCAGCGCATCCAGCGAAACGCGCAGGTGCGAGGCGACCGGCAGCGGGCGGCGCGGCAGGCACCAGATGCCCAGCAGCAGCAGCGGGTAGGCCGCCAGCGCCAGCAGGTCGTCGGCTAGTCTCGGGAACGGCGCGGGGCGGCCCAGGAAGTCCGGCCAGATGATGTAGAACTGCGTGAGCGCGTAGCAGACGAGGCCCAGACCGCAGAACAGCGGCACCCGCCAGGAGGGCATCGCCAGGCCGCGCCGGGGGCCGGCGAAGCACAGCAGCGCCGCGACGACGGCACCGGCCGTTTCCAGGACCTCATCGCCGAGGTGGACGACGCGCGGCGAGACGGGGCGCAGCAGGAGCCAGGCCGCATAAACCGCGTGGAAGAGGATCGTGGTCAGGACTCCGGCACGGAGCCAGGCCTGGGTCGGGGAGGGGGACGTTCTCAAGGTCTTTCGTTCTCGCCTGAAGTTTTGCCCCGGTGCCTAGATGGCTTCCTGCGGGCGATGGGCGGCGGTACCCTCTTATTATCGGTAAAAATACCATCGCTGTTCAGGGCGCAGGGGGGGAAAGGATGGACCGGGTATAATCTCTCTATGGCTTCCCACGCGAACTCGGCCCGCCTGTACGCCCAGGCGCAGCGCGTCATCCCCGGCGGCGTCAACTCCCCCGTGCGCGCCTTCAAGGGCGTCGGCGGCGACCCCCTGTTCATGGAGCGCGGCGCGGGGCCGTACATCTTCGACGTGGACGGCAACCGCTACATCGACCACGTCTGCTCCTGGGGGCCGCTGATCTTCGGCCACGCACCCGCGCGGGTGGTCCGGGCCGTGACCGAGGCCGCCGCGCGCGGGACGTCGTTCGGGGCCAGCACCGAGGCCGAGGTCCGCCTGGCCGAGATGATCGTGGCCGCCGTGCCCTCGGTCGAAAAAGTCCGCCTGGTCAACTCGGGCACCGAGGCCGTGATGAGCGCCGTGCGGGTCGCGCGCGGGTTCACCGGGCGCGACAAGATCATCAAGTTCGAGGGCAACTATCACGGCCACTCGGATGGATTTCTGGCAAAGGCCGGCTCGGGCCTGACGACCTTGGGGCTGCCCGACTCGGCGGGCGTGCCGGTGAACCTGACGCGCGACACGCTGACGCTGCCGTACAACGACGCCGCCACGTTCCGTGACGCGATGCGCGCACACCCCGGCGAGGTCGCCTGCGTCATGCTGGAACCCGTGGCCGGCAACATGGGCGTGGTGACGCCCCGCGCGGACTTCCTCCATGCCCTGCGAGAATCGACCCAGGCTGACGGCGCGCTGCTGCTCTTCGACGAGGTCATCACGGGTTTTAGACTCGCCTACGGCGGCGCGCAGGAGCTGTTCGGGGTGACGCCGGACTTGACCGCCCTGGGCAAGATCATCGGCGGCGGCCTGCCGCTGGCCGCCTACGGGGGCCGGGCCGACGTCATGGACACGGTCGCGCCGGTCGGGCCGGTCTACCAGGCCGGGACTCTGTCGGGCAACCCGCTGGCCGTGGCGGCGGGCCTGGCACAATTGACCATGCTTTCGGAGCAGCGCGATACGCTCTACACCGACTTGCATCACAGAATGCACCGGCTCGCCCACACGGCCAAAGAAACGGCCCGGACGCTCGGCCTGCCCCTGCGGGTCAACCGCCTAGGCTCGATGATGACGCTGTTCTTTACCGACGCCAAGGTCATCGACTTCGCCTCGGCCAAGACCGCCGACACGGCCCGCTACGGCGCGTTCTTCCGCGCGCTGCTGGAGCGCGGCGTGTACGCCGCCCCGTCGCAGTTCGAGGCCCTGTTCCTCAGCAGCGCCCACACCGACGCCGTGCTGGAGGAAACGACCCAGGCCGTCGTCGAGGCCCTGCATGTCGTGGCTTGACCTGGCCCGTGTTGACGAAACCGAGGACATCGACGACCCGGCCCAGCCCTTCCCCGAGATGGCCCGCTCGATGCGCGACGTCGCCCTCACGAACAGGCTTTTCGGCGGCACGGCCACGGTCGTGGGCCACGCCGCGCGCCTGCTGCGCCGAGTCCCGCCGGGCACCAGCATCCGTATCCTGGACATCGCCACGGGGAGCGCCGACATCCCCGCCGCTCTGCTGGCTTGGGGCCGGGGACGTGGCCTGGACCTCACGGTCGTGGCCGTGGACAACCACCCCGCCATGCTGCACCTGGCCCGCGAGGCCGCGCCGGGCGTCCATCTGGCCCAGGCCGACGCCCTTGCCCTGCCCTTCGCCCCCAATTCCTTCGACCTCGCCCTGTGCGCGCTGGCTTTTCACCACTTCGGCTTCGAGGCCTCGGCCCGCGTCCTCCACGCGATGGACGGCCTGACGACACGCGGGTTCGTGGTCAGCGACCTGCGGCGCGACCTGCCGACTCTCTGGGGCGTCCAGGCGTCAGTCGCCGCCCTGCGCGCCCACCCCTTCACTCGCCACGACGCGCCCGCCAGCGTCCGCCGCGCGTGGACGCCGCCTGAGTACCGCAAGATGGTGGGGCTGGCGGGCGTCTCTGGTGTCCGCGTCTTCACGCCCTGGTACTTCCGCGTGGCTTTGGTGCAGGACAAAAACGGGTAGACTCAAGCCAGCAAGTCGCTTTAGATCGGCCCCTCCTTTGTCCTCAGTTTTTTCGTCCGATGTCGTGGTCGTCGGCTCCGGTCCGGCGGGTTCGGCCGCAGCCCTGTTCCTGGCACGTGCCGGGTTTGACGTCGCCCTGCTCGATCGTTCTCCGTTCCCACGCGCCAAGCCCTGCGGCGAGTACCTCACGCCCGGCGCGGTCCGCCTGCTGCGCGACGAGATCGGCGTCATGCCCGAGTTGATGCGCCAAGGGGCGGCACGGCTGACGCGCGAAACGATCGTACCTCACCGGGCGGACCCGTTCGGGGGCTTGACCGACGCCCTGGCCTGCCCCCGGACCGTGACGGATGCCGTGCTGCGCGAAGCGGCACGGGCGGCGGGCGCGCGCCTCTTCGACGGCATCAGCGTCCGCGAAATTTCGCGGGACGGTGCGGGTGTCCGGGGCGTCTCCGGCACGGACGACAACGGCGTACCCGTTGAGTTCCGGGCAAAAGTCACGGTCGGTGCGGACGGCTCCCGGTCGCTTCTGGCGCGGACCCTGGGCGTGGTCAGGCCTATCGCCCGCTTGCAGCGCATTGCCCTTGTCGCGCACTACGCGGCGGGCGGTGACGACTCAGGATCAGTGACGATGCACCTGCCACGTGACGAGTCCGACGCCTGCTGCGGCGTCGGGGTGCCCTGCGGGCCGGATGGCACGCGCAACGTCAACATCGTAGTCCCTTTATCGGAAGCGCCGGAAATGGCCGGACGCCGCCAGGAGTATTTCGAGTCGCGCCTCCGCAGTGCCTTCCCCCAGGTGTGGGAGAGCGTTCAGAGAACCGCCCAGGCCGGCCCTCTGCTATCGGTCGGCTGCTTCGGGCACCACACGACGCGGGCGGCGGGCGACGGCGCGGTTCTGGTAGGCGACGCCGCCACGTTCATTCACCCGTTCACCGGCGAGGGCGTCTTTTTCGCCCTGCGCGGCGCACAGATGGCGGCGGAGGCTATAGGGCGGGCACTGGAGGCCGGGGACGTCAGCCGGCGCGGGCTGCGCGGGTACGACGCCGCCCGGCGGGCCGAGCTGCTGCCGCGCTACCGGCTCTGTGACCTGGTGCAGCGCGTGGTCCATTCCCCCACCCTGCTCGCCTGGGCGTCGTCCCGCCTGCGCCGGTCCGAGCCGCTGACCGACCTGCTGCTGCGCGCCGTAGGCGACCTGGTCCGTCCCACCGACCTGTTCTCGCTGAACACCTTGCGGCTTGCGCGATGAGCCTTTATGCACACTGAGAACACCGTCTATATGCGCGGGCCGAAGGCGCGGATATTTCAGCTCGCCGCCGACATCCAGGACTGGCCCGACCTGCTGCCGCATTACCGCGAGGTCGTCGTCTTCGAGCGCACGGACGACGGCAGCCGTAAGCTCGTCGAAATGGCCGCCGTGCGCGACGGCTTCCCCCTGCCCGGCCTGCGCTTCCCCGTCCGCTGGCGCAGCGTCCAGGTCTGTGAGCCGGAGACGGGCCGGATTTTTTTCAAACACACGGCGGGCGTCGCGCTGGGGATGTGGGTGATCTGGACCCTGGAAGACGACATGTGGGGGCGGGGTACGCGGGTGACGATCAGCCACGATTTAACCTACCCATTCCCCGTGCTAAACGGCTGGTTTGCGCGGGACGTGGTCGGGGAACAGTTCGTCCACGCCATCGCCGGGCAGACGCTGGCGACGATCAAAGAGACCGTGGAAAGAGAAGCAGGGAAAGCAAGGCCATGACAACCGAGAAGGCGCGTCGCGTGGTCGTGACGGGGATGGGGATTATTACGCCCATCGGCATCGGCGTGGACGGTCTGCGCGCGGGCCTGCGCGCGGGCCGCTCCGCCGTGGACACCATCACGGACTTCGACACGTCGCCGTTCGTCACCCACATCGCCGCCCAGGTCAAAGACTTCGACCCCGCGCCCTACTTGGACGGCAAGAAGCTCAAGCGGCTGGACAAGTTCTCGCAGTTCGCCGTCGCGGCTTCTAAGATGGCTCTGGCCGACGCCGCGCTGGACCTGCGGACGGAAGACCGCGACCGCGTCGGCGTCTGCCTGGGCACGGCCTTGGGCGGCGTCGGGTTCGCCGAGACGCAGTACCCCGAGTTTCTGGCCCACGGCCCGCGCGGCGTCAACCCCATGCTGGCCCTGAGCGTCTTCAGCGGGGCCGGCTCGTGCAACGTCGCCATCGAGGTCGGCGCGACCGGCCCGGCCACCGCCAACGGCGACTCGTGCGCCTCGTCGCCCCTCGCGCTTGGGCGGGCCGTGGACTTCATCCGGGATGGGACGGCGGACATCATGCTGGCCGGCGGGTCGGAAGCGCCCCTGTCGCCGCTCTGCTTCGGCGCGTTCGCCATCATCCGGGCGATGAGCCAGCGCAACGACGACCCGCAGACCGCCTCGCGCCCGTTCGACATCAACCGGGACGGCTTCGTCATGGCCGAGGGCGCGGCCATGCTGGTCCTGGAAAGTTTGGACCGTGCTCAGGCGCGCGGCGCGCGGATCTACGGCGAGATCGTGTCTCATGCCGCCACGAATGACTCGTTCCATATGACCCAGCCCCGGCCCGATGGCGTCCAGGCCGCCCGCTGCATGGCCCTCGCCCTGACGCGCGGGCACATCGCCCCGCACGAACTGGGCTACGTCAATGCCCACGCCTCGGCCACGCCCCTGAACGACGCTGCCGAGACGCTGGCCTTGAAGCAGGCTTTGGGCGACAGCGCCGCCACGGTCCCCGTCAGCGGCACCAAGGGCTACCACGGCCACGCCCTGGGCGCGACCGGCGCGTGGGAGGCGGCCATCACCCTGCTCGCCCTGCATGACGGCTGGCTGCCGCCGTGCATCAATCTTTTCGACCCCGGCCCCGCCTGCGACCTGCCCCTGATCCGCGAACCTGGAGGCCACGACGCCCAGATCGACTACGCCCTGTCCAACTCCTTCGGCTTCGGCGGCATCAACGCCTGCCTCGTCTTCGGGCGGGTGTAGGACCACACACAAGAACCCACCCGGCTTACAAGTTCGCCACCCTCCCGAAACGGGAGGGATAAGAGGTGTGAGCGGTGAGTTCCTACCGCCGGAGTGGGTTCCTAAATCTTCCACATCCCATCCTCGTGGATGATCTTCCCGTCGGCGTAGATCGCCCCGCCGCCCGCCGGGGGCCGCATGTCGCAGACCATGTCCCAGTGGACCGATGAGACGTTCGTGCCGCCGGTTTCGGGGTAGGCGTTGCCCAAGGCCAGGTGGAACGTGCCGCCGATCTTCTCATCGTAGAGCGTGTTGCGCGTGAACCGCTGGACGCCGTAGTTGTTGCCCACGGCCACTTCGCCCAGGATGCGCGCGCCGGGATCACTGTCCAGCATCGTCTCTAAAAACTCCAAGCCCCGTGCCGCCTCGGCCTTGACCACGCGGCCACCCGCGAACGTCAGCCGCACGTCATCGACCTCGTGCCCCAGGTGGGCAGTCGGGAACGTGTAGCGGACCGTGCCCTCGACGCTGTCTTCGACCGGCCCGGTGAAGACCTCACCGCTGGGGAAGTTCTTGTGTCCGTCCGAGTTGATCCAGACGCGCCCGCCGACACGCATCGTCAGGTCAGTCTCTTTGGCGACGAAGCGCAGCGTGTCGACGCCGTTCAGATAGTCCACATACCGCTGCTGCTCCTGCGAGAACGCCCGCCAGGCCCCGGCGGGGTCGTCCCGGTCCAGAAACATCGCGCGCAGCAGAAAGTCTTCATAATCGGCCAGTGACATCTTCGCGTTCTGGGCAGCGGCCTGCGTCGGGTACAGCGTCACGTTCCACTTGGCTGTCCCCGCCGAAGCCCGCGTGAACAGGGACTTGCGGGCCGTGCTGCTGGCCCGCTGCACCCGCGCCTGCCTGTCCGGCGCGACGCCGGCGAGGGCAGACGTGTTGGCAGGAGCGACGATGGCGCACAGGGCGTCGATGGTATCGTACTCAAACTTCTGGACAGGCGGAACCCAATCGAGCTGATGATCCGACGCGGTCGTCAGAAAAATCTCCGCCGCCCCGTCCACCTGCACCTCTACGCGCGGGTGCGCCCCGGCCTCAAGCGCAGCCCGGTAGACCTCCTTCGCCAGTGGAATGGCAGCCTCATCGGCCCGGATCAGCACCTGCTCGCTCGGCTGAAGGTCAAGGCTATAGTTGACGAGCGTTTCCGCCCATTTCTTCAGTCGGGGATCGGTCATGGTTTAGCTTTCGTGCCATGCTCTCGGAACCCCATAGGCGTCAAATATCGCATCGGCGCTCAGTAACACGCCGCCCGTCGTCAGCACAGTCGCGGCAACGATCCGGTCAAACGGGTCCTTGTGATGATGCGGCATCTGCTGGACTGCAAGGATAGCCTGGACTGTAATCGGCAGGATTTCGATGGATTGCCTCGTTGCAATCGCTTCCAGTTCCAACAGGCCTGTTGTCAGCGGCAGTTTGCCGAGACTTGCTTTGATGCCGATTTCCCAGAATGAAGCAATGCTGATTTGCGTTGCATCCGCTGGACTGTCAATTCGGTGCCGGACGGAAGCAGGCAATTCTGCCGCCCCATCCACAAACCAGAGGAAGGTATGCGTGTCAATAACGTGCGGCATCAATTCTTTTCCGGCATATACTCTGAGAATACATCGTCAATCGGCACCGCCAGTAATACATTGACATCGATCCCCGCACCAGACAACAGATGACGCCCACATCCGAATTGGCTGGAAGCCGTTGTAGTCAGTTCGGAATGCCGAACACTCGGCTCCGGGGCCGGATTGGGAACGACCTCATCCATAATCAGCCGCGCAATCGCCAGTTTTTCCTGCGTTGACAACGGTTTTATGGCTTGTTCGTAGACTTGATAGACGCTCATGGTTTTAGTCTCTCCGTCTGGCTTACGCGCTGAGTTTAGGATCAACCAGTCCAACGGCCTAGATCACTCGCGACACCTGCCTGCAAAGCCAACCAAACCCGAACAGACAAGTGCGGAGGTGGCGTCGGCTGCAACCTATTATTAGACCGCAGGCTGTGTTGGCTCTTGGTTTTTCGTCTTTGTTTTTGTGGCTGACTAAGTTATTGATTTTGCATCAACTCAATAAAGTCTACCCATTTTACCGACTTACCCTTTTCTCTTGATGTTCTCCCTTTACACCAGATTACTTGGGTACTGGTTACAATTAAATCACCCAAATGTTTGTTATCAGTTCCTTTAATTTCGAATTCAGTTCCTTTGCTTCCTAAATCTAATGGTATGTTCAGGGCTTTGATATTGACTTTCAAGTTATGTTCTCCTGTAGATAATGTGAAGTAAGTTCTTGTAAATGTAGACTGATACGCAGTCATCCAGCAGCCTAACGCCATAGCTTACCCGCGACACCTGCAAGCACAGCCTTCCGCTATAATAATCAAGGCATTTGTGCTTTATCAGCCTTATCCGCTTCATCTTGTGTTCGATAAGCTGTAGCTTCCCGTCCGGTATCAATACTTACCGTGGCATTAACAACTTCCAGAGTAACAGGAACGTTTGGGCTATGAATGACAAGACTATTTGGGCTAGTTGTCAAAATAAAATCATCTTGCAATGGGCCTGCTCCATAGGCTATCCCTTGATGAACATCGTCGTAGTAGAATTGATCGTATCCCCCTGCTGGTTGTCCTTTGTCATCAAGGTCAGTCACTCCATAGCACACTTTCGTCAGGCGCTTATTCTGCGATATTAACTTATTAAATGAAAGCATTCTCGGCCCCTCACCTGACAATGATATTTCTGCTTGAACGACTTTGTCTTGACGAAATAATACTGAGATTGACACGTTATCATCGGACATACCGGACTGATCTCGATACTTTGTCGTCCATGTATCCTCGCTCATTCCATCTTTAAACTGACTCGAGTTGTCTGGTTTCCGCCCAATCGTGGCTAATAATGCTTCTCGCAATTGTCCGATTAAAATTTTATCCAAAGATTTCCCCGGTGTATATGTTGGTATCTTCTTCGGCACCGGCCAAGCATTTGCGGGAAGTTGTGAAAGTGGCAAGGCAGGTGGCGGCGAGTCTGGGGTTACTGAAGGCGGAGGCATTGGGCTGACTTCCGCTCTTCCCTTTATTCCGTTCAACGTCGCTCTTTGCGCCTCATCTTGAAATACGCCAGCCCTAAATTTCCAAGTTTCCCCTGGGTTCAGGCTCGCTATAGTATCTTCGGCAGTGCCGACCTTATCTCCATCTTTGTCGAGTAGATTAAAGTTCACAGATACAAAATCAATTGTTCGATTTGAGTCGTTTTGTATTGTACCAACAAGAGCGCGTGAGTATTCTGTAGAATCCCATTTCCATATTCCTAAAGTTAATTGATTAAGCGCGTCTTGCTTTGCTTGGTCCTCAGCCTGGCTTGCGCGTTGTTGAATTGCTTCGGCTTGCTGTTCAGTATTCTGTTGCTGACGCTTCGCTTCTGCTTCCTGAGCAACTTTCGCCTTCGCCTCATTTACCATCTTCGTTTTTTCGTGTCGGGTACAAATGACTGAGCCACCTACTAACAACGCCAGAAGAATAGCACTCATGGTAGGAATAGTGCGGTTTACTCGTTGCGGGGTGTCATCACTCGGCCCTGCCTCGGATTTTAGAGCCGCTGCTCCTACCAATAATAAAGCCCCAATAATCAACAAAGCCCATCCCCACTGAATTTGAATGGACTGCAAGATTATGTCGCCAAATCCTTTGAATGGATTATCAGCGAGTTCTACTCCCATTGACTCCTGTGCGCCACTCAAATGCGCCTGTAAATTCAGATAAGTGAATGTCAACAATCCCAACGAAGCAGCACCTGTTAGCCACAATCCTATGTAACGCCGGATTAATGCCAAAACTGCTGAAATGATTGCTAATCCAATTATGATCGTTCCGTCACCCTTGCCGTTCTGAAAGTAGTTTATGCTTCCTGCAACCGGCACACTGATAATAGGAGCAAACGCACCTACAAACAGTATTACCGCACCTGATAAACCAATCAACTGTCTAGATTCTAAACCCTGAACTGATTTAGGTAATTGCTTTGGGGTTGAGGATGTTGTTGCTTGTTTTGCAGTAAAGCCTTTTGCTGGCACCTCTGCGTCAGCCGGAACTGGCCCGTCAAAGGTCTCGCCACACTGGGGACAGCGCATTTCATTAGGCGGTAACACTGCCTGACATTGATCACATTCGTAAATCACTTAACGATTCCTTTCGTGGAGTGTTTGTATTTGCGTATTGCCTGTGAAAAGCCTATTGTCCTGCGGACCAACTTGTTACTGTTACTATGCCGCGCATGTACAGCATAGTACGCGATAACAGTGTGGCAAGCGATAGCGGAAAAGTCAAGGGGCGGCGCGGCTTGCAAAGGGTTTGTTGACGCCAGACACGAAAAAACCCCGGCCATGATGGCCGGGGCTTGATTGGATTGGTTACGCCTTGAACTGACTCTTGAAGGCGGCAATGGCCTTCTGCAAGGCGTCAATCGTCGCGTCGTCCAGCGTCTTATCGCGGGCGATGGTTTCGGGCACCTCGGGGTACTTGTCGGCCAGGAACGCGATGAACTCGGCCTCGAAGCGGCGGACGGCTTCGACGGGGACATCATCCAAAGCGCCCGTGTTGGCGGCGTAGATGATCGGCACCTGCTTTTCCAGAGGCAGGGGCTGGTACTGCGGCTGCTTCAAGACTTCGACGAGGCGCAGGCCGCGCGAAAGCTGGGACTGCGTGGCCTTGTCCAGGTCCGAGGCGAACTGCGAGAAGGCTTGGACTTCGCGGAACTGGGCGAGTTGCAGCTTGAGCTGGCCGCCCACGTTCTTGTTCTTCATGGCCTTCGTCTGGGCGTTGCCGCCGACGCGCGAGACCGAGTTGCCGACGTTGATGGCGGGCCGGACGCCCGAGTTGAACAGGTCGGACTCCAGGAAGATCTGGCCGTCGGTGATGGAGATGACGTTGGTCGGGATGTAGGCCGAGATGTCCCCGGCCTGCGTCTCGATGATCGGCAGGGCCGTCAGCGAGCCGCCGCCCAGTTCTTTGGACAGCTTGGCGGACCGCTCCAGCAAACGGGAGTGGAGGTAGAAGACGTCGCCGGGGTACGCCTCGCGGCCCGGCGGGCGGCGCAGCAGCAGCGACACTTGGCGGTAGGCGACGGCCTGCTTGGACAGGTCATCGTAGACGATCAAGGCGTGCTTGCCGTTGTCGCGGAACCACTCGCCGATGCACGCGCCCGTGTAGGGCGAGATGTACTGCTGCGAGGCCGGATCGTCCGCCGTGGCTGCGACGATGGTGGTGTACTCCATCGCCCCCGCCTGCTCCAGAATGGTGCGGACATTGGCGACCGTGCTGGACTTCTGGCCGATGGCGACGTAGATGCAATAGACGTCGGTGTCGCGCTGGTTGATGATGGCATCCAGGGCCACGGCGGTCTTGCCCGTACCCCGGTCGCCGATGATCAGCTCGCGCTGGCCGCGCCCGATGGGGATCATCGAGTCCACGGCCTTGACGCCGGTTTGCAGCGGCTCTTTGACCGGCTGGCGCTCGACGACGCCCGGCGCGCGGGTTTCCAGCAGCCGGAACTCGGTGGCGTTGAGCGGGCCTTTGTTGTCCAAGGGCTGACCCAGGGCGTTGACGATGCGGCCCACGAGGGCCTCGCCAACGGGGATCTGGATGATCTTGCCCGTCCGCTTGACCGTGTCGCCCTCTTTGATGCCCGTCTCGCTGCCCAGAAGCACCGCGCCGACGTTGTCCTCTTCGAGGTTCAGCGCCATGCCCTCGACGCCGCCGGGGAACTCCAAAAGCTCGCCGACCATGCAGTCCTGGAGGCCGTAAATACGCGCGATGCCGTCACCGACCTGCAAAATAGTCCCGACGCCGACTTCCTCGGTCTCGGACTTGTAAGCGTCCAGCTCGCGTTCGAGGATGGACGTGATTTCTTCCGGCTTGATTGCCAATTAAACCCCTCCCAGGGCGTTCGAGCCGAGCAACTGCCGCTCCAAACGCTCCAACTTGCCGCGCACGCTGCCGTCGATGACCTGGTCGCCGATGCGGACGACCACGCCGCCGAGCATCTGCGGGTCAACGTGCGACGTCAGGTTGATCGTCTTGCCCGTCATCGCCTCTAAACCCCGCGTCAGCCGTGCCTCCTGGTCCGGGGACAGTGGGACAGCGGTTGCCGCCTCGGCCTCGACCGTGTTGTTATGCTCGGCCAGTAGCGCCCGGAAGTCGCGGACGCACTCGTCGATCAAATCCTCGCGCCGCTTGCGTATCAGCAGCCGCAGGAAACTCAACGTCGAGGCCGTCACCCGGTCGCCGAACGCCTCCGAGACGACGCTGTTCTTGCGCTCGTCCGAGACCAGCGGCTGCATCAGCACGGCCCGCAGGTACGGCACCTCGGCGACGAAGCGGCTGACCAGAGTCAGGTCCGCGGCGACCGCGTCTAGGATGCCGTCCCGCCGGGCGACGGCGAACAGGGCACCGGCGTAACGCCGGGCGACGCGCGTGTCTTTCAATACGCCGCCGCGCCCTTCTGCTGGCCGGCGTCACTCGACCCATTGGCGCTCTGCACGGCCCCGGCCGTCTTCGGGCCTGCGCCGACGCTGCCGATGAAGTCGTCCACCATCTTGGTCTGCCGGGCATCGGTGAGGCTCTCGCCCACCACCTTGCCCGCCGCCATCATGGCGAGCGAAACGATCTGCTGGCGCATTTCGAGGAACGCCGCCTGCCGCTCGCGCTCGTTCTCGCTGCGGCCCTGGACGACGATGGACTCGGCCTGACGCTGGGCGTCGGCGACCAGGTTGTCGCGCAGCGCCTGCGCCTCCTTGACGGCGGCCTGAATCTTCTCGCGCGCCTCGGCCTCGATGCCGGCCAGCCGCTGCTCGTACTGCCGCCGCGTCTCTTCCATGCGGGTGCGGTCGGCATCGAGCTGGTCGTAGGTCGCCTTGATGTCCGCCTGGCGCTGGGCCAGGATCCCAAACAAAGGCTTGTAGAGCAGCCGATTCATGATCCACAGCAGGCCCGCGAAACCGATGATCTGGGTGATAACCAGCTTCGGCTCGATGCCGAGGCTATGCAGAATGTCCATAGTGTTTGCCGCCCCGCACGATTAATGACCGGCGAGCATCTGCTGGACCGTGGCGCTGCCGCCGGGGAGCTTGCCGAGCAGGATGATGAACACGACGAAGCTCAGGATGGCAAGGAACTCGACCAGCGCGAAGCAGACGAGCATCAGGCCGCGGATGCGCCCTTCAGCTTCCGGCTGCCGTGCGATGCTTGAGATCGCCGCCGAGAAGATCATCCCCTCGCCGATGCCCGCCCCGATTGCGGCGATCGGCACGGCAAGCGCGGCTCCGAGAGCCAGAAGACCGAAGTAGATACCCAGCATGACACAGTTCTCCTTGAGAGTGATACGTGGACGTGATTCGTGAAATCGCGACGGTTAATGCGTCTTCGCGTAGTTCGCGGCGGGGACCACAGCGGCAAGTTCGCCCCCGCTCTCGTGCTCATGTGGGATGTCCACGCCGTCCTGATGGTGGCTGGACGTGAAGATCGAAATGTACGAGCATGTCAGGATAGCAAAGATGTACGCCTGGACCAGGTCGGTAAAGATTTGCAGCAAGTAGATCGGGACCTGGAACGGGATAAAGTACAGGTTGCTCCCGCCCTTGGTCAGCAAGTCGTTGATGATGTCTTCCCCGTAGATGTTGCCGAACAGGCGCATCCCCAGCGAGAAGGGCTTGGCGACCTCGCCCACAAGCTCGATCACGAACAGCAGCGGGGCCAGAAAGAGCACCGGGCCGAAGAAGTGCTTGATGTAGCTGACGAACCCGTTGTGCTTGATGCCGACGTACTGCACGAAGACGAAGACGAACAGGCCCAGCGCGATGGTCGTGCTCGTGGCCGCAGTCGCCGACTTGAACGCCGGGACCAGCCCGAGCAGGTTAGCGACGACGATGTACAGGAAGAGCGTCAGCACGAGCGGGAAGTACTGCTGCCCGCCCTCGCCCAGTGCCCCGGAGAACTGCTCCCGCAGCCAGTCCAGCACCAATTCCATGAAGTTCTGGAGGCCACGCGGGTGGCGCGTATCCGTGCGGGAGCCGGCGGCGGCACCGATGCCGATCAGAAGAAGGCCGGCGATCAGCCCGTAGAGCGCGTAAACCCACCAATCCAGGAGCGTCATAACTTAATCCGTCACCTTTGTCATTTTCAAGTGGTTCATCACGCGAGAGGTCACACCCGCCTGGGTGATAAGGAAGCCGCCCAGAAGCCACAAGACGGCGACATGAAGGACACACAACAGAAACACGGTCACCGCCCCGACGACCAGGAACTTCCCGACCATCAGCGGCACCAGGCTCGTCGGGAGCTTCTTCCGCACGAAGGCGAAAAGCAGGCCGTACACGACGAGCGCCAGCAGGTAGCCCCCGGCCTGGCTGATCGCGAGCCAGCTCCGGTCGAGCAGGAGCCAGAAGGCAAGGAAGGGGGCGTTGGCACTGAAGCCCGCTACTGCCAGGGCGCGGAAAGACGGCAAATCAGCCTTCCGGCGTGCCTCTGCACGGGCGGCTGGAGGGCCTGGGAGAACGGCACTCATTTACGCTGGTCGTCCGATGCGTTCAGGATGCGGAACAGGTTGATGAAGCCTGCGGCGACACCCAGGAGCGAAAAAATGATCGTCCCCCACGGCAGAGCGAGGTGCCAGTGGTGGTCGATCCACTGGCCGATCAGGAAGCCGACGACCACGCTGGAGGCCAGCGTGATGCCCGCGGACATGCCGGTACCCAGGTTGAACGAAGACGGCGTGTTGCCCTGCGACGAGCCGCCGGCCGACCCGGACGGGCCGAGCCGCTTCTGAGGGGAGGGCGTCGCGGCCCCGAGGGTCGGACGGGTGAAGGAGACATCAGGCGGGAGAGGGAGCGGGTCGTGCGAGGGCACCGCGATCTGCGGCGGCTCTTCGTCCTCATCGGTCCGTTTCGGCGTGTCGTCCTCGGCCATCGCAGCCCCCTTCAGCGCGGGCAACTTCCCCGGATACAACGTACCACGCCGGGGTTTTCCGGGGATGAGTATAACACAAAGGCCCGCGTCAAGTCAACGGCTTTCCGGCGACTCCGCACCCTTTTTCACAAACAGGCATTTATGGACCGCCGCGCCGGAACTTTTCGCCGCTTCTGACGCTCCTATAAGGCAACAGAGCGGCGCGGATGCCGCGGACCCAGGGAGCAAGATCAGTGAACGAGCCAGGGCAGAAGCCCATCTTTTTTGACGAGACGAACCGGCGCTGGAGCCTCATCTCGTACTTCTTCGTGGCGGCGGGGCTGATCGGCCTGGCGGCGGGGCTGGTCTTCGCCGTCCAGATCGTCCTCAGCCCGCAGCTCCCCGCCATCTCCTTGGCGGCCTCGCGGCTCGGGCTGGCCCCCGCCCTGCCCGCCCGCCGGTCGGTCGAGACGCGCCGTGCCGTACCGCCGGTCACGCGCGCCCGCCTGCACTTCGTCCTCAGCCGCAACCGGCCGGTCCAGGACGCCAAGCGGGACCTGGACGCCGCGATCAAGGACGAGGGCCGCGCCCAGGCGGTCCCCGCCGCCGCCGTGTCGCCCGGCCACGTCGCCGGCCCGGTCCGGGCGGCCTTCTTCGAGGGCAACGACAAGCCCGCCGTCGACTCGCTGATTCAGCACATCGGGCAAACCACGCACCTCCTGCCGGTCTGGCTGCTGCTGACGCCGGGCGGGCGGGGCATCCAGAGCATCGCCCAGTTCTCGGACAAGTCCGCGGCGGCGGCGGCCACGCGCAGCGACACAAACGACGACGTCGCACTGGCCCAGGCCCGCGCCCACGGCGTCGCCATCCTGCCGCTGATCCAGAACTACGACGGCTCGCCCGGCGTCGAGAAGTTCCGCAACGACTGGCTGCACGCGCTTCTGTCAAGTCCGGCCAACCGCGCCGCCGTCGTCTCCCAGCTCAAGTCTTACGTCGCCGGCAACCACTACCAGGGCGTCAACATCGACTTCGAGACCGACCAGGCGGGCGACCGGGCGGGCATGACCGCGTTCATGGCACAGCTCGCCGCCGCCTTCCACCCGCTCGGGCTGCTGGTGACCCAGGACGTGCAGACCGACAGCGACGCCTACGACCTGCCAACACTGGCGCGCGTGAACGACTTCGTGGTCCCGATGCTCTACGACCAGCACTCCGACGGCACCCACGCCGGCCCCATCTCGGGCGTGGACTGGTTCCGGTCGCAACTCGCAGGTATTCTGGCACAGGTGCCGGCTAACAAAGTCGTTCTGGGCCTGGGCACCTACGGCTACGACTGGATCGACGGCACGACCCAGGCCGAGGACACGTCCTTCCAGCAGGCCGCCCAGATCGCCCAGCAGAACCGCGTCGGCGGCGACGGCATCCTCCACATCGACCCGGTCAGCCTTTCGCCCTACTTCACCTACAGCGACGACTCGGCGGGCGCGGGCAGCAAGGAGGTCGCGCACACGGTCTGGCTCCAGGACGCGACCACCAACTGGAACCAGATGCGGGCCGCGTTGCCCTACCACACCCTGGGTGCGGCGGTCTGGGAACTGGGCAAGGAAGACCCTAGCCTGTGGCGCTTCTTCGGCAAGGAGCAGGCCGCATCGCTCGCGCGGTTCGACCCGCAGCAACTCACGCAGGTCAGCTACGGCAAGCAGTTCGGCACCACGTTCATCGGCGAGGGTGACGTCCTGGACGTCGTCGCCGCCCCGACCGAGGGCGAGCGCGCCATCACCGTTGACCCCAAGAGCGGGGACGTCATCGGCGAGCGCTTCATCAAATACCCCTCGCAGTGGGTCATCCGAAGGGCCGGGCTGGTGGACCAGGCCAGCGGCGCGAACAAGGCCAAGAAGATCGCGCTGACCTTTGACGACGGGCCGGACCCGCGCTGGACGCCGCAGATTTTGGACATCCTGCACCAGTACCACGTGCCGGCCACGTTCTTCGTGGTCGGGCAGAACGCCGAGGCGCACCCCGGCCTCTTGACGCGCGAGTGGAACGAGGGCATGGAGATCGGCAACCACTCCTACACCCACCCCGAGATGGACAACGTCTCGCCCCTGCGGACCAAGCTCGAGCTGGACGCCACCCAGCGCGTCATCGAGGCCATGACCGGCCACATGACCACGCTCTGGCGCGCGCCCAACCGCGCCGACTCGGAGCCGTCCACGGCGGCGGACTTCGACCCGGTCTACCAGGGGGACAAGCTCGGCTACCTGTTCATCGGCGAGAAGATCGACCCGAACGACTGGAAGCCGGGCATCCAGGCCGACCAGATCGTCAAGAACGTGCTGGACAACGCCAACAACGGCAACTGCGTCCTGCTCCACGACGCGGGCGGAGACACGCGCGCCCAGACGATTCTCGCCTTGCCCCGCATCATCCAGGGGCTGAAGGACCGGGGCTACACGTTCGTCCCCGTTTCGGCGCTGGTCGGCAAGCCCAAGTCCGTCCTGTTCCCCGCCGTGGCCGGGCGGGCGCGCTGGGGCGTCATGTTGGACCGGGCCGTGTTCGACCTGAGCTACTGGCTCGGGAGCGGCTTCACGCTGCTGTTCCTGCTCGCCATCGGCCTGGGGCTGACGCGCATGGTCTTCATGGGTGTGCTGGCGACGATCCAGGCGCGGCAGGAGCGGGCGCGCGTGTTCACGGCCGCTTACGCCCCGCCGGTCAGCGTGATCATCGCCGCCTTTAACGAGGCCAAGGTCGTCAACCGCACCATCGCCACGCTGCTGGATTCGGACTACCCCGCGCTGGATATTTTGGTCGTGGACGACGGCTCCAAAGACGGCACGGCGGACGTGGTCCGCGAGGCCTACGGCGATGACCCGCGCGTCCGCGTCATCTCCAAGCCCAACGGCGGCAAAGCCTCGGCCCTGAACCTGGGCATCAAGGAGTGCCGGGGCGAGATCATCGTCGCGCTCGACGCCGACACGGTCTTCGACCGGGAGACGGTCGCGCGGCTGGTCCGGCACTTCGCCGATCCGGCCATCGGCGCGGTTTCGGGCAACGTCAAGGTCGGCAACCGCAACAACCCGCTGACGATCTGGCAGGCGGTCGAGTACATCACGTCGCAGAACTTCGACCGGCGCGCGTTCGACCTGCTGAACTGCATCACCGTCGTGCCCGGCGCGGTCGGCGCGTGGCGCAAGGACGCCATGATCCTGGCGGGCCTGTACTCGTCACAGACGCTGGCCGAGGACACGGACCTGACGTTCAAGATCCGCAAGCTGGGTTACCGGATCGTCACCGACAACACGGCCCTGGCCTATACCGAGGCCCCGGACACCCTCCGAGATCTGGCGAAGCAGCGGTTCCGTTGGGCGTTCGGGACGCTGCAATGCCTGTGGAAGCACCGCTCGGCCCTGTTCAACCCGCGCTTCGGCGCGTTCGGCACGGTCGCCATGCCCAGCCTCTGGATCTACCAGATCGGCTTCCAGGCCATCGCGCCGGTCGTGGACCTCACCATCGTCTGGTCTTTGGTCTATAGCCGCTTCATCGCCTCCAGCCCGGACCAGAAGCACGGCACGATCCTGCTGGCCTACTGGGCCGTGTTCTCCGCGGTCGAGCTGCTGGGGGCCTGGGTGGCGTTCCGGCTGGACCGCGAGGACAAGAAGCTCCTGGGCTGGCTGCTCTTGCAGCGGTTCGTCTACCGCCAGCTCATGTACTACGTGATCGTCAAGTCTTTGGTGTTCGCCGCGCGCGGCTCGCTGGTCGGCTGGGGCAAGTTCGAGCGCAAGGGCACGGTCAAGCACCCCGGCGGCGGCTCCAACCCGCCGTCCATCTCGACGGGCAGCGGGGCGGAGATGGCGGCGGACTAGACAAGACGCACAAAGAAGCGGCCCCGGTCAGTTGACCGGGACCGCTTCTTTGTTTTTGACACCCGGCACGGGAAGGGCCGGGCGAACAGGCCTTCTACAACAAGTTCTCCAGCCCGTACACCAGTTCGCCGCCGTTGGCCGCCAGCACGGGTGCGTGGCGGACGGCCAGGATCACGCCGGGCATGAACGACTTGCGATCCAGCGAGTCGTGCCGCAGCGTCAGTGTCTGCCCACCCCCGCCGAAGATGACCATCTGCGAGGCGACGAGTCCGGGCAGGCGGACGCTGTGGATGGGCACGTCCCCCATTCCAAGGCCGCCGCGCGCGCCGGGAATCTTCTCGAAGGCGTCGGGAGGGAGCGTCGCGGGAGACGCGCCCGCGCGGCCCTCGGCGATCATCTCCGCCGTCTTGGCCGCCGTCCCCGAGGGCGCGTCCAGCTTCTTCTCGTGGTGCATCTCGATGATCTCGGCGTCGGGCATATAGCGCGCCGCCTCCCGCGCGAAGCGCATCATCAGGACCGCGCCGATGGCGAAGTTCGGGGCGATTAATGCACCCGTTTGGTGCTCGCGGCAGAGGTCGCGGACGCGGGCAACGTCGGCGGGGGAAAGCCCGGTCGTGCCGACGATGGGCACGACGCGGGCCGCCAGCGTTGCCTTGATGTTGCCTAAAACCGCCTCGGGCACGGAGAAGTCCACCAGCGCGGCGGGCCGGGTGCGCGCCAGGGCGTCCGCCAGGCTGTCGCCGAAATCAACCTCAGCGACGAGCCGCAGGTCGGCCTCGGACCTGACGGCTTCGACGACCTCGCTGCCCATGCGCCCCCGCGCGCCCGAGACGGCAACCCGCGTCGGCTCCGTCATCCCAGCAGACTTTCTTCGGCATTTGCCTCTTCTGCATCTCCCGTCGGGCCGTCCTTGGCGAACGGGCCGACGGTCGCCATCGCGTACTCCTCGCGCCCGAACAGGTGCTCCGTGACCTCGGCCACGTCGTCCAGCGAGACGGCGACGATCTTCGCCATGACCTCCTCGGTGGGGATGACGCGGTCGTAGACCAGCTCGTTGCGCCCGATCCGCATCATGCGCGAGTTCATACTCTCCTGGCTCATCACGATAGACCCGCGGAACTGGTTCTTGGCCCGATCCAGCTCTTTCTCCGTGATGTTGTTTTTGCGGACGTTGACGAACTCGGCCTTGACCAGGTCGATGACCTGATTGGCCGTCTTCGCGCCCGTGCCCGAGTAGACGGCGAAGTAGCCGCCCTCGCGGAACGACTGCGCGAACGAGCCGATAGTATAGGCCAGGCCGCGCTTCTCGCGGATCTCCTGGAACAGCCGGCTGCTCATCGAGCCGCCCAGGATGTTGTCCAGGATGGACAGCTTGTACTTGTCGTCGGAGAGCTGCGAGTAGCCGGGTACGCCCAGGACGAGGTTCACCTGCTCGATGGGCTTCTCGACGTAGGCCGTGGCGGGCGTGAACTGCGGGGCGGCGTCGGGCGCGCGCCAATCGGACTTCTTGCCCTTCAGGTGTCCCAACCGCTCCTCCACCATCGCGACGATCTCGGCGTGGTTCAAGTTGCCCGCCGCGGCCACGACGATGGTGTCCGGCGTGTAGCGCGATGTCATGTAGTCTTTGAGGTCTAGGGACGTCAGGCCCGACACGGTCTCGGGCGTACCGATGACCGACTTGCCCAGCACATGGCCCGGCCACATCGCCTCGGCGAAGACGTCATGCACCAGGTCATCCGGCTCGTCGTCGCGCCGCTTGATCTCTTCCAGGATGACGTTCTGCTCGCGCGCCAGCTCCTCGGGGTCAACGAGGGAGTTCAGGAACATGTCGCACAGCACGTCAATCGCCAGCGGCACGTGCTCCGAGAGCATACGGACGTAGTAGCACGTGCTTTCTTTCGACGTGAAGGCGTTGATGTCGCCGCCCACCGAGTCGATCTGGTCGGCGATCTGCAAGGCCGTGCGGGTGGGCGTCCCCTTGAACAGCATGTGCTCGATGACGTGCGAGATGCCGCGCAGCTTGTCCGACTCGTCGCGCGCGCCGACGCCGACCCAGATGCCCAGGGCGACCGACTGCACGTAGGTGATGTTCTCGGTGACGACGCGGACGCCGTTCGGGAGCACTTCGCGTTGTAGCATAAGAGGGGAAGTCCTTCAGGGTGAGTTGTGTTCAGTATACCTGACAAGAACGCTAGGGGCCAGCCTCGGGTTCCTGGGCGTCCATGGGTCGCGGCGCGGGCGGCCAGACGGCGGCAGAATCGAGCGGCGGCGGGTCTTTCCGCCCCGTCGCCCGCCGCCAATACAGTTCGGCCTGTTCCGCGAAGGCGTGAGCCTGTTCTTTGCTCGGGAAAGCGGCTTTAGGCACAACCACGGCTGACGGGGAGTTCACACAGAAGCAAACATACTCGTCCGTGGCCAAGAGGCCAGTAACGTCTCTCCAGCCGATAGGTTTACTGCCGAGGCTGGTCTTAGTCAGGAGATGGTGCGGCGTGATCTCTACGGCTTGTGAAGCGGTCAGCCATGAGAGCATGACGAAAGTGGTGATAAGACCCGTGAGAATACACCCCAGCAGAACACCCAGGTCCTTCAAGATGTGCAACGGAACAGGGACATGCGGGGGCCACGCCGCCGGGTAGCCGGAAGCCCAGCAGATCAGCAGTATTCCAACAATCAACAAAGGGCCGATACTGAACCAAAAAATGCACCACAGCGGGCCAAGACGCGGCAAGCCGATCCGAAGGGCTTCCGATTTATCATAGCGTGTCAATTTGTAACTGGCTTGCAACCTCTGTCTCCCGCCGCAGACAAGAACAGGCGGCGGGGAATAGTTCCCCGCCGCCTGCCTGCTTTCCTGCCCACGCCGCCTGCGCGGGCTACATTTTCCCGGCCATCGGCCCATCCGTTGCCCCCGCAGTCGTGCCGGCCATGCCCACAGAGGTCATGCCGCTGCCACCCAGCGATTCGAACGTGCCGTCGCCGCCCGGCGTCCTGTCGAGCGCGGGGCGGGTGGCGCAGGTCGGGTCGAGACCGCGCAGCATCATCCCCTGGCCCGGCGACTCGTGGGCGCGGTACGAGGGCGGGTCTGCGGGGTCGCGCATCTGGATCAGCAGCGTCGTCCGCGCCTCGCTGCTCTCGTTCAGGCCGGAGCCGTGGATGGTCAGGTAGCTGAAGAACACGGCATCGCCCGCCTTGGCCTCCAGCAGCATGGCCTCGGAGACGGGGTACTCGTCGGTGGGCAGGTGCCACGACCCTTCCGGCAGGTGCGGCATCAGGCCGCGCTTGTGCGAGCCGGGGACGACCCGCAGGCAGCCCTTTTCCAGGCCGGCGTCGTCGAAATGCAGGACGGCGGCGATCATCGAGTGGTTCTCGTGCGGGAAGAACGGCGCGTCCTGGTGCATCGGGAAGGGCGAGCCTTTCTCGGGCGGCTTGATGAACATCTTGGAGTGGTGGAGCTGGACGTTCGGCCCGATGAGGTCGGCGGCCACGCCCGTCAGCCGGTCGTGGAGCAGCAGCCGCGAGAACGCGGCAGACTGCAAGTGGACGTCGTGGCAGTGCAGGAGCTGGGTCTTTTTGCCCATCGCGGCGACGTCCGCGCTGCCCCAGGTGGCATCTATCTCGCGCACGGCGCTCAGGCGGTGGGCCAGGTCGTGCGACTCCCGGCGGTACAGGGCGGCCTCTTCGGGCGTCAACAGGCCCCGGACGACGACGTAGCCGTTGTCGGCGAAGAATTGTTTCTGTTCAGCGGTCAGCATGGGGGTGCTCCTTGTGCGTGTCGTGACTGCCCCTATTATGGCACCGCCGGCCCTTCGGCGTCTTTAGACCAGATCGCCCGGCTTTTGGACATTCAGGACGGGGCACTCCTCGGGGTGCTGCCGCAGGATGCCCGGCGGGTGGCCGAAGTGGGCCGCGAAGGCGCGGGTGAAGTGGTGAACATCGGGGTAGCCGACGGCGGCGGCGATTTCTTTGATGGGCAAGGGCGGCGCGGACTGCCGCAGCAGCCCCAGCGCGCGGTCCATGCGCGCGCGCGTGATGTACCGCGCGGGTGGGCTGCCGGTGAAAGCCTGGAAGACGCGCGCGAGGTGGCGCGGCGACAGGTGCGCCTGCGCGGCGATGTCGGCCAGCGGCAGCGGGCGGGCCAGGTTGTCGTGGATGAAGCGCACGGCCAGGCGGGCCGCCCCATCCCCCGCGCCGGGTCCCGGCGGCTCTTCTTCCCCCGCGTCCGGCGGGGCCGCGCCCGCCTGGGCGATGGTCAGCAGCAGGGCCGACGCCAGCGCGCCGTACTGCGCCCCGCAGGCGCGGCCCGGCGGCCCGTCCGCCGCCGCCTGCATCGCGCCCCACAATGCGGACAGCCGCCCGCGCGCATCCGGCACGACCAGGCGCGGCGATTCGGCGAACGCCCGCATCAGCTCGTCCACCTCACCCGTTTCTTGGGCACCGGACGGCCCGCGCGCGGCGGGCGTCCACCCGAACGAGACCCAGCGCAGTTCCATCTCCGGGCGGCCCGTGTTGACGATCTGGTGGATGACGCCGGGCCGGGCCACGAACAGGTCCCCCGGCGTCAGGTCGTGGGGCTTGTCCTGGACGATGAACCGGCCCACCCCGTACTCGCCGACCAGGCAGGCCTCGAAGAACGTGTGCCGGTGCGGCTGGTTGTCCGCCAGGTGGCGGGCATAAGCCCAGTGCAGCACTTCCGCCGTTCCCCGCCCCAGCGCCACCCGCCCTACACTCCGATTGAGCCGCTCCAGCCAGTCCATCGTGCCTTCTTCCCCATGCTCTAGGACGCCGCCCTACTCCATCGTGACGAAGCTGACGTGCCCGTCCGCGCACACCTCGGCCCGGTAAGGGTGGACGCGCAGGACGGTGTTCAGGTCGTGCAGGTAGGCCTCGACATCGGCCAGGTCTGCGGCCTGCTGCCGGCGGACCGCCTCGGGCGGCCGCCCCGGCATGACGCGGCTGTAGTGGGCGCAGACGGCGTGGTCCGGGCCGTCCGGCGCGGGGCCGTGGAAGATCAGGTACAGGTCGCGGATGCCGTGCTGTGTGATCAGAAAAGCCACGTCCTCGCGGTAGTGCCCCGCGCGCAGGAACTCGGAGCCGCTCGGGGCCAGCGCCCCCGGCCCGCCGGGGGCATAAAAGCGGTCGTAGTGGCGCACACCCAGGTGGTTTTGCAGGAACTCGTCCGTGCACTCCTGGAGCCGCCCGTCGGAGCAGCAGACCACCATCACATTGGGCCGTTCTGCGCCCCAGGTCGCGTCCGTCACGAAGACGGGCGCGGGCGGCGCGGCGGTGTCCGCGCCCGCCGTGGCTTCCGTCTGCCAGGAAAACGTCGTCATAGATTATCCTCCAAGGTTCGGTCGTGCGAGAGTCAGCGCAGGCGTGCCAGTGCCGCCCGCGCCTGGGGCAGATCGTCCGCGAACAGCAGACGCGAGATCGCCTGAAGCTGCGGGCGTTTCGCGGGAAGCCGCTTCTGGAGCGCGTAGAGCGCGACCGGCAGCCGCAGATCCTCCGGCGTATAGCGGAGCGCCGGGTTCAGGGCGCGGCGCAGGCGCTGAGTCGTTTCCAGATCACGATACCCGAACTCGACGGACGGCTCGATCTGCGTCCCCTCGCCCCAATCGTTCCAGGTCGCGATCTGGACCACGGCCCGGCCGCTCCCCAGTGCCCGCGTCAGCGTCTCCGCATAGGTCTTGCCGGCTTGGTCTGCAATGACCGGAAACGACTTTTGGGCACCGGCCTCGCCGTAAACGTCTCGGAACCGGGGCCACGCGCCGGGGATGGCCTGCGGCCACGCCGCCGCGCGGGCGTAGAAGCCGTCCAGGGCGCGGACGCTCCCCGCCGTGCCGCCCTGCGGCTGCGGCCAGGCGAACGCGCCCGCCGCCGGAGGCCGCCGGTCGGACTCGGTGAACAGCAGCGGCGGCCGGGGCAGGCCCGCGAACATCTGCGTCCACTGCGCGCCACCATAAAACCCATCCCCGAAGACCAGGAACACGGGCCGCCCGCCCAGCGCCAGGTAGGCCGGGTCGGAGAACCAGTGCTGCTGCACCCAGCCCATCAGCCGCCGCCCGTGCGCGACCGCATCGACGGCGGCGAACCGGTGCCCGGCGATCAGGTGCGGGACCGTCTGGTCCTCGTACATCACGGCGTACCGCAGGCCCGCCCGCTTCACCGCCTCGATCAGCCTCAGCGTGTTCCGATGGTCGTCACCGTAGTCCCAATAGTCGTCGTCCCCATACCAGTCGATGATGACGCCGTCGATCCCGGCCAGCTTCATCAGCAGGACGTGGCAGTCGAGTGCGTCCGGGTCGCCCGAGTCGTACAGCCCCATGAGCGGGAAGAAACGCGAGGCGGCCTCGCGCCGCCCAGCCGTGACCCGCTCCGGGTGGAAGTGGTTCATGGTCCAGTGGTAGCCCCACTTCGCGCCCACCGGGGGTGCCTGGAACCAGGGCATATAGTGGGCCATGAGAAAAGCCGCATGGTGTGGCCCGGTTGCGGGCTTGTCCTGCTGGGCCGTACCCGGCCGGCAGAGAAGCCCAAGCGCCATAAAAATCAGGACGAGGCACTTCATGTTCAAGACTCACTCCGCGGGCTATGACCGATGCGCGGCGGGGGCGGCCAGACCCCGTCTTCTCGGGAGGAGGCGTGGGCGGCATTGAACTTGGCCGCCTCCCAGTGCTGCCGCGCCAGCGCGAGGAACGCCTGCGCGTGGCCGTCACCATCGAACGCCGACTCGGGGATGACGAAGCGGCGACCGTTGCTCAGGACAAAGGCGAAGTGATCGCCGCCGTCGGTGATCTCCACAAAGTACGTCCAATGATGGTGGTAGCCGGGGCCGTTGCTCACGCCCCAAAAGAAATCAAACCTGCTGATCGCCGCGATACGTGGCCTCATCGCCGCCCGCACCGCGCGCCTCTGCCGCACCCAGTCCTTGAGAAGCAGCAACAATCCCGCGCAGGGAACAACGGCCGTCACACCTGCGGCGATCTGGCTGAACAACAGCCCTGTGCCGCCGAAATAAGCCGCCCCGCCGCAGAAGACCGGCACGGCACACAGGCGCAGCAGATGCCGGAGCGCGTGGCGGAGCCACGGACGCCAGAACTGCCGCCGGGCCTCCGCAGACGTTAGTGTGAAGGTGACCTTCATGCTCTAGGCCTGGTCCGGCAGCCGCCACAGCCGCAGGGTCTTGTCGTACCCGCTCGACGCCAGGAGCGTCCCCGCCGGGTCCAGAGCCAGCCAGAGGCGGCCGCCGTCGTGGCCCGTCAGCGTCCCGCGCAGGTCGCCCGAGGGCACGTCCCACAGGAAGATGGCCCCGGTGGGCGAGCCGCAGATCAGGGTCTTCCCGTCCGGCGTGAACAGGACATTCGACCAGCGGACCTCGACGTTGGCCGCGCCCCGGTCCGGCGGCGGCCCCGTCCGCCGCCCCTGCTGCGCCTCGAAGGTGAAGGCGCGCTCCCGACTCGGGAACCGGTACAGGTGCAGGTCCCAGTCGGAGACGGCGAACCAGCGCCCGTCCGGGCTGAAGGCGGCGGGCATCAGCTCGTCGGCGGGGAGCGACACCGTCAGGTCGGGGCGCAGGGTCAGGCGCGGCGGGTCGCAGTCAAGCTCGCAGAACATCAGGTGCGACCCGGCCTGGTAGCAGGCGGTGACCAGCACGGTCCGGCCATCGGGGTGGAAGGTGATGGACGTGTTGCGCTCGCCCAGCCCCCAGAACTCCCGGTCGGGGCCGTCGTCCTCCTCGTCGTCCTCGTCTGTCCCGGCGGTGAACTCCCGCGCGCCGGTGTGCAGGTTGATGACATAGAGCACCTCGTCCCCCCCGGCCGCCAGCAGCCGCGTCCCGTCCGGGGAGAACGCCGCCGAGTGCAGGGAAGAGTCGGGGAACGTATAGGCCCCCTCTTGCCGCCCACCCGGCAGGGCCAAGAGGCGGACCTGCGCCTCGCCCGCGTCCGCCTCGCCCAGCGCCGCCAGCCGGGACCCGTCCGGGCTGGCGGCGATGCCGTAGAAGCGCTTCAGACCGCTCGGGAACACGGCCCGCCGCTCCGCCCGTGCCTCCGAGACGTGCCACAGGGATACGTCACCGGGCCACTGCCGGCTGACCAGCGTTCGGCCGTCCGGCAGGAAGTGCATCGGCCCCAGATACTCCTCCAGCGCGACCGTCGCCGGGGGCGGCGTCTGCTCTCGGGACTGCTGCGGCCCGACCAGGCATTCCGAGCCGGCCCCGAAGTTGAGACACAGTCCGAAGCCTTCCGGCAGGCGCGCAATAAGTTCTGAGCCGACGAAGCTCAGGCAGTAGGGCGCGTCGCCAGCGAAGCGCTGGGCCAGTTCCAGGCGCGTGAACGCCAGCACCCAGACGACCGGCGGGCGGCGGAGCGCCAGCGGCGTCATGCCGGAACCGTCCGCCGCCGGCTCCGTAGCGCTCGGCACGTAAAGGACGCTCGCCCGCAGGAGCCGCATCAGCAGCGCCGAGTCCCCGCTGGCCGTGCCCCCCCGCCCCGCCCCGGCGGCGGCCAGAGCCTGCTCCAGATCCCCCTCCGGCGGCACATCCCGCAGATAAAGAGGGTCAGGCGGCGCGAAGGCGGCCCCGCTTACCACCTGCGGGAGCCTCGCCCCGCCGCCGCGCGGCGACCAGTCGGCGAAGTGCGCGGGGAAAAGCCGCCGCGCCCTCTCCTCGGGAACCGGGTTTGCGAACCGCATGTCGAAGTGCCAGAGCGTGCCGCAGATGTCGCACCGGTGCAGGTACTCCGGGCCGTCGCCGTTGACGGCGATGCGCCGGGGCTGAGGCCAGGCCCCCCCGTAGGCCCCCTCCCGGCACTGGGCACATTCTAAACGTGTATCGGGCAGCGGGTCGCTCTGAGGGGACGTTGGCTCGGCCATATCAGGCTCCCCAGCGCGGCGCGGGAGGCCAGACGCTCTCATCTTGAAACAGCACGGGCGTCCGTCCTTCTTTGGCCGCGTTCCAGAAGTCCAGGGCGCACCGGTAGAACTCCTGAGACTGCTGGGGGTTCTTGAACGCGCTCCGGGGCACGAAAACGCTGTCCTTTCCCTTCTGCCAGAAGTACACGTCTCCCCACTCGCGGCGGACCTCGGAAACGGCGGGCCAGGAGACGGACTTCGTTTTGAGAGGCGTGGAGTCCACGAAGCCTTCCGGGGTGAGCGTCGTCGTACACCTTCGCCGGCTCGCAGGTGTGAGGACGCGCCATACGATCAATGTCTGCATGATAACAGCGAGAAAAGCCGCCAGCACGAGCACCATCACCAGAGCCGCAACAGGGAATCCGAGCCAGCCCAGATGTCTCAGTTGATGCCCGAGCGTCCAAGTGCCGCAGCCGATGGGCACCGCAAACCTTGCCCAAAGGTCGCGCCGGTGCGTCAAGGCGTATCCAGTGCATCGGCACAAATCGCCGTAGGTCGAGCAGTAGGTGACTTCCAAGGCTCCTCCTCGCTGCCGCCGCCCACAGCGCAAAACAAGGCGGCGGGGAATGATTCCCCGCCGCCTGCCTGTGTTCCTGCCTGCCGAGGCCGGGCGCTCACCGCCGGGGGCGGAAGCGGGCGCGCGGGGCCTCGTCGTCGGGCCGCTCGGCGGGAGCCGCCGGGGCGGAGTCTGCCGTCGGCACCGGGGCCGAGTCGCCCGTCGCTTCGGGAGCCTCGCGCGGCTCGGGCGCGCTCTCGGCGCGCGGGGGGCGGTCGCCGCCGAAGCCGCCGCCACCGTTCGGGCGTCCGCCGCGATCACCGCCGCCGAAGCCGCCGCCACCCGGACGTCCGCCGCGGTCGCCGCCGCCGGGGCGGCCGCCGCGATCACCCCCACCGCCGCCGGGGCGCGGCGGGCGGCCCGGCTCGGGGTTGGCCAGATCGAAGGGCTGATCCAGGCCGCGCGCGGTCAGGTTGACGCGGCCCTGGGGGTCGATCTCGGTCACGCGGACGCGGATCTTGTCGCCCAGGCTGATGACGTCCTCGGGCTTGCCCACGCGCTCGTCCGAATCGGAGAGCTGCGAGACGTGGACCAGGCCGTCTTTGCCCGGCAAAATCTCGACGAACGCGCCGAACTGTAGGAAGCGGACGACCGTGCCCTCGTAGATGTCGCCCGGCGTCAGCGTCCGGGTCAGATCCTCGACCGCCTTGCGCGCGGCGTCGCCCGCGCCGCCGTCCACGGCGGCGATGTAGACGGTGCCGTCCTGCTCGATGTCGATCTTCGCGCCCGTGTCGGCGGTGATCTTCTTGATGGTCTTGCCGCCCGGCCCGATGACCAGGCCGATCTGCTCCGGCTCGATGTGCATCGTGAAGATTCGCGGGGCGTACTGGGACAGCTCCTCGCGCGGCGCGGCGATGGCCTCGGTGATCTTCCCCAAGATGTACAGCCGGGCGTCGCGGGCCTGGGCGAACGCCTGCACGAACACGTCGCGCGGGACGCCGCCGATCTTGGTGTCGAGCTGCAAGGCCGTGATGCCCTCAGCCGTTCCGGCGACCTTGAAGTCCATGTCGCCCGAGAAGTCTTCCATGCCCTGGATGTCGGTCAGCACGGCGTATTTGCGGCCCTGACCGCCCTCACCGCTGCCCTCAGGGCCTTCGATCAGGCCCATCGCGATGCCGGCCACGGGGGCCTTGAGCGGAACGCCCGCATCCATCAGCGCCAGGGTCGAGCCGCACGTCGACCCCATCGAGGTCGAGCCGTTGGATTCGAGCACTTCCGACGTCAGCAGCATCGTGTACGGGAACTTCTCGCGCGCGGGGATGACCGCCCGCAGGGCGCGCTCGGCCAAAGCGCCGTGGCCGATCTCGCGCCGCCCCGGCCCGCGCAGGGGCCGCGCCTCCCCGACCGAGTAGGGCGGGAAGTTGTAGAAGTGCATGTAGTGCTTTTCGCTGTCTTCTTCTAATGTGTCCACCATCTGGGCGTCGCCGCTCGACCCCAAGACCAGCGTGGTCAGCACCTGGGTCTGGCCCCGCGTGAACAGGCCGGTGCCGTGGACGCGGGGGAGCAGGCCGACCTCGCAGGAGATCTGCCGGATGTCGGTCGTCCCGCGCCCGTCGGGCCGCTTGCCTTCGGTCAGGATCATGTCGCGGAGCTGGTCCTTGACGGCCTTGTCGGCGGCCTCTTTGATGTCGGCGATGTTGTCCGGGTACTCGCCCTTGAGCTGCTCGACGACGTCGTTGATGAGCAGCGTCAGGCCCGCCTCGCGCGAGGCCTTGTCCGGGTCGGACAGGCCCGCCCGCAGGGTGGCGTTGAAGCGGTCCTGGACGACCTTCAGGATGTCGGCGTGGACGTGGTGCAGTGGCACCTCGGCCTTGGGCTTGCCCACCTTGGCGGCCAGCTCGCGCTGCATGGCGCAGAGCTTCTTGCAGGCCTCATGGGCGAAGTCCATCGCCTCCAGCATCTTGTCCTCGGAGACCTCGGACGCGCCGGCCTCGACCATCGCGATCGCCTCCTCGGTGGCGGCGACGATTAAATCCAAGGGGCTTTCCTGCTGCTCGGGGAACGTGGGGTTCAGGATGAACTGGCCCTCGGCGTCCAGCCCGACCCGGACGCAGCCGACCGGGCCGTTGAAGGGGATGTCGGAGACCATCAGGGCCGCCGAGGCGGCCGTAACGGCCAGCACGTCGGGCGAGAACTCGGGCTGGTACGAGAGCGGCATGGCGATCACCTGGGTCTCGTTCCGCATCCCGTAAGGGAACAGAGGCCGCAGGGGGCGGTCGATCAGCCGGCAGGTCAGCGTCGCCTTCTCGCCGGGCCGCCCGCCGCGCTTGATGAAGCCGCCGGGGATCTTCCCCGTCGCGTATTTCCGCTCCTCGTAGTCGCAGGTGAGGGGGAAGAAGTCGAGGTGGGACTTCGGCTCTTTCGCCATGGTGGCGGTGGCGAGGACGACGGTGTCGCCGTTGGTGAGCAGGACGGCCCCGCTGGCCTGGAGGGCGAGCTTCCCGGTGGCGATGCGGAGCGTCGCGCCGCACCACTCTGTTTCGACAAAATGTTCCATGTGTTGAGTTCGTTTCTCCTGGAAAAGCCCGCGGGGAGAGGGGCGGCACCTAGCGCCGGGGTGGCCTCCCGCCGTCAGGGCGGGCAGTCAAGCTGCCGACAAACAAAGCGACGAACAAAACTGACAAACAAAACGCCCCCCGCGCCGCTGGGGTCGCCGGGGGGCATTTTGTTTGTCAGTTTTGTTTCGGGGGCCGCGCCGAGCGTCGTGGCCGGGCGGGGCCGAAGATCGGGAAGCCTGAGCCTTAGTACTTGCTCCGAATGCCCAGCTTGCCGACGAGCTGGCGGTAGCGGCTGATGTCTTTGGCGGCGAGGTAGTTGAGCAGGCGGCGCTGCCGCCCGATCTGCACCATCAGGCCGCGCCGGGTGTGGTTGTCGTGGCGGTGGAGCTTGAGGTGCTCGGTCAAGTTCTTGATCGAGGCATTCAGCAGCGCGACCTGGACCTCGGGCGAACCCGTGTCCACGTCGTGCGTCTTGTTGTCGCCGATCACGACTTCCTTTTGTTCTTTGAGCAGAGCCATGGAGCCTGCGTCCTCCCTACGGTAGTTGGAATCCTGTTTGTAATCGGCCCAGTATACCGCGCCCGGCGGCGCAATGTCAAGCAGGCCCTTCCCATTCCGTCCGCCACCCAGGCGGCGAGAAGGAAAACCCGCCGCCGCCGTGGAACCTCGCAAGTACGCCTCAAAACGGGCGCACCGAATAGTCTTTCCGGGAGCAGTCTTTGGCATCCGTCACCCTCGCGCACGTCGTCAAGCGCTACGACAAGACCGTCGCCGTCCAGGACCTCAGCCTCGACATCCGCGACAGAGAGTTCATGGTCCTGGTCGGCCCGTCCGGCTGCGGCAAGACCACCGCCCTGCGGATGATCGCCGGCCTGGAAGAGATCACCCAGGGCACCATCCGGATCGGCGAGCGGATCGTCAACGACGTCTCGCCCAAAGACCGCGACATCGCCATGGTCTTCCAGAATTACGCGCTCTATCCCCACATGACCGTCGGCGACAACATGGCCTTCGGGCTGAAGCTGCGCCGGGTCCCCAAGGCCGAGATCGCCCGGCGCGTCGGCGAGGCCGCCGCCCTGCTGGGCATTGAGACGCTGCTCGGGCGGCGCCCCGCCCAGCTCTCGGGCGGCCAGCGCCAGCGCGTCGCCCTGGGCCGGGCCATCGTGCGCGAGCCGCAGGTGTTTTTGATGGACGAGCCTTTGTCGAACCTCGACGCCAAGCTGCGGGTGCAGACGCGGGCGGAGATCATCAAGCTGCACCGGCGGCTCGGCATCACCACGGTCTACGTCACGCACGACCAGATCGAGGCCATGACCATGGGCGACCGCATCGCCGTGATGGAGGGCGGGCTGCTCCAGCAGGTCGCGCCGCCGATGGAGATTTACGCCCACCCCGTCAACATGTTCGTGGCCGGCTTCATCGGCACGCCCTCGATGAACTTCCTCCCCGGCACACTCCGAAAATCCCCCGACGGGTACGCCGTGGCGGGCGCGGGCTTCTCCGTGGCGGCCCCGCCCGCCGCGCCCGGCACACTGGCCGCCTACGTGGACAAGCCCGTCGTCCTGGGCGTCCGCCCCGCCGACATCTTCGACAAGAGCCTGCGCAACCCCGTCGAGGCCGCGCCCGGCAACACACTCCGAACCCTCGTGGACGTGGTGGAGCCGATGGGGGACATCGTGACGTTCTACCTCACGTGCGGCCCGGACACGCTGGTGGCGACCATCGACGCCGACACGCAGGCGAAAGACGGGCAGACGCTGGACGTCGTGCTGGACCTGTCCAAGTGCCACCTGTTCGACCCCGACACCGAGCAGGTCCTGGCGTGAAGACGCAGACACCCGACTCTCCCCTCTGCCCCGCCTGGCGCGGCAGCCGGCGGCAGCTTCTGGGCGCGGCGACCGTCTGGGCGGGCGCGGTCTTCGCCGGGTGCGCCCCCCGAGGGGGTGTGCCCGGCGCGCGCGTGACGCTGACGCAGTGGTATCACCAGTACGGCGAGGCGGGGACCCGGCAGGCCGTGCTGCGCTACGCCCAGGACTACCACCGGCTGCACCCCGACGTCGCCGTGCAGATCATCTGGGTGCCCGGCGACTACGGCACCAAGCTCTCGACCGCCCTGCTGACGTCGGGCGGGCCGGACGTCTTCGAGGGGTCGGTCACGGCGGCCATGGTGGGCGCAAACCAGGTCGCCCCGCTCGACGACCTGTTCCCGCCCGACGTGCGCGCGGACTTCACGGCGCGCGACCTCGCGGCGAACACCGTCGGCGGCAAGATCTACGGCGTGAAGACGCTGGACGACACGGGCATTCTGTACTACCGTCCCAGTCTGCTGCAAGCGGCGGGCGTCGCGCCGCCGCCGACGCTGGGCGCGCTGCTCCAGGCGACAAAGGCCCTGACGACGCCGGCCCGCAAGGGCCTGTTCATCGGCAACGACGGCGGCGTGGCGGCCTTGATCAACATCGCCCCCTGGTCCGCGGGCAGCGACTTCCTCGTAGACGACAGAATCGTCTTCGACAACCCGCGCACCATCGCCGCCTATGAGGGCCTGCGGGCGCTGGGCGATTCGGGCGCGCTGCTGATCGGCGCCCCGACCGACTGGTGGGACCCGTCCGCCATGGTCCAGGGCCTGGCGGCCATGCAGTGGGGCGGCCTGTGGGCCTACCCCGCCATCCACAAGGCCCTAGGCGGCGATGTCGGCGGCATGGCCTGGCCTGCCCTGGACGCGGCGGGGCAGCCCTCCACGTTCCTCGGCGGCTGGGCTGCCATGGTCAACGCCCAGGGTCCGAACGTTGACGAGGCGAAGAAGTACGTCCGCTGGCTCTGGATCGAGAACAAAAAGGCGCAGACCGATTGGTGCCTCTCCTACGGCTTCCACGTGCCGCCCCGCATCAGCGTCGCCCGGCAGGCGACGGCCCTGCGCGCCCCGGTCGCCGCCCAGGCCGCCCGCGACGTGGCCGCCTACGGGCGCGCGCTGCCGCCGGTGTGGAACGCCGCCATGGGCACGGCCCTGACCGACGCCGTCACCAACATCGTCAAGCTGGGCCGGCCCGCCGCGCCCGAAGTCGCCCAAGCCGCCGCCCGGTGCCGGCGCGAGCTGGGCCGCGCCCTGGAGTAACCCCCTTATGGCCGTCACGGTCTCCCCGAAAACCGCCGCACCCAAGGCCGGGCGCGGCGACAGGTCGGCGACGCTGGCGTTCTGGGCGTTCGTCGCCCCGTCGCTGCTCGGGCTGACCGTGTTCACGCTGATCCCCATCGTCTGGGGCTTCCTGCTCAGCCTCTCGCACGCGCAGAACACCATCCACCCCGGCCACTTCATCGGCCTGCGGAACTACGCCGACCTGCTGACCGACGAGTCCTTTATCAGATCGCTGGTCACGGTCGTGCTGTTCGCGCTGTTCATCGTCCCGCTGACGTTTGCGACATCGCTGGGGCTGGCCCTGCTGGTCAACCGCGTCGGCTGGGGGCGCGGGTTCTTCCGCACGGTCTTCTTCATCCCCTCGGCCGTCTCCTACGTGGTCGCCTCGCTGATCTGGCGGGTGAGCCTATACAACGGCCTGTCGTTCGGCTTCATCAACCACCTGCTGCTCGGCCTGGGCGTCATCCACGCCCCCATCGCCTGGATCGGGACCGTCAGCCCGCCCTGGTACTGGCTCGTGCTGGTCTCGGTGCGCCTGTGGCTCCAGGTCGGGTTCTTCATGATCATCTTCCTGGCGGGCTTGCAGGAGATACCCCGGTCGCTCTACGAGGCCGCGTCGGTGGACGGGGCCGGGGCAGGCTGGCCGATGCTGCGCCACATCACCCTGCCGCAGCTCCGGGCGACGTCCATCTCGGTCCTGCTGCTGAACCTGATCGCCGCCTTTCAGGCCTTCGACGAGTTCTACAACATCCTGGGCGGCACGGCGGCCTCGGTGGGCAACGCCGCGCTGGCCCGCCCCCCCCTGGTGTATCTTTACTCGCTGGCTCTGAGCGACCAGGACTTCGGGCGCGGCGCGGCGGGCGGCTTCATCCTGACCGCCCTGATCGTCACCATCACCCTGGTCCAGGGCCGCATCTTCGGGTTCGGGGAGTCGAACAAATGACGCCCCCGGCCACGACCTTTTACGAGCACGACGGGGGGACGCTGTTTCAGGGCGACTCGCCCTCTTGGCTGGGCACGTTGGAGCCGGACAGCGTGGACCTGATCTTTGCCGACCCGCCTTACAACGTCAACAAGGCGGAGTGGGACAACTTCGACAGCCAGGAGCACTACATCGCCTGGTCGGTCGGCTGGATTCGGGAGGCGGCGCGGGTGCTGAAGCCTAACGGCTCGCTTTACGTCTGCGGATACTCCGAGGTCCTTGCCGATCTCAAGCACCCGGTCTCCCGTTTCTTCAAATCCTGCCGCTGGATCGTGTGGCATTACAAGAACAAGGCGAATCTGGGCAACGACTGGGGGCGTTCGCACGAGAGCATCATCCATTTTCGGAAGACCGGCAGCGTGAGACTTAATGTTGACGACATCCGCATTCCCTACGGCGCGCACACGCTGAAGTATCCGGCGCACCCACAAGCGGCGACCAGTCAGTACGGAAGCGGCCAGGCGCGCGATCATTGGACGCCGCATCCCCTGGGTGCCAAGCCCAAAGACGTCTTAGACATCCCCACCACATGCAACGGCATGGGGGAGAAAACGCCCCACCCCACCCAGAAACCGGAGGAATTGGTCCGCAAACTCGTGCTCGCCTCCTCAGCCGAAGCGAATATTGTTCTTGACCCGTTTTCGGGGTCGGGGACGACGCTCGTCGTCGCGGAGCAGCTAGGGCGCCGCTGGCTGGGCTGCGACCTGAACCCAACCTATAACGCCTGGGCCGTGGAGCGCATCAAGAACGTCCGGCGGATGACTGTCGCAGAGTGGATCGAGCACGACCGCAAGGTGGCCGCCCGGCGTGAGGGCATCCGATGAGCGGCCTTCGAGAACTGGTTGCGTTTGTCCGGGACAAAAACAACTTTTCCGATCTCGCCAGCTATATCGATTTCTGTCGGAGGTATCTGGAGGTCGTTTCCACCGGGCTTCAAGCGACCATCGTCTCGCAGAACGAGAACCACTACCGCTTTTTTCAGTACAAAGAAGAAGGTCATTTCAACATCAGCCGCCCGATCAACTCACGGCTGATGTACAGTGCTGAGGAAGCCGCCGTCCTGGCGGGCGACTTCTTGGACATCCTCGGCTCCGTGCGTGACATGGCGGAGGGCGATCCTAAACGCGAGGTGCTGACGCGAAGCGTTTACACCATGCAGCAGTCCATTGGTGCGACACTGGATGCGCTCCCGGCGAACGCCTCGAACTTCGCCCGCAAGATCAACGGCGACCTGTTTGAGAGGTTGGTTCAACTGCTGATCCACACGGTGGGCGTCGAATGCCGGACCGGCACGGTTCAGGTCCCGGTTTATGTCGATCAAGAGCTTCAGTTCCACATGAGCTACCAGCACGATCTTCTTCTCTATGGCGACAATGAGTTGAAGGTAATCGGCTCGGTCAAAACATCCAGCAAGGACCGGATCGACAAAATCTTTTTGGACAAGTTTCTTTACTGCAAGCTGACCGAAACCGCACTCCCGCACATCGCGATTTTCCTCAACGACGTCCAGCGGAAGTCTTCCAAGCGCGAAGACGCATACGGAGTCAACTCGACGTTCCTCTCAGGCCACTTCAAAGCCTTCACGGTCAAGCTGAACCCGCTGGACGGCGTGTACTACTGCGACATCCGCCCTAACATGCAGACCGACAAGCTGCTCAAGCCGCACATCCATACCATCGATCACTTCTTCTGCTCAGACCTATGGGCGTTCGTCGAGGGCAGAGGTGCTCCCCTGGCTGAAGTCAAAGTGCTCGAAGAAGACCAGCCATGAAAGGCTTCCCATGAAAGCGCGCGTACTGGCCGGTCTGCCCCGCTCCGTCCTGCTCCTGCTGCTGGCGGGCCTATTTCTGGTGCCGTTCTACCTGATCGCGCGGAACGCGCTGATGACGGACGACCAGATCACGTCGCCGCGCTGGGCCTGGCTGCCGCCCGCGCCGCACTGGGCGAACTTCGGCGAGCTGTTCCACGACCCGACACAGCCGGTCGCGCCGATGGTGACGGGGCTTGTCAACTCGTCGGTCATCGCGGTCGTGACGCTGGTGCTCCAGATGCTGTTCTCGTCGGTGGCGGGCTACGCGCTGGCCCGCATCCCCGCGCGGGGGCGCAACGTCGTCTTCTCGCTGATCCTGGCGACGCTGATGATCCCGAGCGCGGTGACGTTCGTGCCGACGTTCGCCGTGACGGCTTATCTCGGCGGCGTCAACACGCGCTGGGGCATCATCGCGCCGGGCGTCTTCAGCGCCTTCTCGATCTTCCTGTTCCGGCAGTTCTACCTCCGGTTCCCCACCGAGATCGAGGAGGCGGGGCGGCTCGACGGCCTGAGCTACTTCGGGGTCTACTGGCGGCTGCTGCTGCCGAACTCGGTCAACATCCTGATGGCCCTGGGCGTTTTGACGTTCATCGGGAGCTGGAACTCGTTTTTGTGGCCTCTGCTGATCGGGCGCGACCCGTCGGCCTGGACGGTCCAGGTGGTGCTGTCCACGTTTCTGACGTCCCAGACCCTGAACCTCGCCCAACTCTTCGCCGCCGCCGCCGTGGGCGTCGCCCCCCTGGTGCTCGTGTTCCTGGTCATGCAGCGCTATATCGTCGAGGGGGCCAAGTTCTCCGGCGGCAAAGAGTGAGCCGAAGAACGCGCCGCGGCGTCAAGCCAGGGAAGCCGCCCAGGCCTGGTCCATGCCCGCCTTGCAGTCGCGCAGGGTTTGCTCCAGGTCGCCCTCCCACAGCGCCTCCGGGACGTCAGCGGAAAAAATTTCGACCGAGTACGCGCCCGGGAACCCCGACTCGCGCACGGCGCGCAGGAAGGCGGGCAGCGGTATCTCGCCCCGGCCCGGAACCAGGCGGTCCTGGAACGAGCGCGGCGCACGCCAGTCGCTGACCTGCACCACGAAGACGCGGTCGCCGCAGGCGGCGATCTCCCGCGCGAGGTCGGCGTTCTGCCAGACGTTCCAGCAGTCCAGGCACAGGCCGAAGGCGGGGTGGTCCACGGCCCGTATGATCTCCATCGCCTGCGCCACGGTCCATATCGCCGTCTCGACGTTCGCGATGGACGGGTTCAGCGGCTCCAGGGCGAGCCGGACGCCGTGGTCGGCGCAGTGTTCGGCCAGCGCCCGGTATTCACGGACGCAGGCGTCTATGACCCGCTGCACGTCGCCACCGGGGGCGATGCCCGTGTTGGTGACGAAGGCCGCCTGGGGCGCGAAGGGGGCCAGGCGCTCGACCGATTGACGGAAGCGCGAGACCCGCGCGGCGACGTCCGATGGCTCGGGCTGGGACAAGCTCGGGAACAGGGTGCGGACGGCGGGCTGGACGCTCGAAACCGCCAGCCCGTGTGCGCCGGGCAGCCGCATCTGTTCCGCCGACCGGGCCGGGTCCAGCTTGAACTCGCAGACCTCGATGGCCCCGGCCCCCAGGCGCGCGTAGGCTTCGACGTCCCGCTCGAACGGCCAGGGGTTGGTGGTGAATTCGCTGATGCCCAGCAGGTAGCCCGCGTCTGTCATCTGATGGCCCTCCTCGTATATGTCTGCTTCGTCTTTTCCCGGAATCGGGCGGCGTGACGCGCGATGGAACGTTCGGGCGCGCGGTCAGGTTGAATAGCGGGTAGTATCTGCTGGGGAGACGGATGACCGAACCGACAGCAGCCGGGGGATGGGAAGAGCGGCGCGCGGCCTTTGCGGGCCTCGCCCGGCGGCACGAGGCGGACCTGGTGCGGGCCGCCCGTCGCCTGTGCCGGGGCGACGACGACCGGGCGCAGGATCTGGTGCAGGACGCGCTGATCCGGGCCTACCTCGCCTACGTCGGGGACCGGGTGGACCACGAGCGGAACCTGCGTGCCTGGCTGCTGCGGATTCTGACCAATCTCTTCATCAACGATTATAAACGGCGGCAGAAATGGGAAGCCGATATCGACGTCGAGACGCTGACGCGCGGCGGCGAGACCGGACCGGCCTCGACCCACGCCGCCCCCGCCGACGTGCCGGGCGTCGCCCTGATGGACACCACGCTGGACGAAGAACTGGAGCGGGCGCTGGGCATGCTGTCGGACCCGCTCCGCCTGTGCGTCATCCTGGTGGACATGGAGGGCCTGGACTACGCCGAGGCCGCCGCCGCCCTCGGCGTCCCCATCGGCACCGTCCGCTCGCGGCTGTCGCGGGCGCGGATGCAGCTCCACGACCGATTGATGGACTATGCCCGCCGCCGAGGTATCCTTTAGAAGTCCGTTGAGGCAAAAACACCCATGACGCCCAACCCTCACGATCTCAAGCCCTGCCCACACATGCGCGTCCTCGTCTCGTCCTGGCTGGACGGGGCGCTGACGGGGCTGGCCCGCTGGTACACCGAGTTCCACATCGCCCACTGCCCGCAGTGCCGGTCGTCGCTCCCGTTCCTGCGGACGCTGCACGACCGCCTGGCCCACATGGGCGCGGATTCGCCCGAGGCCGCCCTTGCCGCCGAGCGCTGGGAGCGGGTCGAGGCCGCATGGCGGGGCGCGGACCGCGACACCGCCTGACGGATCTCCGAAACAGTCTGCGCGAGCGACACAAAAAAGCCCGGCCAGCCCCTGTCGGGAATGGCCGGGCTTTCGTCGGCGGGGTCTACTTGGCGGCGGCGCGCTTGCTCTGGCCGCGACCCAGGCCGCGCTTGAAGGGGGCGCGGTGGACGATCTCGGTGTAGTCCAGGCCCGCGGCGGTCAGGGCCTTGTGCCAGGAGTCGAACCGGCGGCGGGCCGCCGTGATCAGGGTGATGTCTTCCTGCTCCATGTTCTTGGCGTTCAGCTCTTTGCCGTCGCGGTGGAACTCGCGGACCATGTCGAGGATGCGCGCGTCGTCCCACTCACGGTACTTGCGGATTTCGTCGTAGTTCAGGCCGGACGCCTCCAGAGCCTCACGCCACGACCCGAAGTGGCTCTTCTTGGTGGCCGCGGCGGCGAGCTGCGGGTCCACGTTCAGGCAGACGTTGCGCCAGGACAGGTCCACCCCTTGGGAGTGCAGGTCCTGGACGCGGGCGACGATCCGCTCGCGGGTCCAGGACTTGTAGCGCCGGATCAGGTCGTAGTCCAGCCCGGCGAACCGGACCGCCGTCTCCCAGGTCCCGAAGTAGCGGGTGGCGGCGCGCAGGAGCGAGAGGTTGCTGCCGGCGACGCTGGAGTAGTTCAGGTTCTCGCCGGACTCGTACATGCTGAGAATCTCAAGGGCGATCGCGTCTTTGTTCCATTTCCGATGCATAGGACAGTCTCCTGTGGTGGTGTAGTCTCCGGGATCGGCCCGGAGGTAACGCCGCGCGCACGGCAATGGGACGTCGCGTGTGAAGCCTCTCGCGGGAAAGGACAGGTGTGTCAGCTTTTGTACTGCTTTGCGTTATCGCTCTCGTTGCGACAAATGGGATTATACTCTCATTCTTGCCGACAGTCAACTGTTTTATATAAAAGTTTTGTTAAGTTTCGGTTAAGTTTCTGCGCGGGTTTATGCTAGAATAGCGGCAACAGGAACCGACGGAAAGTGAGACCCATGCCAAGCACCCCGCAGAGCACCCCGCAAAGCATCCCCGTGGCCGACCATATCGCCCGGCTGCGGCCCTACGTGCCGGGCAAGCCCATCGAGGAGGTGCAGCGCGAGCTGGGCCTGCGCGACGTCATCAAGCTCGCCTCCAACGAGAACCCCTTGGGGCCGTCCCCGCGCGCCCTGGAGGCCCTGGCCCGAGCGGCGGGGGGCGTGTCACTCTACCCCGAAGGCAGCGCGCCGGCCCTGCGCCGGGCGGTATCCGAGCTACAGCGGATGCCCGAGGACTGCCTCGTCTTCGGCAACGGCAGCGACGAGGTGCTGCACCTGCTGGCGCTGACGTTCTTGCAGCCCGGCGACGAGGCCGTGCAGGGCGACCCGTCGTTCGCCATGTACGACATCTACGCCACGCAGATGGACGCGGTTCCCGTGCTGGTCCCGCTGAAGAATTACACGCACGACCTGGACGCGATGGCGGACGCCGTCACGGATAAGACGCGCATGGTCTTCCTCGCCAACCCCAACAACCCGACCGGGACGTTCGTGCGCGGCACACAGGTCGAGAAGTTCCTGGATAGATTACCGCCGCGCGTCCTGGTCGTGCTGGACGAGGCCTACGACGAGTACGTCACGGACCCCGACAAGCCCGACCTGCGCCCCCACGTCCTCGCGGGCCGCAACGTCGTCATCCTGCACACCTTCTCCAAGGCCTACGGCCTGGCCGGCCTGCGCGTCGGCTACGGCATCACCACGCCCGAGATCGCCGCCCTCCTGAACCGCGTCCGCTCGCCCTTCAACGTCAACATCCCCGCCCAGGCCGCCGCCGTAGCCGCGCTGTCGGACGCCGACCACGTCGCCCGCACGGTCGCGCTGAACGCCCAGGGCCGCAGCCTCTTCTACGCCGCGTTCGAGCGCATGGGCCTGGACTACGTCCCCAGCGAGGGCAACTTCGTGCTGGTCGATACGGGCCGCGATGGGCGCGAGGTCTTCCAGGCCTTGCAGCAAAAAGGCGTCATCGTCCGGGCCGCCCACGGCATGGGCCTCCCGCGCCACATCCGCGTCTCCACCGGGACCATGCCCCAGAACGAGCGATTCCTCGCCGCCCTCAGAGAAGTGCTGGCCTAGCACGAACCTCTGTTGGGTCCGAGAAGTTGAGGCCAGAAGCTTATACAGGGTGATTGATTCGTTGAGCGACACGAACGGCTGGACAAGCTGACGCTGGAGGAAATCATGGAGCAGATCAACGCCTCGCGGCGGGAGAAATCGGAATGACCGAAACGAAGCGCCCCATCACCGCCGACGACCTGCTGACTTTGCAGAACGTGGGCGACCCGCAGGTCTCGCCGAATGGCGCGCGGGTCGCCTTCGTCCGCACCGTCACGGATTTGGAGAAGAACAAATATCGGGGCGAAATCTGGCTCGTGCCCGCCGACGGGAGCGGGCCGCCGCGCCGGTTTACCGGGGGCAAGGACAGCGCGGGCGAGCCGCGCTGGTCGCCGGACGGGACAGAGATCGCGTTCGTCTCGGACCGCGAGGACGAGGCGGCACAAATCTTCGTCATCCCCGCCGATGGCGGCGAGGCGTTGGCCTTGACACATCTGGAGCCGGGGGCGGTGCAGGGCCTGCGCTGGTCGCCGGACGGAACAAAGATCGCGTTCCTGTACCGGGCGACGCCGCACGCTGACACCAAGAAGGCCGTGGAAGAGCGCAAAAACAAAGGCCTGTCGGACCCGCCGCGCGTCCACACCAAGTTATTTTATCGTTTAGATGGATTCGGGTACTTCGACGGGTCGTACCCGCAGGTCTATGTCGCCGATGTCGCCACGGGCGAGGCCAAAGCATTAACGGGCGGCGACTTCTCCTGCGGCGACATCGCCTGGTCTCCCGACGGCGCGGCGCTGGCGTTTCTGTCCGACCGGCGGCCCGACGGGGACGCCCTGGGTCTGGCCGACGAGCAGCTATGGACCGTGCCCGTCGGGGGCGGCGATCTGACGCAAATCCCCGCCCCGCCGGGCGAGAAGGGCGGCCTGTGCTGGTCGCCGGACGGGCAGACGTTCGCTTATGTCGGCAACCCCGATCCCGCGGACCAGTGGGGCACCAACAACAGCCGCGTGTTCCTGCTGCCGGCCGGGGGCGGCGAAACGGCGCGCGACCTGACCGGCCACACCGACAAAGCCGTGGGAACGCTGACCATCGCGGATGTCGGCGGCGCGGGCGGCGAGGCCCTGGCCTGGAGCGCGGACGGGGCGCGGCTGTTCTTCCCGGTCAGCGAAGGCGGCGACACGCGCGTCTACAGCATCAGCAGCGTGGGCGGGGACGACGGCGGGCCAACGCCGCTCACGCCTGCGGGCCGTGTCGTCGGCGGCTTCAGCGTCGCGGGCGGCGCGCTGGCCTATACGCTCGGCTCCCCCACCCTGCCCGCCGAGGTGTTCGTCAACGACCGGCAGGTCTCCACCCTGAACCGGGCCTGGGCGGACGAGATCGCGCTCCAGCCTCCCACCCCGTTCGCGCTGGATAACGGCGCGGGCGGGACCGTGCCCGGCTGGTTCCTGCTGCCGCCGGACTTCAAGGCCGACGGCACCGCCCCCCTGGTGCTTTACGTCCACGGCGGGCCGCACTTGCAGTACGGCAACACGCTGTTCCACGAGCTTCAGTGGCTCGCCGCGCAGGGCTACGTTGTCGCCTACGCCAACCCGCGCGGCTCCAAGGGCTACGGCGAGGCGCACACCAAAGCCATCAAGGGCGACTGGGGCGGCCCGGCCCTGGCCGACATGGAGCGGGTCGCCGACGAGGCGATTGCGCGCGGCTATTGTGACCCCAACAGGACCGCCATCATGGGCGGCTCCTACGGCGGCTACCTCACCGCCTGGGCCGTCGGCCACACGGACCGCTTCGCCTGCGCCGTCGCCGACCGGCTGGTCGGCAGCCTGCCCTCGATGAGCGGCACGTCGGACTTCCCGTGGTCGCACGGGACGTACTACGGCGGCAACGCCTGGGACGACCCCGCCGACCTGTGGCGGCACTCGCCCCAAGCCTACGCCGGACACATCCACACGCCGCTGCTCTTGATCCACTCGGACGGCGACCTGCGCTGCCCCATCGGCCAGGCCGAGGAGCTGTTCGCCGCCCTGCGCCTCCAGCGCAAGCCCGTCGAGTTCGTCCGCTACCCCGCCTCCACGTCGCACGGCCTGTCCCGCAGCGGCCCACCCGACCTGCGCCTGGACCGCCTGCGCCGCAACCTGGCCTGGCTGGACAAGTACCTGAAGGCGGAAGCAGGCCAAATTGCACCACAGCCGGAAGGCTAGGCAAAGCGCTCCTCGGTCCAGGGGTCGGCGTGGTTGTGGTAGCCGCGCTGCTCACAGAAGCCGCGCATGTCGGACGTCAGGAACTCGATGCGCGTCAGGAACTTGGAGCCTTTCCAGGCGTACAGGTGGGGCGTGATGATCCGCAGGGGGGCACCGTGCTCACGGGGGATGGGCTTGCCGTCCAGGGCGTAGGCAAGGATGACGTCGGGGTGCATCAGCTCCCCCAAGGCGTTGTTCGTGGTATAGCCGTCCTTGCCGTGCTGCATCACGAACGCGGCGTCGGGGCGGGGCGCGACCAGATCCACCAGGCTCTCGAAGGGGATGCCGGTCCAGTGCAGGCCGTACCGGCTCCAGTGGGTGACGCAGTGGAAGTCCGCGGTCAGCTCCAGGCTGGGCAGCGCGGCCAGATCGTCCAGACTGAGCGAGACGGGGTTGTCCACGGCCCCGTCGATGGTCAGGCGGAACTTGTCCGGCAGGAACATCGGCTGGACGCCTAGGTCGAGCACGGGGAACTTCTCGGTTAAATATTGGCCGGGCGGCAGGCGCTGCGAGGGCGGGGCCTGGATGCGTGTGCCGGTCTCGCCGCGCGCCTGGGCGCGCTCGACGGCTTTCTGCTTGACGTGCAGGTACTTCTCGCTGTACTGGGTAGCGTCGTTGGTATCGCTGGGCATAGCTGCTCTCTGAGGTTTTCCTAGTTCTGGGGCTTCGGGCGCGGGGCGAGGCCGCGCCCGCCCGGCGTCTGGCGGGGCAGGATGTCGGGGCGGGGCTGGCCGTGCGCGCCGCGCCGGGGGAAGACGGGGCCTTTGTCGCGGGGCATGCGGAGCGGCTTGGTGTCGCCGGACCCGCCCCACCCGCCGTGGCTGTGCTTGGTGAATGGCATGGGTGACTTGCTTTCCCTCGATCCTCTGTGTCTAAATCCTCTGTGTCTAAATCATGTGTCCAAGTCTCGGAGCTTCGTCAAGGCCTCCCGGCTGCGCCCGCGAGGGCCGTAGGAGGGGTCGTCCCGCAGCCGCTCCAGGGCGGGGATGGCGGACAGGCCCTGATGGCCCGCCTGCCCCAGCGCCTCCGCCGCTGCCGAACGGACCCACTCGTGCGGGTCGGCCAGGCACGCAGTCAGGGCCGCGATGACGCGCGCGGCCGTCGCCCGCACTTGGATCAGGCCGCCGATGGCGCACTGGCGCGTGGCCGGCTCGGGGTGGTCCAGGAGCGGGAGCAGAGTCTTGACGACGCCGGGGAGCGGCAGGGGCAAGCAGGCCAGGATGTCGAAGCCCCGGCGCATCCGTTCCACGTCGCCGCTCGCCAGCAGCGCGAGGATGTCCCGCGCGGCCTCCGGGGTCAGAGCCTCGCCCTCGTCCGGCACGGTTTTGACGCGGCCCCGAATCACGGACAGCGTGCCGACGTCGCCTTCCTGTTCGCCACTCCAACGCACTCCGCCGCTCACGCGGCAGTGCCATCCTTTCAGGGGCGAGTCAATAACCGCCTGAAGCTCCTTCCAGTAGTACGTCCGCGTCTCCAGGGCGGCCGGTTCGAGACGCGCGCCGTCGTCGGAGACGCGCCAGGACGTGCCGGGCGGCAGGGCGGCAACAAGCGTTGCCCGCCGCTCCGGCCCCAGCGCGGGGGTGACGGTCAAAAATCCCGACAGATTGGTGGAGTAGCTCACGCCGTTCATCCCCCGGCTACTTTTTGGGCGCGGCCCGCTTCTTCTTGCTGAACGACTCGGTGGGCAGGGCGGACAGCAGGCGCGCGACGTCGCCGGCGGGGACCTTGTCGCCGTCGGCGTTGGTGATGTAGAAGGCGTCGCGGGCGCGGCTGCCCCAGACGGACAGGCGGGCGGCGTGGATGTTCCAGCCCAGCGCGGACACGGCGCGGGCCAGGCGGTAGACCACGCCGGTCTCGTCGGGGGCGCTGACTTCCAGCAGGCTGAAGCGCTCTGAAGCCCCGTCGTCGATGTTAGCGGAGTAGATGGTCTGTTCTTTGAGCGGCTTCTTGTGCGACTGCAACAGCTCGCCGATGCCGATCTCGCCCAGCAGGACGCGCCGCAGGCTTTCCTGCAAGGCCGTGCGCTTGGGGGCGGACAGCGCCTTGCCCCGATAGTCCACCCAGAGCGTGTCGATGGCGATGCGGACGCTGGCCTCGCGGGTGAACACCTGGGCCGTGTGCAGGTTGACGTCGTGGGCGTACAAGACGCCGGTGATCTTGGCGAGCAGGCCGGGGCCGGGGTCGTCGTAGGCGCACAGGGTCAGCTCGGTGTGGTCCGCCCCGAACTCGTGCTTGAAGTCCACGGTCGGCTCGAACGTCTCGCGGAGGCGTCCGATCATGGCGATGTGCAGGTACATCTCTTCCAGGGGCGTAGTCAAGAGGTACTGGGCGGGTAGGTTGCGGGTGTGCTCCAGGATGATGTCGGTGGGCAGGTTGTGCTGGGCCAGGCCCCGGCGGATGCGCTCGCGCTGGCGCTTCATGTCGGGGGGCGGCGGCAGGCCGTTTCCATCCCCGGCCCCGTCTCCCTCCCCGCCGGGCACGGACAGGGCGTTGGCGGCCCGCCCGTACAGTTCGGACAGAAAGCGGCCCTGCACCTCGGTCCAGACGCCCTCGCCGACGGCGGCGGTGTCGGCCTGCGTCAGCAGGAACAGCATGTTCAGCGCGTCCAGGTCCGGCACCTCGCGCAGGAACTCGCGCGTCGTCTCGTCCAAGGCGAGGTCGCGCAGGCGGCTGTACTCGGCCATGTGCAGGTGTTGTCGGACCAGGAAAACGACTTTGCCGGTGCGCTCGGCGTCCCAGCCGAGCCGCGCGCAGACTCGCGCGGCACACGCGGCCCCGGTCTCGGCGTGCGCGCCGGGCCACTGCTTGCCGATGTCGTGGATCAGGCCGGCCAGCAGCAGCGTCTCGGGCTTCGCGACCTCGCCCATGATCCGCCGCCGCTCGGGGAATCGGGCGTCGTCGCGGAACCCGTCCAAAAGACGCACGACTCGGAGCGAGTGCGCGCCCACCGTGAGTTCGTGGGCGGCGTCGTAGGGGATCAGCGTCATCAGCGGGCCGAACTCGGGGATCAGCCAGGCCAGCGCGCCCGTCTCTTCGAGCCGGTCCAGGGCGTCAGCCGCGCCGGACTGGGCCAACAACAGGCGGGTAAAGACACGGCCCGCCAGGGCGGGGTCGGGCGGGGCCGGATGGTCGGCCAGCATCCGGCCGATCTCCGCTTCCAGGGCCGGCGAGACCGCCAGCCCGTAGGCCTGGGCCAGCTCCACAACGTGCAGCGGCAGGGCCGGGTCGCGCCCGGCCGCCTCCGCATCGGCCAGCGAGATGACACGGCTGGTCGCCATCAGGCCCAGGCCCAGGGGCAGGTCGCTGTCCAGGCAGCGCGCGACGACGCGGCGCGCGATTCGGCGCGCGGACACGGTCTGCGCGTAGTAGTCCCGCATGAACGTCTCGACGGCGGGGACATCGGGCGCATCGGCGTACCCGAGCAGGGCGGCGACCGCCTCCTGTTTTTCCGCCGTCAGCGTCTCGCGCGCCTCGCCCGAGACCAGATGCAGGGCCGTGCGCGCGCACAGCAGGAAGTCGCGGGCCTCGCCCAGCCGGGCGGCGTCCGCATCTGAGACCAGCCCCTGCGCGACCAGCGCGGGCCACAGCCGGGACAGCCCGGCGTGGCAGCGCACCTCGCCCATCCACTCCGCCGTCTGGATGTCGCGCAGTCCGCCCGCGCCCTCTTTGACGTTCGGCTCGACTCCGTAGACCTGGTCGCCGCCGCCTTTTGCCAGCACGGCCTGCCGCTCGGCCCACTTCTGGAACAAAAAGTCCGCCGTCAACAGGTGCTCGCGGAAGCGCGCCCGGAACTCCCCGAACAGCGCCCGGTCGCCGCACAGGAAGCGGGCGTCTAGGAGCGCGGTCTGGCTCTGGTGGTCCACGCGGCCCAGGTCCCCGATCAGGCGGTAGGCATAGCCGACCTTCAGCCCCGCCCCGTATAGAAACACGTCCATGACCATCTGGAACATGTCTTTAATCAACACGTTGAGATAGGAATCATCTTCCAGGGCGGGGACGAACGTGACGTCCACGTCGGAGAACGGGGCCAGCTCGCGCCGCCCGTAGCCGCCCGTGGCGATGATGGCGATGGACGGTGCCCCGTGGCCCGGCCCGGCCCGCTCGATAGCGAGCGTGAAGAGGCGGCAGAGGACGGCATCCACCAGCGCGGTGTTACGGGCGAGCAGCTCGGTCCCCCGGCTGTGCCGGAGGGCGTCGGCGCTGTTGATCCGCCCATGCCGGTCTTTCAGGAACGCGCCGATGGCGGCGGGGTCGTCAAGGCGGGATAGATCGGCGGAAAACATCAAAGGGGAGGTGTTTTCGGATGACATGGTCAAAGTCAGGCGCAGGCCGAGGCGGGTCGTCGGTGCGCTAGTGATCTCCCGGCGTCGCCGGTGTGCCTATCGGCGACGCCGCGAGCTGCGCCGCCCGTTCGGCGGCGGCGGGTCGGCGGGCGGGGAACAAAGCCGTCATCCGCCGCGGGAAGGGGGCACCGGGCGGCGGGGCGAATGGCACGGCGGCGAACAGCAGGCCGGTCGCCGGGTTGCCGATCAAGCCGCCCTGGGGCGCACCCTCCTCCGTGTCTTTGCCCGTGTCCCGCGCCGCCTCGATGCGCGCCAGGGCCGACCCCAGCGCGCCGGGGTGTTCCGCCAGGTGCGCGGCGTGGTCGTCTGCGGCTGTGACGACGGCGGCGTCCCAGCCCAGCCAGGCAAGCCCGGCGGCGGGCGGGCCGAAGAGGCACAGGACGGCGGTGCCGAGCCAGGCCGTCCTCGGCTTCTGCGCCCAGCCCAGGCCCCAAAACAGCGGCAGGCCGGCCAGTGTCGCCGCGACCGTCCAGCCGGGCATCGCCCCGGTCGCCAGCCGCGCGATCATCAGCGCCATGACCGCCTCCACCTCGTCTTTCGCCAGGTGCCGCGTCAGCCCGTTCGTCACCACCACCGCCGTCATGCCGTCCCGCCCGGCGACGACGAAGGCGTTCGGCTCGGGGCGCGCGATGCTGTACAGCGTGGGCAGCTCCATGTCCGCCTTGCCGCACAGCACGTGCAGCATCTCGTAGAGGTTCGGGGCGGCGTGCTGGCCCAGCAGCGTGGCCCCCCACGCCTCCAGGGGGAACTTTTCGGACGCCAGCGAGCCGAGGGCGGTGTAAAACACGCCCAGTATCAGCCCCCAGAGCAGCCCCGCCACCGGGTGCCGGGCGAGTGCGCCGAGTAGCGCGCCCAAGGCGGCCCAGAACAGGCAGCAAGCGCATAAGACCAGCGTTGGGCGGATGCGGAGCAAGAGCGGCCCCTTTGTCTGCGAGAATAGGGACATTGTACCCGCCCCGGCGGGCGAGAAGTCAAGGGCGGCGGGCCTCTCGTGTGTGCCCTCAGAACATGACCCTCAGAACATGACCCGGTGCTTGCGGGCGGACACCGACAGCAGCAGGCCGACGGCCACGAGGTTGACCAGCAGGCTGCTCAGGCCGTAGGAGAAGAACGGCAGCGGGACGCCGACGACGGGCATGATGCCGGTCGTCATGCCGACGTTGACGACGACGTGGAACGTCAACATGGACAGCACGCCCGCCGCGAGCAGCCGCCCCAGCGGGTCGTCGCAGTCGGCCATGACGGCGACGCCGCGCTCCAACAGCAGCAGGTACAGCAGCAGAAGAACGACGCAGGCGGCGAAGCCGCCCTCCTCGCCGACGACGGTGAAGATGAAGTCCGTGTGCTGCTCCGGGATGAACCTGCCGCCGCTCTGCGTCCCCTTCTCGAAGCCCTCCCCGCTCATGCCGCCCGCGCCGATGGCGATCTCGCTCTGGCGCAGGTGGTAGCCGCTGTCACGCGGGTCGGCGGCGGGGTTCAGGAACACCTGAAGGCGGTTCCTCTGGTAGTCCTTGAGGACGTGGTGCGGGTTGAAGTGCCACACGGCGGCGAACAGCAGAACGCCGCCCAGCGACAGCAGGAGTAGGTGTTTAGGGGACGCGCCCGCGATGGACACCATGCCCAGCCACACGGCGAGCAGGACCAGCGACGTACCCAGGTCCGGCTGCGCGGCGATCAGCAGCATGGGGACGCCGATGTGGGCCAGCGACTTGAGCAGGGTCGGCCACTCCCCAATCGTTTCGCCGTGCTGGACCAAAAACAGGGCCAGCGTCCCGATGAGGATGACCTTGGCAAACTCCGACGGCTGGACCTGAATCGGTCCCAGCGGGATCCAGCGGGCCGCCCCGTGCGAGGCGTGGCCGACGAAGCGCACGATCAGCAGCAGGATGAGGTTCAGCGGGTACAGGTAGCGGGCGCAGCGCTTGAGCAGGACCTCGTAGTCCGACCGGGCCAGCAGGGCGGCGGCGGACAGGCCCAGCAAGACGCCCACGGCCTGCTTGCGGACGAGGTCCAGCGGGCTTGCGTCCAGGTGCCGGGCGCTCTTGATGGCGAGGACGCCGCCCAGGCAGATCAGCAGCGCGCTCCCGAGTATGGCCCAATCTATCTGCCGCCAGCCCTGCTTTGGTACGATCATGGCGTATCATAGTACCACGTTTCCCAGCCGACAGGTTTCCGGGGCTGAGGAAAGCCCCGGCACACGATTCCGCGGAAAAATTTATGGACCAAGACCCGACCGAAGCCGGCCCGATGACGGTGCCTGACGACCCCCTGGAACGCGCCCGCCTGCGGACGGTGCTGGCGACGATCGCGCTGTCCCTGGTGACCGTGACGGTGCTGCGGGACCGGCCCTGGTCGGACGGGCGGACCGCCGCAGCCCTGAGCGTTGCCATCCTGGGGGTGTTCGGGGCGCACTTGGCCATCCACCGGGACCGGGTCATGGCCCGGCTCCTGGTGTTCGGCCTCTGCTTCGGGGTCGTGGAGCTGGCCGCCGACGCCCTGTGCGTCCGCTACACGCGCACGCTGGACTACTCGGTCGCCCACAGTCCGATGCTCGGCCTGTCCCCGCTCTGGATGCCCCTCGCCTGGGCCACCGTCGCCGTCCAGATCGGCTACGTCGGCACACGCCTGATGGCCCGTCTGGGCCGGGAGCGCGGCCTGGCCCTGACCGCGCTGCTCGGCGCGGTCAACATCCCCTTCTACGAGGAAATGGCCTTTCACGCCCACTGGTGGCGCTACGGGCACTGCCGGATGCTCGGACACACGCCGGTCTATATCATCGCCGCGGAGCTGATCATCGGCCTGGCACTGGCCCCGCTGGCGGCATGGGCGATGCGCGGCGGGGCGACCTGGCGCGACGCGGGCCTGGCTGGCCTTGCCGGCGGCCTGAGCACCATCTGGGGAGGCCTGATCGGCTACGGCCTGGTGGAACGGGTGCTGTAGGGGAGTGCTGTAGGGGGAGGGGACGGGTTCGCGCCGTGCCTTTTTATCGGCTGACAACTGGTTTTTTTGCCGGGTGACGGACCGTTTCATATATCGGTTGTGGGGAATAACTTTGTCTATGGAATAACATAAAACGCCCGATCTCATCACGAGCCAGCAAATAGAAGGACCAGAATGGCCTGCAACTATTGTGAGATAATCCCCGAGGCCGACGCGCCCCCGGAAGCCGGTACGCTCTTCCTTTCGCCGCCGCTGTCGCACACCCAGGACAAGCTGCGGCGCTTCTTCGACCACTGCCACGTCGCCTACGAGGAACCCGCGCCCGACGTGCTCGCCGTCCCGCTGCGGCCCGGCCTGCTGCAAGAGCTGGCCCAGGACGCGCCCGGCGTCCTGGACCCGCCGGAGATGGACTACATCAAGTCCCTGATCCTGCCCCCCGGCCAATCCCCCTCGCTGGGCGACCTGGGGCGGATGCAGTCGCTCCAAACGCTGCTGGCCCGGACGCGGGGCGGCTGGCTGATCGCGATGCTGCGCGAGGATCGGCTGATGACCCACTTCCAGCCCATCGTCTCCACCCAGAATCCCAACCACGTCTTCGCCTACGAGGCCCTGCTGCGGGGGCGTCAGCCCGACGGCACCCTGATCCCGCCGTCGGAGATCTTCGGCGTCGCCCTCGCCGCGAACCTGATCAACCAGATGGAGCGCGCGGGCCGGGCGACGACCGTGCGGGCGGCCTCGGAGGCGAACATCACCAGCAAGCTGTTCATCAACTTCAACCCCGCCACTATCTACGACCCCGTGTTCTGCCTGCGCTCGCTGATGCAGGCCATCGACCGCTCCAACATCGCCCCCGCGCAGATCGTGTTCGAGGTGATCGAGAGCAGTGAGATCAAGGACACCAGGCAGCTCCTGCGGATTTTAGACTTCTACCGGGCGCGCGGCTTCGGGGTCGCCCTGGACGACATGGGCGCGGGCTACAGCTCGCTCAACATGATGACCAAGCTCCGGCCCGACTACGTGAAGCTGGACATCGAGCTGATCCACCACGTCGACCGCGACTCGTACAAAGCGCAGATCGCCGGCAAGATGCTGGAGCTGGCCCAGGGGCTGGGCCTGAAGACAATCGCCGAGGGGGTCGAGACCGAGGAAGAGTGGCACTGGGCGCGCGCGCACGGGGCCGACTACGTGCAGGGCTTTCTGTTCGCCCGCCCCGGCTTTCCCCCGCCGCTGCCGGTCCTGCCGCCCACGCTCAAGGCCCGGTACGATGGCCTCGTCCGCGAGGAGAACGCCCGCCCCAGTGCCACGCGGGACGCGCAGTTCCACGTCGAGGCCTCGAAGTAGGGGCGGAGTCCGTAGGCACTTCCAGAAGCGAGAGGCGCGGGGCGGTGGCC
>JAABUV010000240.1_pt1 | contig 83450 bp, 89 predicted proteins | sample 5559971 | NCBI WGS metagenome assembly JAABUV01 (sample SAMN10711881, study PRJNA513362) | rock metagenome | isolation source: Antarctica rocks | place: Antarctica: Victoria Land, Knobhead nord | collected 2015-12-19 | reverse complement strand
GCGCGTCGCCGCCCGCCATCTTGGCCGCCTGCGCGCGCACCAGCCCGCGCGGGTCCACGGGCGGGCCGTCCGACAGCCGGTAGTCGATGCCCTCCCGCGCCGACCTGCGCAGTCGACGCCGCGCTCAAGTCCGCGCACGCCCTGCCGGATGGCGCACCACCTGCAACTACACACAAACACGCTGACCGCCTGACATGCACCCGCCTCCTCCAGCAGACAGCACTCCCACGACGCTCGCGCAGCAGCCCTCCTGGCAGGCATCGCCCGCGGGCCGGCAGGGCAGCAGGGCGCATTGGGCAAGAGCGTGTGCGGCGCAAGCACACGCAGGCGCGCCGGACGGAGAACCACTCGTAGCTCTCGGCCGGGGTGTTGATGTCGTACGCGATGGCGTGCTCGTCCATGTCGGCCTTGTAGTCGGTGATCAGGCCCTCCACCCACTGCCGCTCCTCCTCCGGCCAGTACCGCCTGCCGCGCGCGCCCGCGCTGAGCGCTCACGCCGACTCTCTGGCCTTGCACTACAAGCTCAGCATGCGCCCCTGCGCAGCCGCACTCTCACGTGTCACATGCGCGCCCCGCGCAGCTCGTGGACCTCTGGACGACCCCCTAGCCTGGCACCGCCACAGACTGGTCCCCAGTGCCTGGGCGTCTTGGCACAGCTGATAGCCGCAACTGGCCGGGCCGCGTTGCCCCCGCACCAGATTCGGCGCCCGATCAGCTCGTTGATCGGCGGGTCGCCAGGCGCGCTCTCGCCGGCTGGCCGCAGCGCGGACAGCGCCGCACTGCCCAGCCCAGACGTCTGCCGCGCCAGCCGCCCGCGCTTGCCCGGATCGCCGGCCGCCGGCGGCGCCATCAGCGGCCTGCATACCCGTCCGCATGCGGTAAAGTAAAGGCCTTTTCCTGCCACCGCTCACTGTACGCCCTCCACAAAAATGGCTCAGCCATACAGACGTACGCAATACACATGCGGCCGGCGGCGGTCCAGCGGGGCGTGCGGCGCGCAAGCGCAAGCTCGCCTCCAGCCCCAATGCACGGCAAGCACCCCGTTGCGCCTTGCGTTGGTAACGCTGCACGGGTCAGCAACAGAGTGGCACCTTGCCTGAAAGCCCCCGCCAGAGTGCAGTGGGAGGCTGGCTGCGCGCTGGCAGGCCGCGCGGGTGCGCACCGGCCCGGCGGCCGCCCCGGCCCGCGGCGGGCGTCCACCCGCGGCGACTCGGGCGCGGCGGCCAGCTGCGCCAGGCGCTGCGCGGGGCCCGGGCGCGCGGGCGCGCGCGCGCTGCCCGGCGCCGCCGCGGCCGGCGACGGCGCCACCAGCTCCTTCTCCGACAGCCGCGCCTTCTTCAGCAGCTTGCGGTCCAGGCTGCGCGCCAGGCGCGCTGCTCACGGGGCGTCCTCTGGTTGCACAGCCCAAGCTTTCCACACCGTTGGCACACTTGATGTGCAAAGCAAGAAAGGCATGCCACGCTGCCAGGCAGGGAGAGGCAGAACGGTGCCAGGCCCGAGCGGCGAGCAGCGCGCGCACCGGGCGCCGAGCGGCACGCGCTCCTCGCCATCCTTGCGGCGCTTGGGCCCCAGCGCGGCGCCGCCAGGCGCCTGCGGGGTCGCGAGCGCCGTCGGGGCGGTCAGCACCACGCCGGTGCGGATGGCCGTCACCTCCTCGTCCGCCATCACCCCCGACAGCACCTTGTAGTGCTCGTCGTTGGATATCTGCAGCTCCTTGCGCAGGTCTGTGAGCAGCTTCTCCTTGCTCTGCGCCGCGCACGCCGCGCCGCGCCATCAGGCGCGCTGCAACAGCGAGCCACGCAGCCTCTGCAGACAGAGACAATTCTTGTGCCTGAGCTCCCAAACGGCGCAGCTTTATACCAAGGCAAAGCGGCGCAGTGTTAAACGTCGTGCCCTGGAGCAAGCCAGGTGTGCGCACCCAGTCAAGCTCGGTAGCTGCGATGGCTCTCAGCACGGCCCTGTAGGCCTCGGTCTGCAGCGACACCAGTGACGGCACATAGTTGTCCATCCTGTCCGCCGCGCTGACGCTACCCAGCGGCTGTCTCAGCAGCACATTCAAAGGCCAGCAGCACACACTGGCGAGGACTGCCTGACAAGTGCTGCAATTGCTCTCCGACAGTGGTGGTGGAGCCGTAACCTGAGGAAAGCCCTGTTTGCTGCTGACGCTGCTGGCCAGGCTGCTTTGGTATCACACTCGAAACTTGGCTGATCGAAGCAACAGCAGCGTCACCATCACACTGTCGTGCGTGGCGACCATAGGCCTGCTGCCAGTCCACTCAAGCATACTGTTTAAGCGCAAAGCCATGTGCGACCTTGCTGTCTGTCCTGCCTGATACCTATCACAGAAAGGCAGTGGTAGAGTACGAGCCAAAGAGGAGCAAAGCGTGCGCGCCATGGTGCGCCATCTTGCTACATACCTGCGTGGTTTATGCAGATCTCTCGACAGATCAATCCAGACGCTGGAACGGGGCTCGCAGGCCGAGGACCGCGTGCTGCAGTTCATTACTGCGCACAACCGGCCCTGGAACGTGCTGGGTGTGTCTGATCACTTGGCGCAGTTTGGCGTCAAGAAGGCGCAGGTGCAGCGCGCGCTCGACACGCTGAGCGAGGGCGGCAAGGTCACGTGCAAAGAGTTTGGCAAGGCCAAGCTGTACCTGCCGCTGCAGCCCGACGAGGCGGGGCTCTCCAAGGAGGCGCGCACCTGGTTTGCGCTTTTTTCGGCTCTCTCCTGCATGGTGGCATCCACTGTTGCCGAGCGCCGGCAGCCTGCGCCTGCCAGGAGCTGGAGGCCCTGCAGCACAGCAATGCCGCACTGCAGGAGGAGCTCAGGGCGGCGAGCGACGAGGCGAGCAGGAAGCAAAAGGGTGCGCTCTCGATACACAGCGGAGCTTGCGCTGTACGGCCTCCTGCCACCGTCCAGCTGCCAGGCCTGAGGGGCGATCCGATGCGAGCGCAGAGCTGCAGGGGGTGACCTGCAGCCTGACCATGGAGCAGCTGGACGCGCGCACCGGCGAGCTCACCACCCAGGTCCGCTCGACCCTCCCGCAGGCACAGCCGCCTGCCGCAGGCACAGCCGCATTCGGGGGCACGCCTGCCCCTGCACTGAGCCGAAGCGCGCAGACTGCTGCCTTGTGAGCCAGGGCTCGCTGTGCCCTGCCTGCGCGCGCTGACGCGCAGCGCGCCCTGAGGCAGACCGGCTGGTTCCGCAGCTGGCAGAGGTGCGGGCGCGGCTGGCGGAGCTGCGCGCGGGCGCCAAGGGCGTGTCGCCCGCCGAGCGCGCCGCCATCGAGAAGGCGTTCGCGGCCGCCATGGGCCACTGGGCCAAGCGGCGGCGCATCTTCCGCGGCGTCTGGTGCGGCGCCCCGCCGTGCATGCCGAGCGGCTAGAGCCTGGGACGCGCATGCATGCTGGGCCGCAGGAGCGGCCGGCTTGGCGCGCGCGCATGCGGCGGGCCCTGGCAGACATGCGCTGCCGCTGCGCAGGGACCAGGTGAGCGAGAACATCGACCAAAACGCGCGCGAGCTGTGGGAGGACATCGGCGTGGAGACCGACGAGGGAGCGGGCGCCGACCTGGCCGCCCTCCAGCTGCTCCTGCCCGCCAAGCGGCCGCGGCACTGACGCACCATTTCGTGCCACTCGTGTCATCTACATAATGAGTCAAGTCTGCCTGTCAAGGTGCTTGGGGTGCACAGCGGCGTGCCTTCAATGCTTGTCGGGCGGGAGTGCCACCTCATCACATGGCGTGACGCGCTGCATAAAGCAGCCCTGCTACGGGAGGCTCTGTAACATATGACCAGCATGCGCATGCTTCCATCGCAGCAAGGCACGGCGCTCACCCAGGCCCGCGACTCACACCAGTGAGCACGGCCTGCCCTGGCTAATGTAGCAAATACGGCTACCTGCAGGCCTGGATCTGCCGCAGGGCTCCCCAAGTATAATTGGCCGCCAGCCGCGACGACACCGGCCGCTCGCGCCTGCTGAACAGACCCACCGCACGCAGGACGCCCCCACGCCGAGCTGGCAGCCGTGCCGAGCGCCGGCGCTACTGCAGAGCGGGCAGCTTCTTGTCGTCGGCGTCGGCGGCCTCCTCGCCGCCCTCCTCGGCCTCGCTGCCGGACTCCTCCGACCCGGTCTCCTCGCTGTCCCACTCCCCTGGGCGCACGCATCGCCCAGCATCACGGCCTGGACGCTGTCGCTCTGGCGAGCGCGGAGGCCGGCAGCTAGCGACTGGCAGACCGCAACATGCAGCTCAGGAAGCAGCGGGCTTGCGGACCGCCCGCCCAGACACGCCCCGAGCAGGCAGCAAGCCTTCCGCAACGCACCGCAAGCCCTGGTGTAGAACCGGGCTGCAGGGATGTAAAGGTGATGCTCTCAGCAGTCGACACCAGCCTATGCGCATTCACACATCTGCAAAATTTAACCCCGCGCGCACCCTCGTCCTCGTCCTCGTCGGCGTCCTCCTCGTCGTCCACGACGTCGGCGCCGCCGTCGGGGCCGCCGCCGGCGCGCGGCGCAGCATCCTCATCGGAGCCGGGCTCGCCGGGCCCTGCGGCGCGCCCGGCGCCGCCCGCGCGGCCCTCGCGCTCGGCGCGGCTCTGCTCGGCCACGCGCAGCTTCACGGGCACCGCGCGGTCGCAGCCCACCCAGCAGTCTGCGCGCCGCGCGCCCCCGCTCGCTGCCCGGGCTCAACACGCCAGCCAAGCAGTCACGCTTGCCGCTGGGCGCTGCAGCGCGCCCTGGCACGCCCAGGCCGTCTGGAACAACAGACCCGCAGCGCACCGAGGGCAGGCCTGTCGATATAGGCGATAAGCGCGGGGCGGGTCTGGTGCGCGGGCGCCGCGGCAGGGGCGCGCCCGAGATGCAGTAGACCACCAGGTCGTACTTGCCGGCGCGCGGCGCGCGCATCTGCAGCTTCACCTCCTGCCCCAGCTTCGCGTGCGCGCCGCCCGCCGCCTCGGCGCTGGCGCCCTCGCCGTCGGCGCCGGCGCCGCGCGGCCCCGCCGCCTCCGCGCCCGCCGCCTCCGCCGCGGTGGCCGTTACGGCAACGGCCAGCTCGGCGCCGTCGCCGTTGCGGCCTGCGCGCTCGGGCGCCCGCGCATCAGCGCCACCCAAGCGCTCTGGCTCACGGGGCGGCTCCCCATGCCAAGACCGCGGGCCAGCTCTCTCGCAGCGACCGCTGCGCTGCGGGCGCTGCTCTACGCGGGCCGTGCAGGCGCTGGCAACCTGACGGGTTGCACACACCCGCCTCGCCAGACGCACAAGTCCCGCCTCCGCGCAGGTTGGCGCTCAGAACAAAACCGCGCGCAGCCGTCAGGAGCAGCGCGCTCATGCAGCCACGCCCGCAGGGGCGCATGCGGCAGCGCGCCAGGCCGCGCGGGGCGCGCCTGGCGCCGGCAGCGCATCGGCCTCCGCGAGCTTGCCCGTGCGCGCGCTGACAGACGCGCCCGCGCGCTGGCGCGCCGCCAGGCGCCAGCCGGCCGCCTCTGCCTCGACCAGCTCCACCGCCTCCCACGCTGCGCTCGCCGCGCGGGCGGCCTGTCAGCCCGCGGCGCGCTGGCACGACGCGGGCGGCCGACCGCCGTGCCTGCCTGCAAACCCTGCCTGAGGAGGCGCTCTGTAATGTGTGCGTGCCCCGCGGGGACCGGGCGTGGCTGACGGAGCCGCGCCACCCGGCGGGCAACGAGGGGCGCTCGCACCGCCGCACGCGGCCGGCACAGGCCCCCACCTAGCGCTATGTCTGGGGACCAGGCAGTCGCAGGACCTTTTATTGCATGCGCCTCGCGCGCATCCGGGCACGCCGGGGCGTGCGGGGGCTACGCGGGCTACGGCTGCAGCGGCAGGGCGCGCGCCGTAAACGGAGTTGGACATGGGGTCGCCCACAATGATGTACCAGTGCTCCTTGCGCTCGAACGGGAACGTCGGCGCGTACGCCAGCACGCCCGAGCCCTTGGGCGCGCCAGACCCTGCGCACGGGTCATCTCATAGGGCTCAGGGGGTTAGGCCCTACCCTACACTCAGGCGCGCGTGGCTCAGGCGTGCGCGGGCCATGCGCCAGGGGCCGGGCGCGCGGGGGACGGGGCACGCGCCTGGCAGCGCGTGCGCGGGGCGCGTCAGCGTGAGCCGCAGCGCGCAGGTGACGATGTCGTTCTCGGACACCTCGCTCTGCTCCTCGCCCTCCACCTGCGCGCCAGGGAAGGGCACTGACCCTGCCCGCGCGCGTCGCTCTCGGCCCCCTTCCCGCGCGCGCCCCAGCGCCGGCGCTGTAGGCCTGCCCCGCGCTGACGCCCGGTGCGCGGCTGGGGGGGACTGGCTGCGACGGCGACCGGCGCGCGAGCAGGCCCTGCCTGCGATCACGACGCCGGTGGCCGCCCCCTGCTGGCATGCAGGGCACAGGGCTGGCAGCACCCTTACAAAGTGCTCGGCCCTGCTGCCGGTGCCCCAGCTCGGCAGCGGGCGTTCAGCGCATCACTGGGCACCAGGCGCCTGCATGGGCCCCATGCTTGGCTCGCCGAGCAGCCGGGCAGCGTGAAGCCGGGTCCCGGGGGCCCGCACATGGAGCACCACGTCGCTCACGCTGATGCTCGGCACGGCGCTCAGCGCGGTCGCGGCCTCCGCCGCCTGCGCCTCCGACAGGCCTGCCGCGCGGGGCGCCCCTGTCGGCGCCCGTAGAAGTCCGGCCCGCCTCGCGCGCGCCAACAAGAGCGCCGGGCCGGCCGCGGCCGCCCGTTGGGCGGCCGCGGCAAGCTGCCACCTTGGGCACGCCCAGCGCGCGCCGCGCGAGCGGCATGCCCGAGGCGGCACGCGGAGGCGGCGAGCCGCGCCGGGCGCCGCCCACATGCGCGTCGCGCGAGGCGGCCGTGCGGGCGCGCGCGGTGCGCGTCGGGCTACAGGCCCGGCTGCGCGCGCGCCGAGGGGCCGCACCCGCGGCGGTGAGCTGCGCCACGCGCTCGTCCGGCGCCAGCGCGGCCAGGTCGGCGAGCGCGCGCATGCGCTTGCGGCCCAACCTCTTCACCGCCTCCATGTCCACGTGCGGCAGCTGCAGCAGCGGCGCGGGGCTGTCTGCGGCGGCCTGCGCCGCGCGAGAGCCCTCCGACTGCGGGCGCGGCAGGTCCGCACGCACCCCGCGGCGCCCTGACATCCTCGAGTCGGCAGGCGAGCTGGTAGGGGCTGCAACAGGCCGACTGGTAGGCTGTGAGGGGCATGCGCTCCTCGTGTATACCCACAGCCCACGCATGCGTGCGCGGGGCGGGCAGGGCGGCACGGGCGGGGCCGCGCCTTGCCGCCCTGGCCGAGCGCCTTGCGCGCGGCTAGCGCCTGCGCGCGCGTCAGGCACTGCATCATCTCCAGCGACCCGACCGTCGGCGACAGCCACCCGAACCCCGCCGGCGGGCGCGGCAGGTTGGCGATCTTGACCATCTCCTCCAGCAGCAGCGGCGCCTTCTGCAGCAGGAAGCGCGCGTCGGCCTGCAGGCCGCGCGGCACCTCTGCGCGGCCCAGGTGCGCCAGCAGCAGCATGTGCACCTTGACGATCGAGGGCTTGCGCTTCCAGAAGTGCGGCTTCTCCTGCGCGCCCCGCGCGCGGCGCGCCTCAAGCCCCCTAGCCGGCGCGAACTAGGGTTAGGCTGAGCCGGTAGGCTTAGCCTCCTCGCCAGCACGCCCGCGGCGCAGCCTGCGACGAGGCACCCCGTGCGTCCAGCGGGCGCGTCGAGGCACGCAGGCACCCGGAGCGGCGGCGCGCCTTGAGGTCGGGGTGCAGGCGCAGGACGGTGCGCCGCAGCGTCTCCAGGTCGGCCGCCTGCTCGTTGGGCGTGGGCAGCATGATGAACTCAAACGCGTACACCAGCGTGTCCGGCACGCGCGCCAGGCTCTGGCTCTCCTTCACCGCAAACTTGGACCTGCGCGCACGCCGGCAGCCGTCGGCGCCGGCCCCCGCGCGCACAGCGCCCCGCGCTGGCCCGCGCTCGGCAGCGCACGCCAGGGCGGCCCGGCGCGGCACACGTCACCAGGCGCACAGCACGTGGGGTCCTCTGACAGTCTGGTTCCATCGGGCGCCGCAGCGCGCCAGCAGGCGTGGGCACGCGCGCGGCCGCGGGCGCGCGCCGGCAGAAGATGTCGAGCGTCTCCTGCGCGACGTTGTTGGGGCCGTGGTACTTCTGCGTGCGGAACAGGAACCAGGCGGCCACCCCCAGCGGCAGCAGGATGCCGCAGCCGACCAGCAGCGCCAGCTTGACCGGCGCGCTCTTCCGGTCCTGCGCGCGCGCCGGCCGGCTCGCGCTGCGCGCGCCGCGGCCGCCGCCCGGGCCGCAGGGCTCGTCCAGGCGCCCGGGCAGCCAGGCGCGCCCGCCCTCACACCAGCGTCGCTGCGCTGCCATAGCTCAGGGCTGCCACCTGATGGGGTGTTTACCCTACCCATGCCGATGATCCGAGCGCGGCAAGTGTCATCGAGCGGGGCGCGCCGTCGAGAAGACCCAGTCCGGCAGCGCAATGTCCAGCTTGACGGACTGCGGCCCGTCTGGGTGGCCGTACTTCTCATAGTTCTCGCGCGCGGCCTCGTCTGCGGCGCCCACCAGCCGTCAGGCAGGCCCCAGGCTGGAACCGGGCCAGGCGGGGCCCGCCGGCTCGGAGCCACAGCCGCCCGGAGCCTCCGGGGCGGCCGGGCGCACCCGTGAGCGCCTTGTACGCCTTGGTTATGGACTCCGCAAAGTACTTGGCGGCCGCCGGATCGGGGTTCTTGTCCTGCAGGGCGCAGCCACCCCCGGTCACCTCCGCAGCGAACAACGCGGGCGGGCAAGCAGCTCAGCCTGCGAGAGCAGGCACTGCAGCCGCACCGGGTGGTAGACCAGCGAGAGCTGGCGGTACGCGCGGCGCACGTCCGCCGCGCTCGCCCCGCGCTCCACCTGCCGCGCGGACACCGCCGACGCGTCTGCGGCCTGCAGCGGGCCGCAGGACAGCGGGCCTGGCGCGCGACGCTGCACCGCAGCGCAAGGCGCCTGCCGTCGATGGCACGCGCCCGCGCAGACCACCCGCGCGGAGCGCCGCCGGGCCGGCCGGCGGCGCGCCTGCAGGATGTGGAACGGATCGAAGGCCACCGACTCCTGCGCGTGGCTCTGCACGTACACCACCAGGCCCAGCCAGGCCACCCACAGCAGCGCCAGGAGCACGTTGCTGGGCGTGAAGAACTTGGCCGCAAAGCGCTCCAGCGCCGACTTTCGCCTCTGCCGCGCCCGGGCCAAAGCGTGATGCGGCCGGCACGTGCGCTTGTACTTCAAAGGCCACAGTGTAAACAGAGCCATAACACCTGGCGCACTTCCAGAGAAAAACAAACACCCCAGGCCGCAGCTGCACACCCAGTACGCAGAGGGTGATCAAGCACGCGCACCGCCTCCCAAGGCTTGACGACGTCATCCGCGCTGGCCGCGTTGCACAGCTTGTAGATGGTGTACGGGATCACAAACAGGGAGTACAGCGACAGGAAGAACACCGCAAACAGCGGCGAGTTGCCCTGCGACTCTTCCGCCATGTTGCCCGTGCGCACAGCAGCACTGGGGTAACTGCCTCTTGCAGGACTGTGCGCCTCACCGTGCGCACAGGTTCCTCAAAATGTAGAGGCTATGGTAAAATACGGTTGAAGAGGGTCCCGTGCATCGGACCAGAGAGATGCCTGCACAGTGCAGGCTGCACTGCACGGGCACTACGAAGACGATTGCTGCAGCGCAGAGCAACAGCCCCCTTCAACATGTGTATGTGCGTCTCACTGCTCAGAAGCGCCATAAAACAGGTACATGTGTGGTTGCTACAAAGATAACGGCCAGTGTCAACAGCGGCCAAGGGCAACAGAACCGGCCAGTTCGCTTGGAAGCAGACGCAGTTCAAGCAGGGCAGTGTGCAGGCCCAGACGCAAACAGCAGCACTAAACAAGCCTTGCGCCTCACGAGCATTCTACAAGTTCAGCGGCATGGTGCCGCCTGCGTTCCGCACACGCACCAGAGCAGATCGAGGAGACACAGGACACGCCACCGGCGTTCACAGCAGTTTGATGGGTCAATTCAACGTTTGGTTTCCGGTGATGCTGCGCGCGCAGCATCACCCGGCCCCGCCGCGCTGCCCCTTGCGCCGTTGCCGCTGCATGACCTGGAAGTCCTTGATCGGCGGCGTGTGGGTGAAGATGTTGCGGTTGAGCGGCGGGCACTCGCTCACGTCAAAGGTCAGGCAGTCTGCGCGCAGCTCCTCAGGCAGCGCGGCGATGGCCGCCTGCTTCAGCGCCAGCTTGGTCCGCAGGTCCTGCTGCCAGGCGCGGTGCTCGGCCATCTTCAGCCGGCTGTACTCCTTGGCGCGGCGCGCGTTCTCCGCCTTCTCCTCGGGCGTCAGCGGCGGCCGCTTGCCGACGGCCTCGGGCCGCAGTGACTGCGCACGGGCTGCACCGTGTGGGCGCGGCGCAGAGGCGAGGCCCGCGACAGGCCGCCCGCGCATAAGCCCGCGCGGCGCGCACCTCGAGAAACATCTTCTCCCGGGCGGGGTCCCCCTCGTACTCGTCCCCCGAGTCCTGGGCGAAGCCGGCGCGCCAGAGCAGCAGCGCGGCGTTGCGCGGAGCGCTGTGCCTGCACGTACAGCCCGGCCACAGGCCGGCTCGCAGCATCGCAGCAACACACCCCTAGTGCGAGCTAACGTTTTATAGGTCTACGGGAATGAGGCGCTCGAGCAAGTTGCACTTAGATGGGCCTGTGCCTTGCAGCACAGACCGTTGGCGGAACGGAGGCGTTCCGTTAACGGCACGAAGAGCCTGATAAGGCTTCGACATACAAGGGCAAAGCGCAGCGCAGCTGCCGTGGTGGGCAGAGGCAGATGGCGCCACCAAGCTAGGCACAGTCTCGCAGTGAGCCTGCCCTGCCGCGCCGCACACGCGCGGGGAGCCTGCGCGGAGCGAGTGAAGCAACCGATTTGCCCAATATTGGCTCCCCTTGGGACGCGCTGTGGTGGGCGGGGCTGTCTGACACGCGGCGCGGCGGATGTGGCCGGCCAGCCGCAGGCTGTGCCGAGCCCTGTGGCGTGACCTCGCCGCCGCCCCCGGGCGCTCCGGCGCGCGCACGCTCGTCACCCGGCGCGATGAGGACTACGACGCGCTGCTGCACGGTGCGCGCGCGCGCGCGCCCGCCTGCGGGGGCCGGGCCGCGGGGCCCGAGCCCCAGGCTCCGCGACATCCCTCTGAGCCGGCTGCTCCGGCAGGCGCGTTCAGCTACGGATCGGTGGCACCCCGCGTGGTGCCCTTCCAGGTCAGCCTCACGGAGGCGCAGCGCGCGTTCGAGCGCTGGCAGCAGGCGCACTGGCTCGCGCCGGGCCGCGTGCTGCGGCGCGGGCACACGGAGATGCGCGCGCTGCTGCTGCCCTTCTGGCTGTTCGAGGCGGCGTTCCAGGTGGAGTTCACCGGTGCGCCCCGCCGGCGGCCGCTGTGTCCGTCAGAAGTCCGGTGCAGAGCGCGCCGGGCCGGGAGCGCGCGTCGGGGTCCCGGCCGGCGAGCTGTTCTGGGTGGGCAGCAAGCGACGCTGCTTAACCAGGAGTGCTGTTAGCCTAAACAAGCAGCCCACAGCCCTCTTGATGCATTGTGCTGTCCACCTCTGGGCAGGGCTGCTGGGCTACCCGCTGGACCACAAGACGCTGACGTGGAAGGAGACGCACTGGCGCACGCGCGCGTACCGCGAGTACCCCTGGACGCTGTCGTGCATGCAGGCGCGGCCGCCCGCGCCCCGCAGCAGACCCCGAGTCCCCCGGGCGGCGGCTGCCCCACTGCTTCGCGCTGGCGCCGGGGCGGGCGCGCCCCCGCATGGACGGGGGCGGCAGCCGCTGCCGGCGTGCCGGCCGGCAGTTGTGCGAGTGTGTGTGCAGCTCTTGAGCTGCGCAGGGGAGCGTGCTGGGGAGCGCGGGCTCCTCTGCCGCAAGGAGGGTGCGCGGAAGGGCCGGCAGGCGCCCGCGGCGTGCACACTGCGGCAAATGCTGCTGCAGGCTTGCGCCAGCCGGGCCATTGGCAGCGCTGTGGGGCGCGCTCGCCCTGGCAGCCACCCGGGAAGCTGTGCGCCACCGGCGGCGCTCAGCGGCGGGGCGGCGGCGCTCAGCGGCGGGGCGGGGCCGCGGGCGACGCGGCGCTGCCGGCCGCGCAGGTGTGCGCCTCGTACACGCTGCGGCGCGACCTGACGGAGGCGGTCAAGGTGCCGGGCATCCTGGCGCGCAGCCGGCCGCTGAAGCCGGAGGAGGCGCTCGGGCGGGCGCGCCCCGCCTGCCCTAACCCTATACGTGCCTTTCCTGGCGGCCCCGGCCCTCTGGTGCCGCTGCATGCGTGGCAGAGGCGGAGAGGGCAGCAAGACAGGGCCGGCGGGTGCAGCCACCAGCTGCCTGCGAAAGCGTGCCGTTCTCGCTGCTTGTCAGGCCGCACGCTGGCGTGCGGCCAGCAGGCAGGCTGCACCGTGAGGGGGGGGCGGGCTCCCGTCCGAGCCTGCGGCAGCGCGGGCCAACGCGCCGGGTCAGCATGCGCGTATATCACTGCCCACCAAGGACACCCCAGCGCGTGTGTCGCCGCCCACCAGGCACAGGCAGCGACCCACCCAAGGGTGGGGCTTGTGCCGTTGGAGGCTGGCCGAGCGGCGGGGAGGCCTGCGGCTGCGCCGCGCAACCTGGTGGGCGCCGCGCGGCCGGCTCAGCTGCGCTTAGGGTTACATACCCTGACCGCAGGTCGCGCTGGACGCGGGCTGGGCGTGCGGCAAGGAGGTGGACGACGACGTGGCGCTGGACGCGGCCGGCATGCGGCAGGCGGTCGCCTGGGAGCTCGCCGTGCGCAACGTGCGCCGCCTGGAGGCCGGCGAGGCCGAGGCGCTGCTGCGGCGCGAGACCGCGTGCGAGGGCGTGCGCGACGTGAAGGCGCGCGCGCCCGCCGCCGCGCCGCTGCCGCGCCCGCTCCGCGCGGGGCCGCCTGCCGTTTTGGTCCTGAGCTCTGACATACCCTAACAGTAGGCGCTCCGGCCGGCGTGCGAGTGCGGGCCGCCGCCCTGCGCCGTGGAAGCAGGCGCGGCATTCGGAGCCCCTGCGGCACTGAGCAAGCCCCATCCCAGGCACTGCCGGCCGCGGCGGCGCGCCGAGGCCGCCCGCGCGGCGGCAGGTGCGCCTGAAGAGCCTGAAGCGGCGCGCGCGGCTCATGTACCTGCCAGCCTACGTCGCCGACTACGCGTTCGGCGAGCAGGCGCGCCGCGGCCGTGCACTACCCTAGCCCTATCCGCGCAGCCCTGCCGGGCCGCGCCTCGGGCCGCCTTGCTGGTGCGGCGCTCGCAGCGGCTGGTGCTGCTGCTGCCCCATGGGAGCGCCCCTGCCAGAAGCGCGTCCCAGATTTTACAAAAGAAACGCCTTCAAGGCCCATTCCCCAATAGGGCGGCGGCTCACGCGCGGCGCGCGCGCGCAGATCAACGTGCACAACGAGCGCAAGCCGCAGCGCTTCCAGGCCATCGTATCGGGCATGGACACCGCCAGCGTGGCCGCCGAGCGCCACTTCAGCCCGCGCAAGGCGCGCGCGCTGCTGCACGCCCGCGCGCACGCCCGCGTGGAGCGGGCACGAGGGGACCCTGCCTGTGCGGTGTGCAAGCCTGCAGGAGGGGCGCTGAACCAAGAACAGGCTGCAGGCTTTGCCGGCCTACCTGCGTCAGTGCCGCGCGCTCGCAAGCTGCACGGACAGGGCGTGCCTGACGCACCACCGCCACTGCCGTGCCGCAGGGGCGGCGTCCCGCCTTGCGGTGTGGCATCAGGGCGCGCGGCGCCGACGGCGCCGCGCGCCCGCGCGCGCAGGTGCAGCTTGCGGCGGCGGCGTCGATGGCGGCGCTGGGCGTGGCGGCCGCGGGCGTGGGGCTGGCCGGCCTGGGCGGGCCGTCCGCGCTGCTGTCGCCCACGTCCGCGCTCACGCTCTGCGTCGTGTGCGCCGCGGCCGGTGCGGCCCGCCCTCGGACGGCCGCGCGTGCGCGAGCGCCCTTGGCTGTGTCACACGGGCGGCCGGCTGCCACCCCGAGGGAGGGTGGACGAGCCACGCCGGTGTAACGTTGCGCACTGCCGAGACGAGTAGGTAGCGATCGCGGCAGGGCGACACGCGCTGTGGGCCTGACAGGGGAGGGGTTGGCGCCGTGCACGCGCCGGCTGCCCACACATCAGGGGATGGGTCTGCTTATGAAAGGGCCTGGAACAGCAATGGAACATGGGCCATGCGTGCAGGTCCGGCGACCCGCCTGCTTTCCAGCGTGCGCAGTCGCAGCGCGGCTGCACGTGTGCATGGCCGTAGGAATCTGTCGCATCTGCACGCAGCATACCCGTGACGGCTTGCGGCGCCGTGCGTTGCGCAGGCCTGGCGGCGCGCATGTCGACGCAGCTGCAGCGCGGCAGCGAGGAGGAGGCGCGCCTGCGCGACGAGGAGCAGGACTACGAGCGCTTCATGGCCAGCAGCCTGGGCTCGCTGGACGCCGCCGACGACGAGCAGGAGGTGCCGCCCGCGTGGCCTAGGGTAGCCTCGTGGGGCCTAGGGTAGCCACAGGGCGTGCGGCGAGCGGCGATGGGGCCTAGGGTAGCAACAGGGCATGCGGCGAGCGGAACACACGTCGGTGCTCCGTGGCAGGCTGGCCAGATGCGCAGAGAGAGACGCACACCGGGCGGCTGGAGCGGAAGCCCGAGCCGCTGCGCGTGGGCCGGGGGAGGCGCTGTTCATGGCCCAGCGTGCCTGCCGCTACTGACCTACATGCTACGCGTGCAGCGTGCCCGCAACGTGCTGCGATGCGCACGCAGCGCTCTCCTGCCTGTTGTGCTGAGAGCGCATGCGGCACTCTCCGGGCGAGCGGGGGCCGCGACGCAGCCGCGGCTGCACGACCGCAGCTGGGAAGGGTTTTCAACGCGCGGTGCGACCGCAGGCGGCGCGCATCAGCACCGAGTGGCGGCGCTGGGAGGAGGCCGACAAGTGGTCGTGGGACGCGGGCAAGCGGCGGCGCTGGGCCGAGCGACTGTGGCGCGGGCAGATACTGCGGCACGGCGCGCGCGTGCGCGCGCGCGCGGACGCCGCCGCCGCCGCCGCGCGGCAGCGCGTGGACGTGCGCCGCCCGCCCGCCCGCCCGCCCGATCGTCGCCATCCGCTCCGCCGCGCCAGGGACACGCTCGAGCTGCGGCGGGTGCACGGGCAGCGCTCTGGAAGCGTCCCCTGCTGGCTGCAGTAATTTCTGGCGCCCACCTGCTGCCGGTGTCAGCCGCCGCGCTGCGCATTTTTAGCGCCCTGCGAGGCGCCCGCAGTGAGGCAGGGGTAGATTACTCCTATCAAACGGCGCAGGAGGAGACGGAGGCGCGGCGGCAGCAGCGCTGGGGCCACGGCGGCCACCACGCGCGCTGGGCGGCGGGCGCGGGCACGGTGTACGCGCACGCAGCGGCCGGCGGCCGGCCTGACTTCCTCGGCTACTACGGCCGCCTGGGCCTGGACGCGAGCGGGCGCGCGGTCAGCGAGGCCGACATCAAGCGCGCCTTCCGCGAGGCCGCGCTGCTCTGGCACCCCGACCGCCAGAAGGCGCGCGGCCGGGGCGCCTGCCGGTTGCCTGCCCGCCCGGCACGGCGCTGCGCCGGCGCTTCGACGCGGGGCGTCGTCAGAGACTCTGTCGCGCGGCCGCGCCGCTCTGGCGCTGCGTGCCGCAGCAGGGGCGTGCGCGCGCGCGTCCCCGGCCCGCGGCACCCTGCCGCGCAGTGCCAGGCCCGCGAGTGCAGCCCAGCGCGCCTGGCTGGAGCAGCGGCGCGAGCGGCGAGCGCGGGCGGCTTGCCGCTTGCGCTGACGGCGGACGCGCGCTGCGCCAGGACGCCGACCTGGCGCAGCAGAAGGCCGCGCGCGAGCGCTTCGACAAGCTCAAGGCGGCGTACGAGGTGCTGCGTAACCCGGAGACGCGGCGGCAGTACGACCAGGGCAACCCCGTCACGCCCGCGTGAGGCGGCGCCCGCCGGCGCAGAGCGCTCGCGTTTTAGGTGGCCTGGTTAGCGGGGCTTTGCTGCTTAGGTTGCATGAGTGTTGCAGGGCCGGTATGTCCACGCATGGGATGCTGTAAGCAAACGCATGCAGAGTCTGTCATACGCCCTGGCTCTGGACCGCCTGGGGCCAGCTCACAGTGTCAAAGTATGTTCACTTGTGACTTCTGGCAGAGCTGGCCGTGCACCTGAGCAGATCAGCGCTTGCGGCGGTGCCCCACAGCCCTTGGCCCATGCCCCCCACAGCACTGCCCGCCGGCGGCGCACCTCGTAACGCCATCAGGACAATAGCCGTGTTCTGCGGCTTCAACGCTGGCAGCAGACCTGAGTACATGCAAGCGGCGCGCGACCTGGGAGCAGAGATGGCCAGGAGAAATATTGGCCTCGTCTATGGCGGCGGTGCGCGTCATGTGCAACCGCGTGGCTTGTGTTGGCCGTCAACTGCCAAGCAGAGTGATAAGGCCCACTGCTCGCAGGAAGCGGCGGTCTGATGGGAGAGATAGCGCGGGCATGTCAGGACGGCGGGCAGGTGCGCTGCCCGGCTCAACGCTGTGGCCTGCCGATGTTTCATACATCACACACCGCTGTCCGAGCGCTTGTGCCTTGCTCAGGCGGTCCTGGGCGTCATCCCGGAGGCGCTGGCGCCGCGCGAGGTGTCAGGGCGTCGATCGGGACGCTGCGGGTGGTGGACTCGATGCACTCGCGCAAAGTGCGGAGCCCCCGCGCCGTGGCCCCCGTTCCCCCCGCCACGCCCGGCTTGCTGGGTGCGTGTGCAGCCAACGAGCGCCTGTCAGCTGCAGAGCATTCCGGCCTGGTGCGCGGCAGCTCGCAAGGCGGCCGGCGCGCCGGCAGGCGCTGATGGCGGCGAAGGCCGACGCCTTTATCGCGCTGCCGGGCGGCTTTGGCACGCTGGAGGAGCTGGTGGAGGTGGTCACCTGGCAGCAGCTGGGCCTGCACACCAAGCCGGTGGGCGTGCTCAACGTGCGCGGCGCCGGCGGCGCCGGCTACTACGACCACCTGCTCGCATTTGTGGAGCACGCCGTGGCGGAGGGCTTCATCCGGGACGCGTACCGCGGCATCCTGCTGGAGGCGGCGACGGCGGGCGAGCTCATCGACCGGCTGGCCGCATACCAGCCGCCCGCGTCCCTGCTGCTGCTGAAGCGGGAGACCGCGGCGCAGCAGCCCCGGCTGGAGGTCTAGGCTCCTTGCTCGGCTCATGCCCGAGTGAAGGCATGAGTGAGGGCATGCATGAATGCCAACGCGTGCTCGAGTGCCTGAGTGAATGCCTGAGTGAAGCCATGCGTGAATGCAAACATGTGCAGACCAGGCGTGGGCGCAAGCCCAACACTTGCATGCCAGCAGTGCTGCGGCGGACTTGCAAAGTGTTTGCAGACCTGTTCACAAATGTCTGGCACTCTGGCATGACATGCACCGCCAGCCTGCCTGTCACATGCACCGCTAGCCTGCCCGTCATGCCGCCCAAGACCTGGGCACGCGCACAGACACGTTGCTGTTCAGCAGACCTCAAGCAGACCGCAGCACACAGCTGACGCTGGACGCTTGTAAGCAGTCACGAGCTCGGCATGCACGCGCTCAGCACCCGGCGCTGCGCCCGCCCCGTCGGGCATGCGTCGCCCGCTCAGCGCGCTCACGACTTGGTCTGCATCTTGCTGGGGTCCACCTGCGCACGCGCCAGCTCGCGGGCGTCTGGACGACGCTTCCGCAGCGGATGCGTGGCGGGCGACGCCGGGCGGGCCACACAAGGTGGCACGCATACTTTGCCCCTCCATGCAGGCATCCAGAAGCCTTTGCGCAGGAAGTTTACGCCGCATGGATGCAGGCATGCAGGGGCTTTTGCACAGGAGGTTACGCTGCATGGAGTGCCCTTTGTTGCCACACGTAGCGACACCCGCAGGCGGGGCCGGCGGCGCGCGGGCGCGCGCACCTTGTTCACCCACCAGTCCACAAACTCCTCGAAGCTGATGAGCCCGTCGCCGGACGTGTCCAGGATCTGCACCGCCTTCTTCTCCTCGTCCTCCGAGAAGTCGAAGCCCTCTTGCCGGCTGCGCGCCCGCGGCCAGGGTCACGCGCCGCAAGCGCCCGGCCGGCGCGCGCAGCAGCCGTGCGCACTGAGCGGCCGCAGAGCGCAAGGGGCCCGTCACTGGCGGATTCAAGGCGCGGCCAGCCCGCGCGAGGCGTGGCTCATGCGATGCGCATGAGCATGGCAGCCGCGCAGGGCGCCGCCAGCGGCGCCGCTGCGGGGGGGGGCGCAGAGCGGGCGCACATGAGTCTCTGGACCTCCATTGGCTCCAGCACCATGTCGTCATTCTCGTCGAACCTGCGCGCCGCCATGCCGTGCTCACCTGGAATAGCTGGCGCCCACCGTGTCGCGTGCTCGCACGAGCGCGCGACAGGCACACGCGCTGTCCTCGGCTCAGCGTGCGCTCCAGGTCGCCACACGCGTGCTGCGCGCTCTTGGAAAAGGCCGCGCCTGCTGAACACGGTGGCGATCTCGGCCGCCTGGTCGTTGCTCAGGCCGTACTTGCCGGCGTCGAAGCCGCCCGCCTCCGCCTTTTGCAGCGTCAGGAACGCGCTCAGGCTCTTCAGCGGGCTCTGCCGCCTGCCGCCGGCGCTGCCGGCCTCATCCTGCGGCCCGCGTCCCCACCCCCAGGGTCAGCCAGGCAGCTCAGAGCCTGCCTGTTGGTCCAACTCAACACCGGGATGGCAGGCCGTTGCTGAGGATGCGTGACAGTGGCAGGCGGTGATGAGGGCATGAGCGAGTCCAGCGTACACGGGAGTCCGGCCTGAGCATCAGCGCAGCCAGCGGGGCCTGCCGCCTAGCCGGCGAGCCTGGCACTGCGCCTGCAGCGCGGGCGGCGGCCGCAGGTGCGGCGCTTTGCGCAGGGCGGGGGCGCGCCTTGAGCATGTCCGAGATCTTGTTCAGCGCATTGATGACCTTGACGAGGTTTACCGCGCTCTGCGCCTTGTCCGCCACCGCCAGCCCGGTCTGGGACTTGGTGCCGGCCACCTGCGCTCACCGGGCGTGCTCTGAACTTCGCAAACAACCTCACCCCTGACACGGACTTGCAACGGCTCCGCTGACTCACGGCAGTGCGCGCCGCCAGCAGACATTCTGGGCCCTCGAGCGACGTCGCAGGCCAGGGCACGCCTGGCGCACGGCCTGCAGGAAGGCCTCCGCGTTGGTGGAGTACTGGAACGCCGCATAGCCGGTCGCGCCCAGCAGGAACGCGTCCAGCACCACGCCTGCGACTCATGCCACATGCGGTTAGGGCTAGGGTATACGTATCCCTATACCCTATCCCTATTAGTGGCGCCGCTCCGCCTCTGGCAGCCGACGCAGCCGAGGGTGGGACTCGACGCACCGACGCCAAAGTAGAGCCCCAGCGCATAGGCCAGGTACTCCACGGCGATCTTGCCGAAGAAGTCGCCGCCGCTCGCGATGTACCTGGCCGTGGTGAAGGCGCCCCAGGACGCGCCTGCACGCACAGCCGAGCGACCATCAACACGTCGGGCAAAGGCTGGCGCCGGGAGCTGCACAGCGGAGCTGGCAAAGCGGAGGGCGGACCAGTGTCCAGCCCAACCTGCAGCAAGACCGTGCCCAGCGTGCGGATCGAGCGGTTGATAAGCATCTTGCGCAGCGCGTCCGGCGAGCTGCCCGCCCCCGTCTCCTCCCAGACTTTGAGGATCTTCTGCGCCGTCGCCTTGTCCAGCCCTGTCACGGCGGGCAAGGGCTGGCGGGGGAGCTGGGACACCGCAAAGCTGAGTAGTGTGCCACTCGGCCACCACTGCAGCTCTGAGCAGGGTCGCTGCGTGCTTGAGGCAGCTGCAGCAGAGAGGGGCACGGCCACCACTGCAGCTCTGAGCAGGGTCGCTGCGTGCTTGAGGCAGCTGCAGCAGAGAGGGGCACGGGCAGCTGCGCTACAAGCACGCTATGTGCGCGCACCTCGTACGAGGCGGTCTGCCTTCTCCTTGTCTTTTGTGTCAGGCTTCTTCTCTGTCTCCACCGCGCGCACAAGCAGGCCGCCCCGCCGCTGCGTCACCCGCACCCGAACCGCCTGCCCGCAAAAGCGGCCCGCCCCAGGCTGCCTCAAAGCATGGCCGTTAAAGGCGCTCACCCTGATGCACGGCGCTTGGCTGAAAACAGTGCGCATCTTGCTGCAACGGGTGGAAGAGAACAGGTCTGAGCTCTACCCGCCTCCAGAAAGAACCGGGAACAACGTCCGTCACTGTCAGCAACTCTTGGCGGTGCCAGGCTGACCCTTTGAGCCTGGTGAAGGGTTCAGGACTCCAGGATAGGCGCTGGCTGCGCAAGCCCCCCAACATAGTTGATGACTGTGTGCGCAATGTGGTGAAGCCAGCTCTCCAGATGATGCTGCCACAAGCCCTGTGCGGCGGACAGGGCCGCACGGCGCACTGCGCACATGCGTGCGTTTTGCATGCACCCCGAGCGGGCAGCTTGCACTTGTTGCATGGCAGCCAGCGTGCAGCGGCAGTGTCCCACGTATTGCCACGCGGCTGCATACGCCGGCAACGCTTTTGTTGCCGGCGAGCAGCCGCGGCAACGGCCGGAGCACATGACGAGGCGCATGCAGTGCGCCCAGGACTGTGTTTGCTGCTCTCTGACCTGCTTTCCTGCAGGCCTTGCAGTGCAAGGACGGGACAGGTGCGGGTGAAGCTGCTTATTTGCATGTTGTCCCGTGCGCGAGCTGTTCGGCTCGGTTCCCTTGCAGAAGCCGTTCATGGAGCAGCGGGAGCTGGAGGGCGTACAGAAGGTGCTGGCCGGCCTGCCCAAGGCCGCGCTGTTCGCCGGCGCGCTGGTGATGGTGGCCACGACCGCCGGGCTGGGCTATGCAGCCGGCGCGCGCGCCCCGGGTGCGCCTCCCGCCCCGCGCCGTACGAGCAGGAACGTGGCCGCCCTCTGGCAGCGGCCTTGTGGCGCAGGGAGTGTGGCTGGCGGAGAGTCGGGTAGGCGGCGGGCTGCACGGCGCCGCCCGGACAGAGCGAGACAAACCATGGGCGCATCATAGCAGCCAGCCAGGCGTGCAGGCGCCGACGGCGCGTGTGAGGCCCCCTGGCGGGCGCCGTGGCGGGCGCGGCTGCGCTGGGCCTGCAGGAGCAGCTGCGGGTCATAGCAGCGCACGAGGCTGCAAGAGGAGGACTGTTGGGGGCATGCACGTGCGTTTGCGTCTCACTTCGAGAGCCAGCGCGCGGCAGGCAATATGCGCGGCGCGGGCCGCGCGGCTGGCGCGGTGGTGGGCGCGGTGGCGGGCGGCGCGGCCGCGCGGCGCCTGCAGGAGGAGCGCGTGGCGGCGGCGGGCACCGTGCTGCACAACCTGCTGGCCGGGCAGGATCCAGCGGCCCTACAGCGCGCCGACGTGGCCGCGCTGGCGGACCGGCTGGGCGTCGACTTTGGCGTCGCGCTCGTCGGCGAGCTCAAGGCGGCGTACGATGCGTACCTGCAGGCCGTCCTGCCGCCCGGCGACGCGCCCCTGCGGTGCGCCCGCGCCCCATCCTAAACGTCCGGCTCTGCCCGCACTCATCAATGTCAATGCGCAGGTGCCTACCCTCAGGTCCTTCCCGTGTGCCTGGGGCGCTCGCGAGCGCGCCGCATGTACTTCACAGGCGGCCAGCGGCCCTGCTTGTGCAGCGAGCCCGCGCCTGCATGCTGTGGGGCCTCCGCTGCGGCGCCCACCTCTCCAGGCGGTGTGTGCAATTTCAAGGCCCTGGAAAGGCGCCGCTGCGGCGCGGACACCACGGCGCCCGGGCGCGGCGCCCGCGCCACCGCTATTCAGCTGAGTCAGCGCTGGTCGCGTGGCGGCGCAGGGGCGACGAGGCGGACCGCATCCGCGCGTTCAAGGACGCGCTGGGCCTGGCGGATGAGGACGCGGCGCCCGTGCACATCGACGCCGGCCGGCGGCTCATGCGCAGCCGCCTGGAGGCCGGGACGCGCGGCGCGGACGTGGAGCAGCGGCGCGCGCTGCAGAAGCTGGTCTATGTCTCCGCGCTCGTATTCGGCGACCAGAAGGCGGCCTTCCTGCTGCCCTGGCGGCGCGTGTTTGGCATGAGCGACGCGCAGCTGTACATCGCGCGCCGCGACAACGCCCGGGCGCTCTTCCGCAGCCTGCTCGACGCGCGCGCCGGCGGCCTGCCGGTGCGCGCCCCGCGCGCCGCTTGGCGAGTGCGCGGCGCGCCGGGCGCCGCCTGGCCGGCCACACAGCCCTGCTGCCAGGGCGGCGGGCGCCGGGCGGCGGCGGGCGCCGCTGCAGCAGTGCCAGCACGCCCACGCGGCGTGCAGGGCGCGCAGCGTGCTCGCACCAGAGCCCTGGCGAGACCCTGACTTGCGGCGCCCCCGCGCAGGCGGACCGCGCCGCGCTCGCGGAGGTGCGCGCCACGCAGCAGCGCGTGCGGCTGGAGGACGACGCGGCGGCCGAGGTCATAAAGGAGCGCGCGCGCGCGGCCGCGGAGGGCATGCTGGACCGCGGCCTGGAGTGCCTGAAGCGGCGCACGCGCGCGCGCGACTACAGCGATGCGCTGCAGGCGCGCGTCTGCGCCGCGCCCCGGCTGGGCCGCGCGCCGGCGGGCCGCGGCAGCAGGACGCCGCCAGGGCCAAAGCATCCCTCGACGGTGGCGGCTCCGGCAGCGACGTTGCGGCAGCACCGCAGTGCTCGCCAGCGGCGCCCACATGTGGCGCAGGCGCAGCAAACCGCTGCGGCGGTTGCTCGTGCCGGCCGCAGCCTTGCTTCTCGCAGGGCAGCCTCGTACCGCGGCATGCATGCCGCTGTGCAGCCTGCTGCTTCAGACATGCAGGACGTTGGGATAGCTCTGCGTGCGAGAGGCGCGGCTGTGACCAATGGAGGGCATGCAGAGCGCGCCCTCTCGGTCGCTGAGCGCGCTGCTGGAGCCTGAGCCGGCCCTGGCGGCGCACGCAGGCGGTCGGCGAGGTGCTGGCGTACAGCCGCGGGCTGGCGGGCCTGGCGGGCGAGCCGGAGATGCCGCCCGGGCTGGGGCCCGTGTCAGTGTTCGGCGGGCGCCTGGACGCGGACGGCAAGCGCCGCGACCTGCGCGAGCTCTACCGGTGCGCGCCGGGGTCTACTGCAGTAGGATTGCGCCGGGGTCTGCTGCGCCAGGGTCGGCGCCGGTGTTTGCTTCCGCAGGGTCCCCGCGGCATGCCGCATGGATGCGCCGACAGGCCCCTTATAGAAGGGCTTGTGCGCCGCCATGCGAGAGCCTGAGCAGCCTCGCCATTCCTGCTTCGGGGAACTGCACTCGTAGCTCTATAGGCCCACGTCTTGCAGGGCATCTGTGCGTCAGTGCCACAACCGGCAGGGAGCGCGCTTCTGCGCCGAGGAAGAATGGGCGCAGCGGCCGTTGGCTGCGGAGCGCAGTTGGGGCGGTGGGGGTGGGTGGGGGTGAGGCGCGCCGCGGCGCGCAGGGTGTACGTGGAGGAGACGCTGCGGCGGGAGGGCCGCTTCGGCGCGGCGCTGGACCGCGCCGCGGGCGACCTGCAGCGCATGCTGGGCCTGGGCGTCAAGGAGGCGGGCGAGGTCCGCGAGGACATCGTCTCCAAGACCTACCGGCGCGCGCCCGCCGCCCGCCGCCGCGCCTGCAGCCCGTGCCCTGTTCAAATTCCCTGCTGCCCTCCGCTATGCCTGAGCGCTCGGCGGGTGCGTCGACACGGGTGCCGCGCGCCGGGCGTGCACTTGTGCTGCAGCGTACAGTGCAAAAGCTGCAGGGGGAGTGCAGGGTGAGGGCTAGGGATACTCAAGGGCTGACATGCTTGGCTTCGCCCTGCACTGCATTTGCGCAGGTCGGCTGCAGAACGAGGGACTTGCCCAGGGGTTCACGTATTGGCCTGGTCGGGCTCCTGGACTTTGTCGCCCAGCATGCAGGCACCGTCGCGCAACACAGGCGCCATCGGGCGCACAGTTCTGTCAAGTACCAGCCTGCAGTTGCGCCGCCAAGCGCGAGGCGCCGGCGAGGCGGGGGTGGCAGGCGCTTGCGCAACCGCGCGTGTGACCCTTTTGCTTCGCCCTGCGCCCGCAGGCGGCTGCTGCGCGAGGAGTTCACGAGCGGGCGCCTGGACGCGGCGCCGAGCAAGGCAGCCGTACTGGGCGAGCTGTGCGAGCGGCTGGGCTTTGACGCGGAGGCCGCCGCCGGCCTGCACCGCCAGCTGTACCGCGAGCGCCTGGAGGCGCTGCTGGCCGAGGACAAGCGCATCGGCGGCACGCGCCCGGGCTTAGGTTTAGGCTGCCCTATGCTGGCCCCCCGCCGCCTCGGGCAGAGCGGCTCTGCCCGATCAGCAGCCGCGATGCGCTCGGGAGCCATGCAGGTGGTGCGCATGCAGTCACCTGTGGGACTGTACGCGCATCCTCTGCAGCGGCCACCCTGCACAATTATGCTTGGCATGCAACAAGCGGCTGAGCATTCAACCAGCAGCCGGGTGGTGGAATGCAGGCAGGTCGCCTGCGGGGCGTGTGCGTGTCTGCGTCTGGCAGTGCCAGGCAGGAGGGCCGGCACCGCAGGCAGCCAGCATGGGCGTCAGGCGCGCGCGCCGGGGCTGCGGCGCAGACAAGGGCGCCGAGGAGCTGGACCGGCTGCGGCGGCTGCTGTGCATCAAGCGCGACGACGTGCGCCAGGTCCACCGCGACATCTGCGGCCGCATCTACCAGCAGGCGCGCCGCCGGCCCGGCGGGCGCGCGCACGGAAGCGCCGACTCTGCAGATATGCGCGCGCGGGGCTGTGCGAGGGCCGCCGAACAGGCCGTGCCACGAGCGCTGGGGCGCATGCGTGAAATGCACATACTTTGGCAGACAACAGCCATGCCTGCCATGGCATCAGCGCCTGTGCATACTGGAGCACGGTGCAGCCGCTGCGGCGCGGGGCGCCGCACAAGGGCGGGCGCCCCGGCCGCGAGGCGGCGCGCAGCTGCCCGAGGACCATGCTCGGGTGATCGACGAGGGACAGGGTAGAGTAGTGTAATAGCGAGAGCGGGGGGCGGCGCCGTGCGGCAGGCGGTGGAGGACGCGATGAACGCCGGCATCGAGCGCTTCGGCCTCAACGACCGGGAGGCCGTGCGGCGCTCGATGCGCGACCTGCGCCTGGAGCCCGCCCTGGCGCGCGAGGTGCTGTCAACCGCCGCGCGCAAGGCGTTCCAGGCGCGGCCGTGTGCAGGGGTTAGGGTAGGGTTGCTGCACTCTATGGTCGCTTGCCCCGTACACCGGGGCACGAGATGCTTGACGCCTGCGAGGGGCATATTTGCACCGTCCTGCCGGCCTCGCGGCGGTCGCGGCGTGCCTTGCGGGGCAATGAGCCAGGCAGGCCGTGGCGCAGCCGGGCGGCAGCCCCGCGCGCCGACGCGCGCGCGCGCCCCGCGCAGGCGTTCATCGGGCGCTCGCGCAACAAGCGCGACCGCCTGGAGGCCGCCAAGGAGCTCAAGGCGCTCGTCTTCTTCTCCAACATCGTGGTCGCCGCGCTGCTGGAGGACGTGCAGGCGCGGCCGCTGCGCCGCGCCCCCAGCCAGCTGCAAACTGGGTGCAATTAGAGTTAAAATTGTTCCGGTCTGTCGTGCCGCGCACCACACGCTGCAGCGGGGACGAGCGCTGGAAGGAAGACACCGCGCTCTGCCTGCGCGACGCGCTGGACGCGCGTGCGGCATGCACTGTCAACATCAATGAACCCTGTAAACCGTAGTGCGGGGCTGCCGCAGAAGGAGGAGGGTGCGGCGAAGAAGGCCGGCGCGGCGGCCGCGGAGGACGCGCAGAAGGCGATCGCCGACATGATGGTCCAGGCGCAGGCGCAGATGGCCGCGGAGACCGGCGCGGTGCGCGGCCGCGGGGCCACTTGCGGTTCGGGCACTCTGCACTTGCGGTTTGCTAATCACGGAGTCGGTTTTTTTTCGTAACCTATGACTCCGTGTGTTCATGGCAAGCCAGGGACGCGCTCACAGTAGGCTGGTTCCGCGCGCCAGGCGGGCGAGGCAAGCGGGGCGGAGGCCGGCGCTGAGGCCGGCGCTGAGGCCAGCGCTGGGGCCGGCGCTGAGGCCGGCGCCGACGACGCGCGGTCGGCCGCCATGGACGAGGCCATGGAGCTGCTGAAGCAGGCGCGCGCGAAGCCTGCACGTGTGGCAACAGTGAGGGCTGAGCCGTTGGGGGCCTAGCCGTGCAGCGCAGCTGCATGGACGCGCGCAGCGGGGGCCCGCAGCGCGCTTGCCGCTGCTATGGCCGCCGTGCCAAGCCCGTCAGGTGCCGGTCTAGCGCCCGGCAGGCGACGGGCGCCCCTGGTGGGCAGGCGACCGGGGCGGCGCGCCCGGCCTGCTGCTGCGTTTGCCAGGGCCTTGGGGGACCTCGGGGCCCTTGCATGCACGCGCCGCCAGGCGCGGAAGGAGGCCGCAGCCGACGAGAGCAGCAGAGGAGGAGGCGCCGGCGGGGGCCGCCCGCATCTCGGAAGCACGCTTTGTGGGCGTTCGCGAGCGCCGCGCCCAGGCACCCACCGATCCCGGTACCGCATCACGCAGGCGCGCGAGGAGGCCGCCGCCAGCTCCAAGGCCGGCGAGGCCGAGGCGGACGAGGAGGGCGCGGCGACGGCCGCGGCGGCTGCCGGGGACGTGGCGGCCGCCGCCGCGGACGCCGCGGAGGCCAAGGCGGCGGCGGCCGCGTCGGACGGCGCGGCGCCGTCCACGCTGCGCAAGTCGCAGGCGGCCGCCGCGGAGCGCGCCGGCGGGGAGCAGGTGCGGGGCACGCCGGCGCCCGGCCGTGGCGCGGGCGCTGTTCGAGACAGCGCTGGCGCGGGCTTGACGGTCGCGCGTGGCGGGAGCGCCGGGGCCAAGCTCAACGGCATGCAGCGCGCGCAGCTTGCCAGCCATCGTGCATGCAACGGTTGGAGCGGGTCGCTTCTCTGTCCTCGGCGCCGCTCGGGGCCATTTGTGGGTCGCCACCGGGTTGCCGACTCGTGGCGGGCGCTTGCCCAGGGAGGCGCGGCGGGCACGCGCCGTGGGCCGCGGTGCACGGCGCAGGCAGTGCAGCCCTCGGGGCTGCTGACAGCCTTGGCCTGATGCGGGCGCGTGCACATGGGATTGGAGCAGGGTAGGGTGAGTTGGGGTTCCAACCCTAGCCTGGTGCGCGCGCAGGTGGGCGCCACGGGCCAGGTGATGCGCAGCCAGAAGGAGATCACGCTGCGCGAGGACCTGGACGCGCGCGACCGCCTGGACATCTACCGCAACTTCCTCCTCTACTGCATGTCCGGCGACGTGGTCGCGCTGCCCATGGGCTCCTCCAGCGCGCCCCTCCCCAACGCCCGGCCCCCATGCCCATGCGCCTGCGCCCACTGCCCGCCGCCTGCGTACCGCCCTGGCTCCCTCGCCTCGGGCGCATCCCGACAGATGCGCGCGAGAATGAGTCCTGCCAGCGCGCCGCTCAAGCTTGCCTGCCCGGCCACTCGTGGGTGCGCGGCAGCATCCTGTCGGCGCCTGCGCGCCGTCCACTCGCCCAGGGCGGAGCCCGCAGGCCGGGGGACCACGCCGGCCGGGGCGGCGGCGGCGGCGGCGGCCTGAGCGCGCCCCGGCGGCGCGCAGTGGTCGTGGAGCGCGACTTGAGCGAGTTCGCGCGGCTGAGCCAGCTGGGCGACATCCTGGGCCTGAGCCCGCTGGAGGTGTCCAGCGTGCACAGCCAGCTGGCCGAGCAGGCCTACCGCGCCCAGGCCCAGCAGGCGCGCGCCCAGGCCCTGCAGGCGCGCGCGGGCGCGTCCGTGCCAGCCCTGCGCTGGGGCAGCCCGGCAGCGGTGCCGGCCGGGCAACCCCTGGCGGGCCGGCGGGATGCGCCATGCGCAATGTCCCTTGTGCCGCGCGCTGGGCGCTGGTAGGCCGCGCGGGCCGCCTGGGCACCTGCCGCACTGCAGACACGCGGGCCTCAGCGGGAAACTCAAGGGTGTCAGGGTGAGCCGCGGGGCTTGGGCGCTGCCAGGGCTGACTGCTGTGCACCCTGGAAGCGGCTCCCGCTGCCTCGAGACCGCCCGGTGCCGCATGCGCCTGCTCCCATGCATGCACCCTGCACCGGGCGCCGGCGTAAAAGGTGGCCCGACGCGCGCGCGCGCGCCTGCGCCAGGCCATCGGCGGCGGCGCGACGCTGACCAAGGAGAAGGCGGACTTTTTGGCGGAGATGCGCGAGAAGATGGGCCTGTCCAAGGAGGCCGCCGAGAAGATCATCAAGGGCGTGCAGAACCAGCACCTCATCTCCGGGCTGCAGGCGCGCCCCGCCCGGCGGCCGCGCCGCGCGCGTCCATGCCGGCGGACAAAGGGTGGCTCGCAGGCTCGCGCTGGCTGCTGCCCTGGGTTTGCGTGGCGCGCGGCCTGCAGAGGTGTTGCCCTGGCCGCATGGCGGAGGCGTGCTCGGGAGGCGCCTGCTGCGGCGACGGCACACAACCGAGCCTGCGGTGGGGCAGCCGGCCGTGTGCGATCGGGGCGCGCAGATCTTGTGCGCTTCTGCGAGCGGGCCGGGAGCTCTCGCCAGCCAGTGCGAGCACGGTCGGGAGGGTGAGAAGGGACTGCCTGCCGATCTGTCGCGGCGCCGAGCCCGCCGCGCGGCGGCGCGCAGGCGAGCAAGGCGACGGGCGCGCTGACGCTGCAGAAGGTGCTGGACATGAAGGACGCTGGCGTAGAGGTCGCCTCGTTCGTCAGCGAGGAGCTGCGCGTCAACCTGTTCTCCCAGGAGGTGCGCGCGGCGCCCCGGCCGCCAGCCGCGCCGGCTTTTGCCCCGTGCGATGGGGCGGGCACGCTCGAGCCGCCAGCGTCTGGCCGGGAGCCCTGCGCGAGCCTGCATGGGCAGGGCTTGAGCGCTTTGCGGAGCATTCTGGTGACTGTGAGGCAGATGGCCGTGCTGAGCACAACACTTCTGCTCTGGTCACAGTGTCGCTATGACAGTTTAGCAGAAACGGCATCCCATAGACCGCCTTGCAGCGCTGCTGCGACTGCGCACGCCACAAGTGCTGCCACAACCCGGTCGGCCGCGGCTTGCAGCACACTCGGCGCCTGTGGCAAGGCGCTGGCGGCGGGGTCGGTGCTGCGGAGCGCGGCGTGTCGCAGGCTGCAGAGCGCAGGCCGCGCGTCTGCTTGTGCACCTGCTTAGCCCTGCGCGCGCGCGCGCGCGCAGCTGGCGCGCGTGCTGGGCGACGGCAGCGGCGAGTTCGACGCGCCGCGGCTGCTGGAGGCGCTGCCGCGCGAGCTCGGCCTGCCCGGCCGGCGCGTGAGCGCGGCGGTCGAGGCGCTGACCAAGGACCGCAAGCGCACGCTGCTGGTGCAGGCCATCAGCTTCCTGCGCCAGCGCAAGCTCGCCGACGCGGTCAAGGCGCTGAACAACCTGCTGGCCGCCAACAAGGCGCGCGGCCGCGGCCCGCCCGCGCAGCAGCCCACCTGCGCAGCGCGACATGCGGGCAGCAGAGCAGGGCGTGTATGATACGGCTCGCCTGTGCTGCGGCGACTCCCGAGGCCTGCAGGCCGCCCGCCCAGGAGCGCAGCCCCTGGGCCTACGAGCAGGCCTGTGGGAATTCTGTGCGGCCTAGTATATCAATGTCTGGCGTGCACGCTCTGTGCAAGGCCGAGAACGCTGTGCTGAGCGGGCAAGTGTGGTGGCGTGCGTGCAGGCGCTGCCGTCGGAGCGGCCTGTGCAGTGGGACACGCCGGAAGAGCTGGCGGACTTGTTCTCCGTCTACGTTGGCCGCGAGCGCGGCGAGGATAAGCAAGCGGCCATGCAGGCGCTGCTGGGCCTGTCGGAGGCCGACGCGGCGTCGCTCAAGGACCTTGTTGCGTCCGGCGCCTTCCGCCTGGAAGCCGAGGCGGAGGAGGCGGAGTCGTTCTTTTGAGCCGGGGTAGGGTTGGGGTTTGTCGACCCTATATGGACCCTAACGCTAGCCGGGCGCGGGCTGCCTCGGCGGGCGGAGCGGGCGGGCGCCCCGGCACGCTCCCGGGCTGCCGCGCAGCACTGCAGCGGGTGTGAGCTGCGCAGGCGGGCGTTGCGGGTTGTTCCTGGGCTGCCGCAGAGCACGTGGGGTTGTTTGAATGACAGACATGGCCCGGGCGGGCCGCGCGAGCGTGCGGCGCCGCGCGCGCACAAGGGAGCCTGGTGTGTGCGCAAAGCACGGGGTCTGTTTGGGTCAGTGATCTCAGCGCATGGGCGCATGCCGGGGTGTCTGAACTGAGTGCGCAGTGTGGCCAGACGGATTGGGGTCGCAGCGGACCTAGCGGCGGCCGTCAGGGCGGCCGCCGCTCATGGTGCATCATCAAGGTGATTATAATGTAATTACCTTTGGCAGTTCCTGTCGGAGCACTGCAGCCGCAGCTGGCAAGCTACAGCATGGGCGTGTCACGCATGTCCGCTCATGCCGCCTCACTCATTTTACGGGGCGCTTGCGGACAGCGGCGCCGGCGACCCGCTCGGCCGGGCTCTCGTGCCGCCCAGGCCGCCGCTGCCGGCCCGCCGCAGCCGCACAAACACCCAGAGCGCTCCAAATCGGCGTGGCGCGGTCCGCTTAAAACTTACCCTCACCCTCTCCTGCGGCGGCGCGCCCTACAGCCCTACACCTTCCCCAAATGGAAGCCGCCGTCGATGGGCAGCGCGACGCCGTTCACGAATGCCGCCTTGTCGGAGCACAGGAACGCGACCACCTGCGCGCCGCCCGGTGCCCACAGCGTCGGGTGTAACGGGCTCTCGCATGCGCTGGGCGCTTGTATGCGCCGCGGCAGGCCGACATGCGTCCGGCGCCGCGATGGGACGCTTCGCAGCCCCCCCTGTGCCCGCCCAGGACGTTGCCATGCGCAGGCAGCTCCTGGCGCGAGCATCCTACCATGACGGCACAGGCAAGGGGCCTTGGACGGCCGTGTGCGCTGCACGAGGCGCCGCCTCCCAGCCCGCTGCACGCTCGTCGACACCAGCGCCCCTCAGAACAAGCCCCTCACAATAAGCCGGCACGTTGCTGCATGCATGAGTCCCGGCAAGCATATCAGCAGCGCGCCCGTACCTCGCCCACCTCGGCCGGGCTCGCCCAGCGCTTGGCGGGCGTGCTGGCGATGAACTTGTCCAGGTCCATGCCCGTGCCCTGCGCGGTCATCACTGTGAGCCGGGTCCACTAAGCCCTGGGCCATGCAGGGGTGGCAGCAGGTTGCATGCGCATGACGAGGCCGGGCGCCACCTGGACCAGGCTGTCCCAGGCCTCCGTCTTGATTGGGCCCTGCGCACTCCCTGCCGTGTGAGTGTCTGGCAGTGTGACCTGATTTAAATGCTAGCATGGGAGGCTGGATCCGCAGCCCCGTCACTGCCCGTCCCCCCGCACCGGTATGACGGCGTTGACGGTGGCACCGGTGTCCGCGAGCTTCTTAGCGTACACGCGGACCTGCGCGGCTTGAAAGGGTCTGCATGGGCAGGGCATGCGGCCACGAGTGCGACTGAGCGTGGAGTGGACACACCCTGGTGCGTCGTGCGCACCAGGTACTCGAGGCTGGCCTTGGCCTGGCCGGCTGGCTCGTAGTAATCCCCGACGGGGTTTTGGCAGCAATTGCAGCCTGACGGGCGGCGGGACACACCCTGCTCCTCTCAGTGGGTGCATGTCAGGGGTGCACTAGGGTGTTGAGAAGCAGAGTCGCTGCCAGTGAGCGCGCGTGTCAGCGCCGGTGCATGTGGCGTGCAGGTCTAAGGAGCGGACACCGCAAGCGTACAATACAGCGACATGCATGACCTGAGCAAGGTCGCTTTACCATGCTCAGCGGGCGCGGCCGCACCAGGTGCGCTGATGGCCACCGCCCGCGTGAAGCCCTCAAGCTGCGCGGCCAGGTCCATGGCGCGCCGGAAGGAGTGGCAGTACACCTGCCGGGCGGGCACGGTCCCAGCGCGGCTGCAAATGCCACATGTGCATACGCATGCACACATACACGCTCTCGCTGTATGCATGCACAGCCGCACCCACGCCAACGCCAGGCGCTCAGAGGCCATAAAATTGCGACCTGCAGGAGGCGGCGCCCCGCACCTGCTGGAAGTACTCATACAGGCGCGCGTCGAACGGCCCACTGGCGGGCAGACCCAGGCGCTGGGCGGCCGTCGCAGGCGTCAGGCCGGCATTGTGCACGTACACGAGCGTCACATCAGCACGGCTGACGTGCATGCGGGAAATGTACTCCTCTTGCAGATAACGGTCTCGCAGGTGCTGCGCCAGGCGGGCTGTCAGGCTGCAATGTGCAGCAAGCTATGGCATCCGCTGCTTTTCAAACGTCCACGTGCATGGCAGGTGTCCAGCTCTCTTTTACGCTGCGGCTCTGCAGCGCCTGCAGCGCCTGGAAGCGCACCTCGACGCCGCGGAACAGCTCGCCGACCGTGCCCGGGTCTGCTATGTCGCCTTCAGTCAGGTGTACATACACGCCTGGCTGGTCCTCCTCGATGGCACTAGCTTCTTTTTTTGCGCGCTCACTGTTGCTGTTGTATCCCAGCACAAGGTTGAAGCCATCCCTGGCCAGGCAGCGTGCGATAGCGAGCCCAATACCGCGCGTCCCTGCAAGGCAGCAGGCCGTCGCCAGACGGACAACGCCCTCGCAGACAAGGGAACTTGTACGGCAGAGACTGCGCACCGCCAGTCACAATAGCAATTTTCACATTTGCAATCATCTTACAATGTCTGTCCTCCACGTGGACCTATACCTGAGCTTAGAGCAACGAGACAGGTAAGTGCACGATATGATTCTGCAGCTTGGTATGGTAGGCTGCGCTGTTATTTAAAGTACATCTCAGTCCAAGGTCAGGCACTTTTAGGGTAAGAAAGACTCAAATTTCGATCTGAAGGCCCGCAAACGACCTCACTTTTGCTTCGCGCCTTCATTTCCCTGGTTGTCATGCCTGATGCTCCTCACAGTTATGAAGCAGACAGTGTTTCTGAGCTCGTGACGCAGTTCTGACTCGGGACTTGCAAGACGGTCGAGCAGCGCTCGGTACTCCTAGAAGTCTAAGACTGATGCACCAGGAGCACCAGGAGCGGCAACACAACTAAGGAATTGACGCTGCTTGCATGTGAGCATAAGGAGAGAGCTTCCGCGCCCCGCCAAGACTCTGCTACGCCGGAGCCATACCAGCAGGCGCCACTTAGTCTATTTAAGAAACGATTGTGCCTACAGGATGCAGGCCTATTCCATATACATGTAAACCGATTGCGGCTTGCTACGGTGTAGCACAGTGAGTGAACGTGTAATTGGATTGATTATACGCGATGATGCATGAGAGATTGTGTGCTGCAACCTTGCCTGCTCCTTGCGCTGAATCGCACCATGGAACAGCTTCATATGCTGGATTGCTGATCACACATGACGAGTGGGTCAGGGCTCTGCTGCATTCTGCATACACGCTGTAGCTGACACAGCAGGTTCATACACTCTGAAACTAGCACGGACCGGGCGCAGCTCCGCGTGCTTTACAGGAAGGAGGCAGCCAGCCGATCCCAGCCCTCTCTAACAAGCACGCTCGCCCCGCACTCTGAAATCCACAGCTGGTCAGGCGAACCCGTCACGCAGCCGCGGCTTTTTCGAGCCGTCGCGCTGCGCCACCGCGCGCCGCACGCCGCGGGCGTGCGCAGCGACGGCGCACGACGCCGCGGCGTACATCGCGGCGCTGCCGCCCAGGACGGCGACCAGGGTGCGGGCTAGCGCGGCGCACTTGCGCGGGTCGGGCTGCTGCGCGCACGGCCGCCCGCAGCGCACCAGGTGGGCGACCACCACGGCGGCCGTCGCAAAGGCGAGCGCCGCGCACGCGTGCAGGGCGCCCGCCGCCGCCGCGACCGCGCCCACCGCCTGCCGGCGCCGCGCACCCCGCACTCGCCCGGCCTGCACAGAGCTGACAGCAGGCGTGCAGCACTACCTGCAACGATGAGGCAGAAAGGCCGAAGACACCTCTCTTGCTGTGCCAGCAAGGCGCTCTATAGACAAATTCCTTGCAGACACCCGTGAGCGGGACGGGCGGACTGCCAGTGCCTGCGCCAATGCCACGGTAGCCGCAAACACGGCGGGCAGGCTATGCACTGCGGCATGACAGACTTTGAGGCGGGACCCGGCTGGCGCACGCCGCCCAGGCGCGCACCGCGACCATGCCCGCCTCCGCGCGGCCGCAGCGCAGCAGGCTCCGCGCGCCCAGGCCGGCGCCGCCCGCGCCGGCCGCGGCCAGCAGCGCGCCGAACGCGGCGCAGGCCGGGTCGCCGCTGCCGAGCGCGGCCGCCAGTGCCGCGCCGTGCGCCAGCGCCAGGGCGGACAGCGCGGCCCAGGCCGCGCAGCCGGGCGCGCCGCGGCGCCAGGCGGCGTCCGCGGCGTCGGCAGGCGGGCCGGCGCCCCGGTATTTGCTTGAAGCGCCCGCGAGCGCACTCACCGCTGCCACCTGGCCGACCGGAGCGGGGGCGCTGTGCGGGCTGCGGGCCGCTTCTCGCCCGCCCATGCTCGAACCAGGCGCCAACGCAAACGGGCTGACCGGCGCCGGTAAGCTGAGCGGCGGCGCGCCGCTGGCTTCAGGCGCAGTCGCAAACGGGCTGGGCGGGCCAGTGCCGCCGCAGGGGGCGCTGCCGCGCGCCCCGCCCGGCGCGCTGGTGCCGGCGCTGTGCGGGCACTCTCCCTGGCGCGGCCGTGCCAGCAGCCTCACGGGAGCCTGGGCATAGGCTGCGCGATTGCACAGCGGCACAGTCAGTGCTGGGTGCCTGAAACGTGATAGCTTGGGGAGCACGAGCGGGGGCAGCGAAGGGCGGTGGGAACGGACTTGCCAGGCAGGCCTGGAGCTGCAGAAGGGGCTCGCTGGCGTCCAGCGGCATGCCCAGCATGCCGGGGCTGCGCGCTCAAACTGCTCGGCAAGGCGATCCGCACGCTCAGTACCCGTGTGCTCTGCGCACCACGTGTGCTGGGAGCCTCAGCGCTCAGGACTGCTACGGGCTACTTTGAAGCACCGCTGGAGTTGGCTCCGGCCCGCCCCTACCCTTCACCCTGTCACAGGGCGTCCCTTTTCCTCACCTCCTTCCAGGATTCCGGGCTCCTACGCAATCCAATCGCAGGTCTGCTGCCTCACGCACATCGGCTGCGTGGTCTGCGTGAACTGTCAGGTTGTGCAGGGGCCTGCAGCGGCTTCGGCGGGAGCGTCCCGGGGTGCGCGAGCGCGCGCTGCGATGGCCGCGGCGGGCAAGCTCGAGCGAGATGCGCTTTTCAAGAAGCTGCGTGGCAAGCTGGAGAATAAGGTGTGCAGCCCCTCCGCGCGCGACATCCAGGGCGCGCCGCGCTTGTGCCAGTCCGGCTCGCGCCGCGCAGTCCACGCAGCCTGCCGCTGCCGGGCTGGCAGGCGGGGCGGCCCGGCCTGCGCCTGGCCTGGTGGGTTTGCCTCAGGCTGCAGGCCAGTATCGTTTGTTGGCTTGGCTGCTCCTGCTGGCTTGTCTTGCTGGGCCGTGGCACACCCGGCGTCACAGAGTGTCGAGCGAGCCCAGCTGCCGGAAGTGTCACCACCGACCGCTTGGGCCCAGGTCTGCTTTGACTGCCCGGCGAAGAATCCTACCTGGTCGTCCGTGCCGTACGGCGTGTACATTTGCCTGACCTGCGCGGGCGTGCACCGCAGCCTGGGCGTGCACCTGAGCTTCGTCAGGTGCGGCCCCTCCCCACCGGCTCTGCTCGGGCTCCTGCCGCGTAGCGCGGGTTGCGCGCGAGCCAGCATGTCTGCGATCGCCGCGCCTGTTGCCCGGCGCGGGCTGTGAGGTCCCTTGCATGCGCGCTCCAGGTCGACGACTCTGGACACCTGGACGGAGGAGCAGTTGAAGGTGCGCGGCGCACACTGAGCCTCTGATTCACAGCCCCATGTCGCGGCACCAGGCGGCCTGTGTGCGCTGCGGCGTCTCGCTGCTAACGCGGCAGATCATGAGCGTCTGGCGCTGGGCGGCAGATCATGAGCGTGGGCGGCAACGGTCGCGCACGCCAGTTCTTCAAGCAGCACGGCTGGTTTGAGCTGGGCGCAGATAAGATCGAGCAGAAGGTGCGGTGCTGCGCCCTGCCCCGAGCTGCGGCAGGCGTCAGCCTTTCTGCGGATCTTACAGGTTGAACATCAGGCCGCGCCAGCTCTATGGTGAGGTGGCGCGGCAGTGGTCTGGCAGTGTGCAGCACCTGCTGCAGCAGGGCCCGCCGAGAGAGCTTGCTGTGCAGTGTGTGGCGCAGACGCTTTGCGCAACCACACTTTTCTCAGCAAGCGGGATGACGCAGAGGGGCCGGCTGGTATGCGGCGCCCAGCTGCGCCAGGCCAGACCTCAGCAGCCCTGGGGGGTGCAGCCTGCGCCTGAATCACGGCTGCGCGCGCGTGAGCTCACCCGCGGCAGGCTGCAGTTCGGGTGCAGCCGCGCCTGACGCGCAGCTGTGCGCGCACGCAGTACTCCTCGCGCGCGGCGCAGCTGTACCGCGTGCAGCTGGAGAAGGACGCGGCAAAGCTCACCTCGGTGGCCGCCGCGGAGGCCGCCGCGGCCGCCGCCGCGGCCGACGCGCCCGCGCCCGCGCCCGCCGCGCCGCCTGCGCCCGCGCCCGCGCCGGCGCCCGCCGCGGTGCCGCCGCAGGCGCCTGCGGAGCCAGCCAAGGCCGCGAACGGGGCCGCCGCGGGCGCGCACGAGCCGGCGCACGGCGGCGAGGCGGACGGCGCCGCGCCCGCGCCGGCCGCGCCCGCGGCCGCGCCGGGTGCGCGTCGCTGGGGGGCGCAGGTTGTGCAGTCCGCAACAGAGCAACGGCTGAGACGAGCTTGTTTCGTCTGGTGCACAGGCTGTCGGCCCTGTGCAGGCCGTCGGGGTGTCTAGAGCCAGCTGCAAGCAGCGCCAGCTGACAGAAGTGTGAAATCTCAGCGCTGGGAGGCCGCTGTCCCTGCGTCTGACGCGTCGTGCCTCTGGCACCCGTTGAGGCGCAGCCCCCGCGACGTAGCGCGGCGCGCGCTGAGGCCGGCTGCGCGCGCGCAGGCGCCGCGCCGGCGCGCAAGCCGCTGGCGGCCAAGCCGCGGTTTGTCGCGGCGAAGAAGCCGGGCGCCAAGGCGGGCGGCCTGGGCGTGAAGAAGCTGGCGACCAAGGCGGACGCGGCGCTGTTCGAGCAGGCGCCCGCGGAGGCGGCGCCCAAGGTGCCGCTGGCCGTGCGCGGCGCCGGCCTGGTGCGCCTGTGCTGCATATCTGCCTCGGCACGAGCCGCGACGTGCGCGGTTTGCGGTCGGAGAAAGCGCGCCTGGGGCTACCAATTTTTTAACTTTGCACTGGACTGTGGGGCAGCTGGAAGAGAGCCCAGTGTTCACGCCCCTCGGCATGCAGTCAAATCAGCAGGCTCGCACGCCCGGCGCCTGACGGCGCGCGCCGGGACATGCACAGGGCGACCCCGAGGCGGCCGGCATGGCGACGCCCAGCTCGCGCTTTGCGTACGAGGCGCTGACCAAGGATGAGACGGCGGCCAAGGCGCCGGGCGTGCGCCGCGGCAAGGACGGCCACGTGTCGCTGCCGGGCCTGGACGACCCGTTTGCGGCGCCCGTTGCGGGGCGGGCCGGCAGCCGGTGCGGCGGCTGGCGCACGGGCGACGGGCAGGGTTGGTGTGGGATGTGAAGTTGTAGCGTGCCACCCGGGGTGATCGATATTGCTCTGCAGAGGACGTGGCGTGCCGAAAGGTGCAGTCCTCCTGCCCGGCCTGCTCGATTGTCATCAGAGCTTGTGGCCGGTCGCCCGTGCGGGCAGCTGGGGTGTGCGAAGAGGCCGCGGGCGAGCGGAGAGCGCGCGGGGCTGGCTGCACCAAGTGTACCGCTGTTATGCCGGCCCTGATGTGGGGCAGCGTCGCGGCCCATGCCGCGCCAGACAGGGAGCGGCGGACAGCGTGTTCGGCCAGAGCGAGCAGACTGCGCCACTGCGTGTCCTCCAACAAGCAGGCCTAGAGCAGGCCCTGAGCAGTTGTGTGTGGCCTGGCGCGTTGCGGCACCAGGGCGTCTTGGCAGCATGCGCGGCAGATAGGCGCTGGCAAGTGTGGCAGCCGCCCCGCGCCCGCCGCTGACGGCGCAGCCCGCGGGGCCAGGGGCGGCGCGGCGGCCAAGGCGGCGGCGCCCTCGGCGGAGGACACCGCCGCGCGCGCGCGCTTCGGCAACGCCAAGTCCATCTCCAGCGCGCAGTTCCAGTACGACGCGGCCGCCGGCAACGACTACGAGAGCCAGGCGCGCGCAGGGGCGGCCGCGCGCCCTTGGCAGCAGCGCGTCACGGGCACATTATTTTGCCTTTGCAGCAAAGGCTAAAACACACTGGTTGCGGGATAGCGTGGCTACGGTGCGTCGGGGGCGGCGTACACTGCCACCTCTGCGACGACTTGGTGCTGGACGCAAGCTGGTGTGGTCTTGTGCCGGGCAAATGCAGGGCTGGGAAACGGCGGATGGGAGGCCACGCGCGGCGCGTGCGCTAGCATGCCGCGTCCAGCGCACCAGCCGCCGGCGTGTCACGGCAAGCGCGCTCGCCGACGGGCGGGTACGGGCGCGCGCAGGCGCGGCTGGGGCGCTTCCAGGGCGCGAGCGCAATCTCGAGCGCGGACTACTACGGCGACGACGAGGCGCGCCCGGGCGGCGGCGGCGGCGGCGGCGGCGGCGGCGGCGGCGGCGGCGGCGGGTCGTCGGACTTTGACATGTCCGCCAACGACCTCATGAACAAGCTCACCTTCCAGGCGCGCGCCCGGGCGGCCCGCCGCCGCAGCTCGGGCTGCGACAGAGCGCATTGCGCCTGCGTCTGCATGTGAACGCTGGCGCTCCGGGCGGGCAGCATGTGAGAGGATGGTCATTGTGATGGCCACAAGCGCCACATCTTCTCCACGCGCAGCACCTGGGACGGACGTGTCACCACCGTGCTGTTAGCAGAGTGATGGCAGGCACTGCGGCCTGGCCTGGCTGCCGGCTCCGCTGGCGGGGCGCGGTTCCAGGCCTGCGACCCCGCCCGCCTGACTCCGTGCGTGCGCGGCGTGTGCAGGCGCGCCAGGACCTGGCGCAGGTGAAGAGCATCGCGGGCGCGGCCTCGCGCAAGCTGACGTCCATGGCACAGACGTTCATGAAGGACCTGCAGGGCGGCTACTGAGCAGCGCGTGCGCGGGTGCGTGCGCTGCCGGCTGCCATGCGGGCGACTGGTGTGCAAGCGGGGCCGCTGGGGGGCAGGGCTGTTGTGCTCGGCTTCAGCATGCCGGTCCAAGGTTATGCGCCCGAGTGTGGGCCGGGCCGCGCGTGCGTGGCTGCAAGTGACCGAACGGGAGCGGCCGCACGGTGCTGCTGCGGCCTCAGCCGCGGCCTGCGCGCTTGGATGCAAATTGGGATGGGCGCGACAGCTTCAATTGCGCTGGAGGGGGTAGGCAGCAGGCTAGCCAGGGGTAGTCTGGGCGCGTCGGCCCATGTCATTTCGTCGTTGTTGTGAGCGAGGCTAGAGGGCCCAGGTTCGGAAGGCAATGCAGTGCGGAAACGCGAACCGTGTCAACAGGCTCGGTATTACATGCTCGCCGAGCCGGTATACTGCCTTGCCCTCGCCAAAGCAGGCTTTGTCAGCACTCAGTGGCACAATTCTGCACAGCACACTTGGATCACGACCGAGCTATTCTCCTCTCGAGGTCCATCATCCTCACGACAGGCGCCTGCAGGGCGCATGGCGCGCCGCGGGCATGCTGCCATTGCAGCGACGAGAGTCATGGGGGTCACAAACATGCCTAGGGTGCCTGGCAACAGACCATACAGAAATCACTACCTGCGACGCCTAGTCCTAGGTGCGCGCGTCTGACAATCAATGCGCTCCAGATGCAAGCAGCAAAAGCACAGTGCTGGCTACAGGGCTGCGCTGCATGCAACACATGGTGCAATCAAACAATGACATGCTCAAGAGCTCACACAGCAGATACACATGATTACACGCGGGAGATGTCGCGGCCGAAGATCTTGGTGCGGATCCAGTCCAGGCTGACCAGGAAGATGTTCCTGAAGCTGATCTGGCTGTACGTCTCAAAGCCCTTCCACATCAGCCCTGCGCGCGGCGCGGGTTTGGCTTGCGCTGCACGGCAGCGCAGCGGCACGGGCAATGTGTATTTCATCTGTTCACTCCCAGAGAGTGGTGTAGTGCTGTAGAGAGGCAAGCCCCAGTCAGCACCGTGTTCAGCGGCTTGCGCGGAACTTAATGTTCTGGGCTGCGATCAATGCGCGACGCCTCACCCAAGCCGCAGCGGCACACACCAGGTCCCCACATCCTTGCCATTGCAAAAGCAGCACCCGCGCTGCGCACGTAGTAGCACCCGCGCTGCGCTTGTACCCGCCCATCCATGCTGCAGCCAGCGTGCACACATAGCAGGCAGCGCACCGGTGGCCTGCCTGCGGCCGGGCCCGCCATGCGGCAGCAGGCACGCGGCGGGGGCCGGCCGGGCGCACCCGCGCCCCAGCCAAAGATGGGCCCCACGGCCGGCACGTCCATGACGGCCTTGTCGGAGCCCACGTAGGCCAGGCTGCCCTTGTGGCTGTACTTGAACGGCTTGACGCCCGCCGGCAGCGCGTCGCCCGACCGCACGGCGCCCTTGCCCAGCAGCGCCGCCAGGAACTCGCCCTGCTGTTTGGCAACCTGCGCGCGCGGGACCTAACCCTGATATTCGCACGGCGACTCAACCCTAACCTCTGCGCGGCGACCCAACCCTAGGCTCAGGCGGGACCTGCCCTTGCGAGCGGGTGCGGGCGGCCGGCGCGTTCCCAGCAGCCTCAAACCCTGCCCATAGCCTGGCCGCGCATGTACGCGTTTGCTTCGCGCAGCCTCCAGAAGTACAGCTGCCCCAAAAAACCACAGCTGCCCGAAACGGGCGCCGGCGCCCATGCAAGCAACGCGGTTGAAACGCCCGGCGTGTCTGTCAGCGGCCCAGCGGCGCGCCTGCGCGGTGGCCGGCAGCGCGCGCAGGCCGCGGTCGATCTTCTCCAGCTGCTCGCGGAACTGGCCCTCCTCCAGCGCGGTGTGCTCGTCCAGCTCGCCGACCGCCGCGTCCACGGGCTTCTTGCCGCGGCTCACCGCCGATGCGACCATGCCGCCCCAGCGGCTCGCGCCGTACTTGCTGCGGGCCGCGCCGGGCGGCTGTCAGCCGCCCGCCTCGCAGTGGGGCGCTGCTGAATCCGCGCGCTGCTGCAGAGGCGCACAGCCGGGCCGGCAGGCACACCCATGCACGGCAGAGGCCGTCGGACGGTCACAGGGCAGCGGGACAGGCGCACGGGCGCGCGCGCGGGCGCCGCACCCGTCCAGGAAGCGCGCGTGCTCGGCAAAGTGGCTGTACTCGCGGCTGTGCTCGCGCAGCATGTCGCGCAGCTCGCCCAGCGACAGCACGCCGTTGCCGTCCTTGTCCGCGTCCCAGAACAGGTCCTTGGCCTTGGCCAGCGCCTTACCCTGCGCACGGCCGCCAGGATAGGGTAGGGTAGGGTTGCCTTACCCTATACCCTGCCGCCCGCCGCCGCCCTCTTGTCCGTGATCCCCAGGTGCCCGGTCAGGATGAAGTACTGGCGTGAGCACCAGCTGTACCTCGACTGCGCAAGTGCCAAGCAGAGCACGGCTGTGCACAGGCTCGGGGACGCGCTGCGCATGCGGCGTCTGCTGCGGCGGGGGCGCCACGCGCCGTGACCACAACTATGCAGGCTGCGAGGCTGCACCGCACGCCCTTTCCAAGCCCGCTCAGAGCAGCGCGGGAGGCGGCCAGGCGTGCGACAAGGGGTTCAGCACGCCTGCTCGATCGTGGCCGCATCGCCGAGCAACGCTAGGTGGGCGCGTGGCAAGGGGGGCGGCGCGCCTGCTCGATCGTGGCCGCATCGCCGATGGAGAAGATGCTGCCGTGGCTGCCGATGACGCGCAGGAACTCGTCGGTCACGATGGAGCGGAAGTGCGTCTGCCCCGACAGCTTGCCCTGCCCGCGCGCGCGCGGCCATGTGTGGCAGCCGCGGCGCCCGCGGGCTTTGCACCCCAGCCACTCACCCAGCTGAATGGCGCGCCATGCTCCCTGATGGTGTTACCTGGGCGTTGTTGGGGAGCACGGGATGGCGCCACACAGGCGGCCACCCCCAGGACGACCCCGAGCGCATCAGCACCAGGCACCTGACAGCAGCGCGATAGGAGCATAGTCTCTTCCGCGCACGCGCTGAAACATCGGGCAGCCCGGCACATACGCCTCGGGCGCTGGGATGGCGCGGCGGCGGCCGCGCGGCACGCCTGCAGCTTCAGGAGACAGCAGCGCGAGAGCACTCCTCTGCGCGTGTGCTGAAACACATTGGGCAGCGAGGCACATGCGTGTTGATTTGGCGCGGGGGGCGGCGCGGCCGCGCGGCGCGCCTGCAGCTTCTTGACCAGCGGGTGCATCGCGACGCCGGTGGACCAGACGCACGCGCCGAAGGGGATGACCTCCGTGCTGCCCGTGGCCGTGCTGAACACGTCCACCTCGCCCTTGCGTACCGCGGCCACGCGGCTGTTCAGCACCAGCTCGATGCCGCCCCTGCCCCCCGGCGGCGCCATGTGCTTGTCAAGACCGGCGCACACCCTTGAAACGTGCACGCGGCTGCGGGGCGCCCATGCGGCAGTGCCAGCTCCGCTAGCGTGACCATGAACCTGTTCAGGGTCGAGCCACCACCGCCGGCGACCCACCACCGCCGGGCCCTGAACCGGTTCAGGGGAGGCTGGATGCTCAGATGGGCTCCCGCGCGCAGGCTGAGACTGTTCAGGCGCGGTGCGGCGCGCGCCGCGAGAACTCGCTGGCGGTGTAGTCGGAGATGGCGCGGTCGTACGTCGACAGCACATGATCCTGCAGCTCTATCACGCGGATGCGCACGTCCCGCACGAGCTCCGGGTACACCTGCGCGGCGCGGCCGCGGCCGCATGAAGCATGGGGGTAGGGTGAGGGTTACGTCAAGTGATGCGTGAACATGCAGTGCGCGGCAGGCGGCGCGGAGGGGACGGCGGCGCCCTTCCTGCGTGCGTGCAGTCCAGCCGCTGCCCTAATCGACACGCAGCGAGCCGCGCCGCGCACCTTTACGAGGTCGTCCCGGACCATGTCGTGTAGCTCGGCAGCCACCTCCACGCCGGTCGGGCCGCCGCCCACCACGACAAAGGACAGCAGCTTCTGCCGCTCCTGCGCGGCCGCGCCAGCAGAAGGCAATCGAGCGTGCCCGCAGCCACGCCAGGGCGCTTCAGCTACACCTCAGCTAGCAGTGCCCGCTCCAGGTACGGCCGGCCTGGCAACCGTGAATGCCTTGCGCCGCCGATCATGATCCTGGCCGCGACCTCATGTGGACGCGCCCTGTCCACAGCGCTGGCGCGCGGCTTTGGCTTGTGCGGGTGGTGCAGCACAGAATATCTTTCTTCGCTGCGCCTCATCTCGGTCGAGATGAGGCGCGCAGAAGAGAAGAGAGTATCTTTTGCTGCACCATCCGGGTGAGCAGAAACCCGGCAGCGCGCTGTGGAAAGGGCGCGGTCCCATGAGGTCACAACCAGGATCATGGACCGGCGCAAGGCGTTTGCGGGTGCCATGACGGCTGTGCCTGGAGCTGCCGCACTTCATATGGCACGACAGACATGTGGCACTTGGGCGCTGACCGCGTTTGCACTGGTCAACGAGCGGAATCGTGAGGCAAGGCTGTGCCTTTCCGCCATGCTGTGAACAGCACGCAGCGCGGCCGCGCGCCTCGGGCGTGGCCTGCGGCAGCGCGGCGCGCTCGAAGCACTCGGAGACGCGCCGGCGCAGCTCGCTGGCGTTGGTGATGCTGCGGAAGAAGAAGCAGTGGTCCTCCACGCCCTTGATGCCGAACGTGTTGTTGCTCGAGCCCACCGCTGCGCGCGCGAGTAGGGTTAGGGTCAGGGCTGCTGCTGAACCTGCACCTCTCACGGCGATGCGGCGCTGCTCAGGCTTCGCAGCCCGCGGCCGCGCTCCGCTCGCGCCGCCCCCGATCCACTCACATGCCCCCACCGCTCAACCTCACTTGCGTGCCCCGTCCCAGCCCGTGCCCCGCCCGCTCGCCGCTGTTCGGCGACTAAGATGCGCCCGACCCGGGACAGCCTGGCGCACAGTGCATGGGCCCCCGGGCGGCATGCGGGCGCGCCGGGCGCGTGCGCGCGCCGCGCAGGGCCGCACCCAGGATCAGCATGTCGTACGGGACCCGGAAGCGCGCCTCGTCGAGGCCCGCCTCCGGCGGGAAGCCGGCCACGAGCGTGCGCGCCTCCGGGTCGATGTCGTGGCACACCGCTTCAAAGTACTTGCCCTGCGCCGAGCGCCGCGCCTTGGTAGGTGCCTCCAGCGCTTTGCTGCGTGAGAGTTGAGCAAGCTGCCATAGCCAGTGACTGATCCCCATCTCTGTGTGACATCCCTGAGACAAGCACCCTCAAATTGATCATGGCAGACGTCCCATACGAACCCTGTTCACATGATCATTGCTTATAGCAATACAACGGCTAAGAACAAAGTCGCGACTTAGCCAACAACTCCTGTAGGATGTAACTGTGTGACCCGCTCTACCACACACATAGCACACACAAGTCAACCCCATGTCCTACGGATTGTAAGCGACGCAACAGCTGGCGTGACCGCACCTTCTGCTTGAGCACGCGGCGCACGGGCTCCACGATGGACCGCTCCTCCACCGTGCCGGTAGCTACGGCTGGCAGCAGCGGCCTGTGCGCAGCAGCACAGACGTGCGAGTGAACGGCGCAAATGGCGACAGGAAGTGAGCACGCATTACGTACCACATACACGCTGGCTGACGCCCAGCACATAGCACCAGCGCTATGAGTGCCTTCACAGGCCCGCACGTACCTGGCTGTCAGAAAGACTTCTGTGTGTGCAGTCAAAAGGCACTTTGTGCGATATCGTCAGATTCTGCTGGGCAACGTGAAAATGGCAATGCAGAGAGGCAGGGCCGGGAGCGCACGTGTACAGAAAATAGTTGCGCGGCGAGATGATCGCCAGGTCGATCGAGTCCCTGCACGCGCCGCGCCGCGGCGTGAGCTGTCCCCGTGCTGCTCTGCACGTCACCGGGGCACCAGCGCGGCTGCAGCGCCCACGCCCATGCACCGCACGAGGCGGCCACAGAACGCCACACAGGCTCGATGCCTGCCCGGGCAGACACCCAGGCAGGCGAGCTAGGCACAGACCAGGCGTGTCTTCAGCGCGGCCAAAACCCGGGCCCATCAGTTTATTGCCTAGCCACACGCGGCGTTGCGGCCAGCGCGGCCGCGAGCGAGGCGGGGCGCACGCAACGTTGCGCGGCAGCGACTTGAGGAAGGACATGGCGCCCCAGCCGCTGCCCAGCACCACCACGCGCGGCTTGCCCGTGCCGCGGCTGCTGCTGCTGGTGTACAGAGGCAGGTCCTCGGCGGGCGGCAAGCCATTCTCCTTGCTCTGCGGTGCGGCGCTGGTTGCATCAGGTCTATAAGCAAGAAGCTCCCTGCACATGGCCAGTGATGCCTGCGCTGCTGCTGTAATCCAGAGCGCCGAGGCTTCCTGGAGCACAGCACGCCATGCTGCTTGCTCTCTGGGGTGGCGCCGGTCAAGTCAGGTGCACGTGCCGAGAGCATCCTGGCATATTGTGCCGGGCGCGTGTTAAGGGCGCACGGACAAGGGCACACTCGCACCGCCCGCACTGACCCACATCTGAGGTTGCTGCCACAAGTCAGGCGCCCAGCACAGCGTACCTGGGTCGATGGTGCGGGTCCGCGTGCTCAGGCGCCTAACCTAGACTGTCAAGAAAGCAAGGCTGCCTCCCTAGCCCTTGCCTGCATCACAAACAGTCTCTGGTAGGGGCAGCTGTGTCGTAAGCCTTACCGTGTCAGCAGAGGCAGGCCGCTCGGTAGTGAGCGTGGCGCAGCTGTGCTGTGCCTGCCGCCTCGTCCGCCCCGCCCGCCTTGCCTGGCCAGCCCACAGAGGCTTCTGTGGGCGTTGTTGCAGCCCTGCGCCAGCTCCCTTGACAGCGGGGGCCTTGATGCCCGGCGTGCTGGGCCTCTGCGTGTGCGGCGCGCGCATCTTCAGCTGTTCCCTTTCACCTGCGCAATCTGGCCCCAATCGCGCCCGCAGAAGGAGGTGGACCGCTCAGCAGGCTCTGCAAGCTCGTACATTGAAATTAGTTTTTGCTAGGGCTGCGCATAGGTCAAGGGCGTTGCATCTCGCTCAAAGTCGCCAGTGTGTGCACCGAGCGAGCCCTGTCATTCACTCCCATTCACTCCAGCTGGCTCAGCTCGCTATAGGCAAGGTACTCGACGAGAGTCAGCCACCAGTCAGGTGAGTTGCAGAGCGCGTGAGGACCACTGAGCTGTTGGTGAAGCAACACAGCATACACTGATGACGAGTAAAGGGTATGTGCAGCAAAGGCACTGCATCGTTGGGCTCTGCGTGCCTAAACGTGCTCGTTGCGCAGATGGATGCCGCCGCGGGTGGCCCTGCGAGCGGCACAGCCGCAGCGAGCCAGTCCACTGGCCTCGGGTACGGGTCAATTGTCTCCCTGCGCCGGCCCTGCGAGCGGCGTGTGCAACCACTCCGTGCAAACAACTCCACATGCAGTTTGTCGCAGCTGTTGCCTTGGACATTGTATTCGTCGGCCAGAGAGACTGCGTCAGGCATAAAATGAAGATCCAGCGAGTCTCTGTGCATGGCCAGCTGCTCATACAGCCACTGTCTTCACAGCGCGCGCTTGGATTGACCCACCCGCCCTCCACACAGGCTGAGCGCAGAGGCCCCTTGCGGCGACGAGGACCGGCATGGGGCCGCCCTCGGTCGCGCGCGCCCCAGCAGCGCAGGCGCACGCTTCGCTACGCGCAGCGACGCGCTTGCAGCGCAGGGCCGCCCGCCGCCGGCCAACGCTTGCGATCAGGCAGGCCGCCCAGCAGCAGGCGCCGCCAGCGGCGGTGTGGCCTCGTCGCATGGCCGCTCGCCGCCTCCCGACGCCGCCGCCCTGGCGAGCCCGGAGCTCGCGCAGGCTCCGCCGGCCGCGCCGGCCGCGCCCGAGCCGCTCGCCAGCCCGGTGCTGCTGCAGACGGCGGCCGACCTGTTCCGCGCCGTCGACACGGCCGGCCTCGTCTTCCGCGGCGTGCCGCTCGCCGCGGGCCGCGTCGTTCCCGCGCAGCCGCCGCCGCCGCCGCCGCGCGCGGCCGAGGCGCCGCCGCCGCGCCTGAGCCCCGCGGCGCAGGCCTTCAGGTCGTGGGGCGGGGCCGAGGGCGCTCTCGGGCCCCCGGGGCGCAGCCCGGCGGCTGCCGCGCCCGGCGCCGTGGGCGGGGCGGCGCCGCCGGCGGAGCACGCGAGCCCGCACGCAGGCGCGCAGGCCTGGCCGGGGCCGCCGCCGCCGGCCGCCGAGCTGCCGGCGGAGCTGTCGCCGCTGCCCGACCTTGCGCCGCCGCCGCCGCCGCCGCTGCTGCCGCTGGCCAGCCCCGCCGCCGGCGCCGCGCCCGGCAGCGCCTTTCGCGCATTTGCGCACGCGGGACCGCTGTTCCGGGCGCCCCTTCCGCCCGCGCCTGTGCAGCTTGCGCCCAGCGCGCACGGCTGGCCGCCGGGCCGCTGGCCCTGGCAGCCGGCGCTGCCTGGCGGGGCCGCCTCGAGCGGCACGCCGGGGGTTGGCTGTGCGCCGGCCAACTGCGGCGCGGGGCAGGGGTCAGGATCAGGGCCGAGCGCTGCTGCGTCCGCGGATTGGGGCGCCGCGCTGCTGCGCGACGCCCTGCGCGCACACGCGGCCGCCGGCGAGCATGGCGCGGCCCTGCTGCTGCCGCAGAGCGTGCCGGTTGCGGGCGGCGACGGAGCGGAGTCCGACGCGTCTGCCGCACGGGTGCGCGCATGGCGGCGCCGCGCACTGGCAGTGCCTCCCAGCGACAGCGCGTGTCTGAGCCGGATAGAGTCAGGCGCTCAGGCCTGTGTGTGAAGCATGGTGCGCACTGCTGCTTTGCTGCACGCACAGCCAGGAACGTCCAGCCTCCATGCTCGCTAGCCCTGCCGCAGCGAGAGCACCGCTCTGGTCGCATGCGCGGAGCACCTTGCACACACGACGCCTGTATACAGAGGTGGCGCAGGGGCACAGGCTGCCGCGCAACAGGCGCGGCAGGGTCTGCCAGCCGGGCGCTTGCCAGCGCAGGCGCGCGGCCGCGGGCGCGCGGCCGGCCGCGGCGCCATGGGCGGGCGCGGACGCTGGCGTGGCTACGGCCGCGGCTGGCGCGCGCATGCGGCCCGTGCTGCGGCCGACGCAGGCGCGGCTGCGGGCGTGACAGCGGAACACGCGCCGGATCTGGGCGCCGAGCCGGGCCGCCTGCCGCCCCGGCTGGAGCGCAGCGCCGGGCGCGCGGGCGCCGCTGCGCCGTCGGACCTCGCCAGCCTGGCCGCCGACGCGCAGGCGGCCGCGGCCGCGCCGCCGCACGACCTGCCGCGCGGCCCGTCCGCCGACCTGCTGGTGCAGCCCCGCAGGCTGCCTCCCTGCTTGGCCAAGGGGCCCTGCTGCTCGCTGCTTGTGGAGCTCGAGCAGCTCGTGCATGCGCGTGCTGGCAGTGTGGCTGTGTACATTGATGAAGCACACCAGCGCGCCTGGCTCTGCACAGCAGTGATGCTCCGCCGAGCGCTGTCGGACATGCTCAGAGGGTGGCTGGTCAGGAGTGAAACCTTTTCACTGCTGTGACCCCAAGTGCGCAACATCCATCTTCCATACGCGCCCGGGATCGGCTGAACCGGCACGCGCGCGCGGCGCGGCAGCGCGCGCTCGACGAGGCCGGCATCTGTCTGGCCGGCAACGCCAGCGACGACGGCGGCGGCGGCGCGCTCGCACCCCGCCCGGCCACCGCCACGCGCTGGCCGGGGCCGGCAGGCTCGCCCGCGCCCAGCGCAGACACGCGCAGCGCTTCCACCACGTCGGCGGCGGCGGACGACGCCGACTGGCGCCCGCGCGCGGGCCGGCCCGCGCCCGTGGCCCTGGCCGCCGTGCAGAGCTACCCGAGCGCGCACATGCGCGCGCTGGAGGTGCCCGCGCGCCAGTTCTTCTCGCGCCCCAACCACAGGAAGCCTGCAGGGTCGGCCGGGAAAGCCGCCGACGCGGGCGCGCAGCCGGCGGCCTCACCAGGCGGCCCGCTGCCGGCGGCGCATGCCCCGCGCGGCGAGCACCCGCGGGGGCGCGGCGCGGGGGCCGGCGCGGCGGGCAAGCGCTCGCGCGCCGGGGCGGGCGCGGGCGGCGCCCAGAAGGCTGCCAAGCGGCCCAAGGTGGCGCGCGCCGGGGCGGGCCCGGCGGGCGGGATCGACGGGGCGGGCGCGCACGCGCAGCGCGCGCGCGCCCTGTCCGACATGGGCTGCGCGCGCCTTCGGGCCGCCCTGTTTGAGGCCGCAGGCGCGCCCTGACCCGCTCGTCGCGGCTGTGCCTGCATGCGCACGGCTGCCGCCTGATCTTGCGGGCCGCTGCAGGTCTCGGCGACCCTGGCGCGGGCGGCGGCGCCAGCGACAGGGGCGGCGCAGAGCAGCACACCGGCGCAGCACCCGCCAGCCTCCCGCCGCCAGAGCAGGAGGACGCTGAAGCGCTGCGGGCGCGCCCATGCCCTGCACACACATGCAGCCCGCCACCGTTCGCCGCCGCGCGCCCCGCCCCTCTGCACATATGCGCTGCCGGCCTGCAGCGCTTCAGAGGAGCGCCGGCCTGGGTGCGCTCAGTCGGCGAGGTGCGCATGGGCGCGGCCCGCCGGCCCCTGCACTACGGTGCCATGGCTGCGGGAGGGCATGCAGGCAGTCACTGCCGGTGCCCCGCAGCCCGCAGACGCGTGGCACCTGGGCCGTGCGTCGTGGCCGGCGGCGCACTGTGTTCCGCACAGGCGCTCAGCTCAACAGCAGCGTCGCGCACGTCAGACAGCGCGCACACAGCTTGCGCCGGCCGCCCCGCACAGCCCCCCCATGCCCGCGCGGGAGGCTGGCCGAGCGCGCCGCGCTGCCCCAGGCCGCCTTCTGCGCGCATGGCAAGCTGGCGGCGACCGCCGCGGATCTGCAGCGCGTGTGCGCGCGCTGGGCGCCCGCGCTGGCCGGCGCGCGCATCAGCGACCTGGCGCGCATCGAGGGCGCGCTGCGGTGCGCGCGCCGCTGCGCCTCCTCTGGCACCGGCACAAGGCCGCAACTTACATAGAACCGGAGATCAAGCGATAAGGACGCTGCAAGCCTTGTCCGCTCTGTGAGAAGCCGCCCTATGCCGCGCGCGCGGTCGCCGGACTCAGATCACGCGGGTCGGCGCGCGTGCATGGCGAGCCCATGCACAGCAGACGGTGCCGCTCTCTCCAAACCTCATCAGCGCTCTGGCATGCCGTCAGGCGCGTCGAGCCAGTGCATGGTGTGCTGCTGTGACATGTTTCTGCATGGGCTGCGGCGCGCTCACCAGCGAGGCTGCCGCTGTTGCCGGCGCGTCAGCACCGCCCCGGGCGCTGAGACGCATGCGGCCTGGCAGGGCCTGCCCCGACTTCGTGCCCTGCGGCCTGGCGACCAACAAGAAGCCGCGCTGGGCGCTCAGGTTGCCCCCCTTGCGTCACAGCATGTATGCGCTGACAGGGACCTGCTCGCTGTCCTGCCACTCACAGAACATGGATAGGGTGGGCTGCACCTGTCGCTGGGCCAAAGCGGGGCGTGCACGGCAGCCGGTGGTGCGCTGCCTCCGCCAGAGCGGTGAGCTGGTGAGCCTCTTGAGACACAGTAGGGAGCAGGCAAGCCTGCAGGCGCACGCAGAGCGGGCAGATCCTCTGCGCACGTGACCGAGGTTGCTCTCGCGCGCGCGCGCCGGCAGGCCGCCCGACAACCTCCGGCCCAGGGTGGAGCTGCCGGGCTGGACGCCCCGCCCGACAGGTGCCCCTTGTTGAAGCGCTGCCACGCATGACAGTGGCCGCCAGCCAGGCGCAAAATCGCTACATGCCTTGTGTCTGCAGGGCTGTGTGACCTCGCTGGTGAGCACTGCAGCACAGAGGCCTCCCGCGGTGTGCTCCACATGTACGTCAGCAGGTATGCCTGCATGCATCCGCGCTTCACAGCCCGAAACACATGCCGATAATGTGCAGCCTCCCAGCGTGCATGCTGTTGGCCCTGCGCGCGCGTCAGCGCGCGGCCGGGCGCTCCGCGCAGGCTTGGAGCCCGGCGACGCGGGCCGCCACGCGCTGCGCATGGCCCGCGCCGCCCACGCGGCTGCTGCGGCCGCCGGACACGGCCGCCTGGACCTGCAGCGCCGCGCGGGCCTGCTCGCGGCGTAGGGTTCCCTAGCTCACCCCACACCCTGCTTGCAGCAGCCGAGGGCGGTGCCCAGGCGGCCGCGCGCTCGGGGGCTGTCCGCGCAGCGGCAGGTGACACCCTATCAAGCCCCGGGGTAGCGTGCGGACGTCGTAGGGGGCTGCGGCCTCCAGCAGCAAGCACTTGGACTGTAACGGCCTGGTCCGCGCATATATGCATGTGGCGGCAGCGGCGGCAGTGGCAATGGCGGCGGCGGCGACGGCGGCTCAGCTCCATGAAATCCTGGTGCCGGGTTGGAGAGGGGACAGAGTGCTGCAGTACAACGAGCGGGTGCAGCAGGATAGGCTGGCCACGCACCTCTACATTTAAGGGTTCCCGAGGATGCCCGGGGTGCTGGGGAGCTGTGATGGCTTGCGCGGGCGGCTACAATGCGCACAGGGGCTGCCGGAAGAAGCTGCTGGAATCATTGGCGTGGGGTCTGCAAGGGCATGAGCAGCACTCTGGCTCATGGTTTCAGATGCTGGTGCGCGGGCTAGGGTACATACATTCCTCCACAGTGGCGAACTGCGGTGCGAGCATGTGAGCCTGCCAGTCCGCCATGCGCGCACGAGCCTGCAGCGGTTGATGCACAATAATGGTCCGGACATTGTGAGTGCGGAGACCTGTTACGCTTGGAGAGCTGCAGGTGCGAAAGTGCTTGTTACTAGTGGACAGCTCAGACCCGCACTAGCCATACAAGTGCCAGCCTGCCCCAGCACCAAAACAGCACCGCTGGCTGCGAGGCAGTGCAGCACTCAAGCCGGGTCCTACTTCGGGGGGCAGGATCTGTTATTTGTGCCGCGCAGACCTTATGCCAGAAGTGGCCGCACAGTCTCCGCGCTCGTGGGGCAGCCCTCATTCGCATGTGCCCAAGGACAAGGGGCGGGTTACGCTGCCGGTCATGGAGGATCCATCAAGCAGACAGACATGACATGGCAGCCATGTCTCCTTGCCCGCCACTTCCTGGGCCTCCTGCCCGCACAGCAAGACGCCCAGACACGAAGCTTGCAATCAAGGAGCACATGGCGGCCATGCCCCGATGCCCGCCTCGCTGCCAGGGCCACTGCCCTGGCAGCCAAGCGGACCGCGAGCAACATCTGGCAGGCACAGCCACCACCTCTGCGCCTCTACTTCAGACACCCTAAAATAGCGCGTCAACCTGGCCGCACCTGCATGCAACAGCAGAACAGCAAGCCGCATCTGAGCCGCGCGCCGCGCTCGCGCCCGGCGCGCGCCGCCGACATGCACTAGGCGGCAATGGACGCAGGGCGGCGGTCGAGCGCACGGCGGCGCGGCGAGCACACCATCTAAGCTACGACAGCCACATCAGAGGGGGCTGCAAAGCGGTCCTTTCAGCGGTCCTTTTGAGGCAGTGCCCCACAGTCCATAGAAATGAACCCCACTACGCTCGTGCGCACGGCGGGCGCCGCAGGGGCTCCGTGTGCCCCGCATGCGCTCTGGAGCTCTGAACGCCACGCGGCCTGCAGGCCCCTGCGGGCCCGTGCCATGCGCAGAGCCCCCGGACGGGCCCAACAAAACCAGTATAGCGGCTGCCGCACCTGGAAACAGGGTCAAGCAGCACTGCCTGTTTGCATTCCAGCACCAGCCCTGCACCCCCCTGCATGTGGGGCGTCAAGGCGCGGGGGCGGCGGCGCTGCCCAGCCTCTCGGCCGCTTTTCCGAGTCAAGGCGGCGCCGGAGACTAGGGAACAGGGCAGGCCAAAAAAATACGCCCGGCCGGCCGCGTCAGAATCCGTACAAATGGGTCAGGGAGGCGGTGCGGGGAAGGGCAATAAAATCCTGGCTGCGGACGTCTGCTGCCAGACCGGCAGGAGTTCAAGGGCAGGCGGAGGCCGCGCAGGCGCCCCCGCCCCCACTCAGGCTGACCCATGTGTTCAGCTGCGCCCCTACCTGGCGCGGGCGCCCGCCCGCGCGCGCTTGGCGCAGGCCGTCTAAACCAGCGCCGCACACCAGGCGCTGCCTATCCCGGCACGCAGGCCGCTCAGGCATCTAAGCTCTGCGCGCCGGGCGGCTTGGCCGCGTCTGCGGCCTCCTCGCCAAGCACCTGCGGCGCACCGCGCCTTGAGCAAAACTGATTTAGGCCAAGCGCTGCTCTGCCCTGCAGCGATGCAAGGCAGGCGCACGGCGCCGCGGCACCGCAATACACCACATTGCAGCGTCCCTGTCCGTCAGGCCCAAGCGCCCAGGGGGCCGCACCTGGACAGCGACCCTGCGGCGCCGGCGCTCCTCCGCCAGCCTCTCCCGGAGCTGCGCATTTGCGGTCAGCGCCTGCTCGCCGCGCGGACAACGGGTCACTGGCGCCGAAGTCGGGGGGCGGCAGGCGCGGCTCTGGCACTCCGGCAGACCCGCGGGACGCCAGCGACAGCATGCAAGACTTGCAGCTGCTGGGGCGCGCACCCGGGCGAGCGCCGCCTTGAGTTCGTCCGCGCTCGTTGCATTGACGTCGGGCTGGGGGTCGGTCTCTGCGTCGGCCGCCTCTGCGCCCGGCGCGAGCCCGGCTGCTCAGCGCAGAGGGCGCCGCACTGTATGCGGCGCCGGCGGCAGGCCCATGCGTGAGGGCTACAAGGCGCCGGGCGCCGAGCGCGGCGCATCATAAGAGCTGGCCGATCAAGTCCCCGGATGTAGAAGCTGCCCAGTGGCGCGCCTGCCTTGCCGGGCGCGGGAATGATAATAACCGTGCAGTTGCTGGGCAGCGGCAACGCGGCCGCAATCGTGGCGCCCATCGCATCCAGCCGCTCGCTTACCATGCGCACCTGCGCGCCGAGCGGAAGCCGGCACTTGACGCCTACTGTAGTGCCTGGCTGAGGTCAGGTGGCAGGTGGCAGCGCTAACCTGCATGCCTGCTGTCCGACCTGACGGATGAGTCATTGGGGGGGCGGGATGCGCCGCCCCCGGGCACCATAGCGCAGGGCGCCGACCGGCCAGCGCTTGACATCTACCCAGGGTAGGACCTGAGGCTGCGATCGACCGCGAGCCGCCGCATCCTCCGGCACCGGCCCGGCCGACCACTGGTGGCGGCCGCCGATCAGAGGGCCCTAGCAGGCAACCTGTGGCTCTGAGCATGGCCGGGCGCCGGCCGCGCGCCTCCTCCTTTAGCGCAGTCGTAGAGGTCGGCGCAGCGTCCACCACAGGCTCGGGCAGCAGGCCCTTGCCGCGGATGAATTCGAGCGCCTTTTCGCTTGCAGCGTGTTCGGCCGCCTTCTTGCTGCGGCCTTGCGCGGTGAAGACGCACTCCTCGTACCCCCCCTTTGGCGTCTGCACCGCCGGGCACGTCAAGGTGCACAGGAATGGCAGGTCCGGCGAGCCTCCAGCGTGCCTCTCCGTTTCAAACGTGGGCACTCCAGTTAGTTTTTGGTAGTACTCGAAGATGCAGGCCTGCATGGTGCACAACGCTGTCAGTAGGGGAGCAGCCGGCAGGGCAGGCCAGCGCGGCGGGGGCATGCCTTAGGGAAGCGGCCCCAGCCAGACATACTGGACTGGCCCAGTAACAGCTGGCGCGGATTGCTACCGCCGTGCTCCCTGAGCACGCCTCTTCCTGCCAGGCGCAGGGCAAGCCATTCGGCGCTGCTGCTAGGGGCGCAACGCCGCTCTCCGGTGAGGCGTGGATGGCCGCCCTCCCTCGACAGCGTTGCGCGATGAACTTTAGGGCTGGGCAGGTAGGGCCAAAGCTAGACCACAGATATCACGCCAGTAAGCTTAGCAGCGACGAAAAGTCCACGCCGCGTGCCACCCGCTGACGGTGGAATTTGACGACTGCCTGTTCTGTGCGGCTCTGTGGCGCTGCAGGTCGACGCAACTCTTCAGCCCGGGCCGAAGATCAGGGCTGAAGCCCAGCTCTTCAGCCCCTTGACCCCGGGCGGCCGCTGCCAGCGGGCTGGATGTGTGTGACTGCTTCTGACCAGTGCAGGAGGCAATTCCTGGAGCTCGCTGCTTGCTCGACCGCTGCCGCTCTTGCAGAAGCGCCTGGTTGCTGCCAGCTGGCCTGGCCAGATCCCGCCATGCTTGCCCGCGCCTCTTGTTGCGCCGCCGTTAAAGAGCGCGATAGTCAGGTAGCCTGGCAGGCGCAGGCTCGTCCTATCCCATCGCGCTCTGCGCTGCTGCTGCTGGCCAATAAAGTGCAAGCGCAGGCTGTTCAGGCCCTGCAAGAGCCTTGCGCTGGAGCCGTGCACAGAGTGCAGCTTGTCGGCGGGCCATGCGGACATGAAGACGGTCTTGACGCTTGAGTTAGCAGCAGCTCAGTTCTGGAATTTTTTTGCGCAAGCCTATTGCATCCCAAGAGGTTTGTCAGGAGAAAGCACTGCGGTGCGGCAGCTGGCAGCAGGGGCCACACTGTGTTCCGCCATCAGTGCTCTGCTGCAGTGCTGGAGAACACGCTGGTGTGTATGAGGTGGATGCCGATCAATACGTCACTGGTCGCCTTCAGCAGCAGCACACCAAAGCACAGTCTAACTGCCAGCAGGCTTGAATTTTGTAAGCGCAGACCACCCGACAAGCCATATCCGTTCTGAGATAGACGAGAACGGGCTGCACGTGCAAGGCCGTTAAAGTGCATGGAAAGGCAAAATCTGCAGCGGCGGGCCAGCAGCGGGGGCGGGCACTCCTGGCGCAGCCTATCGTAACTTACTCACACCCGGACCGGCAGCATTTGAGCGGCTCAGCAGAGGCACTCCTGATTGTTTGCGGCGCTTTGGTACCTCCCCTCAACGCGCAGGAGCAAAGCTACCATGCCAGTTCGGCCGGCACGCTCCCTCTCTGCAGGTGTGCTGTGAGAGTAGCAGAGCTTCCGAGTACAGGAACTGACGCAGCATGAGCACAGGCTGGCACAGACGGCTCGGATCATGCGTTCCGCATGACAGTGGAGAACAGTGCGGGCTGGACCTCCACTTTGATGGTATTTTTGGCTCAGCATGAATAACGTCTGTCGGCATCAACTCACGCGTGTGTTCTCGCCTGCAGGATACAAGCGGCAAGCCCAAACCCGCAAGCTCATGCATCAGCTCGCCAGGCTCAGCGTGCGCTCACTCTCGCATCCGGGTGGAACGTTGCGGGCTGGGGACACGCTTCGGCTGCGTGCCAGCCGGTCGCCGTCTCAGGCGCAGCACCGCCGCGCAGACCGCCTTGGTACTGCTGAAGGTTGCGTGGACGGTCGGCTTGCCCTGGCTGCGAACCGGTGCGTGTGAACCGCCACCTGCACGTTCTTGCGTCCTGGAGCTGTGCGGAGCTACAGACATTCTGTCGCTGCCGCGGCGCGTGCCGCGCCGTGCCGAGGCTGGCTGTGCGCTCCGAGCAGGCGTCAACCTGCTTGGAGAGAACCAGGCGCTTATGGGCGCCGCGGCCGCCGCCCTGGCGGTGTACACGGTCGGTGCGTCGCAACGCTGTGACCCCATGGCTCACGTCCTGTGTGGAAGGTGTGCGCTTGGACGCAGCCCGCGGGACAGCCGCGCAACAGCAGAGCAGGCCGCGCGCTGTCCAGACTGTGCCATGCAAAGAAGGGCGGCTCACCGCGCGCCTGCTGCTGCGGCCTCGCACTGACAATGCTGGGGCCTGCAGGTTCGGGCGCCACGCCGCTCATGCGCGAGAATGCAACCGCGCTGCAGGCCTACGTCGCGCTGCAGCTGCTCGTCGCCGTCATTGTGCGCCCTGGCCGCCGGGCTCCCGAGTGACGCCGAGAGCAGTCTCTCCTCCTGGCTGGGCAGGCACCGGCTGTACTGACAGTGCGGTCATAGCGCCCGGTGCTCGCTCGCCACCGGGGATGCGCTGGAGGCGCTGCAGCGCGCTGCACAAGCGTCACAGAGGCAAGCAGGCAGCAGCCGTGAGCAAGGCCGGGTGCCTGAGAGGCTCGCTGCCGCCGCAAGCATCGCGAATCACCGGCGCGGCGCGCAGGCGGCACGGGACGCCAGGCGGCTGTTCGCCTCCGCGCCGCCGCCGCATGCGGATGCGCGCGCGGGGCCGCTGCTCGCGCAGGGCCTGGCAGGCGCGTTCAAGCTGCCTCTGGGTGCGGCCCCCTTGCTCCCGCCGTCCTGCTGCGCCTCGGGCGCCTCTGGCGCATGTATAGGGAGCAGATTTTGCATGCCACAGATGGTTCCTGATGCCCCACCGCACATGGCATGCTAAAGCAGGCTTTGCGCGTCCACGGCTGCTGAGCAGGGCGCGCGCGCGGGGGCCAGACACGGCACGGCGACTCGCGGGGTTTGTGGACCTGGCGGCCGCCGTGTGCGCCGCGCTCGCCGCGGTCGGCGCCAGCAAGGCCGGCAGCCGCTTCCTGCGCGTGCAGGCCGCCGCTGCGGCGCCCTCGGCCGGCGCGGCGAAGAAGGCTGCTTGAGCGGCCCTGGCGTGTCGCAGCCTCCTCTTGCGACCGCAGCCGTGGTTCGGCATACGCTGGGCACGGGCTTCAAGCCTTGCTGGGCGCGGCCAAGGGGAAGCAGCAGTGTCGCACATGCTGCACGGCTGCGGGGCAGCTCGCGTACGAGACGCCCGCCCAGCTGCGTGTACCTGCTTGGCCGGGTGGGCATCCCCCTGGCATGGCTGGCTAGTGCGCGAGTCACGCCATGCGGTCGAGGCCTGTGGAATGGGGCTAGGGCGATGTCCAGCCAAGGCCTGCGAGGCGCAGCAGGACCCGAACGGCTCCCTGGAGGTCTGGCATGGAGCAATTGGTTGCCATTGGGCGGGCGTCCTGTAAGTGGTGTGGTGCTGACAGCACACAGGCGCCAGGGTTGTTGATCATGGCGGCCAGGAAGAAGTTATCATTAGCAACCTCTCCCTGCACACTGCGTGTACACAGTCGCTCACGCTAGTGCTGCACTGCCAGCGTATCAGGTTTCTGGCCATGCGCAGACACAGCAGGTCCCCAGCCACTCGCACATCAGCCCCTTCTCACTCAAAAATCATGCAACCCTCCCAAGGCAACCCTCCCAAGGGGCTGCCGCAGCCATGCGTCGCGCGCTCCACGAGTGGCGCTGGCTATGCGGCCAGCAACACCTGAGCTGCCACAACAGTTCCGGCTCCAGAAGGCGCCCTGCCCGGCTCCGGCCGCACCAAGCCGCTGGGGCCCTCAGCGCCGCGCCCAGCGGTGGCGCTCCTGGCAGCGCGGCCGTCCGCGCGCGCTTCGGCAGCAGCTCCGGCGCGGCGGCGCGCCAGCATTCAGACCACCGTCCATCGGGTAGGGTAGGGCGAACCCTACCCTCATTGGCGGCCGCTACGACGCTAGCGGCACCAGCCGCTCCAGGCCGCTTGCGGGACCCTCTGCGGGCGGCGGCCCCGGCGCAGCTTCCGGCGGCGGCGCAGCGGCCGCGGCCGCCACGCGCCGCGCGCGCTCCAGCAGCGGCGCCGGCACGGTCGCCAGCAGCGCGTCGAAGGCGGCCGTCGCGTCGGCCAGGCGCGCGCCGGCCGTCGGCGCGATCGGCCGCTGGTCGCGCGCCGCCTGGTCGAGCTCCTGGTCGAAGCCCTGCGCCGCCAGCAGGCAGTTGGTGCCGCGTGGCGTCCTGGCCGGCTGGCCCACGCAGGACCACCAGTTTCTGGGAGTCGGCGTCAGAGAACTTTCCTGTATTCGTGATCGGCGGAGAAGATAAGGGCAAGACATGGCAGCGGCGGCGACCGCCAGCACGTGATAGACGTGCTTGGTCACGATTGGCGGCACAGCCACCCGAGAGCTACCACCCGAGAGTTGCTACATGGACACCGCCCGGCCGCGGCCGCTGCCTGCCTGCAGGGTGCTGAAGACGGCGGACACGAGCACGGACGCCGGCCGCTCGCCGCTCGCGGCCCCCGCCGCGGCCCACTCGCCGACCGCGCGGATGTTCTCGCGCACGCCGGCAAAGGCGCCGCTGCGCAGCTGCTTCCGCACCTCCGCGGGCTCCCCGCCTGCGCGCGCGCCGCACCGCTCGGCGAGCACATGGCAAGCCGCCGGGCCCGCCGGCCGCTCGACAGCCTCGCTGCGAGCCCGCTGGGCCAGGCTCGAACACAGGCCACGAAAGCAGCTGCGTGTGGGGCGCCCCTGCAGCAAGCTCGGGCTACGCGGGTAGACCAGAGCAGCCTGAGCCAGGCGCTGTCCAGTGGCACAGTGGTCCGTGCGTGCGGCGCCGGCTCGGCTCCAGCTTGCAAGGAGGTGACAAGCCAGTTACGAGCGAGTGAAAGGTCATGAGCAGCGCAGCGAGCGTGGCCAGCAAGTGCACCTCCAACAGGTTGCAGCCAGGGCACACCACTGCAAGGTCCCAGCCAGCCATGGTGGGGGTGAACGCAGGCAGGGAACGCCACTGCTGGTCGTTAGACACCACCGCGCCTCGCAGGACGAGAGCTGCTCGCGTGTGGCAACTGCGGCTGGCAGGCACGCACGCCTGGAGCACTGGCCAGCCAGACGGCAGCGCTCAGACAGGTGCGTCAGAGCCGTACCCAGCTGCGACTGGCAGGCCGCGAGTTGCTCGCGCGCGGCCACCACGGCCGGCACGTACGCCTCCAGCGGCTCCAGCTTGCGCTTCTTGATGTAGCGCGACAGGCCCCCCTCGGCGCGCGCGGGAAGCGGCTGCGCCTGCAGCAGCAGCACGCCCGGCGGGAGCAGCAGCAGCAGCCTGCGCTGCTGGTCGTGCACGCGCGCAATGCACCGGCCGGCAGGCCGTGCATTGCCCCTGGCTGTCCCCTCGCATGCCCCAGCCGTGCAGGCACATCCTTGTGGTGCTGCAGTAGGCCGTGAAGCGAGCCTGCTGAGCGCCATCAGCATGCTGAACCTTCAATGCCTGCAAGGAGCGCAGAACTAAGCGCCGTGCTTGTGCCCGAACACCACAAGGTGAGAGGCTGGGACACAGAAGAGGATTGCCTCTGTGTGTGCTTGAGTCAATCTCGTTGTGGCAAGACTTCAAGCTAACTCAGGCCTCGAACCAAGTAGGTCGCCTATGAGTTGCATACAGCTCCTGCACGCGTCTTGTGCATGGTCCTTGAGGGTCAGGCGTGCGGTGCGTGCCTGCGCCGCACCAGGTCGCACAGTGCATAGCTTGGCCTGGACGCATGCCCGCGTAGCATGTTACGCTTGAGGCGGCGAGCGCGGCCGGCCGTCAGCATTGGCTCGCAGGCTGCAGCGCAGCGCGTCCGGAGCAGGGACCAGTTTGGCATTGCCAGTGCGTGTGCGATCACCATCTTCTATGCGTGTGTGGTATGCCCTCATCCCTGTGCCCGTTCCGACGCACCGCAAGCTCCCTCTCCTGAGCGTGACCTGGTGGTCACTTGTTGCTCAATACTTGATGACCATGACTTTCCCATGTGCACAGGTTGCGGTGGCGTGGGTGCGGCTCTTCGCCGTGCCGCGTCCCCTGCCAGCAGACAGCCCCGGCAGCACCATCTCCGAGGGCCGCATCATGCAGCACGTAGAGGCGCTGGCGCACATCCCGGGCGGCCGCGGCGTGCGGGGCCCTGCCCCCGCCCCGCTGCAAGTTTTGTGCTGCTTGCCAGCCGCACACACTTGACACATCGCCGACCTAGCGTATGTCTGCCAAGCCAGCCTGTATAACGCTTCATAAGCTGCTGTGCGCAGGCACGCCAGCGCAAGCTGCGGCTTAAAAGCGTCGCCCGCGCTTGCCAGGTGGGTACGCCGGGCTATGCGGAGGCGGTGCGGTACCTGCTGCGCGAGGCCGGCAAGGTCAAGGACCTCGCCGCCAACCGCTCCGACCTGGCTGTGGAGGCGCGCCCCCTGCTGGGGCGCTCCGCGCGGCGGGCGGCGCGCAGCAGCATAGCTATGGGCAGGCCGTCCCTGTCGCGCCTGCGGGCGAGAGCGGGCAGCGCGGCGCGCGCACCCGCCCGCACTCACCTCCACCGCGCCGCAGCAGCGGGCGCAGCAGCGCGCGCCGCGCAGCAGGCTCTGCGGGCGCGACCGGCCCTGAGGGTAGGGTTATACCCTACCCTACTACGCCATACCTTGCAGGTGGAGCTGGAGACCGTGTCGGGCGCGATGGACATGCACTTCCTCAACGCCGACCTCACCAACGCGTACGCCGAGCTGGACAACGTCGTGCTCGCGCTGGTGCCCGCGGCCGGCGCGGCCGCGCCCGGCCTGCTGCTGGGCGCGCACTTTGACGCCACGCTGGACACGCCCGGTGCGGGCCTGGGGCGCCGGCGCCGCGCGCACGGCCTGCGCGCGCAGCGCTCGCTGCGCTCCACCCGCATGGCGCAGTGCCGCATGGCGCCTGCGGCCTGGTCTGCCGGCTGTCCTGCTGTCAGCGGCAAGCAGCAGTGTGACCATGCCGTCGAGGGCACGTGGCGGCGGCAGCATGCCCGTGCCAGCCTGCGCGCCGCCAGCGGCAGGCAGCAAGGGTGTCGCCAAGCGGGTGCATAAGGCGCGGCCGGCAAGCGCCGCAGCGAGCGCGACGCGACGCCCGTCGCGCCGAGCGCGCGGTGGGATGTGGCGCGCAGGGGCGTCGGACGCGGCCGCGTGCGTGGCCGTGGCGCTGGAGGTCGCGCGGCTGTACGCCGCGGACGCGCGCGCCGCGCTGGCTGCGCCGCTCGTGGTGCTGCTCAACGGCGGCGAGGAGACGTTCCTGCAGGCGCGCGCGCGCGCCCTGGCCTGGCTGTGTTCAGGTTAAGCCAAACCTAAACCTACGCGCGCAGCCGACGGTAGAATCGCCCCCGCTAGAACTGGTGAAGGAGCTGTTTGGGGGCGCTGCCGCCCGCCCTCACGACTCAGGAGGGAGGGCGGGCGGCAGCCCCCACCACAGAAGGAGACCCCGCTGCGCCATGCACAGCTGGGTCCTCGGCCGCAGGCTGGCCGGTGCAGGCTGCACGCACTCCACACCACGCTGCAGAGGAGCGCACGGTGGGATGGTAGCACGGCTGCAGGCGGGCGCAGGCGCCGCACGCGCCGGCCGCGCAGCGGCCGCGCCCTGCTGTGCCAAGCCTGGCGGGGCCGGCGAGGGCTATTGAATAGGGTAGGGTACCGGCAGGGCGCGCACGGCTTCCGCGGCCAGAGCCGCTGGGCGAGACAGGTCGGAGCATTCATCAACCTGGAGAGCACCGGCCCGGGCGGCCCCGACTATGTCTTCCAGGCGCGCCCGCCGCCCGCGCGCCTGCGGCAGCCGCCCTGCTGCCTGCAGCCTGAAGACACTGACCCTAACACGACCCTAGAGCTGGAGCGGCGCGCCCGCAAGCGCGATGTGAGCGCGGCGCGCGCCGGCCATGTGGGCGCCGGCCAGGGCCGCACTGGCGCCTGCGGCGGGCGCGTCGCGCCCGCCGCGCATCCAGTAATTTGGCCTCGAGCTGCGGCCTGGAGGGTGCTTGACGCCCGGGTCAAATGGCACACGCCGGCCGCCCGCAGGCCGCCGGCGGCTGGCCGCTGGGCGCGTACGCGCGGGCCGCGCCGCACCCGCGCGGCACGGTGGTCGCGCAGGACTTCTTCCGCTCGGGCCTGCTGCCGGCCGACACCGACTTCCGCGTCTTCGCCGCCAGCCTGCTCAGGCGCGCCGCCCACCCGCCGCCAGCCTGCTCAGGCGCGTCGCCCCACCCGCCGCCAGCCTGCTCAGGCGCGTCGCCGCGCCCGCCGCCAGCCTGCTCAGGCGCGTCGCCGCGCCCGCCGCCAGCCTGCCTATGCGCGCGCCGCGCTCGCCAGGGGCCAAGCGCGACGCGGGCGCGGGATGAGCCTAGGCGCTCCGCGAGGCTGCGGGGGTCTGCAGACCGTGGGTGCGGCTGGCTCATGCCGGTGCGCCAGCCGGGGCAGGCGGGCGGCGGGGGTGGGCGGCGGCGGCGGGCGCCAGCTAGCGGCGGGGCCAGCCTTGGGACTGCTGGGCGGCGCGGGTCTGTCACTGCCTGGGGCGCACCTGGCCGCATTGCTGGACGCGCGCGAGCGCATTGCGCAAACAGAGGACAGTTGGCACGGTGGGCGTGACACTGTTCAAAGGCGGGGCGGCCCGCGGCGGCAGGGGAGCGTCCGGCGGCCGCGGGCGCGCGTCCGGCGCCGCGGATGACGAGGCCGCCGGCGACGCGGGCCGGCCGCTGCCCGGCCTGGACCTGGCCACGCTGCTGGACGCGGGCGCATACCACACGGCGCGCGACGAGCCTGGCCGCATCCGGCCCGGCACGCTGCAGGTGCGCCCCCGCGCGCGGCCGCGCGGGGCTGTGCGTGCCTCGCATGCGGCCGGGCGGGCCTCTGCGCGCGGGCGGCTGCGTCGAGGGGTGGATGGGCGCCCGCACCGCTGCCGCCCCGCGGGCAGGCGCAGGAAGGACATATGTGCTCCCCTGTCGGGTGCGCGTGTCTCTTCGAGGCCGGTCCGGCATCGCAGTGCCTGTCGGGCTGCACGATCACTGAGGCGCATGAGAGCAACGGCCGGCCCGAGCGGCAGCGCCGGCGTGCGGCGCCGCAGGCCATGGGGGAGGATGTCGCGGCGGCAGCCGCAGAGTTCTGCCGCGTGCTCGCCAGCCCGGCTGCGTGCGCCCCCCTGGCGGCCTCGGGCGTCTTCTTCGACGTGCTCGGCATCCGCATGGTGCACCGCCCCGCGCGCGGCCCCAGCCTGTTTGGCATGGGCTAGGCGCGGTGCTCCTGTTTTCACCCAGGGTCTATCAGTGGTGACACATGGTGAAGATCAATAGGGCTGTACTCTCCTGCCAGGCTCAAACGGCACGCCTCTGCATGAGCCCTCCCCTGATCGCTCAGGGCACCCACCGTGCTCATTGCCGTGTGCGCTTATCAATAAACTTTATATATGTGTCTCGTATGCATGATGCCAGCAACAACAGGCGCGGCGCCGGGCGTTGGGCAGCGGCGGCGGCGGCCAGCACAGCCCACGCTGCAGGGCGGCGCCCAGCCCGGGAGGCCGCGCGCGCGCCGCAGGTCACCTACTCAGCGCGCGCGGCCGTCCTGCTGCACGCGGCGCCGCTGCTGGCCGCGGCCGCGCTGCTGCGCGGCGCGCGCGGCGTGCGCGCGGGCGCGCTCGCTGCGCACGCGGCGCTGTACTTTGCCGGCGTGGCCTACGCCATGGCCGCGCCCGCCGCGCTGGGCGCCTTGCTCGTTGTCATTACCGGTGCGCTGCATCGCTCCCGCGCTCAGCGGCAGCGGCTCGCGCACTGCTGGAACGAGGTCTGGTTCTTTGTGTTGTGGACAGAGACGGTCACACTTCATCGTCTGCCCGCGGCGCTGCTGGGCCCTGCGTCGGCGCACGCGCCGGCCGCGCCGGCCGCGCGGCGCCCCCCGGCAGGCCAGGGCTTGCCGCTGCTCGGCCGCGCAGGCCTGAGCGGGGGCCCGGGCGGCAGGCAGGCCGATGAGCTGGGCCGGGCACGACGCCGTGGCGTACGCGCTCTTCGCGCCCGCGGCGCTCGCGGGCGCGCTCGCGCCGCAGCTGCTGGCGCCCGCGCTGCTGCGCCGCGCGCAGCGCGGCGCGTCGCGGCCTGCACTCTGGCCGCGCGACAGCGTGGCGGGCGCGGCGTGCGGCGCGGCGGCGGCCGCGGCGGCGCTGGCCGCCGCCGGCCTGGGCAGCGCCTTCGTGTTTGCGGCGTGGGCCGCGGCCGCGCTCGCCAGCCTGCTCGCGCCGCTCAAGGCGCGCCGCCGCTCGCACTGTGCCGCGATCTGGGTTATGCATCGGGGTGGCGCTTGTCGGCTGAACAGGGTGCCTAGCAGGCCGGGGGCTGCGTTGCCGGGCGCGGCGAGAGCCGTTTCCTTACCAGCTCGGCGCGCACTGCCAGCTCGTGATAAGCTGGTGCCCGTCGAGCGCGGGCGGGCGGCGAGCACGGCCCACATGCGCATGGCGCGCTTGTCGGCACAGGGCACAGGCTGCTGTGCTGCGCAGGTCGGTGCGAGCGCGGCTAGGGCGCCCCACAGAGGCTGGGCTCCGCGCGCAGCTGGCCCGGCCTGGGCAGGATGCCCGGCTAGCGTCCTGCCAGTGGCAGCGCCCCAAGACGTAGGACAGTGCTGCGCCGGCGTTGCGCTCAAGGGAGCAAACCGTGAATGCCCCGTGCGTGCCCGCGCCGATGTCTGTGGCGCGGCAGGCATCGCGCGGGGCGGCGCTGGCCTGGGCGCTCGCGTGCGCGGCGCCGGCCGCGCTGCTGGTCGCGCCGGGGGCGCTCGCGCTGACGCTGCACGTCATCCAGAAGGCAGGCGCGCCCCTCCGCCTGGACACTCCCCCCATCGCTGCGCGGCGCCACCCGGCCATGCTTCACGCCCCATCTCGTCCCGCCTTGCAGGTCACAGCCGCACGCAGCATGCAGGCTCCCTGTGCTCCCGTCTCCCGCCGCTCTGCTGACGAGCACCCCTCCCGCTCCGAATGATATGGTCCTGTGGTGCTTGCAGGGTTCCTGGGCGCGTTCTCGCCAGTAGCCGTGGACGCGGCGGTCGGCGGCGCGATCGGCCTGGGCGTGGCGTCGCTGGCCGGCACCCTGCTGGTGCCCTGGCTCGCCTACGCGCTCGGCCGCAACCTGCCGGCGCGTGCCCCGCTCCCGCCGGCCGCCGCCGCCCCGCGCCCGCCCGGGCACCCAGCTGCGGCCCTGTCCAGTGTGCGCCGCTGAGCGGGAACAGGGGGGCATCCGCTGCGTGTGTCCCGGCCGTCCTCCCGCTGGGATAGGGTATAAAACCCTACAGTGCGGCACTGCCAGGTGGCGGTCGTCGCGCTGCTGCTGCTGTCGGCGGAGGTCGGCGCGCTCTGGGCGGTGTTCGGCGGGGGGCCCTACACGCGCGCGGCGCCCAAGAAGCTCTTCCTGCAGCGCACGCTGCGCCACGGCGACGGCTTCCCTAAACCTATACCCTCCTGGGACGCCGCTGCAATCGATAGCGTCCCCGCCGCGGCCGCGCTGCCCGCGAACGCCGCCGCGGCCGCAGCGCCGTCGGCGCCGGGCGTGTGGCTGGCGCTCTTCCCGGTCAGCAACGTGCTCCAGGCGCGCCGCGCCTTGGCGGCGGCGGCGCCCTACAGAGCTGCTCACTGCAGCATGCTTTGCACCATGCAATTTAAGTCACACAAGGTGTCCCGCCGCGCCCGGTGCCTGAAGAGCTCGATGTTGGTAGTGTGCACAGCCGCACGCGTCGTGGCCAACCTTCGCTCAGCCCCTTGGCCCCCGCTGTGCGGACGCCTCTGGGATTTTCGGGGGCAGTGGCGCGGGCCGACGCCCCCAGGCGGCGCGCGCGCAGGGCGTGAGCTGGGGCGCAGGGCAGCCCGCGCCGCACGGCGGGCTGCCGTCGCTGCGCCTGCTGCGGCGCGAGGCGCTCGCGCGCGCTGCAGACCCTGCGGCAGCCCCGCCCGCGCGGCTGCACCTGCGCCTGCAGCTGCCTGCCGCAGGCTGGTTCGGCGCGCTCAACGTGTCCTGGGCGCGCGGCGGCGTGACGGACTGGTCGTGGACTCCGCACTTCCGCGCCGCCGGCGCCGGGGCGCAGCTGATTGCCAGCGGGGGCTCGGGCTGGCGCGTGGTGCGGTTCGCCGGCCAGGGCGCGGCCAGCGCGCGCTGGGACTTTTGGGTGGACGTCACGGCCGGCGCCGCGCTGCGCGTGGACGTGGCGGCGGCGGCCGGCGGCGCGGGCGACGCGCGGATGCCGGAGCTGCCGCTGCCGGACTGGGTGTCGGCCAGCCGCCTGGTGACCTGCCTGTCCACGTGGCGGTTTTAGCAGCACAGGTGTGGCAGCGGCTGACGCGGGCCGTGCAGCTCGCTTGTGGCCTGATAAGGCGAGCTTCCTGGCGTGTATGTTGTTCGTAACCCGCTGGTGCTCCTGTACTGCAGACTGCATGCGTGGGTAGCACTGCAAGCACAGCGGCGCTCTTCTTCCAGAGTTGGTGCAAATGCTGGTTCTGTGCGCACTGGCAGCTCCTGCAAACCCCCCTTCTGGCGTCGTCCAGATGGCCAGCTTGTGGTCCCCTAGTCGGGCTGGAACGCCGCGCCCACCCAGCAATAGGGCTGAAAACCCGAACTTTGGCTCAGTGAAAGAAAAAGTTGCGACCCACCTTGCTCGGCCCCCTTGCTCGGTCGTTCGCGTTGTCGCAGCAGCAGTCTGCACAGGTTCTGACACCTACTGACCCGGTTTCCAAGGTTGACTCTGGCTTTAGCAAACCAAGGGGGCAAACCAGGCATGAATCCGGTGGATTACTGAGGAGATTTAAATCAAGAGCCCAGGCATCAAGGTGTCAGATGCTGCTGCGGTTGTCCACAGCCAGCGCCGCTCCCCTGGCTCTTTTGTTGGCTTTGTCGGCAGCACTAGCGGTTGCGAGCGCTGATGCGCAGCCGGGTGCACCCCGCGGCCACCTGCGGCCAGGCGACCTCAGGAGAGCGGCGGTTGCAAAGGGGCAGAGCTATTCGGTGTGCGAGTTCCACCTCAGAGGCGCGCCCCAAGCAGGAGGCCCATGCGTGAATGTTTAATGAGGCGGATGTTTGGGGCGGTCGGGGTGAAATCGGCCTCCAGTCCCCTGGGGTGCGCCTGCATGGGTTTGGACACGTCAATGCAGGGCGCCAACAGCGGCCAGCCGCTCTGTGCCTCTGCGGGGGCCGCATGGCTTGCCCCCCCGGAGCTAGGGTCGGCACAGCTGCCCGGCATGGCCGCTCCCCTGTGCTGAGTGCCCCTGGGGAGCGCAGGTGGCGCGGCAGCAGGGGCTGGCGAGGTATTTACGCGCTCAATTGGAGGCGGCGCCGCAAGTCAGCAGGCGCGCGCGTCGCTAAAGGCGGCCAGCATCAGCTGCAGAGGCCAGCCGGTCGCGCTGCAGGGCGGGCCGCTGCTGGAGCCGTTCTCTAAGAATTTCACAGGCGCGTTCCGGCCCTGAAGTGGGTGCAGCGCAGCGACGTGCACCTGACGCGGCAGCTGCCTGATAATAACGAGTTCCAGCAAATTATCACTGTACTACAGCATTGGGTGTCAGCCGGGCCTGCGCTCTGGCATTGCGGCCTTGACTGCCCTTTGCATCCGCAGCAAAGGCGTTTTGAAGCAACAGGGAACTGCCACGCCACTGCACAGGAGCACGCCCGTATGGCTGTCAGCGGTGCTGCAGAGTATCTCGCCTGGTAGCCAGCGGTGACATTCACTGCAATGCCATGTAAATTTTGTGCGCTGGGTTGCCGCGCAGGCGTGACCTTTACCAGGCGCTATGACCTGCCAGGCGCGACGATGCTGCTGTCCAGCGCGACGGTGGTCATCCAGGACTCGTCATTCTCGCGGCTGTCGTGGCACGGCCAGGCTGTGCTCGTGGTTGCGAGCAGCGACGTCACGCTGCTCAACACCACCTTCACCTTCAATAACAACTCAAACGGTGCGCCCTGCAATAGGCACGCTTACCTCGACCTCCGCTAACCTGTTGATTTCACTCACACAGAAGAGTTGGAGTCGAAGTTTTGAACTTCCAACCTTGTATAGAGTGTAACTGACAGGGTCCTTGTTGGCGCCGAGTTACATCGGACGTTTGAACGGCAGCAAGCATGGCGCATATAGCTGAATGCCAAAATGTGTTGTACTCCAACATTCATGAGTTCTCGGAGAGCGGGATGTGAGCTATTACCCAGCAAGCCTAGCTCACCAGGCTTTCAAGCACATGCTGAGTGGCTTTCCGCGCGCTGCATGCTCGCGTGCTACTGAAGCCTGGACGTATGCATGCAGAAAAGCCGTGCACATACAGAGCCTGGCACTCTGTAAGTAGAGCTGCTGTCGCCCAAGTACGCAGGCCTGTGATCCTCACTGGGCCGGCTGCGCTGGGCTGTGCGGCAGTGTCAAGCATGCAGGTATTGGCAGGGCACGCTGGAAGCCCCCGGCATGAGACTGCCGTCACGCCGCCAGTGTACGGGGGTCAGGACGCAGTTGCAGAGCAGCCTCAATGCCGCCAGGCCTCTGACGGCCAGCGCATTGCGCGCAGCCGGCGCTCTGTACGTGCACGACCACTCCAACCTGACGGTGCTCGACTCGGCCTTCGCCAATAACGTCGGCAGCGACGGCGGCGCCATCACCGTCTGGAACTCGAGCCTGCTCGTCAACGGCACCGCGTTCACCAACAACTCGGCCGGCGGCACCGGTGCGCCGGGCGGCGGTCAGCCTACAACCCTGTCCCCACCGGGCGCGCTGCCTGCTCACGCGTGTGCAGCGCCCTGTTGCGCAGCACTGCATTGCTCTGCCCGCGCCAGCAGGTTCGCAGGTGACCGTGCTGCCAGGGCGCCGCCGCGTCGCGCAGGCCACCAACTCCTCAAACATGCGCGTCACGAGGGCGGCCGTGCGTGCCAGCGGCTCACCCTGCGCGCGGCCGCGCGCGCCAGGCGGCGCGCTCAACCTGAACGCGGCGACCAACGTGACCGTCATGTCCAGCGTGCTGCTGGGCAACGAGGCACAGAACGGCGGCGGCGTGTGCATCCAGACGTGCGGCCACGCCAGCTTCTTCGACAACAGCTTCACCAGCAACTGGGCCGACAAGTCCGGCGGCGGGCTCTTCCAGCTCAAGTGCAGCGGTGCGCCACGCGCGTCCTGGGGCCCGACCTTGCGCCCACAGCGCCCCGTCCTACCATTGCATGTTGATACTATGACAGTCAATGCGGCGGCCGAGCGCGCTGACATAGGTGGAGAAATGCATGTCCTGGGCGCCTGTATAAATACCGTAAAGTGCCCATTGGTATTCCGTAGCCGCCCGTAAGACTGGCACATTGCTGGCAGCTGGAGACAGTAACCCTTAACCCCTAGCTTACTGGCAGGCGCCAGTCCCAAGCTCACCACCCTACCCAGGCAGCTTTGCTGGCACGCTGCACCGGTTGTTGGCGTGCCGGCGGCGGCCCGGCACGCGCCCGCTGCAGCGGGGGGGCGCGCCGGCGGTGCATGTAGCCAAAAGGGGCCTTTTGTCAGTAGGAATCGGTTTTTTTACATAATAATTTTATATACGTTTTACCTGGTTCAGGCTTCAGTCTGCAGGCGCTGCGCGCCTGCCGCACCTCTGACAAAGACCGGCGAGCCCTGCCACACCGCGCCTGCCGCCCGCGCAACCGCGCGCGTGGTGCGCGCACCACCTCGCGGTCGCGGCGTCGCGCGCCCGGGCCCCACCTCGCTCCAGCAGCCCAGCCTGGTCCCCTGGCCTCTTCCCTGACGCGCGCGTGCGCGCAGGCGACGTCACCGAGTCTTATTTCCGGGACAACCAGGCGCTGAACGGCGCGAGCGTGTGGCAGAACGACTGCCCGCGCGTTGTGCACAGCGGCAGCCGCTTTGACAACAACGCCGCGCTGCAGGCGCGGCGCGCAGCTGCTGCCGCGCCCCGCACGTCCCGTCTGCGTGCAGCCTTGCTAGCATAGGTCGCGGGTCTGTGCTGCCAGGGGTGCTCGGACGGCTGCGAACGGCCCGCGCTGGGTCGAGCCCGCGGCCGCGCCTGCCACGATGTCTGTTGCCACCATGCAGAGCACCATGGCTGTGCTGGGAGCGCTGGCTTTATATGCCAGGGTTGCCTCCGCAGGCTGCGCAGCGCTGCAAGGAGCAGTGCTCAGTCGTGCGAGCAAACGTTGCATGTCCTGGGAGGTTCCCACGTGCCCGCGCTCCGAGCATGTGGCGCAGGAAACCGCCTCCACGCCGCACGCGCGAGCCGAGTCGGGCCGACGCGCCGCGCAGGGCAGCGCCGGCATCGAGCTGAACCAGTGCGGGACCGACATCGGCTTCTGCACCTTCAGCCGCGGCCGTGGCGACAAGGGCGCCGCCATCTACATGCAGGCACGTCCCCGCACGCCCAGCGCGCGCCAGCGTCCGGCGGCGCCCGGGCCGACAGAGGCGCCGCGCGGGCCGCTGGTGCCAAATTGCAGCCGGGCGCACTGCTCTGTGCTCGCCGGGCATTTGCCGGGCAATGGCGCCCGCCTGCACGTGTGCCACGCTGCTGCGGTCTGACGGCCGCGGAAGGCCGCATCGTGCCCTGCGCTGGGCGCGGCCGGGCCGGGGGCCTCGGCACCCACACCGGCGGCGCGCCGCGCAGGGCACGACGGGCAACGTGCACGACTGCGAGTTCGACCTGAACACGGCCTCCAGCGGCGGCGCCGTGTTCCGCGGCTCCAGCAACGGCAGCCTGGCCGGCAGCGTCTTCCGCAACAACACCGCGCGCCAGTACGGCGGCGCCGTCTACGACTCGCACGTGCAGGCGCGCCGCGCGCGCCCGGCCCGCCCGCCCCTGCGCGCCTGCCGGCGCTGGTGCGGTCGCGGGGACAGGCGCCGCCGCAGCGGCCGCTCGCAGGCTGCCCGCTGCCGCGCCTGCCCGGCAGGCGCGCGGATGGGTTCCTCGTCGGCGCGCCTGACGCCGGGCGCGAATGGCGCAGGGCGACATCTCGGGCAACACGTTTGCTGGCAACACCTGCAAGGGCGCGAGGGGCGCGGCGGTGTTCCGGACCGTGTCGTCGGGGTCCCTCGGCTCCGAGCAGGGCCTGGACGGCGACACGGATGTGCGCGCCCCGCGCCGCCCGCCCCCATGGTGCCGGGTCGCAGGGCCGGGCCGAGCCCCACGATGCGCCGCAAGTGCTGCTCACCAGGGCGAGCTTGTAACAGCGAGCGCCCATCCTGGGAGGTCGGGTGCACGAGAGGGTGCATCGGACCCCGTGCTGAGGTGTGACCTGCGGCCGACCATGTGACCTGCAGCCGACACGCGTTGTCAGCCTACTCAGACTCCTGAGCGGCTGACAGAGGAGCGGAATGGTTTCAGGGTTAGATGTCATGCGGGTAACCACCCTGGAGGGTCCACAATTTCACGGAAGCGCCCACACGCAGGTCGTGCTGGACAACCCCGCGCCCGAGTGAGCGCGCGGGCGCGCTTGCCGCCGGGTTCGCGCCCGAGCCGCTAGGCCTTTGCGCGGCCGCGCGGCGCGCCTGGCCCATGCGCACCCAAGTCATGACCGCGCCGAGCGGCTGCGCTGCGCACCGCGGTCGCGGCCCGGCGCGACGCGCGGCACCGCCCAGCCGAGCTCGCGGAGCCGTGCGCCCGGCCAGCGCCTGTACAGGCTGCAGGGTCCGCATGATGAGGTACAGCGGCGTTGCACACCCAGCTCCCGGAGCCTGCCCCGCCCAGGCCGCCCCGCACTCCCGATTTGAGGCGGTGCGCGGCAGGACTGGGCCTGCCCGCGCTCTGCTGCGGCACAGGCATCTACCTAGGCGTCGGGGCGAGCCACGTCTGGCTGGCGCCTGTTTCGCTGTTGGGACATGCATGCCGGTCGCCTCATGTCGCGCGCCCCCCGAGCGTCAGGCTTCAAGCACGCGTGGGGCATTCGCGGCCTGCGCGAACGAGTCGCCTCACGCACACCGGGCGCCTACCAACAGAGGGCCCTGCCACTCCTGTAGAGACTGTTTTTGGGTTTTGTACGTGCAGTGCTGCTTCATGTCTGTTGATTGTACCATAGAGGCTGCGGGCGCAGGCGGGTGCTGTGCGCCCCGCGCCCCAGCCGCCTAGCTACTCCGGCGGATGCCGGGCACCAGCCTGGCCGAGCTTCAGGCACGTGCGGCCAAGGCTCATGGGGGTTGAGAAGACAGCTCTGGTCCTGACAAATGGGGACGCTGGGGAGTCACTAACACGCCGTGTCTGGGGTGTGGTCATCTGTGTGGAAGCATCTGCCTCTGGGCGGTGGCAGAACCGTGGGGTCCTCATTACAAGGTCCGGGGTCTGGCCCTCTCTGGGAATACACCCTAGCGTGGGAACGACGGCCGCTCTGCGCCTAAAGACGCTCCGCGCCAACAGCCCCCAGCGGTTGAGTTTGCGCATAATGCTGTTTCATGCACCTCTGGCTCTCGGTTGCCGCCGCTTGCTGGTCTGTACTTAAGATTAGGGGTGTTGATGTGTCCTGCGTTGAGACTGAAGCGTCACGTCTGCGCGCGCTGTGTGTCGGCGCGTATGCGCTAGGCTGTTGCAACGCAAAATGTTCGCGGGGACAGCCTGAGCACAATGCGGGCGCAGCGGCCGCCAGGATAGGCCTGGCAGCAGCCCGCCTCTGACGTTTGACGTGCCTTGCGGGCGGCAAATGCAGTAGTCGCCTCGCACCCGCCCCACCCCCCTCATTGCTCGCGCTCTGGTTGGCGTCCCGTCTTTGGCTGCCGCTGCAGCCTTGGTTGTCCTTGTGCAGTTCCGCTGGGTCTTACCCGAATCCGCGCCAGCACATCCATGCTGCGCTGCAGCCCTTGCCATGGCCCAAGTGCACATGGCGGAATTCACATGCACTCGTGCATATTTACACACGTGCCGTGCTAATGCAGCGCATGCATGCCCATCGCATCCTCTCAAGTTCTGGGAGCAGTCCTTTGCAAACGATTGCGGGACACCACATGCTGACGGCTCTCTGCCTCTGTAGCTCAAGTGCCAAACCACACACAACATGCTGAGGCCCCTGACACGCCGTATGCCACCTACGCCACAGCGCGCTTCACAGCCTGGCATTGACATGCTAACCGTAGACATGCTGACTGTATAATGTCCACACCCGCTCTGCCTGAGCGCTGAGTCCGCTGCACCAGCCTGGCAGCTTGCAGACACGCCTGAACGCCAGGCGTGCATGGACCCAGGAGAGCCCGGGTCTGCAGTGACAGGTCACGGCCACACCCTCGCGCTCGCTCACGTGAGCTTTCTGAGCTCCTGGGCGCTTTTGCGCCGCGGTCGGGCGTATGCAGGTGCAGGCTGCGGCACACCGCATTCGGGAATGCTGCCGCATCCAGCAGCGCTCACAGCAGACCCGCGCGGGATGCTTGCCGAGGCCGCTCCCCACCGTTGCTGGGCCCATGCGCTTCTGCGGCGGTCGGCGCTCTTGGCCAGCCTGCACGCCGGCGTGGGGCCGGCCTGGCGCGCCGGCCACGAGAACCCCGCCCAGGGCTGCGCGCCGGCGCGCCCCACGCGTCTCAGGTCACGCGCGCTCGGCCGCGGTCTTCAGGTCCAGCAGCCACTGACTGACGTGCTGCTCCAGCGCCTCCGGCTTCACCAGCGCCTTGCACGGCCCTGCACGGCGCGCGCGCGCCCGTTGCGCCGCCGCACGCCAGGCGCGCCCGCGACCAGCCGCGCACACGCGCTGCGGGATGTGCCGTGGGCCGGTGCCGGCCTGCCAGACGGACGGGTCGCCAGGGCCGCTGGCCTCGCGCGCGTCCGGCGCCTGCATGCATGGCAGGGCAGGCAGCCGCCTCGCGCATCCAGCGCATCTCCATGCATGGCAGAGCAGGCAGCCGCCTCGCGCAGGCGGCAGCAGGCTTCCAGCTCGGCCTCCGCTGGCTCAATATACTTCCTCAGCGTCGCAGCCGCGCTGCACAAAGCGCCAACAGGGCGGCGCACATGCAGCTGCAGCGCACGGCCGTGTCGGCGCGCCGCAGGCCAGGCACCGCGCGCCCTCGCCGCCAGCACACGCGTGCAGCAGCGTGTGCCCAGAGTGCGGTGTGGCTGTGCGGCCGCGCGGCGCTGCAGCGGGGCCGGGCGCGCGCGCGCCTGCGACCTCCTGGCTCAGGAAGACCCGCGTCTGCGACGGCCCGGACAGCAGGCCCAGCATCCGCCGCCGCCGCTGCGGCTCCACCCGGAAGATGTGCGCGCCCTTCACCAGGCCGAACGCCACCTGGTCCGACCACTCCAGCACCTGCGCGGCGCCAGGGTGAAATTAGGGTGAAATTAGGGTGAAAGTAGGGTATATGGGCACACCATGTACTGCAAGGCTGGCTCCCGCCGGCGTGCGCGCCGCTGCAGACCGCGCGCGCGGCCGCCCAGGCCGGGCTGCGTGCCTGCCCGTCCACTGCCGCGCCAACCTTGGCGCTGACAAAGCCCGGCACAAACTTGGCCGTGTAGGTGAAGCCGTCGCCGGGCTGCAGCGCGCCGGGCCGCCCCGGCGGCAGCACCACCTTGGCGGCCGTCAGCCACGGCTGCCAGTCGCGCGCCTCCGCCAGCTCCTTGTACACCTGGGCGGCCGGGGCGCGGCGCGCTGCAGCCCGCTGCGCAGCCTGGGAGCCAGCGGTTTGCTGTCCACCTCCGGGCCAGGTCCTATGTCCAGGAGGGATCTAAGGGACCGGCCAGCTAATAGAGCGCACTGCAAGCAACCTTCTGCCGGCCTGCTTTGCTGCTCTTCGCAGCAGCAGGCCGCAGAGTACCTGACTTCTGCTGTCCTCCCACCTCGAGTCCAAGGGGAAGCACAAGGTCACAGTGGCCACCGACAGGCAAAATGCGGAGCATAGCCTCCTCTCTGAGCAAGGTCGCACCCTCTCGGCAGACGCGTCTATGGTGACGCGCCCGAGGGACACCAGCGAGGTTGGCGCAGTGGCTCCGCCCATACCGCTGGCGCCCCACGCTGCCGCAGCAGAGCGTGCGCACAGGTACTCACAGGGCCCGCGGCAACGCGGTAGCACCTCTCGCGACGCACTGGACAGCTGCAAAGCGCAGTCCTCGTGGTATCTGCTCTGCAGGAAGTTGGAAGTCATCGGGAGGTCTGTGGCAGGGCTTACTTGGCCTCTCAAGTGAACGGTCAGCAGCATACGTCTGAGAGCAGGGGCTCAGTGAGCCTGCTTACTACTGTTGGTAGTGTTGCACAATGGCTGGCAGGGCAGCTTATGCGACGCCACACGGCTGTGCGTGTTTGCGCCCTGGCGCAGCAGGCCCGCACGTTGCACGCCCTCTGCCGCTTGAACGGTGGCATGCCTGCACAGGCGCAAAGCGGCGGCGGTTGGCGGCAACCGCGGTGCGCTTGCGTTAGGGAGCCTCTCTTGCTTTACAGCGCTGAAAGTGTCTGCTTCGTGCTACGCTTAACTCTTGCTGCAACACAGCTGGCCGCTCTGCAGGGCGGAGCTGTGGAGGCCTATGCAGAGGTCACCGGCGACGAGCTTGGGGAGGTGGATGCGTTTGCGGAGCTGGTGAGCCTGGCGGTCGCCAAGGATCCGCGGCTGGCCGCGGCCGGCGCGCACGCGCTCGCTGGCGCGGCGTCGCGCGGCGCAGCAGCGAGCGCAGCCGGTAAGCGCTCCTGCTGCCACACGAGAGCAGCTGTGCACCGCGGCCCTGCTATCACAATAGGCGGGGCCTGCAAGCCTGGTCACAAAGTCGGCACCAACACAAGGATCTGCTCATAGTGGCTTGCCTGGCCCTGGTCACAACCGTGCTCACTCTGCAGCTGTGTATGTCCTGGCTGACACTGGTTGCAGCTGCTTGCCTCCAACACAAGGCGCAGAGTGCCGACCAGACTCTGAGGGGCACTCGGGCGTCGGCTGGGTCCGCGGCCGGGCATGGGAGCCAAGGAGGAGCCGCGCGCGCAGGCCCGCAGCTGGCGGCGCTGCCGGGCGCGAGCAAGCCGCCGTGGCTGCGCCAGCGCGCGCCGCAGGGCGAGCGCTTCGAATACCTGCACGGCTCGCTGCGCGACCTGGGCCTGCACACGGTGTGCGAGGAGGCGCAGTGCCCCAACATTGGCGAGTGCTGGAACGGCGGCACCGGCACCGCCACCATCATGCTGCTCGGTGCGGCCTTGCTCGCGGGGGGGTTTGACAGGCAGGGAAGAGCGCAGGGAAGGGCGCGTCGCATCTGTGCTGGACTGGCAGCATGGGCGGGTCCGCGGTCCGGCCGCTCTGTGCGCGTACTTTGCTCATGCGCTGGCCGTGTGTCACCGTTTCGCGCCGTTGCGCGTCCGCCTGTGGCTCCTCTGCATTGCCAGTCGCTTCTGCGCACGCGGCGCTCGCTCTGGCATTGCCCCCTCGCACTGATCGATGATTCGCGCTGATCTGTGCATGTGCCCTTTACTCCCTGATGTCCCTGTCCGTGAGTGTCTGGGTGCAGCAAGACAGCTGTAATGATGGGGTAAGAAATGCGGTATGCTGGTAAGCGGGCGTGTGCTTTGGGCGAGTGGCATGCGTGCCGAGCAGCTTGTGCAGCTCGTGCTTATGCCAGCAGTCCGGTGGTCCGCAGGCGACACGTGCACACGCGGGTGCCGCTTCTGTGCGGTCAACACTGCGCGCACGCCGCCGCCGCCGGATGATGCTGAGCCGGAGAACACCGCGCGGGTGCGCGCTGGTCTGCCGCAGCTTGCGGCACCTGAATGTGAAGCCTGTAGGATCAGGGTATGCGCAGGTCGAGTACGGATTGCCTAGGAGCAGGCGCGTGCGGCGCCCAAACAGCGCGGCGCGCGCAAAGTTGGGGCCCGAGCTCGGCCTGCCCACACATTTCTGGACCTCATGCGCGGGAGGGGCGCGGGGGCAGGCCATCGCGCAGTGGGGCGTCGGCTACGTGGTGCTGACCTCTGTCGACCGCGACGACATCCCCGACGGCGGCGCCGAGCACTTTGCGCGCACGGCGCGCGCCCGGCCCGACCAGATCGCACGCGGCGGCTGCTCCGCTCGCGCCCCATGTGCGCTTTAGTCGTAGGCTAGGGCGTACATGCATCGTGCGCCTTCCGCCGGCATGCCGTGAAAGCACGAGCGGACGCACATAAAGCGGAGCCGGCCAGCGGCTCCCGAGCGCGGCCAGGCCTGAGCGCCACAGAGTTGATGAAGGTATTGCAGATGTTGCAGAGGTGCGTGCGCGCCACAGAGCTGAGAAAGGTATTGCAACTGTTGCAAAGTTGCGTTCGATGCGAGCGCGGCGGCGCGGGCGGCGCGCGCGCGCAGGTGCGCACGCTGAAGGCGCTGCGGCCGCAGACGCTGGTGGAGTGCCTGACGCCCGACTTCGCCGGCGACCTGGGCGCCGTGCGGCACCTGGCGCGCTCCGGCCTGGACGTGTTTGCGCACAACCTGGAGACCGTCGACCGCCTGCAGGCGCGCGGCCCGCCGCATTATCCTATCCCTACCCTATAACCTACCATATACCCATTACCCACACGCGCGCGCGGCGCGTCCGCCGGCGGCGCCGCGCCGGCCTGCGCGCATCGGGAGCGTCGGCGCCGCGGCCGGCGTGCGGACTGGACACGGGGACGCCAGCGCGTGTGCAGGGGTCGCGCTTTGGCGCCAGGGCGTCGGCTCGCGGCCGCGGCCGCCCGCCTCACTCGGCGGCCGCGGGCGCGCAGAGGCGCGTGCGCGACGCGCGCGCGGGCTACGTGCAGAGCCTGGACGTGCTGCGCGCGGCCAAGGCCGAGGGCGTGTACACCAAGAGCAGCCTCATGCTGGGCCTGGGCGAGACCGACGACGAGGTCATCGACGCCATGCTCGACCTGCGCGCCGCCGGTGGGCCTCACCCGCCTGGCGCATTGTCTGCTTTTTGCTTGTACGGGGCATGTCTCGCATGTGACAGATGCACTGCAGGGGGTGCCCATCCGCCTGGTGCACTGCCTGCTCTTCGCTTGTAGGAAGTGTGATGTCGCATGTGACAAATGCACTGCAGTGTGGCTGGTCGAGGAGAGGCCACGCTCTCCCTGTGCCTCCTGCGGCACTGCCAGGCAGAGCTGCGGCTGAAAGGAAGCGCGTGCGCTTGCGCGCAGGCGTCGACATCCTGACCTTCGGGCAGTACCTGCAGCCGACGCCCGCGCACCTGGACGTGGCCGAGTACGTGACGCCGGAGGCGTTTGAGCGCTGGCGGCGCTATGGCGAGGACGTCGTCGGCTTCCGGTGCGGCCGCGCATGTGCCATCGCTCAGCGAGCGCAGCGTTGCAGGCTGAGAGCTGTCTCTGTCTGAATTGCATGCCGTTAGGGCGCTGCTCCGCTGAGCCCGTGTCTGGATGCTGGCTAGCCTTACTGGAGCGTAGCGCTGTGTAGCATTGCCTGAGCGGCAAGCGAAGTAAAGACTGTTGCTGAAGTGCTGCGTAAGGCGCATGTCACAGCCTGTCATTGTCAATGCTAGCGTCCTGGCTGGCACTGGCCTTCTATGGCACACCGAGCTTCTGCGGGGCGCGCGCTGCAGGTATGTGGCGTCTGGGCCGCTGGTGCGGTCCAGCTACCGCGCGGGCGAATTCTTCATCGAGGCGATGATCCAGGCGGACGCGGCGCAGCGTGCCACCGGTGCCTGAGGGCGGGCTCCTGTGTATCAACACCCCGGCAGGTGCACCGTGCAGTGCACAGGTAGAGTAGGGTTGGCAGGGCTAGGGTTGGCAGGCGCTCCACGGCGAGCCACATGTTAAGCGTTGAGCTGGACGCGCGAGCGCTGCTGTACTCGGGCGCTGCGCGCTGTGGCAGGCGCAGCGCCCTGGTCCGGATAGAAGAGGGCTTGCAGGCAGTAAATGAGGGGGGAAACCTGCGGCTGGCATGCCGTCAGATGGCGTGCTTTGCGCCGAAGCGGCCCGGTAGGGGCAGTGTAGTTCTGGTAGGGGCAGTGTAATTTCATCTGCGTTGATTCTGTGCTGCACAGGCGGGTACCGACCCCGCCCTCGCAGTACAGGCGATGAAAGCTGGCTGCCACTGCAGGCTAAGCAATGTTATGACGAAGGGCAACCCAGGTTTTCGAGCGCTCTTGGCTCATGCACATCCACCTGCTCCCAATCACCATGGTATACAAGCACGTGCACCAGCCGCATCGCACACGCGCTAGCTAAAGCCCTCCTCAGCGCGCCCGGCGCGCCGAACGCGCTTCCGCGCGTGCGTCGCGCCAGGCTCGGAGCCCGTAGGCGCCGGGCCGCCTGCAGCAGGCGCCCCCGCCGCCTGCTCCGGCACCGCCGTCGGGGTAGATGCACCGTTGTGCCGCGCGCCGCGCGCGGCCGCGCCAGTGCGCGCGTCGGGCGCGGCCGGGGGCGGGCCAGGCGCGCGGGCGGGTCCTGAGGCCAGCCCTGGCAAGGGCGCGCAGGTGGTCGCGTCCGGCCAGGCATCGCTCAGCTGCTGCAGCGCGGCCGCCGCTGTGGCGTCCACGCCCTGCCTCGCCAGCACACATGCAGGTTTCTTACATTGCAGGTCGGATGCCGTGCTGCGTCCATGAGTGTGCTCTGGCCTGACACTCCAGCCTTCCGACATGCGAGCTCGCGTCAGTGCTTTTGCTCACATGACGCGCCAGGAGCGCCCAGTAGATGTAAAGCACTTCTGTACCAGGCCAAAAGCGCATGCAAACTCGGCGGCACACCTAGCCGAAGTCTTGAAGTAATTTGACACACGCAAGCGGTCCTGGTTCATGGTCTGAAGGTAGGCCCACAGGCGGAGCGTGACGCCGCACCTGCAGGCCGTGCGCTTGCACCTGCTGCATCCAGGCCGCGCCGGCGCCGCTGCCGCCAGGGTCCCGAGCGGCAGATACGTTCCTGCTTACCGTGACGCCTCCCCCCAGCACCCTGCGCCGTGCGGGCAGCACTCAATTGTGAAAGACCATGAAGATGACATCCTGCCTTATCTCTTCACCTGCATGTGTGAGCACATGCTGCCTGTGATTACTGTGCAAGAGCGGCACCTCGGCGGCGCAATGCGCAGTTGCGGGAGGCCCGCCGCAGCCACGGTGAATGTCACCGCATGCATCCGAAAGCGTCCTGAAGCTCGCAAGCACACCTGCGTAGAGCCACACATGACACTGTGCCTGCACCGCGACCGAGCAAGCACATGAGCGGCAGGCCGTTCTGAAAGGCACCCTGGCAGCTGGGCGCGCCTGTCCCCGCAGATGACGGGCGCCGCGTGGGGCTGCCCGGCGGGGCCTCGCAGGGTCGGCAGCCCTCCTGCAGCTGGGGCCTCTGCTCCTTGCACACCCTCGCGCCACAGAGCCGCCCCGCCGTCGCCGCCGCTCGGCGGAGGGCCCTCCCTTGGCGCAGCAGGACGCGCTGCATATTCGCCAGCGCGGCCAGCAGGGTCAGGGTGGGGCGGCAGCAGGACGCTGCCCAGGACGGTGCGCAGCTCGCAGCGCGCGGCGCCGGCTGGCAGGGCCGCGTGCGGGCCCTGTGGGGCGCGCTGCCGGCCCCGCGGGGTGTCCGTCCGCGGCGGGGCCTGGCTCACTGCGGGGCTGCCCCGGGGGTCTGCGGAGGCCGCGGCGAGCCAGGCGTCCAGGGCTGCCAGGCGCGCCAGCCGCTGGGCCGCCTCATCAGGCTCCTGCCTGCGTACGCACACGGCTGGTCAGGAGCGCAGCGCGTGGCGCGCAATCAGTCCCCCGGCTTGGGGACAGCATGTTTGCCTGCCTTCACGGCCACTCGAGCATACCTCGGGCGAGCGGGTCAGAGGAAGCGGGGGGCATGCCAGGAAAAAACAAGGGCTCTGAGGGCTGCCGGCGCACCTGCCGCGCGCGCCGAGCCGCGCGGCTGCGGCGGCGGGCGGCCGCGCGCGCGCGCGCGCGCGCAGCGTGCCGAGGTCCGTCGCGGGCCGCCCGTCCGCCCTCAGAGCGGGGCGGCTCCTCCCACCATGCGCGGCCCCCATGCCAGGGGCGCCAGCACTGCCCCCCGACTCCAGCGCATCCAGTAGCTCGGCAAGCGCCGCAGGCGCCTGCGCGCGCGCCGCCCCCAGGCTCTGCGCTCACGCACTTGGCCGAGTAAGCTCCGCAAGCACAGACCTCACGGCCGGCCCTTCCAGCCCAGCGGCGTGCACAGCCAGGCCAGCCGCAGTGCCTCCACGGGTGCCTGCTGCCACGCCGGCACCGGCTGCGGCCAGACAGTGGGCGGCGCGCCGCCGCGCCTGCAGCCCGGCCAGCGCGTCGCGCAGCTCGGAGCGGCGGGCGTCCAGCCACGCGCTCGCGGCGGCCGCGGCGGCGGGGTCCGGTGCGGGCGGCGGCGCGCACGAGGCCAGCGCCGGCAGGCGCGCGACCAGGCCGGCCAGGCCCCAGCCGGTGCGCTCGCCTGCGCGCCCGAGCCGGCGCTAACCCTCACCATAAGCCTATCACGGCGAAGCCCCGGTCGCGACGCGCCCCGGCACCCTGTATGCCGCACGCCCTGCGTCGCGCTGGCAGGGTCCCAGGGGCGAGCCTGCCAGCCCCGCCCCGCCCTCGTCCAGGCTCCACATGACCGCCAGGCCCTAGCAAGAGCGCCGCGCGCTGGTGCCAGCCTTGGTCCCTGAAGGCAAAGAGGCGTGGACGCGCTGGCAGACGGCGCAGGTTGCAGGGCGCACATCGACATGGCGCGCCGGCAGCCTCAGCCAGCCGCTGGGGACGCCGGCCCGCGGCCGCACCTGCGGGCGCCGCGCGGTGCCAGGCGGCAACGGCGGCGGCGGCGGCGCGCGTGTGCGCGGCCATGCTGACGGTGAGGTCGGCGGCCGTCAGCGCTGCGCGCGCGCGCCTGCGCAGCACGCGCGGGGTGACCCGCCCGCCGAACGGGCCGCGCGCCTGCGCGCAGGGGCGCGCAGCGCGTCAAGCGTGAACAGGGGCATGGGAGCGGGTGAGCAGAGTATGCTTCCTGCTTCCCTGCTCCAAAGCGTGGGCCTGTCCTGCAATGCCCTAACGCCCCATGTGCGGGACAATGCAGGGGCTGTGCGCAACGCGCGGCACGGCACGGCTCTCAACCCGCGCAACCCGCGAAGCAGCACACTCGCCCTGCACTGTCCGGGTCGGCCTTCCGGCGCAGGCGCCGCGAGCTGCGTCCCGCGCAGCGCAGCTGCGGAATACGGCGAGGCTCAGTGCGGAGCGCAGCGGTCCCCATCTTGCAGCATTCTGATAATCATGCAGGATACCAACCATCTTGCAGCACTTTAAGCATCTCGCGCGCAGGCCTGGCGCCCGGCGACAGGGCTCACCGCAGCGCGCCGGCCCCGCGCGCCCGCGCCCCGGCCAGCCACCCCTCGGCCGAGGCCAATAACAGCCGCGAGGTCCTCTGCAACCCGCCCGGCCGCGTCCGCCGGCGAGGCCGCCTGTGCTGCAGCACCCTCGCCGCCCGGCGCCCCCGCCCGGCGCGCTCGCGCCGAGCGGGGGTGCTGGCCCTGCGCCGCCCCACTCCGCTGGACGCAGTTCCGCAGGCTCCCCAGCGGGCGCAGAGATGGCATACTCCGGCTCTGGGCCACCCAGCCCGCCGGCCGCCAGCGCCCGGACGTGCCCGCCGGCCCGCCCGCCGAGGCGCAGGTCAGCAGCCGGACCAGGCTCCTCCAGCCCTGTCGCGCGGCTGTGCCAGGGTTCTGCGCTTGCCGCGCCTCCCGCTTCGCACGCCGCGTCCACGCCGCGCGGCTCTCTTTGCGCCGACCCTACTTTAGGGTCTGCGTTGTCCGGCGGCAGCAGGCGGCAGGCGTCGACGTGCAGGTCGCCGGTGGGGCCCAGGCGCAGCAGCACAGCGTTCGGGGGGGTGCCGCCGTGGGCGGGTCGGAGCCCGCGGCAGGGCTCGGCGGGCTCCGTCTGCGGGAGCGAGCCCGCGGCGGGCGCCTCCCCGCCGGCGCGCGGCTGCAGCGGCACCACGGCGACACCCTGCCATCGCACGCGCGGGTCAGCTCGGCGGCCGCAAACGCGGCAGGGCCCTGCGGCGGCCGCCGCATGCTTCGCTCTGCATGGCAGCAGCGC